>LSQX01162450.1_pt2 | contig 55516 bp, 42 predicted proteins | sample 654561 | NCBI WGS metagenome assembly LSQX01 (sample SAMN04489861, study PRJNA283612) | anaerobic digester metagenome | isolation source: 4 biogas reactors fed with cattle manure at either 37C or 55C with and... | place: Denmark: Kongens Lyngby | collected 2014 | reverse complement strand
ATAAATACCTGACCCTATGACTGTTCCGCCTTCTTCCGGATTGGCTAAAAGGGTCAAAGTATAGCCTGTCATTTCAAAATTTGCGATCAAAGTAAGATCTTCGGCAGGCATTATAAAGCTGTATGCGGGCTGATCGGATATGAGATTGCCTTCAGTATCTGTCCAGTTAATGAATTCCCAGCCTGGATTAGGACTTGCACTTATATTAACTATATCTCCAGCATTATAAGTTCCTGAACCTATGAATGTCCCCCCTTCTTCAGGGTTGGCAAAAAGAGTCAGAGTATAATCTGCCATTTCAAAATTAGCTATCAAAATAATGTCTTCAGCAAGCATTGGGAAAATGTATTCAGGCAGATTGGATATGAGATAACCCTCAATATCTGTCCAGTTAATAAATTCCCAGCCTATATTTGGTATTGCACTTATGTTGACTGAATCTCCGGCATTATAAGTTCCTGAACCATCGACTGTTCCGCCTTCTTCGGGGTTGGCAAGCAGCGTCAAAGAATAGCCTGTCAACTCAAAATTAGCTATCAATATAAGATCTTCGGCAGGCATTGTAAAACTGTATTCAGGCTGATTGGATATGAGATTTCCTTCAGAATCTGTCCAGTTAATGAATTCCCAGCCTGGATTAGGACTTGCACTTATATTAACTATATCTCCGGCATTATAAGTTCCTGACCCTATGACTGTTCCGCCTTCTTCGGGGTTGACAACAAGGGTCAAAATATAGCCTGTCATTTCAAAATTAGCTATCAATATAAGATCTTCGGCAGGCATTACAAAACTGTATTCAGGCTGATTGGATATGAGATTACCTTCTACATCTGTCCAGTTAATAAATTCCCAACCTGTATTTGATATAGCACTTATGTTGACTGAATCTCCGACATTATAAGTTCCTGAACCAACGACTGTTCCGCCTTCTTCAGGATTGACAAAAAGGGTCAAAGTATATCCTGCCATTTCAAAATTAGCTATCAAAGTAAGATCTTTAGCAGGCATTACAAAACTGTATTCGGGCTGATTGGATATGAGATTACCCTCAACATCTGTCCAGTTAATAAATTCCCAACCTGTATTTGGTATAGCACTTATGTTGACTGAATCTCCCGCATTATAAATTCCTGATCCTATGACTGTTCCGCCTTCTTCAGGATTGGCAATAAGGGTCAAAGTATAGCCTGTCATTTCAAAATTAGCTATCAAAGTAAGATCTTCTGCAAGCATTAGAAAGCTACGTTCTGGCTGATTGGATATGAGATTGCCTTCAATATCAGTCCAGTTAATAAATTCCCAACCTGTATTTGGTATAGCACTTATGTTAATTGTATCTCCTGCATTATAAATTCCTNNGACACCACCTTCATCAGGATTGGAAACAAGCGTCAAAGAATAGCCTGTCAACTCAAAATTAGCTATCAAAATAATATCTTCAGCAGGCATTGGGAAACTATGTTCAGGCAGATTGGAAATCAGATTACCCTCAATATCAGTCCAATTAATAAATTCCCAACCTACACTTGGTATAGCACTTATATTAGCTGTATCTCCGGTGTTATAAGTTCCTGATCCCATGACTGTTCCGCCTTCTTCAGGGTTGGCAACAAGGGTCAAAGTATAGCCTGTCATTTCAAAATTAGCTATCAATATAAGATCTTCGGCAGGCATTACAAAACTGTATTCGGGCTGATTGGATATGAGATTACCTTCAGAATCTGTCCAGTTAATAAATTCCCAGCCTGTATTTGGTATAGCACTTATGTTGACTGAATCTCCGACATTATAAATACCATATCCACTAACGACACCACCTTCATCAGGATTGGCATACAAAAACAGGACATATTCCAAAATGGGATTCAACAATGTGACTATTCCATCAATAGTTTCTGAAATAATATTTTGTGCGCTGGCATTACTGATAACAGCATCCTGTATGGCAAATGTATAAATACCTCCTAATGACGGAGTTGAAAAAGTAAATGATGCTACTACACCATCATTTCCTATAAATGGAGTGTTCACAAAAGAAAATGCTATGCATCGGAAAATATTGGTTGAAGGCAGAATATTTGCCTGTATCTGATGATCTACCTTGCGTTCAGAATTTAATTGTGCTGAACCAGAAACATAATCAAAACCTGCCGGCAGTGGAATGTCAAGCTGAAAAGCTACAAACTGATCTTCATTTATAATTTCCAGATCTACTGTAATATCTTCTCCAGCTGTAGCAGTAACATTATTAATCTTCATTATATTATTGCCGAATACCGGTACAATTGATATTAAGCAAACCATAGCGGCTAACAGAACATGTCTCATAATAGAATTGTAAAAGTTTTCAATTTGTAAAATTAAAAAGAAAAGCTCAATCAGTTGATTCAGTTGCTGATTTTATAAATATATCACCAATTAAACATAATTCTCCTGGAATAAAGAAGAAGTGCAATAAGAATTACCAATACTAATTTTAATCTGGCATTAAATTTTAAGATACTAGACCGTGAATTGGGAATTATCCCGTTTTCCAAAGACAATAACATTAACGACTGATTTTCAAGACATTAATTAATTTTGTAGTATAAATGTAGCAGTCATTAATGCTTAAATTATGTCAGAAAAAGTACTGAATCTTAAATTGTAAAAGACATTATTCTGATCTTTGCAAAGTTTTTAAAAAGTACTAATGATGTATTATTTTTTCAGTTATTAATCAATTAAATCAAAACATGATGAAAAAGCTATTTTTAGCAATGATCCTTTTTGCATCTTTAAGTTTAGGTGCATTAGTAGTAAAAGCTCAGCAAACCGACAATGAGAATCCTTTGTTCAACACCCTATTGAACAGGATTGACTCTCCGGCTATTAACAAATCATTTGAATTTGACGCATTTCCCACTACCAAATACAATACCGGCAGAGATGAGGTACAAATTACTATTTTAGTTAACGAGCACGCTTTCCCTTATTATATGTCAACTGACGGGCAATATGTTTTAGTTTCCGGATTTGGTGGAGGCGGTGCTTTCTGGTCAGAAGCTACCGGTTTAATTCCTTTGGGAGATGCAACAGGTAATGGTATTTCTGATAGCGGTGTTATTGCCGGTTATTTTGAAAACCCTGATGTTACCTGGAATGGTGACCCTGTTCAATGTGCCGGAACATGGAGCCCTGTAGCCCAGAACTGGGAATTTCTTGGTATGAACCCTGCTGCAAGCCTTTTTTCTAATGATTACAGCTCAGGCTGGGGCATCAGTGCTGACAACAACATAGTAGCCGGAATGCAATATATTTCTTACACTGATTATAAAGCTTTCAAATGGACACCGGAAGGTGGATATGATATGATTGGAAATTTACACTCTGAGGGTTCAAGAGCTTCAGGCGTTAGTGCTGATGGATCCAAAATTTATGGATGGGCACAAACATCTTTTCCAAGAACACCGGCTATATGGTATAACAATCAAATAATCTTCATTGATAACACTCAAGGTGGTGAGGCATTTGGTGCTTCTGCAGATGGTAATTATGTAACAGGAACACTTGGTTCACTTGGCTTCTTATGGTCAGCTGACAGCCCACTGGTTACCTTTCCTAATTCAATTAATACCGGGGCAATGTCACCAACCTGTGTCACAAATGATGGAACAATTTATGGCTTTAACAACACTGCATGGCCTCCTGTTCCCTGGGGTCGTAGAGCTTTTATCAGGGATAATCAAGGCAATATGACTACCTTTAATGATTATGCTGAAAGCCGTGGATTGCCAAACGCTCAGGCATGGACTTTCTATAGTATTAACCACGCTACCCCCGATGGAAATAAAGTTATAGGAGCTGGTATTACACCCGAAGGACAGGATGTTTCATTCCTGATAGAATTTTCAGGTTCAAGTCCTGCTTTACCAGGCGACGCCAACTGTGATGGTTCTGTAGATATCCTGGATGCCATTACAATCAGTAATTACATTCTTGGTTATAATCCGCAGCCATTCTGCTTTGAAAATGCTGATATTAATGGAGATGGAGAGATTAATTTACATGATATTATTGGAACTATTAACCTTATTCTCAATTAATAATATCATTCTCTGAAAAGAGAATAACACCCCTATGGTTTTCATTCCCGGGCTTTAGCTCATGATCTTGATGCTGAAGTCCGGGATTTTTTTTGCAAAAAACATTTAAAGTCCAGAAAAATCAGCTATCAGTTTTATTCAATTAAATGATTAATACGAAAATTTAAATTACTGAACCCAAAAGGACACGTTAGAAAATTGACAACCTTACTAAAAATCATTTCCCTTTATTCATATTGATTATATGATGCTTACTGCCAACAAAAATAAAGCTTAGAACTCCAATAACTGAAAGAATAATTATTGGAACTAATTTGATTTTAGCCGGCTTATTATTGGGATTCACAGCCTTCTCAGGAAAAAAAGAATTCCTGGTGCTCTCACTCTGCAATGCTTTCATCTCATTAAACTTTGCTACCACCACTGAGGTTTCAAAAGGTACATCATTCACAAATCCTTCAGCAGGGAGAATAATGTTGGATATAGCCTTTTTAAACCAATAATTAACAACTATTTCGCGTGTATTAAAAGGAACATCATCAACATAATCTTCAGCCGGCAATCTGATATTGGATATTAAATTTTCGAATAGTTTGTTCACTACTATTTCGTGAGTATCAAGAAAAATGTCTTCAACATAATTTTCTGGCAGAGTTCTGATATCAGCTATTGCCTTTTCGAACCAAAAGTTAACAGCAATTTCATGAGTATCAAATGGAATATCATCAATCTCTGGTTCAGCCTGAAGAATCAGGAAATTAAATTCATAAGCCTTGCTTTCATTATTTACACACAACATAAATGTTGTTAAGAAAAAAGCAACAATAAATAATTTAGATTTGCACTTGTTATAAAATCTCAGAGTTTTCATTGTAAAATTGGAATTAAATAAAATAGAAATATCGAATTTACAACAATATGACGCCTGACTCAAATAATTGTTACAACTGCGAGTAAATGATTTTTTGTGAATCATTAATCTGCAAACCTGAGTAATCCGCTTCTGGTGAACATAAAGCAATAATCAGCGTTAATTGAACGTAATAATAAAAGCACTAAATATAATATGGCTAAAATTGGATTATTTTATAGCGGCAGTCCCAAGGGCAGCACACATAAAGTTGCATCCCTGATCAGGGATACTATGGGTAAAGCCAATGTTGATATGCATAACATTGCAAATGTAAAACCCAAGGACATTGAAAAATACGAATTTCTTATCCTTGGAACATCTGCATGGGGTATTGGCGACATGCACCGCGATTGGGAAATGTTTATTGACAGCCTTTCGGAAATAGATTTCAAAGGCAAAAAAGTTGCTTTATTTGGCCTTGGCGATCAGAAAATCTATCCTGAGAGTTTTGTTGATGGCATGGGAACCATTTATTGTCGCCTTCCTGATAAATCGGTTGTTGTCGGCTTTTGGCCTATTACCGGCTATGAGTATTATTTTTCCTCAGCCGAAAAAGACGGACAATTCATAGGGCTTGCCATTGACGATGATTCACAGCCTGAACTAACAAGCACAAGAATTGAAAAATGGACAGGCATTCTGAAAAAAGAGTTTAAAATAAATTAAACAACATGCGTTTTCTAAAAGTAATTACAGCTACCCTAATATTTTACGGAACATTCTGGCAGCTTAATGCACAATCCTTTTCCGAAAAAAACTCTTTACAACATATTAAATATCTTAGCAGCGACAAACTGCAGGGCAGATATCCCGGCACTGATGGTAACAGGCTTGCTGCTGAATATATCAGGGATCATTTCGCAAATTCAGGATTGGAACTCATTTATGATAAAGGTTTTCAATCGTTTGAAGTCGTTACCGGTGTTAAACTTATTGACGAAAATTACTTAGTTACTGAAAACTATAATGCCACTCTAAAAAAAGATTTCATTCCTCTTTCTTTTTCGGCAAATACAACTGCATCCGGTCATGTAGTTTTTGTGGGCTACAGTATAGTTATGCCTGATAAATGGGATGATTACTCAGGTATTGACGTAAAAGGAAAATGGGTTCTTTCACTCACCGGCGATCCCGAACCAGATAATCCTAAAAGTGAATTTATTGCCCATTCTTCTGACAGACAGAAGGCATTAAACGCCCGTGATCGTGGTGCCATAGGTTTATTACTTGTTAAAGGCACCGAACAGGACAAAGAAGACAAGTTAATGCCGGCGTATTATGATAAAAATGCATCTGATGCAGGCATACCGGTCATTAATATTACCCGTAAGCTGGCAGATCATTTAATTTCAGGAAGAGGTTTTACAATTGAGGATATTGAAAAAGAATTACAGGCATCATTACAGCCGTTTTCGTTCGAAGCATTTACAGATATAAAAGCAAAGGTGAGCCTGGAATATGTTAAAGTAAGCACTCAGAATGTTGTTGCAATACTTCACGGAAACAGCAATGAGATGAGTGAAGAATATATAGTCATAGGAGCCCATCACGATCATCTTGGAATGGGTGGAACAGGCTCAGGCTCAAGAATGCCTGATTCAATAGCCATACATCACGGAGCTGATGATAATGCATCGGGAGTAGCTGCTTTACTGGAACTGGCTTCGAATATGGCTTCAAAACAATCCAGGAACAAGCGTAGTATTTTGTTTGTATCTTTCGGTGCTGAAGAAATGGGACTGGTAGGTTCAAAATATTTTGTAAGCAATTTGCCCGTACCTGCCTCACAAATCAAAACCATGATCAATCTTGATATGATCGGCAGACTTAAAGAAGACTCAGTTCTTACCATAGGTGGTACCGGAACAGCAAAAGAAATGGATGAGATATTATCTTTATTTGAAAACGACCTTCCATTCAAAATAAGTCGTCAGCCCGATGGTTACGGACCTTCTGACCATGCTGCCTTTTATGCTGCTTCTATCCCGGTATTATTTTTCACCACCGGAGCTCATGAAGATTATCACACTCCCCTCGACACCTGGGATAAAATAAATATTGCAGGGCTTGAAGCTATCTCTGATTTTGTGTATGATTTAAGCAATTATCTGGCTGACCGCACTGAAAATCTTACATTTACCGAAAGTGGCACCATGACCCGCACTGGTATGGGAAGAGGATATAAAATAACACTTGGCATAATCCCCGACTATGCTTCAACAAATCAGGGTCTCAAAGTTGATGGGGTCAGGCAGGAAGGACCTGCAGCAAGAGCAGGAATACTGAAAGGTGATGTTATAATAGCAATGAATGGATTGCAGGTTGGAAATATTTACGATTATATGGCAAGACTAAATACCCTGAATGCCGGCGACACCGTTATTGTTGAAGTAATGAGAAACGGAAAAAAAGAAGTTCTTCTTGTTCAATTGTAAGAAACTGATGTTTTTCTGAAGATTGTCTATCCCGGTATCAGGCTTACTCGTAAATAACTTTTACCCTTTCGCTTGATAATCGCTTTTTAAGCCATAATTCAATTCTATCCTTCTCTTCCAAAGCTAATTCGTTTTCTTTCAGCGATAAAATAACGATAGAAGCTTTCAACGGCTGCGATAAAGTATCGTGAAATATGTAGCTGTCAGAATAAGCACAACCAACAATTTCGGGGAACAGGGCATTGATCTCATTAAGAATAACACTTCCAAAAGCATCTTTCTGCCTTAAACTATCAATTTCTGCAGCTTTGTGTTCAAGCGCAATATGCAATAAATTAACCTGTTCCTTTAATCTGTATACTTCTCCGGCTTTTTCATCAAGATCGCCAAAGGTTAAACCCTGCTCAACCGATATATTTGCATCCTGCAACCCAAAATCCAAAGCTTTATGGATAATATTATCCTTCTGCCAGTCATTCAACAGATTACCCCCGTACACAAGCACAATATCCTTAACTTTAGGATCAATACTGGATTTTAAAAGATAATTGCCTTCATAAAGACTGACATTTGAAACAAACTTACTGGCGTATTGATGAAATTTTTCCTGCTGTGCAAGCTGATAACCAAAATAAATACTTGGCAATAAAACTATTGTTATTACAGCAGTTATATAGCTATTTATCTTCTTTTTCCGACTTTCAGCAATTGGGGCGCGTATAGGAAATTTTAATATCTGAGAAACCCATACTGCAGCAAAAGCAATAAAAATCGTATTGATCGTAAACAGATAAAAAGCTCCAAAGAAATAATTAAACTGAAAGGTGGCCAGCCCATATCCTGCGGTACATAACGGAGGCATAAGCGCTGTGGCAATTGCCACTCCTGGAATAACATTACCTTTTAATCGACTGCTTATTGCAACAATACCAGCAAGCCCGCCAAAAAATGCAATTATAACATCGTAAATGGTTGGACTGGTACGGGCAAGTAGCTCCGAATGAGCTGTTGATATGGGACTAAGAGCAAAATAAAGTGTTGATGCAAAAAGACTGGCAAAAACAGCAAAAATGAAATTCTTAACCGATTTACGAAAAAGGTCAAAATTATATGTGGCTATGCTGTATCCCATGCCATTAATCGGACCCATAAGCGGAGAGATCAACATAGCACCAATAATAACTGCTGTTGAATTCATATTCAGACCCACCGATGCAACTATAATGGCAAACATCAGGATCCAAAGATTCGTACCTTTGAAAATTATCCCTTTGGTTATTTCTTCATGAACGCTGTCAGGACTCTCCAGTTCTGTATCAAGTCTGAAAAATTGAAGCAGACGTTTTAATTCTTCAAGTTTCTGCATTATAATAAGCTGATTAGGAATATAAAACGCTCAATATATCAATAAGCGTATCAAGGCAACGAAATTACAAATAAATTCATAACCCGGTTTCATTAAAACCGGGAGCAAAACTAAAAAAACAGAATTTGTGAAAGATCAATTACTTATGTTGAAAAATGTACATTTCGGAAAGCAGCTTGACAGAACGATCAGCATAAAATTCGGCAGGATGAAAAATACGGATGCCTTCCAGTTTCTTATCGCCATCAGGAACCGAAAATATTGGAAACACCTGATCAGTACGATTAAATAATTCGCTGAAACTAAATACGGTACGATAACCATCAGCGCCGGCAAAGCAAACCAGGCCATTACTTATCAATGAAGCATCAAATAAATCAATAGTTTTTTCCAACAAATCCACTAACGAAGGACCTTGAAAATATTTAGCCGGATGATAACCCATCCCCATACCATAAAAACTTGAATAATAACGAATAGGTTTTGTGTTATCAGTAAAAGGATCAATGGTTTGAATCAAAATATCACTAAGAAAAACTTTTATCTCAGGATTGGACATAGTTTTAATATCGCGATCTATAATATACTCTTTGCTATCAAATGAGCGGATAGTAATTTTTACCGGATCAACCAGCACACGGTAAGCGAACAGATCGTTGGAAGCTACCACTTTCCAGGTATTCCCCATAGCATAATTCACCTCTTTTCGGTATGGTACAATGGGTGCCATTTCAGTGGCAATAACTATCTGATGAGGATTATTAGTATGAAATATTTCTGACCAGCTAAATACAACGCTCTCTCCGGATGAGTTTTCAATAATCAGATAAAGGTCAATTGTCGGTGGGAATATTTCACTGTTTTTTTTCTGAAGATTAAATGAATTTAAAATGTCAAAAAGCGAATAGCCGCTGTAACGGTAAGCACCAATAAGGTTAATACCAGACGTTTGACTGTAAGTTGCCTCTTTTACAAAAATCTCTCTCTTGTATAATTTATCAAAGTCAACTTTGCCAGGCTTTTCTACTTCACCAGAAATTAAAAGCGTTCCGGATTTTAATTTCACTTCGTCTGTCTTGTGAAACAAGCTGTTGCCATCTTTGGCTATTGATTTGGTGGCTCCGCTTGTTCCGTCGGTTTTAGTTTCTAAGCTAAATTTCTGAGCTGTTAACATAAACACCATTAGTGCAACAGCAAGCGTAAATAAAACTTTTTTCATCATGGTAATTGCAGATATTAAACGTTATGTTATTTTTGTAGGTCGCAAATATCCAATAATTTTAAGTAATACAAGAATAAATTATAAAATATTTAACTTTCGTAAGCTCTGTTTACCCTGCCTGCAATAGGGCTTTGTAATTTGACAATTTTATAAAACTTTGATTATCAGAGAGTAATTTTTCCATTAACGTTTCTGTGTCAATTTCAATCAATTCTGCTAAATCTGCAAGTATATCAACGATTAATTGCCATAAGCGTTCTACGAGTGTAAGCTTTATTGTATCAGCTTTTGTATTACGAAACATTTCTCCCAGCGATTCATAATCGGTAAAACGTTTTGCCACCGATAATAAGTTATTTAACTTACGCAAGTTCAATAAATAATAAATTAATGCTGACCGCTTCATTGTTTTATAGCATAGGCGAAAACTTCATGTATTACACCAGCACGGGAGATACTGTAAACATGGGTTACCGGCGCGCTCCCATTATAACAAAAAGTAATATCGGGAAAGTAGAGATCAGTGGTGTGGAAGCAGAAATCAGATATGATTTTAATGAAAATCTGACCTGTTTTGGTAATTACACTCTTACCAGTGCCAGAATTATAAAACATGAAGTGAAAGACATGAAGGTTGATTCGGTTCTTACAGGCAAATATCTGACTGATATTCCAAAACATAAATTATCAGGGGGGATAAGATGGAATCAGAAATATTTCAATACTTCAGTTCTTGCCAAATATTATGGTAAAACCTGGATAAACGAATGGAATATCATTGATACTGAATATTTCTTCACTGATATGTTTGATGACCACTTTATTTTGAATATCCGGTTCGACAAAACCTTTAAAAAGCACTATACCGCTGCTTTACAAATTGATAATCTTTTCAGCAAAAAATATATTGACGACAGACTGAGCGAAAGTCCGGGAAGATTGATTCTTTTTAGAATTGGATACAGATTCTGAGTATTTCTCAGACAAAACTTTCAGAACACAAAGGATATACCTGTCAATGAGTTTTTGTCATTGTTGATGGAATGGCAAGAATATAATCGGCAGCTCCTTTTTTCTCTTCAGGAAAATCATCCACATCATCAAGTTCAACGCTGCTTAATGTTACTATTTTCAGGTCTTTGTTTTGTTGTTGTAAATACCACATAATGCCCTCGAAAAAATCGCTGTGAAAACTGCCGTGAAAATGGAGGAAAACCTTACCGGGTTTAAAGTTATCAAGAATAAAGTGCGCCATTGTCGCATCTTTAATAGCTTGTGCTTTTACTGTATTGTTGCTTACATGATCACCCATTTGCCCACCCATCATTGACGCCATTTTTTCGTATTGCGGCAATTCCGGGTCAAACTCAACAGGGAGAGGAGCAATAAGCTCTTTTGCTTTATCCGAAAGCGTTTCAAGTGCTTCAAATCCACCGGAGTTTACCATTGCTGCGTAACGCCGCGGTATATTTGAGGCAATAAAAGAAAGTCCGTTTTCACGGGCAAATTCAATAAGCGGCTTGTAATCAGTTTTATAGTTTGGCCACAATTTGGCTTCGGCTTCAAAATTGCGTGTTTTGATCTTATCACCAATATATTCGTTTATAAGCATTGCATTATCACTTTCAAACATTTCTGCACCCAGAATAAGTCTGTCCGCGACTTCTGAATAAAGATCCTTTGCAAGTTCAAGCTGTAACCAGTGACAAACCGGATTATTATGCAACTCGCCAAACAAAACTATGTCAGCATTCATGGCATCTTTCAGAAGCTTTGAATAATTAGTGGTTTTGCCTTTTGTATTATATAACAAATACGCTGGTTTCTGTGCAAACCCAATACTTGTGGTAATAATAAAAATGAGGATAAATATTAGTCTTTTCATGATATTTTCTTGAAGTAAGTTTAAAAGCCAAGTTATTTTAGTGAATTATGTAATAGAAATCCCTGAGCAGGATAAATCTCTCATATAAAGCCTGTTAACTGTTGTATTTAACAGGTTATTCCTTCAGATATTTAGCCAGAAACGCCAGCGGCAACAGATTTTCCATACCCTCAACAACCACACATTTGCCTGATTTTGTTGCAAGTATAACACGCAAATTAACCTGATGCAACTGCTCATATTCGACCATAACCTGCCGGCAAGCCCCACAAGGCGTAAATGGTTCATGAATATCAAAATTTTCATTTTGAGCAACAATAGCTATTGATTCTATTGCTATTCCACGATATTGCGATGCAGCACAGAACATTGCCACACGCTCGGCACAAAGTCCTGAAGGATAGGCAGCATTCTCCTGATTATTTCCTGTAACTACCACGCCATTGGCAAGTCGTAATGCAGCTCCGACTGCAAAACCAGAATAAGGAGAATAGGCATTCTGAGCGGCTTCAAAAGCTAAATTGACCAATTCCTGATCAGCAAAAGGCAATTCTTTCCTGTGATCATACTGGGTCATTTTAATCTGAAAAGTATTTTCTTTCATTCATTTGTTATTTCATAGAACTGAGAACAAAATTAAATCCTTTTTAAGATATTTTTTAACCTTTGCCTTTAGTATTTGATTTCGAATCATTTCCAATAACATCTTTATACTTGTAATTATCATGTAGAATCTCCAATGCCTTTTCCACAACCTCATCTTTATTTAAAGTTGCTATTACCCTGCCACGCTGAAAATAATATCTGATAACTATCTCAGATAGAAGTATTTGCTTGATCTCAGTTTCATAAGTAAGCAGATCATTTTGTTTGATAGATGCAATTTCTTTTTCCATCCCTTCAATAAATTCCCGTGCTTTATCAGTCATATCATCACCTAATGACGACTTTAGCTTTTCCAATGATTTTTCGGCTGCTATCTGGTAATCAACTTTATTTTTTGATACAAAATCCTTGAACTCTTCATAAATCTGATCAGTAATTTCAAATTCTTCAGCGGGTGCTATTTCTGTGTTTTTCTGATAAAACTGGTTTGCAAAATCAAATATCAAATGATTTGAGATCAGCGCCACTGTGATGCTTCCCAATGTTTTGGGGTCAATGGTAACATCAGGTTCTATTCCTGCCGATTCGTAAACGGTTCTGCCATTACGGGTATTAAAAGCTGTTTTCAGCGAATCAGGGATAACCAAAGGAGCGCCGTTTTCATCTTCATGGAAATAATCAATTGCCTGAATACAACGACCACTTGGAATATAATATTTGGCAACCGTTACTTTAATACTTGAGTTATAAACCAGCGGCATCACATTCTGAACCAAGCCTTTACCCAAAGTTCTTTGACCTACTATTACAGCTCTGTCAAGGTCTTGAAAAGCACCTGCAACAATTTCAGAAGCCGAAGCCGAATGATTGTTCACAAGAACTACAATCGGGATCTTGAGATCCAAGGGCTGAGACATTGTTTTATGAACGCGGTTCGAATCATTAAGCTTGCCTTTGGTGCTAACCACCATTTCTCCCTGCGGAACAAACATCCCCACAATCTCTACTGCTTCATTGAGCAATCCACCTCCATTACCTCGAAGATCAATGATAAGTCCTTTAACTTCAGATTTGCTTTCAAGTTCTTTGAATGCTTTTTTCACTGCCGAAGAAGCTGTTTGAGTAAACCCTGAAAGATTGATATAGGCAATATCATCTTCCAGCATACCATAATATGGAATATCATTTACCTTAACATTTTCACGGGTAATAGATATCAGCATAGGTTCTTTCTGGTTCAACCGTTCAATCAGCACATTAACATCAGTTCCGGGTTGTCCTTTCAGTATAGCGCTAACATCAGAAACCGATTTGTTTTTAGCTGACTGCCCGTTTATCTCCAGGATTTTATCACCAGCAATCAGTCCGGCTTTATGAGCAGGTGCCCCTTCATAAGGTTCGCTGACAATAACATAATCGCCGCGTTGTTGAATAACTGCACCAATTCCTCCATACTTCCCTGTGGTCATAAACATATAATCCTCACGCTGGGTCTCAGGAATATAGTTAGTATATGGGTCAAGCGATTCGAGCATTGATTCAATGGCAGTTTCAAACAATTTTCCATGTTTAAGGTCATCCACATAATTTGCATTCAACGTTCTGTACAGAGTTGCAAAAATGTCGAGATTCTTTGCAATCTCAAAATCACTCTTTACCTGAGCAGAGGCAATGGTTTGAGTAAAAATCAAAAGTAGCCCCAGGAAACCTGCTGCTATCTTTTTCCGAAATGCTAATTTAACTATATTCATAATATTCTTATTGATATCTGATTATTAATAATTTACGGCACAGGATCATATCCACTCCCACCCCATGGATTGCACGAAAGAAAACGTTTTAATGTAAGCCATCCTCCCTTGAACGACCCGTATTTTTTTATAGCTTCAATTCCATATTCTGAACACGATGGTGTGTAACGACACGAAGGCATAAGATACGGTGAAATGGCATATTGATAAAAACGGATCAACAGCACAAAAAATCTACCCAACAATTTTTTCATTTTCCTGTGTTAAACGTTGTAAAATTACAATTATTTTGGGTTCAAGATCAGCTGAATTCAACACTTTGTGTTCAGTATAAATCAACGCAAATAAGCAATTTCTGTTCATTCCGGCTAATTTCTCATAAAATATCGTTTTATTTTTTCTGTAAATTTCGCTTATGCGTCTTTTTATCAGATTACGGGTTACAGCATTTTTAAAACTTCTTTTCGGAACACTTATCAATATTTGAGCCGGATATTCCTGTAATTCATCTGACATTAGCCAAAATACCTTAAAAGGATATTCAAAGAATGTTTGTCCGCTTTTAAACAGCAGCTCTATTTTGTTTTGGCTGACCAGCTTCTCATTCTTTTTAAATTTTGGCATCCTGTTAATGTTATTATTTTGGGAGTTATTAACCCTATGCTTCACATTGTGTTTTCAGCAGCAGTATCAAACCATTTCAAACTTTATCCAAATTGTTCAGAAAAAGCTTTGCAATTATAAGCAATGGTGCAATCTCAACGGTGAAAACATAAATTATTAAGTAAAACAAAGGGAAATATGTTATTGACAAACCTACAAGTACATTGCGTAAAACCCTGTATAACAGAAATATCGAGATAAATATTATAGTAATATTTAAAACAGTTGCAGCTCCTGTATAAACAACAAAAGGTAAAGATATCAGCAAAATCAAACCAACCGCCATATTAAAAACCAGATTGTTTAATAAATATGCCGATGAGGCTTCTTTGGTTTTAAAGATATAAGCAATTAATTTAATAAGTATCACCTTAAACAGCCAATACAAACCATTAGCTGCAACAATCAAGGCAAAGAAAATTTCGGTTCTTAAATCAAAATCGGGCAGTGCAACATAATTATCAAGAATAAGGAAGACAAAAAGCGAGGAAGTAAGCAAATAAATAATTCCGAGTATCAGGGTTATCTGTTCGGTAAAAGGATTGCCCTGCCTGTGCAGTTGTGCTGTTGCACGCGGGATAATACTGGCTTTGAACAATTGTGTTATCCGTTTTGGGAAATTATTCTTAGCAATGGTAATAAGGATGATACATGCTAAAAATAATACAGTTATCCAATCGTAATTAGAATCTATGATTCTATCTCCCCGGTCGGGTCTGGGCAAGTGTGTTTCAGGCTCAATTGTCATTGTAACCAATCCTGGAAACAGATCGACAGCAGGACTTCTTAATACGGAATCATCTGTAAAATAAACAGGTTCGTAATACTCCTGCTTTAGAATATTAAAAGGCAATAAATATACTGAATCCCAGGCCATGCTGCCGCTTGATTAGCTTTATTATTGTAAACAAACATTTTATAAAACGAGCAACAAATTTACACATATCGCTCAAAGCAGATCAATTTTTTATCTCGATAATATATTTCTGATGCATTATTAAGCAACCTTTTCAGAATAAAAATTTATTTTTGGGGCTTCAATTTAAAATTCACTATCGTTATGAAGCTTAGAAAACTAGTTGCATTGGTTATTTTATCAGGGCTATTACTGAATGCAGCCGCTCAGGAAGAACAAAAACAAATAACACTCGAAGACATCTGGGAATCAGGTAAATTTAATCCTAAAGGCATATATGGGCTTCTATCAATGAATGATGGTATTCATTACACTGTTAAAGAAAAGGATTCAATTAATCAGTACAGATACAGCGATGGGAAGCTGGTTCAAACCATACTTCATGATGGGCTGCTCATTCCGGAAGGTGCTGAAAAACCAATAAGGTTTTTCAGTTATACTTTTAGCCCTGATGAAAGCAAGATATTGATCCCAACCGAAATAGAAAGAATTTACAGACATTCAACCCAATCGTTTTATTATGTTTATGACAGAACAAACAATAAACTGACTCCGCTAAGTAATGGCGGTAAGCAGCGCCTTGCCGATTTTTCGCCCGATGGTACAAAAGTTGCTTTTGTTCGTGATAATAATCTTTTCATGGTTGATTTACTTACAGGAACTGAAACCCAAATTACTTTTGACGGACTTGAAAGAAATATTATTAATGGCACCACCGACTGGGTTTACGAAGAAGAATTTGCAATTATAAAAGGGTTTTATTGGTCCCCTGATAGTAAAAAAATTGCTTTCATGCGTTTTGACGAAAGCCAAGTAAAGGAATTCTGGATGGTAAATTATGGTGAGCTATATCCGGATCATCATAAATTCAAGTATCCAAAAGCAGGCGAAGATAATTCAGTTGTGACCATACATATATATAGTGTATCGGATGGATCAATCATTAATGTTGATACCGGTAAAGAAACTGACATTTATCTCCCACGTATGCAATGGGCTACAGATCCTTCAACGTTGGCAATACAGCGACTGAACCGGCATCAGAATCATCTGGAAATACTGTTTGCCGATGCAACAACCGGTAAATCGAAAGTGATTTACGAAGAACACAACAAATATTATATTGATATTACAAATGATCTTACATTTTTGAGTGACAAACAGCATTTTCTGATCACCAGTGAAAAAAGTGGATTTAATCATATTTATCTGTACGATATCAATGGTGAAATGATTAGACCAATAACCTCCGGAAATTGGGATGTAACCACACTTTATGGAATAGATCCTAAAAATGACAGAATATATTATCAGGCTGCAAAAGTTTCGCCTATGGATCGTGAAATTTACAGTATTAAAATAAATGGTAAGGACGATAAGCTGCTTTCAGCCAGTCCAGGAACCAATTCAGCAAGTTTCAGTAAGAATTATCAATATTATATTGGAACCTTACAATCTTTAAATGAGCCTCCTTATATTACAATGAATACAAATACAGGTAAAACAATAAGGGTGCTTGAAGATAATGCCAGAGTAAAAAGCACTGTTCAGGAATTTAATTTTTCCGATATTGATTTTTTTAAATTTACCACCAGCGAAGATGTTGTTTTAAACGGATGGATGCTAAAGCCTCCTTATTTCGACCCCGGAAAAAAACATCCCGTACTTATATATGTTTATGGAGGTCCCGGCTCGCAAACTGTAACAAATACCTGGGGACGCTCGCAGACTGTATGGTTTCAGATGCTTGCCCAACAAGGTTATATTGTAGTTTCTGTTGATCCGCGGGGAACTCAGTTACGTGGCGCGGAATTTAAGAAAATGACTTACCTGCAGCTTGGAAAATATGAAACCACTGATATGATAGAATCAGCCAAATATCTTGGTTCTCTTCCATATATTGATAAAGAGCGTATTGGTGTTTTTGGATGGAGCTATGGAGGGTATATGGCATTGCTGTGTATGACAAAAGGAAGCGATTATTTTAGTACCGGAATTGCCGTAGCTCCGGTTAGTTCATGGCGTTTCTATGATAATATCTATACCGAACGCTTTATGCGAACTCCGGATGAGAATTCTGAAGGATATGATGAAAATTCTCCAATTAACTTTGCCGGACTGCTGAAAGGAAAGCTATTAATAGTTCATGGTTCGGGCGATGACAACGTTCATGTTGAGAACTCAATTGCTATGATTGATGCTCTGGTTGATTCAAAAAAGCAGTTTGACCTTATGATATATCCGAACCGAGACCATGGCATATACGGCGGAAATACAAGAATGCACCTTTTTAAGCTAATGACGAATTATTTAACAAATAATTTGTAAAAAGGCCTTGTTCTTTTAAAAAGTATGCGTACCTTTGCAGCCCAAAAAAATAATCAATAATTTACATTCATATTTATGATCATTGTACCAGTAAAAGAAGGCGAGAACATTGACAGAGCTTTAAAAAAGCTTAAAAGGAAATTTGAAAAAACCGGTGTCGTAAGGGAAGTGCGCGAAAGACAAAAATTCACAAAACCCTCCGTTAAAAGGCGTGAAGAAAGGCTCAAAGCCATTTATATCCAACGTTTACAATTGGAACAAAACGGTTAATTTAAATATTAACTGATTTTTTCTTCAAACCTGAAGGCATAATTTGCCTTTATCAAAACAAATTTGTATTTTAGCCGTTGATTTTAATAAGGTGTTAAAATCAGGTTACCTTTATTTGCGTTATATATGCACATTCAGGAATTTATTAGATATCTTGCTGCAGAAAAGCATTATTCTCCCCACACCCTTATTGCCTACGAGGCTGATTTAGAACAGTTTAAAGACTTTCTACAATCAACCTATGCTATTTCTCATATTAAAGATGCTGACAGTTTAATAATCCGTTCCTGGATTGCGCAAATACTTGAAAGTGGAATATCAGCACGCTCAGTAAACCGCAAACTCTCAACTCTTAAATCTTATTTCAGATTTCTTATAAAATGGGATTTTGTAAAAGAAAACCCGATGCTGAAAGTTGTTGCACCAAGAACTCCTGATAGATTACCACTTTTTATTGATTCAGAAAAAATGAATCAATTGCTTGATTCTGATATTTTTGAAAATAACTTTAAAGGGATTAGAAGCAAAATGATCCTGGAAATACTTTTTGCTACAGGCATAAGGGTTGCAGAATTAATCGCATTAAAACACAAAGATATAAATACAAGTGCCTTGACCCTTATTGTTATGGGAAAAAGAAGCAAACAGCGGATAATCCCGTTTAACTCGGCGCTATTAGAAATAATTAATGAATATGTCTCGGTTAAGAAAAAAGAATTCGGTAATTTAGCAAACGAAGATTATTTTATCACTACAGTGAAAGGTAAGAAGGCATATCCTGAACTCATTTATAATACAGTAAAGCGTAATCTGCAATTTATTACTACGCATAAAAGGAAAAGCCCTCATGTTATCCGCCATACATTTGCCACTGCCATGTTAAACAATGGAGCCGAACTCAATGCAATAAAAGAATTGCTTGGGCATAGCAGCCTTGCAGCCACACAGGTATATACTCATAATACAATTGAAAGAATTAAAAATATTTATCAACAAGCTCATCCAAAAGCGTAAAATAAAAGGAGGAACGTATGAAAGTTAAGATCTCATCCATTCATTTTAAGACTGATCAGAAATTAGATGATTTTATACAAGATAAAGTTGGTAAACTAAATAGCCTGTTTGAAGGAATTATATCAAGCGAAGTTACACTGCGTCTTGATAATAATGATAAGCAAGAAAATAAAATTGCAGAAATAAGATTACGTGTTCCCGGAAATGATCTTTTTGCAAAAAAACAATGCAAAACTTTTGAGGAGGCTATTGATAATTCAGTTGAAGCATTACGCCCTCAAATCAAGAGATACAAAGCAAAGCTTAAAGGTTAAAAAAAATTTGTTTGATTTTTTTCATATTTTTGTTTGTAGATTCAGCAATGTTTTATACTTTTGCAGCCCCTTTCTATAAAAGGGCTGTTTTAATCAGTGAAACAAGTATTTGACACTTATATCTTAAACAAGAGTAATTGTGGTATTTTGTTAAGCTGAAAGAAATATATTGACATATTGTAAAATAAAAGCCGATGTAGCTCAGTTGGTCAGAGCAGCTGATTTGTAATCAGCGGGTCGGGGGTTCGAATCCCTCTATCGGCTCAGTTCTTTGTAAATAACTTAGGGGAGATACCAGAGCGGTCAAATGGGGCAGACTGTAAATCTGTTGGCGAAGCCTTCGGAGGTTCGAATCCTTCTCTCCCCACTGGTTTAATAGGCGGAAGTAGCTCATTTGGTAGAGCGAAAGCCTTCCAAGCTTTAGGTAGCGGGTTCGAACCCCGTCTTCCGCTCAAATACCAGCCGATGTAGCTCAGGGGTAGAGCACTTCCTTGGTAAGGAAGGGGTCATGAGTTCAAATCTCATCATTGGCTCAATTTTTTTTTGAGTGTATAATATTTTCTTAATTAACTAGTAACAATAATTCAATATGGCAAAAGAAAAATTCACCCGTTCGAAGCCGCACGTCAACGTAGGCACTATCGGTCACATTGACCACGGTAAGACAACGCTGACTGCAGCAATTACTCTTACTCTTTTTGAAAAGGGGCTTTCTGAGCTCAGATCATTCGATTCAATTGATAATGCTCCTGAAGAAAAAGAAAGAGGTATTACCATTAATACGTCTCACGTTGAATATCAGACCGAAACAAGACATTATGCTCATGTTGACTGTCCCGGTCACGCCGACTATATTAAGAACATGGTTACTGGTGCAGCCCAGATGGACGGAGCTATTCTCGTAGTAGCTGCTACCGATGGTCCTATGCCTCAAACCCGTGAACATATTCTTTTAGCTCGTCAGGTTGGTGTTCCGAAGCTCGTTGTTTTTATGAATAAAGTTGATCTGGTTGACGACGAAGAGCTTCTCGAGCTTGTTGAAATGGAAATCCGTGATCTGCTGTCATTCTACGGCTTTGATGGCGATGACACACCTGTTATCCGTGGATCTGCATTAGGTGGATTGAATAAAGAACCCATATGGCAGGACAAAATCATGGAACTTATGGCAGCCGTGGATAGCTATGTTCCTTTACCAGTTCGCGACCGCGATAAAGAATTTTTAATGCCTGTAGAGGACGTTTTCTCAATTACTGGTCGTGGCACTGTTGCTACCGGTCGTATTGAAACCGGTGTTATAAATGTTGGCGATCCTGTTGATATTATCGGATTAGGTGCTGAAAAAATGAAATCAGTTGTTACCGGTGTTGAAATGTTCCGCAAAATCCTGGATCAGGGTGAGGCTGGCGACAATGCAGGTTTACTGTTACGTGGTATTGATAAAGATGAAATCCGTCGTGGTATGGTAATTGCTAAGCCTGGTTCAATCAAACCACATAAAGAATTTAAGGCTGAAGTTTATATTCTGAAAAAAGAAGAAGGCGGACGTCATACACCATTCCATAAACATTATCGTCCACAATTCTATTTCAGAACCACTGACGTAACCGGTGAAATCAGTCTTCCGGAAGGAGTTGAAATGGTCATGCCCGGTGACAATCTTACAATTCATGTTAATTTGATCCATCAAATTGCTTTGAATAAAGGATTGCGTTTTGCAATTCGTGAAGGTGGACGTACAGTAGGCGCCGGACAGATTACAGAAATTATTGAATAAAGTAATACCTTATATCTGTTTTAAAAACTGATCCAAACAGAACTTGTATTCAAAATGGCTTCTAAACGGGTGTAGCTCAGTTGGTAGAGCATCGGTCTCCAAAACCGAGTGCCGGGAGTTCGAGTCTCTCCACCCGTGCAAAATTTGTTAATAATGGCAAAGTTTAGTTTAAAAACATACATCAACGAAAGTTACGATGAATTGGTACATAAAGTATCATGGCCAACATGGAGTGAGCTGCAAAGTAGTGCAATTGTTGTATCCATTGCTTCCCTAATAATCGCTTTAGTCGTTTATTTGATGGATAAATCCTTTCAAACAATTCTTGAGCAATTTTACAAGCTTGTTTGATTTGTGCATTACCGAGTGTCAATTATATCCTGGTATTAATTCTTTTCAATTTCAACACATAGAATGAGTGATGATCAAAAAAAATGGTACGTTTTACGGGCCATTACGGGAAATGAAAAGAAAGTGAAACAATACATCGAAAGTGAAGTAAATCGCTTGGGATTGAAAGATTATGTTTCGCAGGTTCTTATCCCTACTGAGAAAGTTTTTCAGATCAGAAAGGGCAAGAAAATAAGTAAGGAACGTAATTTTTTTCCAGGTTATGTCTTGGTAGAAGCAGTACTTATTGGTGAGGTACCTCATCTTTTAAGGAATATACCCGGTGTATTAGGCTTTCTTGGAACTAAGGGTGAAGCTGAACCTCTGCGCCAGTCAGAAATAAACCGTATTTTAGGTAGAGTTGACGAAATGGCTGAGAAAGGCGAAGAACTCAATATTCCTTTTATTGTCGGTGAAATAGTTACTGTTATTGACGGACCATTCAACAGTTTTAGCGGAGTTATTGAAGAAATCAATGAAGAGAAAAAACGTTTGAAAGTAATGGTTAAGATTTTTGGCAGAAAAACTCCTCTGGAATTGAGTTTCATGCAAGTTGAAAAAGAATAATACCTATATTGCCTGTTAAAGGCATTTAATTTTTTTAATATTCACCTATTTACCTGATAAAAACATGGCAAAAGAAATAGCTGGACTTATTAAATTGCAGATCAAGGGCGGAGCTGCTAATCCATCTCCACCGGTTGGGCCTGCTTTAGGTGCAAGAGGGGTGAACATAATGGAGTTTTGTAAACAGTTCAATGCACGAACACAAAGTACAATGGGCGTGCTAATTCCTGTTATCATTACTGTATACAAAGATAAATCGTTCACTTTTATTATTAAATCCCCTCCTGTTGCAGTTCAATTACTTGAAGCTGCAAAAGCCAAACAAGGCTCACCTGAACCTAACCTGAGGAAAGTAGCTACAGTGACCTGGGAACAGGTTCAGACTATTGCTGAAAACAAAATGAATGACTTGAATGCATTTACAATGGAATCAGCAATTAGTATGGTTGCAGGTACTGCCCGTAGCATGGGGATCGCAATCAAAGGTAAATCACCCATTGAAGCTAAATAATCAATGGGTAGACGTGTTAACAAACCTATGCAATCGCTAACTTATTAATAAAGAAGATGGCAACACTAACAAAAAAACGAAAAGAAGCTCTGAAAAAACTCGATAAAAACGCAGTTTATTCCCTGTCTGATGCAGTAAAGCTTGTAAAAGAAATCACTTATACAAAGTTTGATGCTTCAGTTGATGTAGACGTACGCCTTGGTGTTGATCCGCGAAAAGCAGATCAAATGGTAAGAGGAGTGGTTACATTGCCACACGGTACTGGAAAAACTGTTAGAGTTCTTGTTCTTTGTCCTCCTGAAAATGAAGAGGAAGCAAAAGCAGCCGGAGCCGAGCATGTAGGGCTTGATGAATACATCAATAAAATTAAAGGCGGATGGACCGACGTTGATGTAATTATTACTATGCCTACTGTAATGCCTAAAATAGGTGCACTGGGAAGAATTTTAGGACCCCGTGGCCTTATGCCTAACCCGAAAGCCGGAACTGTTACTATGGAAGTAGGAAAAGCTGTAACGGAAGTTAAAGCCGGAAAGATTGATTTTAGAGTTGACAGATACGGTATCATCCACACTTCAATAGGTAAAGTATCTTTTGAGGCATCTAAGATTATAGATAATGCTAAAGAACTGCTGCATACTATTATTAAGTTAAAGCCGGCAGCAGCTAAAGGTACATATATCAAAAGCATTTATATGTCAAGTACGATGAGTCCGGGTATTCATGTTGATCCTAAATCATTTACTTCATAAAATATCATTGTGATTAAAGGTGTGTAGCCAACGATCACTCTGATATTTTTGAAATAAAATCTAAGGAGTTATGAAAAAGGAAGATAAAACTCAATTAATTGAATCTATGTCTGAGCAACTTAAGGATATAAGTTGTCTCTATATCACCGATACTTCTGGATTAAATGTTGAGAAAACTAACCAACTACGAAGACAATGCTTCAGAAGAGACATCAAATTGATGGTTGTAAAAAACACACTTCTGAAAAAAGCAATGGAACGTTCAGGAAGGGATTTCTCAAATCTTTATGGCGTGCTTGTCGGACCTACGGCAATCATGACATCTGAAGTTGCCAATGATCCTGCAAAACTTATTAAAGAATTCAGGAAAAGTGCCCCAAAACCAATACTCAAGGGTGCCTATATTGAAGAAATGTCGTATATTGGCGATAATCAGATAGATTTTCTGATTAACATTAAATCAAAGAATGAATTAGTGGGTGAACTTGTTGCTTTATTGCAATCACCAATCCGAAACGTAATCTCCGGATTGCAGTCGGGTGGGTCAAAAATTGCCGGTATTCTGGAAACTCTATCAGAAAAGGAATCATAAACTTTTTAAAACATATAGTTTCCAAAAGGCACTATTTATTTTTTTAAATTAAACAAAACGATTAATAGAACATTTAAATAACTTAAATAAAATGGCAGATTTAAAAGCTTTCGCAGAACAACTGGTTAATTTAACAGTTAAAGAAGTCAATGAATTGGCTGATATTTTAAAAGAAGAATACGGCATTGAGCCGGCAGCAGCAGCTCCAGTAATGATGGCTGGTCCGGCTGGTGGTGACGCTGCAGCAGCAGTTGAAGAGCAAACACAGTTTGATGTTATTTTAAAACATCCCGGACAGTCGAAATTAGCTGTTGTTAAATTAGTAAAAGAACTCACCAGCTTAGGTCTTAAAGAATCAAAAGAATTGGTTGATGCCGCTCCCAAAGCAATAAAAGAAGGTGTTACCAAGGACGAAGCTGATGCATTAGCTAAGCAACTACAAGAAGCCGGTGCTGAAGTTGAAATTAAATAATTTCAACAATTTACATAAAAACAGATCCACTCAGTTCCAAGTAGAGCTGAGTGGTCTGTTTGCATATAACCTTAAGGTGGGCTGTCCTTTTTTAAATTTATTGTAAACTTAAAATTCAAACAACATTGGTAACTGAAAAAATAAAAAAAATTAGTTTTGCATCTGCACAGATTAAGGCTAAATATCCTGACTTTCTAGACATTCAACTAAAATCATTTCAGGATTTCTTTCAACTGGAAACAAATCCGGAAAACAGAGTAAACGAAGGTCTTTATAAAGTTTTTAGTGAAAACTTCCCAATAACAGATGCCCGAAATAATTTTGTCCTTGAATTCCTAGACTATTTTATTGACCCACCCCGCTACTCAATAGATGAATGCCTGGTAAGAGGCTTGTCGTATAGTGTACCTTTAAAGGCTAAACTAAAATTATATTGTACAGATCCCGAGCATGAAGATTTTGAAACTATCATACAGGATGTATATCTTGGAATGATTCCTTATATGACGCCCAAAGGTACATTTATAATAAATGGAGCCGAGCGTGTTATAGTTTCCCAATTACACCGTTCTCCAGGTGTTTTCTTTGGCACTTCATTCCATGCAAATGGGCAACAACTCTATTCTGCACGTATTATTCCTTTTAGAGGTTCGTGGATAGAATTTACAACAGATATTCACAATGTCATGTATGCATACATTGACAGAAAAAAGAAATTACCGGTAACTACCCTGCTTCGTGCAATTGGTTACGAAAGCGATCGCGATATTCTTGAAATATTTGAACTTGCTGTTGAAGTCAAAGTTAATAAAACTGCTCTGAGAAAAGTAATTGGTAGTAGATTAGCTGCCAGAGTTCTGAAGACATGGATTGAAGATTTTGTAGATGAGGATACAGGTGAAGTTGTTTCAATTGAAAGAACTGAAGTAATAATAGACAGAGAAACAATTATTGAGAATGAGCATATTGATATAATCCTTGAGTCGGGTTCAAAAACAATACTTATTCACAAAGAAGGCATTAATGTTCAGGATTATTCCATCATTTTCAATACCATGCAAAAAGATACGGCTAACTCAGGTAAAGAAGCCGTTGAATTTATTTATCGTCTACTCCGTAATGCAGAACCTCCCGATGAGGAAACTGCCCGCGGTATAATTGAAAAGCTTTTCTTTTCTGATAAACGCTACGACCTTGATGAAGTAGGACGTTATAGAATAAACAAAAAATTAAATCTTGAAATATCAAGCGAGACCAGAGTTCTTACTAAAGAAGATATTATTTCAATTATAAAGTATCTTATTGGATTAATAAACGAACGTACTGAAGTTGATGATATTGACCATCTTAGTAACCGTAGGGTTCGTACCGTTGGCGAACAACTTTACAATCAGTTTGGCATAGGACTGGCACGTATGGCCCGGACTATCAGAGAACGCATGAATGTTCGTGACAATGAAGTATTTACGCCAATGGACCTGATTAATGCCAAGACTTTATCAGCAGTAATAAATTCATTCTTTGGGATAAATCAGCTCTCACAATTTATGGATCAAACCAATCCTCTTTCGGAATTAACTCACAAAAGACGAGTTTCAGCTCTTGGCCCTGGTGGACTTTCACGTGAGCGTGCAGGCTTTGAGGTACGAGATGTTCACTTCACACACTATGGGCGCTTGTGTACTATAGAAACTCCTGAAGGACCAAATATTGGTTTGATATCATCACTTTGTGTTTATGCAAAGATCAACCGCATGGGATTCATTGAAACTCCTTATCAAAAAGTTATTGATGGCAAGGTTGCACTTAAAGAAGCTCCCATCTATCTTAGTGCTGAAGAAGAAGAAAATAAAATTATTGCACAAGCCAGCACACTTATTTCAGATCAGGGATATATTTTAGACGAAAACGTTAAGGCACGTTATCTGGCTGATTATCCAATAGTTGACCGTGACAAGGTTGACCTTATTGACGTTGCTCCCAACCAAATTGCATCAATTGCAGCATCGCTAATTCCATTTCTTGAACACGATGATGCTAACCGCGCTTTGATGGGATCAAACATGATGCGTCAGGCTGTTCCGTTACTAAACCCTGAAATTCCATTTGTAGGAACTGGAATAGAGAAAGCTGTAGTTCGCGATTCCAGAGTACTACTTCATGCCGAAGGAGATGGCATTGTAGAATATGTTGATGCAACAGATATTGTAATACGTTATACACGTGCTGAAAATGAACGTCTTGTCAGTTTTGATGATGATGTAAAAAAATATAACCTTGCCAAATTTACCAGAACCAACCAAAACACTTGTATTAATTTACGGCCTATAGTTCAAAAAGGAATGAAGGTAAGTAAAGGACAAGTGCTGTGTGAAGGTTATGCAACACAAAATGGAGAACTGGCATTAGGACGTAACCTTATGGTGGCATTTATACCATGGAAAGGATATAATTTTGAGGATGCCATTGTAATCTCTGAACGTATTGTCAGAGAAGATATATTTACTTCTATACATATTGAAGAGTTCGTACTTGAAGTTCGCGATACTAAACGTGGAATTGAGGAGTTGACAAGTGATATTCCCAATGTTAGTGCTGAAGCAACAAAAGACCTTGATGAATATGGATTGGTTCGTATTGGTGCAGAAGTAAAAGAAGGTGATATTCTTATTGGGAAAATTACACCAAAAGGTGAAAGCGATCCTACACCGGAAGAAAAATTATTACGCGCAATTTTTGGTGATAAAGCCGGTGACGTAAAAGATGCTTCGCTAAAAGCACCTCCAGCAATGAAAGGCGTAGTTGTTGATAAAAAATTATTTTCAAGAGTTTTTAAAGATAAAAAATCCAAAGCCAAAGATAAAGATATTGTCAAAAATCTTGATGAAGAGTTTAACCACAATGTAAGCGACCTGAAGAACAAACTTGTTGACAAGCTTACAGTAATTCTGAATGGAAAAACTTCTCAGGGTGTCTCTAACAATTTTAAAGAACTGCTTGTACCTAAAAAAATTAAGTTTACATATAAAATACTCAGTGGGCTTGATTTTAACAATGTTAACCCCAACCGCTGGACATCAGATAAAACGAATAACGATCTGATCAAACAAATGATTAACAATTACATAATCCAGTATAAAGAAATACTTGGAATTTATAATCGCAAAAAGTTTGTTGCTACTGTAGGAGATGAATTACCTACCGGCATAGTACAGATGGCAAAAGTATATGTTGCAAAAAAGCGTAAGCTGACGGTTGGTGATAAAATGGCAGGCAGACATGGAAACAAGGGTATTGTAGCAAGAATTGTACGCGAAGAAGATATGCCTTTCCTCAAAGACGGAACTCCTGTTGATATTGTATTAAACCCGCTTGGTGTGCCATCTCGAATGAACCTGGGACAGATTTACGAAACAATACTTGGTTGGGCAGCAACTAAATTGGATCTGCATTTTGAATCTCCAATTTTTGATGGTGGTAATATTGATCAAATCAATGAATATCTAAATAAAGCAGGTTTGCCCGAAAATGGTCAGGTTTATCTTTACGATGGTGGTACAGGTGAACGTTTTGATCAGCCTGCAACAGTAGGTTATATTTATATGATGAAGCTTCACCATTTAATTGACGACAAGATGCATGCCCGTTCAATAGGGCCATACTCTCTTATTACACAGCAACCTCTCGGTGGTAAAGCCCAATTTGGAGGTCAGCGTTTCGGAGAAATGGAAGTATGGGCATTGGAAGCTTTTGGTGCTGCAAATATTCTGCAGGAAGTTCTTACTGTTAAATCTGACGATGTAACAGGCAGAGCAAAAGCATACGAAGCTATTGTAAAGGGTCAAAACATGCCCATTCCCGGAATTCCTGAATCTTTCAACGTATTGATCCATGAATTAAGAGGTCTTTGTCTTGATGTTACCTTTAATTAGAAACCCTTTGACTTCCACCTTTTTAAAGAATAATTTAACATATTAAAAAAATATTTATATAAAATCAAATGGCTTTTAGAAAAGAAACTACGGTAGGTAGTGCTTTTACCAGCATTACCATTAGTCTTTCTTCACCTGAGTACATCCTTGAACGTTCAAGTGGTGAGGTGTTAAAACCAGAAACTATTAACTATAGGACATACAAACCTGAGCGCGATGGATTATTTTGTGAAAGAATATTCGGTCCAGTAAAAGATTGGGAATGTCATTGCGGCAAATATAAGCGTATCAGATATAAAGGCATTGTATGTGATCGCTGTGGCGTTGAAGTTACTGAAAAGAAAGTGCGTCGCGAACGCGTTGGCCATATTCAACTTGTAGTTCCAGTAGCACATATTTGGTTTTTCAGGTCATTGCCCAATAAAATCGGAGCATTGCTCGGCATAACAACTAAAAAGATTGAACAAATCATTTATTACGAAAAATATGTTGTAATCAATCCTGGGGTTATGCGTAATGAAAAGCTAATATCAGAAGATAGCAGCATTGCTAAGCAACAGGAAAATATTCAGTATCTTGATCTTATTTCTGAAGAAGAATATTTTGAGATTCTTGACAAATTACCCAAAGAAAACCAATATCTTGACGATAGCGATTCTGATAAGTTCATAGCTAAAATGGGTGCTGAAGCAATACATGATCTTCTCAGCAGACTTGATTTGGATAAGGAATCGTTTGAACTTCGCGACCGCGCCAATAATGAAACATCACAACAGCGTAAGCAGGACATACTTAAACGCTTGCAAGTATTTGAAGCTTTTCGTGATGGACAACGTCATATAGACAACCGCCCTGAATGGATGATTGTAAAGGTAGTACCGGTAATACCACCCGAGCTTCGCCCTTTGGTGCCACTTGATGGCGGTCGTTTTGCAACATCTGATCTTAACGACCTGTACAGACGTGTGATAATACGTAATAACCGTTTAAAGAGACTTATTGAAATCAAAGCCCCTGATGTGATCATGCGTAACGAAAAGCGTATGCTTCAGGAAGCAGTTGACTCTTTATTTGACAACTCGAGAAAAGCAAGTTCAGTTAAAACAGAATCAAACAGGGCTTTAAAATCTTTGAGTGACAGCATTAAAGGGAAGCAGGGTCGTTTTCGTCAGAACCTTTTAGGTAAGCGTGTTGACTATTCCGGACGTTCAGTAATTGTGGTTGGACCCGAACTGAAACTTTATGAATGTGGCCTTCCTAAAGAAATGGCTTCTGAGCTTTATAAACCATTCATTATTCGCAAACTACTTGAAAGAGGTATTGTTAAAACAGTTAAAACAGCAAAAAAGATCGTTGATCGTAAAGACCCCGTTGTTTGGGATATTTTGGAAAATATCCTAAAAGGACATCCTGTTTTGCTTAATCGTGCTCCAACATTGCACCGCCTTGGCATTCAAGCTTTTCAACCAAAACTTATTGAAGGCAAGGCAATACAGCTTCACCCTTTGGTATGTACTGCATTTAACGCTGACTTCGACGGAGATCAAATGGCAGTACACGTTCCATTAGGAAATGCTGCAATTCTTGAAGCTCAGATTTTAATGCTTGCATCACATAATATTCTTAATCCCGCAAATGGTGCTCCCATTACAGTACCGTCACAAGACATGGTACTGGGATTATACTATATGACCAAAGCCAGAAAAAGCATTCCTGAAAATCCTGTTAAAGGAGAAGGAATGACTTTTTATTCTCCTGAGGAAGTAATCATTGCCTATAATGAACGTAAAGTTGACTTACATGCTATTATAAAAGTTAAGATCGAATTTCCTGAGAATGGCACTTTTGTAAAAAGGATAATTGAAACTACCGCTGGTCGTGTTTTATTTAACCAGGTGGTTCCCAGAGAATATGGCTATATTAATCAGGTTTTAAATAAAAAAGCATTAAGAGATACTATTGGTGACATCCTGAAAAAAACTGATAATGCTCAGGTTGCCAAGTTCCTCGACGATATTAAAGATCTGGGATTTAATATGGCATTCAAAGGTGGACTTTCATTTAACCTGGGTGATGTAGTAGTTCCGGAGGAAAAAATTGATCTCATTGAAAAAGCCAATCAGGAAGTTGAAGAAATTATGACTAGTTATAACATGGGATTCATTACATACAATGAACGTTATAACAAAATCATTGATGTATGGTCACATACAAATTCACTTCTTACCTTAACCCTTATGGATAAGCTGATCAAAGACAAGCAGGGATTTAACCCTGTTTATATGATGCTTGACTCAGGTGCTCGTGGTTCAAAAGAACAGATCAGACAGCTATCAGGAATGCGTGGTTTAATGGCTAAGCCTCAAAAATCAACAGCAACAGGTGCTGAAATTATTGAAAACCCGATTTTATCAAACTTCAAAGAAGGTCTTTCAGTACTTGAATATTTTATTTCCACTCACGGTGCGCGTAAAGGTTTGGCTGACACAGCCCTTAAAACTGCTGATGCCGGTTACCTTACCCGAAGACTTGTTGATGTTTCTCAAGACGTAATTATTTCAGAAGAAGATTGTGGAACACTACGTGGTTTAACTATTTCATCACTTAAAAAGAGTGAGGAAGTAGTAGAAACACTTTACGATCGTATCCTTGGACGTGTAACCCTACACGATGTATATCACCCAAATACCGGAGAACTCATAATAGCAGCCGGAAATGAACTTACCGAAGATATCTGTAGTATAATTGAAGAATCACCTATTGAATCAGTTGAAATTCGTTCAGTTCTTACCTGTGAATCAAAACTTGGTGTTTGCGCCAAATGTTACGGACGTAATCTTGCCTCAGGGCATATGGTACAGAAAGGTGAAGCAGTAGGAGTAATAGCAGCTCAATCAATTGGTGAACCTGGTACACAGCTTACTCTTAGAACCTTCCATATGGGCGGTTCAGCTTTAAATATTGATATCTCTTCAAAAGTTCAATCAAAATACGATGGTACTATTGAGATTGATGAATTGCGCTATGTGGATTATCCTACTACTGATAACAAAAAAGCAAGTGTTGTAATCGGTCGTTCAGCCGAAATGAGGATAGTTGATAAAAACACCGGAATACCATTAACATCAGCTCATATTCCTTACGGAGCAAAACTCTATTTCAGAAGTGGGGATGATCTGTCAAAAGGTGATCTGATCGCTGAGTGGGACCCTTATAATGCAGTTATTCTTTCGGAAGTTACTGGAAAAATTGTTTATAACAATATTATTGAAGGTGTTACATATAAAGTGGAATCGGATGAACAAACCGGTTATCATGACAAAGTTGTAATTGAAACACGTCAAAAAGCTAAGAACCCTTCCATCAGAATAGTTTCGGACAGTGACGAAACTCTAAAAACTTATGACATACCTGTTGGTGCACATATTATTGTTGAAGAACATCATAAGATTAAAGCCGGGGAAATACTGGCAAAAATCCCCAGAGCTATTGGAAAAACAGGTGATATTACCGGAGGTTTGCCACGCGTAACTGAATTATTTGAGGCACGTAATCCATCAAATCCCGCTGTTGTATCGGAAATTGATGGCGTTGTTTCTTTTGGTAAAAAATTAAAACGCGGTAACAGAGAAGTAATAATTACTTCAAAAACCGGTGAAGAAAAAAGCTATCTTGTATCAACGACCAAACAGATACTGGCTCAGGAAAACGATTATGTAAAAGCAGGAACTCCCCTGTCTGATGGTGCAATTACACCTGCATCTATTCTTGCAATTAAAGGACCTATGAAGGTTCAGGAATATATTGTGAATGAAGTTCAGGAAGTATATCGCCTCCAGGGTGTGAAAATTAACGACAAACATTTTGAAGTTATCGTTCGTCAAATGATGCGTAAAGTTGAAATTGAAGATCCTGGTGATACAAAATTCCTTGAAGGTGAACTGATAAATAAAACTGATTTCCATGAAGAAAATGACTGGATCTTTGGAAAGAAAGTTGTTATAGATATTGGAGATTCAACCAATTTCAAAGCAGGACAAATACTTACAGCACGTAAGTTACGTGATGAAAACTCGCTTTTAAAACGTCGCGATAAAGTTTTGGTAGAAGCTCGCGAAGCAAAACCTGCAACAGCACGTCAGATACTCCAGGGTATTACAAAATCTTCGTTGCAGACAAAGAGCTGGATATCAGCTGCTTCATTCCAGGAAACAACCAAAGTACTAACTCTTGCTTCGATAAATGCTAAACGCGATGAGCTAATTGGATTAAAAGAAAACGTTATCGTTGGTCATTTAATCCCTGCAGGTACCGGTCTTAGAGAATATGACCGTATGATCGTTGGATCACCCGAAGAATATGAACAATTACTTGCATCAAAAGCTGATTAATTATTTTTAATCCGGTTTTGATGCCTCAAAAAAACAAATTATAATGGAAGCTCCTAAAGGTCAACAAATTAACATCGAACTTACAGATGAAATAGCTGAGGGTATTTATTCAAATCTGGCAATTATTACACACTCACAATCAGAATTTATTGTTGATTTTGTGAAAATGATGCCAGGCGCCCCAAAAGCTAAAGTAAAATCGAGAATCATATTAACGCCACAACATGCCAAGCGATTACTTAAAGCATTGAAAGACAATATCTCAAAGTTTGAATCAATGCATGGCATAATTAAAGAATCAGAAGCTGTGCCATTCAGTCTTGGCGCTCCTACAGCTCAAGCCTGATTGAATCTATTGTAAAAATTTTCTATCCCTATTATAGCTAAATGCCGTAATGGGGTTTTGTGCTTTGAAAAGCAATGTTCATTTTCACAGCTTGCTAGGTTTTTCTTAGTATATTTGTAAAAATCGTTTTTATACCGATTGGAAAAATATAACAGACCAATTATCGCTCCGCTCAATTGTTCTGAATGTTTTAACCACCGGCATTACAATCATGAAAACACAAATCCCTGCTATTCTGCTTCTGATCGTATTATTTACGAATAACATAAGTGGACAGATCAATCCGGAAGCCTATCGTACTGAAAGGGAGCGCATGGTAAAAGAACAAATTGCCAATCGTGGCATTAAGCATAAGCCTACCCTTGAGGCAATGAGAAACGTTCCCCGTCACCAGTTTGTTCCAGCCAGTCAGATCTCAAATGCCTACCGCGATGGTCCCCTGCCTATTGGTTATGGGCAAACCATTTCTCAGCCATACATTGTAGCATATATGACTGAAGCCATTGATCCTAAACCACACCACAAAGTACTTGAAATAGGTACCGGTTCAGGTTATCAGGCAGCAATACTTTCACAAATTGTAGATAAAACATATACTATTGAGATCGTACCGGAACTTGCCGAGTCATCCTCCAAAATTTTCAAAAAACTGGATTATAAAAATATTTTTGTTAAAACCGCCGATGGCTATTACGGATGGGAAGAAGTAGGTCCATTTGATGCCATCATAGTAACTGCGGCAACAGAATTCATACCTCCTCCCCTGTTAGCACAATTAAAAGAAGGGGGAAAAATGATAATTCCGGTAGGAAGTCCGTTTATGGTTCAGCAATTAACACTTGTTGAAAAATCAAAAAACAAAATATCTACTAAAAGTGTGATGCCTGTGAGGTTTGTTCCTTTCACAAGAAGCAAATAAAATAGCCATGAAGCAAGCATTTTCATTGCGTTACGGAATAGCACTTATTTTGCTGTCAGCTTCTGTTATTGCTTCTCAGATAACCTTAATGCAAATTCTTACAATCGAGCAATGGCACCATTTTGCATTTATGGTCATTTCAATCGCTTTGCTTGGCTTTGGTGCAGCCGGAACAGTAATCTCAATCTTCAGAAAAACCATACTCAAACATAAAAACATTCTTTTACCCTTATTTGCAATAGTGGCAGGCTTTTGCCTGGGTCCGGTTCACAGACTCACAGCCACAAAATTACTGGCGTTTGATCTTTATTTGTTGTTTATTGATAGCAGTCAATTCTGGAAACTTGCTGCCAACCTTATCATTTATTTTCTTCCTTTCTTTTTTGCTGCCCTTATCATTGGCATTCTTTTTACTGAATATGTTGCCGATATTGGGAAATTATATTTTATGAATCTTATTGGCTCTGGCATAGGGGCATTGTTGGCTTTGCCTGTTTTAAACAGTATGTTTCCATGGGAAGCAAAATCCTTATTTGCATTTTTTGCAGTTGTTTCAGGTCTTTTCTTCATGAAAAAAGCCAAACCGGTATATGCCTCTTTGATTTCTTTGCTGGCGTTAAGCTTTGTCATCATTAGCTGGGCTTTGCCTTACAAACTTAATATTTCGCAGTATAAAAGCCTTAGTAAAAGCCTGCACCTACCTGATGCAGCGATAATTTATGAAAAACCAGATGTTTTTGGATTGACCCAGGTACTTACTTCGCCCGCTTTACGCTATGCTCCCGGAATCAGTTTGTCGTTTGACGGCGATGTGCCGGTATTGCCGGCAGTCTTTATTAACGGCGATTTTACGGGCGTTCTTAACAATAACAAAGACCGTAATTCTCATCCGGCAAATTATTCAACATTTGCTCTTCCCTATTCAATTTGCAAACCCGATTCAGTTCTGGTTCTTAATGCAGGAACCGGTTATTTTGTAGATCAGGCTTTACAGAATGAGGCTTATAAAATTGATGTTGCTGAACCAAATAAAGCACTTGTGGAAATGATGCAAACCGTTTTTTCTGAAGAATCCGGAATGCTTTATAATCATGAAAATGTTTGTGTTCATACTATTGATTCAAGAACCTTTATATCGTCAACAAAACAAAAATACGACCTAATAATCCTACCTGTTCTTGATGCATTTGGAGGTGTTTCAGGGCTTTATGCCATGCAGGAAAACTACATCCTCACCATAGAGGGTTTTAATCAGATGTGGAATGCGCTTAGCCCTGACGGATGTATTACCGTTTCATCCTGGCTTGATTATCCTGTACGAACCCCGCTGAAGATTTGTACTACCCTGATTCAGATGTTAAAAGACAATAATATTTCTGATCCAAAGCAGCATATTGCAATGATAAAAAGCTGGAGCACGACTACATTTGTTGTTACCAAATCGCCCTTAAATGAACAGCAAATTAATGCAGCCCGCTTATTTTGTGATTCTTTGTATTTCGATCCGGTTTTACTTCCGGGCATTAATTATGACGAGCGTAATAAATATAACACCTTTAACGACCCCGCATTCTTTAGCCTGATTGATTCAATAACTACTGATAGTAAAGCTTACAGGCAATATGAATTTTTTATTGAACCCTCAACGGATAACTGCCCCTATTTCAATCATTTTTTTCGTCTGAAAACCCTGCCTGTTCTACGTAATCTTTATAATAACCAAACATTACCCTTCCTCGAGTTAGGATATCTGATAGTGATCGTAAGCTTACTGCAGGTTACCCTGCTCTCACTGCTTTTTATTTTACTTCCCTTATTCAAACTGAAATTCAGCGGTAAACGGAAAATGCCTGTGCTGATATATTTTGCTTCTTTGGGATTAGGATATATGTTCATTGAAATTATACTGATCCAGCGTTTTATAATTTATTTTGGCAGCCCTGTAATCTCTGTTTCATGGGTAATTGCAGCGATGATGGTCAGCTCAGGCGCTGGCAGTTATTTTGGCGGGAAATTTGAAGCATCAAAAAACAACTTACTATATGTATTGATGATCATTCTGTTTTGCTGTTCTGCTATACTTATTGGTTTGAACCCGCTAATTAATGCAAGTACAGGACTTCCAACAAGTTACAAAATCATTATTGCACTGATAGTAATCGCTTTACCATCATTTTTCATGGGTATTCCTTTTCCCGTTGCTCTAAAAATCATTTCAAAGGATAATGAAGCTCTTATACCCTGGGCATGGGGAATAAACGGATGTTTTTCAGTCATAGCTTCGCCATTGGCAGCCCTACTTGCTGTTGAAGCAGGTTATACCAAAGTTATGGCTATTGCAACAGTAGCCTATTTTCTTGCTTTGCTATTTTCAGGGAAACTTAGTGCCAGACAGCTTACTCCTTAATACACCTTACTGAGAAACCATAGCCTCTAAAAAAGAAATTGCGATAAAAATCATCGACATTTTTACTTAAATAGCAGGCATTTGAGTTCTCATCATCATAAGTATCGGCACTCCACCAGAAACCATTATCGCCTACTGAACTGAACTGACCATGATAATGTCGGTATCCACCAGGCATGGCGCTGAAGTTACTTGTATTTGAACCATTGCCGTCTTCGTTCCAGCCACTTGTTGATTTCATTTTATAACCGGCAAGTTCCTCACTTCCCAACAACCGGGCTAATTCCTGCCAATCGTAATCAATGGGTATTCTAAATCCCTCAGGAGCCAGACCGCGGGGATCGGTAACAGCATACCAGTTATACATTCTTCCATATTTAGCCTCGTTAGCAGGATCATTTTCATAAAAACACCAGGCTGGCTTTTTCTGCATCGTATAGGTTTTCCACTCCTGATCAGTCTTCACATGAGGTATTAAATCACCATTACTAAAACGAACCACATTCAGATTCTCTGCCATCCATTCCTGATAACCCACCTTGATTGTTTCAATTTTTTGTGGCTGTACTTGTACTGATTGCTGCTGAAATGCAACAAATACAAAAGCGGCAGATAAAACCGCGAATATAAACATGTAATTGAGATGTTTTTTCATACAATAAAGCTTTACAAAATTTAAGATTATATACTTATAAAGAACTCAGCTTAACAAACTTCCATAAGCCGTTTAACCGGCTAAAACCATGCCAGAATCCACAACAGCTTACAAAATTATTGCAATGATATTAATTTTTAAGAAATTATTTAAATGTTTTGTCCCACAATTATAATGATTTATGAATTTTTAGTAATTTTCTCCTGCTACAGGTTCTGATGAAATCATTTTTCCGGCTTAGAATACTCAAATACCAGCTTTATTACCAATTCTTGAATAGGGTGCAACATCGAGGCTGGCAAATTCCTTCATTAGATATTTATAATAGCCTGCAACTGCTATCATTGCAGCATTATCAGTACTATACTGAAACTCAGGCAAATACACATTCCAATTTCTTGTTTCCTGCAATTCCAGCATTTTGTTCCTCAGTCCTGAATTTGCTGATACACCTCCGGCAATTGCAACTTCTTTTATTCCTGTGTGCTCTGATGCCTTTATAAGTTTTTCAGCTAAAATTTCAATAATAACAGCCTGGATCGAAGCGGCAAGATCGGCTTTATTTGATTCAATGAAATCAGGGTTCAACTTTAACTGGTCACGAAGAAAATAAAGAAACGAGGTTTTTAATCCGCTAAAACTATAATCATGCCCGGAAATATTTGGTTTTGAAAATTTAAATCTCCCGGGATCTCCAATGCTTGCGAGCTTATCAATTACCGGACCTCCGGGATAAGGCAAGCCCATGATCTTTGCCGCTTTGTCAAAAGCCTCTCCGGCTGCATCATCAATGGTCTGTCCTATCACTTTCATTTCAAAATAATCATCAACCCGAACAATTTGTGTGTGCCCTCCCGAAACTGTCAGACACAAAAAAGGGAAAGAAGGCACTTTTTTAGTTTCATTTTCTTTTCTGATAAAATGCGACAAAACGTGAGCCTGCATATGATCAACTTCAATTAGCGGAATGCCTAGTGCTTGGGTAAAAGCTTTGGCAAACGATATCCCTACGAGTAAAGAACCAAGTAATCCGGGTCCTCTTGTAAAAGCCAGTGCCTGAATATCATATTTAGTTATATTTGCCGTTGTTAAGGCGGATTCAACAACAGGTATGATATTTTGCAGATGAGCACGACTGGCAAGCTCGGGAACTACACCACCGAAGTTTTTGTGAACCAATTGATTAGCAATGATATTGGAGTGAATTATGTTTCCTTTGAGTACCGCTGCCGAAGTATCGTCGCATGAAGATTCTATACCTAAAATATATACTGCCATTTAATTAGTTTTCATTTGCTGTAAGAATGAGCAAAATTATTAAAAAAGCGCTAAAAATAATGATGTGGGTCATACTCTCACTTATTGTGCTGTTTATTTTGTTCTTAATTACAGTCCAGCATAGCGCAGTTCAAACTTATCTGGCAAAAAGATCGGCTTCATATTTGAGTAAAAAACTAAAAACTGAAGTTTATATTGAAAAACTTAAAGTGGTCTATCCTTTGGATATAGATATCAGGAACCTTGGCATCAGCGATTTGCACGGGGAACCGGTTTTCAGGACTCAAAAACTGCAATTCAGCCTTGCAAGCTTACGACCAAAAGCCCATCACATAAAAATCCGCAGGATTGAACTGCATGAACCAGAAATCAATCTTATTACCTATTCCGGTGATTCAGTAATGAGTTTCCAGTTTATTACTGATTATTTTTCAGATGCTGATACAAGCGAAAGTGTATCTGCGCCATGGACTTTCAGTCTGGTTAATGCTTCTATTATTAATGGTTCATTTTCATTGCATGATTATAATATTGAGCCCGAACCATACGGCATGGATTATAATCATCTGAAAGTTGACAGTATTAATCTGTATGTCAGCAATTTAACCTACAAAAACGACACTTTGATGACTTTCTTACAGCATTTGAGCGCTGTTGAAAGCTGTGGATTTAAATTAAACAGGATGAGTGCCGATGTATTAATCTCACCCGAACAAATTTCTACCACAAATCTTATACTTCAGACCCCGGACTCTGATTTACTGCTTGATCTGGCATTCTTTTTTAACGATTTTAATAATTTTTCAAATTTTGTTGACAGCATATATATGCAGGCAAAGATATTTCCTTCGGAATTCGACTTGAAAGATCTGGTTTATTTTGTTCCTGATATTTATGGAATGAACAATAAAATCACTATTAAGGGAGAGGTTAACGGAGAAGTGGCAAATCTGAGCCTTAAGGATTTCGATATCGGATACGGGGCTTACACCCGGTTTGCAGGCAATATCAATCTTGACGGATTACCTGATATCAGGGAAACATTCATTCATATGAACGCACGGAATCTTTCAACCCATTATCTTGATCTTGAGAAATTCAGACTACCTTCGGAAAATGGGATATCAACTTTCCTGCAACTTCCTGAACAAATAGTGCAACTGGGACTTGTAAAAGTAAAAGGCAGGTTCACAGGCTTTTACAATGATTTTGTTTCAGATGGTAATTTTCTTACAAATTACGGATCACTAACAACTGATATCTCATTAAGTTATGATCTTAACAGTCAATATTTTTCTTATAAAGGCGAATTAGAAACCAATAGATTTAACCTTGGAAAACTGTTAAAGCAAGAAGACTGGATAGGCAGATTGAACATGAATGCAAGGATTGATGGCGAAGGGCAACTGCCTTCAAAGTTCGGTACTGTGTTTGAAGCCAATATTGATTCACTGGAATTTAAAGGCAACATACTTGACAAACTTCAGGTAAAAGGAGAGCTTGCAGATAAAAAATTTAACGGTAGTCTGGCAATCAATGATGAGTTAATAAATTTCGATTTCAGGGGACTTGTTGATTTAAACGACGAGCCTCCGGTTTTCAATTTCATTGCTACACTGGATAATACTAACCTTGCACGTTTAAATTTGATTGACAGGGATAAAACCTCTTTGTTGTCGTCAAAACTTGAAATAAATTTTACCGGTGATAATCCTGACAATTTGCTTGGGGAGATCCTTATTACTGACACCAGATATTCCGAAGTAGGAGAAAACTACCGTATGGATAGATTTTCGCTTAATGCCCATCCTGTGGATAATGGTAACCGAACATTAACATTGCGCTCAGATTTCATTGATGCCGATTTTAACGGTGAATTTGCATACAGCCAGATTTATCCGGCATTTCTGAAAATCCTCAGATATTATCTGCCTTCAGCAGGCGAAGAGAAATCAGAGATCATAGCTGAAACACCTGATCAGTCGTTCGTAGCTGTTGTAACTCTTAAAAATACTCAGGCGTTCAGTGAATTATTTCTTCCTGATATTGTAATTAACACCAATGCAATCATTGAAACCCGCTTCAATTCAAAGGAAGAAATGGTTGGGATCGCAGCCAGAGCATCAGATATTTCTCTTTACGGCACAAGGATAAAAGACTGGTATTTTAATGTAAGCGCTAAGAATCAGGAACTTAATGCGAAAACCGGTGCCGGAAGCTTTATCATCAAAGAAGCTTCGGAAAGTGATACCCTCGCATTAAAACTCGACAGGTTCCTGGTTGAAGCATCGTTTGCAGGCGATACAATACTTTACAATATTATCTGGAACAACTTAAAAACATCTGAAGCATACAATGGCGATATTAAAGGCTATTTCACCTTTATTAACAGCCCGAAACTGGAATTTGGATTCACTGAATCAAATATCAGAATAAACAATATTCCATGGTGGTTTAACCTTGATCATCAGGTAGTTATTGATACAACAACTATTGAGTTCAACAATCTGAAATTTGAAAGCTCTGATCAGAAACTGGTTATTGATGGAAAAATATCGGAAGATCCGATAGAAAAGCTGAATATCAGTTTCGACAACTGGAATTTATCTAACCTTGATGTTATTCTTAAAGCATATGATATTGACATCAGTGGTGCCATTAATGGAAAGGCTGACCTGTTAGATCTATACCGTAACGGAACTTTTCTTGCTTTGCTGGGAATTAAAAATCTGACAATAAATAAAGAAAACCTGGGAGATCTTGAATTCAACTCATCATGGGATCCTTATACCAAATCCGTGTGGCTTGATTCGCAAATTAAATATACCGGAAACGTTGGCACCATTATTCCGTTCAGTATGCAGGGCTTTTATTATCCTGAAAGCGAGACCGATAATCTTGATCTAAAAATTGATTTACACAATTTCAGGCTCGAAATGGTCAATCCCTTCCTACAAGGAATTCTGGCAAATATAAGAGGGCTGGCTAGCGGAGAGGTTATAGTGAAAGGACCAGCATCCAAACCTGATGTCAGAGGCGACATATCGCTGATGCGAACTGAGTTTACTGTTGATTTTACTAATACCCGCTACTCTCTCGCAGATATTGTGCACATTGAACAAAACAAGATTTGGGCAAACAATATCAAGATATATGATGAATATGGCAATTCAGGTATTGCCAACCTCATGTTCTCACATCAGAACTTCAACAACTGGAATATGGACATTCGTGTTCAGGCAAATAACCTGGCAGGATTACATACCACATTATCCGACAACAGTTTGTTTTACGGTACCGCTTACGCAACAGGTTTATTCTCATTAAAAGGCTCTTTCAACGATTTGTTAATGGATATAAACGTTCGCTCCGGGCCGCTAACCTACATCAACATTCCTATAAATTTTGCGGTGGACGTAAGCGATACTGATTTTATTGTTTTCATGAACCCTGAGAGTGATACCCTGAAAGATAACATCACTGAAATAGAGCGCTCATCGTTTAAAATGAATATGGATATGTCAATAACACGTGATGCAATTGTGCAGATTTTCCTTCCATATCATATGGGTAATATCCGTAGCAGCGGCTCAGGAAATATGAAAATGAATTATAGTACAAGCGGAGATTTTTCAATGTACGGAGATTATATTACCGAACAAGGAACCTTTCTTTTCACAATTCAGAATATGATCAACCGCTTGTTTACCCTTGTTCCCGGCGGAACTATTCGCTGGAGCGGGGATGCTTACAACGCTGAGATCAACTTACAAGCTACCTATAAAACACGAGTTACATTAAATAGTCTGCCTAATATCAGCGATGAATACCGTAATCGTCGCTTTCCGGTTGATTGTATTATTTCATTGAAAAACAGTTTGATGAACCCTGAAATATCTTTCGGGATACGTATGCCAAACGTTGATGAAGAAATCCAACGTCAGGTATTCAGTACTGTTGATACTACTAACGAAGTAATTATGAGCCGGCAAATGATCTCATTGCTGGTTCTGAACAATTTTAATTTTACCACCGATCAGGCTCATCTTACTTCTACCCTTGGAAGTTCTTCGTTTGAGCTTATTACAAACCAGCTTACAAACTGGCTTTCGCAGATCAGCAAGGATTTCGACATTGGTATTAATTATCGTCCTGCCGACCAGCTTTCATCAGAAGAATTAGAGGTTGCACTTTCAACTCAATTATGGGACGACAGAGTAATAATTGACGGAAATATAGGTATGTCAGGAGATCGTGTGGCTCAGCAAAATGCCAGTAATATTATCGGTGATATTAATGTGGAAGTAAAACTGACACCTGACGGACGAATACGTGTCAAGGCATTCAATAAATACAATAATCAGGAAATTACCGGCAGAGAAGCCCCTTACACTCAAGGTATTGGAGTGTTTTACCGCCGTGAGTTCGATAAGCTCAATGAACTATGGATTCCGAAAAAAAGTAGGATAGAAGTGGAATTACCTGATAATGGCAATGATATAATGATCAATGATATAAAACATTAAGACGGATGAGCCTGAAAAATTTCAAAATATATAAATCTTCGGCAGGTTCAGGAAAGACTTTTACACTGGTCAGCGAATTTTTAAGGCTGATAATATTAAATCCTACAAACTACAAAAACATTCTTGCTATTACTTTCACAAATAAGGCTGCCAATGAAATGAAAATGAGAATTGTAAGCAGCCTGGTTCAGTTATCATCCGATCCCGGACTCTGGCCTTCCACTCTGGAGAAAATGATTGAGCCATTGATCGCAGTACATGAATTAGATAAAGAAACAATCAGGCAGCGTGCTGTTATTGTAACTGCCAGTATCCTTCATAATTATTCCGACCTTGCCGTAGCTACTATTGACAGCTTCATGCAAAAGGTGATACGTACATTTTCACTGGATCTTAACCTTCCGCAAAATTATGAAGTAGAACTTGATACCGATACGCTCAGACAACGTGCCGTTGACCGACTGATTGATCAGGCTGGTTCTGACAAAGAACTGACCAAATTAATGGTCAATTTTATTGAAAGCAAAACCGAAGATGATAAAAGCTGGCGTATTGAAAATGATTTCAATGAGATTGCAAAAAATCTATTCAGGGAGGATAGTATAATTCATCGTCATGATCTTAAAAATCTTGAATTAGTTGACTATCAAGCATATTATGTAAAACTGCGTAAATGGAATTCTGAATTTGAAAATAACGTTGTTGGTATAGCTGACAAAGTTTTTGAATTAATTGAAAACAATTGGCTTGAGGTTGACGATTTCCATTATGGCAAAACTGGAGCACTCGGGTTTTTTATAAAATTAAGAAAAAATATTTTTAAAGATCTGAATAAACCGGGGGTTCGAATCCAGGAAGCAGTAAAAACAGGGCAATGGGCTAAAAAAGACAGACCACAACAGATTCAGGAAAAAATTCATGCTATCGCTCCTGAATTTACTCAGCTATATGTTCAAACTCAGCAGCTTGCAGGTGAGCCATTTCAGCGTTACAATTTATTCAGGCTATTGCATAGAAACATGTATCCTTTGGCGGTTCTCGGCAGTATTGACAAGATAATCAGTGAAATAAACGAAGAAGAACACACATTGCCGATTACCGATTTCAATCCTCTTATTTTAAGTGTTACGCAAACGGAAACAATACCATACATCTACGAGCGGTTGGGAAGCAAATATCATCATCTGATGATTGACGAATTTCAGGACACTTCAATAATGCAGTGGCGGAATCTGCTTCCTCTTGTTGACAATGCTCTCTCGGAGAATTATCTGAATCTGGTGGTTGGTGATGCAAAACAAGCGATCTATCGCTGGAGGAACGGTGAAGTAGATCAGTTCATTGAATTGCCCAAATTACCCGGAACATTAAATGATGTAAATCAGGAACGCGAAGAAAACCTTATCAGACATCACGAGATCAGGGAATTGCCCGTTAACTGGCGTTCGCATAAAGGTATTGTGGAATTCAACAATGTTTTTTTCAAACACATATCAAAATATCTGTCGCAGGAATATCAACCGGTTTATGGTGATATTGATCAGAAGTTCAATCCCGTTAAAGACAAGGGTTTTGTACAGATAGAGTTTTTCAGTTTGGAAAGCAAAGAAGACAAGTCAATGCTGGAAAGAATACCGGTTTTGATAAATAAGATACTGGACCTCAACTACAAACAAGGTGACATTGCAATACTTTGCCGAAAAAATGAACAGGGATCAGAAATAGCGCGCTACCTGCTGGATCAGGGTATTAATGTCATTTCAGCCGAATCGCTTTTACTGGGTAATTCCGAAAATGTGAAACTGGTAATGTGTTTAATGAAGATCATAGCCGATGCAAACGATCAGTTAGCATATGCTGAAGCTCTCATCATACTATCGCAAAAAGGGACTTTCGGCAATCTGACAATAAATGAATCAGGCAGGAAAGTGCTGACAAAAACTACAAACTCCAGAAATATGACTTTCGATATTGATGCTTTCGAGGAATTATTACAGGAATATGGCATATCATTCTCACGCTCAGCGCTTCTTGATATGACCCTGTATGATCTTGCTGATGAAATCATCCGGCTACTGCATCTTTCATATCATGATGATATTTATCTTCAGTTTTTCCTGAATGAACTGCATGGCTCAATCAAGCAGAAATCACTGACTTTAAGGGAATTATCAGATTGGTGGGAGGAAAAAGGCAGAAAAGTTTCAGTGATATTTCCTGAGAACCTTGATGCAGTGAAGATCATGACCATTCACAAAGCCAAGGGATTAGAATTCCCGGTTGTAATTTATCCGTATGCTGAGGGCAAGGTTAAACCAACGATTAAAAATATCTGGCTAAATATTAATGAGCCTGTGATTGAAAAAATGAAGAAGGCTTTGTTGCCTGTTGACAGACTCAATGACACCATGTTTGAAGAAATTAAAATCAAGGAGTACGAAAAATCTTTGCTCGATACTGTCAACCTGTTATATGTAGCATTCACCCGTGCCGAAGAGCGTTTATATGTTTTAACAAAAAAGACTGAGAAAAAAAATGATAAAGTCAAAACCGTTGAAGCCATGATTAATGATTTCACCTACTCCAGTGATACTGAATGGTATAACTCCGGGGAAAGCATCTGGAGATTTCAGCAATCTGTTGATCACAGCTCTTCCCGGCCAGCCACTGATGCAACGGATGCATTTTTCAGGATTGATTCTGAGTACGCAAACAGCAGGAGGCATCAGTATCTGTTAAGATCAAGCCGCGATGCTTTTAAATGGAAGGAAGAAGATAAAGCAGTTGATTTCGGAATCTCGGTACATGCCTTACTGGCACGTATCCGAACCGGTTCTGACCTTGAGCAGGCAATACAAACCAGCTTTATTGCAGGTGAGCTGACAACAGAAAACAAAACCAGATATGAAAAAACGCTTCGCAATATTATCAATCATAAAGCACTTGAGCTCTTTTTCTCAAACCAGTATCAGGTAAAATCAGAACCTGAAATATTGCTTCCCGGCGGAGAGATTCTTCGTCCCGATCGTATTGTTATTTCAGATACCGAAATATTGGTAGCAGAATTTAAAACCGGGCAGCCCAAACAATCTCACACTTCGCAGTTAATAAATTATATGGAACTTCTAAGGACCATTACACAAAGCAAGATAAAAGGATTTTTGGTTTATGCCAACGAAGAAGAATGTATTGTAAAGGAAGTATGATCTTTACTGCCCCAAAGAAAGTATTGAAAATATTAGAAGCCCTTTTGATGGTTTATAAAAAAATCTTGTAATTTTGTAAAAAGCGTAAATATGAGTACCATTGAATTAAGACATATAATTATTGAAAGGATCTCTCAAATTGATGACGTATCTTTCCTGAAAGCCATTAAAACCATTGTAGAATCAAAGGCAAATGAAGATTTCTACAAATTGTCTGATTTCCAGAAGAAAAGAATAAAAGAAAGTCGTGAACAGGTGAAATTAGGACAGACTATCTCAAATGATGCTTTACAGAAGGAGATCAAAGAATGGCTAAGTACAAAATAGAATGGTCTATTGAAGTCAGGCTTGATCTACTTGATATTCTGGAATTTCACATTGAGAGAAATAAATCCACTGCTTTTAGTAATAAGCTTAACACCAAGATAGTAAGGAGTATAAAGCTTATAGGGTAAAACCCATTAATCGGTTTAAAAACTGAAATTGATTCTGTTAGAGCCTTAATAACTGGAGATTACCAGATCATTTATGAAATTCACGATCAGTTAATTATCATTGTAATGATTTGGGACTGTCGCCGTGATCCGGAAGATAAAATCATTGATTTAAGGATAAAGAGTAAGAAGGGCAAATAACCACAACAAACGGCATAGGTCATTGCTGACCTTGGTAGCAGTCGAAGCATAGTGAACTTAAAGTATTTTTGTGTAGCGTGAAAGGAAAGCTGCCTTATAGTAGCAACACCCCTACCGTCAACCGTTGATATTCCATTATCTGTTAAACAAAAATCCGGATCGTCTTACTAAAATGGACTGCTTGAGAATTACAAGGAGCTTTTAAGAACCATGACACAAAGCAAAAGGTTTTTTGGTTTATGCTATGGAAGAAGAAGGTATTGTGAAGGAAGTATGATCTTTACTGCCCAAAAGAAACATTGAAAATATTAGAAGCTCTTTTGATGGTTTATAAAAAAATCCTGTAATTTTGTAAAAATATATAGGCATTAAAAAACTTGTGTTTATTAACATGTTAATGTTGCATAAGCCAGAGTTTTATTGGTTTATAAGTAAGTTAGACATTATATTAGAAACAACAAAACGAAAGGAGAAAAACTATGACTTGGTTAGAAATCAAAAATTCAATTAGACAAGACCTGAATTCCAGAGGTTTAAGTAATCCAAACATTAGACTGAATGCTCTTGACAATCTTGAAGACATTTTGAAACGTCATTTTCCATACTTAATTAAAAATCCTAAGGAGGGGTTTGGAAAAATTGACAAGAACGAGCTTAAGGCGCAAATTGCAAAGTACAAGTCGAATGGGAAATTGAATTCTGCTGAAAGTAGTGTTATTAACGAAATCTATTATCGTGTATAAAAAGGAAGGATTTCCTCCAATAATTGATGGGAATACAAAAGTTCTTGTCTTAGGTACAATGCCTGGCGACAGGTCAATACTAACAGGAGAATACTATGCTAATCCGAAAAATCAATTTTGGAAAATCATCTTTCGGGTATTTAATTCAGGAGAGTCCGTTTTAGATTACAATGATAAAATAGAATTACTTCTGAAAAATAAAATAGGACTTTGGGATGTTTTATTCAGAGCAAATAGGGCTGGAAGTCTTGACTCTAATATTTATAACGAAGAGTTTAATGACTTTGAATAACTTTTCAAGGATTTCCCAAAAGTTAGAGCAATAATCTTTAAAGGACATAAACCTGCAGAATATTTCAAAGGATTGGGAAATATCCCAAAAGACTTTGAATATTACATTCTACCGTCAACAAGTTCAGCAAACACAAGTAAAACCTTTGAAAGAAAATTTCAAGAATGGAAGGAAGTGATAACTAAATACAATGGATAACAAAATGTATATACCATAAGGGTTTAATCGGCAACTCAAACATTCTGCCACGCATAAAAATTCGTGTCGTCAGACAGGAAAGCAGCCTGCAATCCCTTATTGCCGCTACACTCAGCCGTTAAAATACATTAATAAACACAGATATGGATTATTCAAAACTTGCACTCATCATTAAAACTATTGATGAGTATTTAGAAAAAAGCGGAGATTCTTATATTACAGCAGTTGATGCTGCTGCAATATTAGATAGAAAAGGAATCCTAAAAGATTCTGAATCAAGGCCTGGTAAACCATTACGAGATATTCTAAGACGAGGATTAATTCCTCATGCTTATCAAGATGGTGTGTATTGGAGAATTCCACATTCTTGATCAAAAAAAACTTTAACACCGATTGATTTAACTGCTGAAGAACAAAATTTACCAAGCAAAGTTCAAATGGAATCTGGGAATAAGCTTGCTCCAATTACATTACAATTATCCCAAATATTAGAAAAGAAGTTCAATAGAAAGGCTAATTTCTCAATTGAATACTCTCCTAATTGGTTGTCTTCTGTTCCGAAAATGAAAGAATTAGCGAAATATTTGACAATAATTCGACAGGTATATTCTTCCTTAGTTGACAGCAAGTACATATTAGAAAAGCAGATTGAACTAGTTAAAAGGAATGAAACTCAAGATTTCGATATTTGGTTTCATGAACCATATTCATTTGCACTTGAATTTGATGAATTCGGTGAAGATTTTGAAAAAAATAAATTTCGGAAACAAGCATACTATAAATCAACCGGAAAGATTGAGTATGATGAATACTGCACTAAAAAATCCAAACCCATCACTGACGAAACAGACACTGTTTTAGCTGAACATTATGGTTTTACAGAGGAAAAATTGGATTTTATAATCAGTTACGATATAAAACACCGTTTGGGCAAAGAATTGGAGGCCGAAGATGAGCAATAAAATGAAAATATCCATCCGTTTTTTTAATGATCGTGAAGTGCGTGCCGTTTGGGATGATGAAAATTCCAAATGGTGGTTTAGCGTATTGGATATTGTTGCCGTGCTTACCGACCAGAACAACTATACTAAAACCCGCAACTACTGGAAATACCTTAAAGCCAAATTAAAGAAAGAAAACAGCGAGTTGGTTAGTGCCACTACCCAACTGAAGCTTATGGCAAAAGATGGCAAACGATATTTATCTGATGTGCTGGACTACAACGGAATAATCGCACTGGGTAAAGAGTTTCCCGGAAAAAAGGCTAACAGGTTTATAGAGTGGTTTACATACAGCGATGAAAGTATTGACGGGAAAAGTAAAGCTAAAGCATATGCTTTGTTTGACAGTACTATTATTCATAGCATAGAAGTCGGCACATTAAAAGGCTTGAAGCAAATACATGCCTATTTGTTTGGCGGTTTGTATGATTTTGCCGGGCAAATCCGTCAAAAAAATATTTCGAAGGGTGGTTTTCAGTTTGCTACAGCCCGTTTTTTAGGCGAAACCTTACATCAAATTGAAACTATGCCTGAAAACACCTTTGATGAAATAGCAGATAAATATATAGAGATGAATATTGCCCACCCATTTATGGAAGGCAACGGAAGAAGCACCAGAATATGGCTGGATATGATATTAAAAAAACGTTTGAAAAGATGTGTGGACTGGAGCCAAATAACCAAGCAGAATTATATGAATGCAATGATTATGAGTCCAACAAAAAGCGAAATATTGAAAACCCTTTTAAAAAACGCCTTAACTACAAAAATCAATGATCTCGAAATGTTTATGAAAGGAATTGATTATTCCTATTACTATGAAGAAAATTGAAGTACTCCGGTGGTTGAGCAGTCTAAACATAGTGAACTTGAAGCATTTTTGCATAACCCGAAAAAAAGCTGCCTTTTAGCCGCAACACCCCCTACCGTCAATCGTTGAAATTATATTATCTGTTAAACAAAAATCCAGATTTATCTTACTAAAATGGACTGGTGGAGAATTAGATGGAACTTTTAAAAACCATGACACAAAGCAAGGTTAAAGAGTTTTTGGTTTATGCTAATGAAAAAGAATGTATTGTAAAGGAAGTATGATCTTTACTGCCCCAAATAAATTATTGAAATCCTAAAGAGTTATTTTGATGGTTTAGAAAATTTTCATGTAATTTTGAAAAAATATATAGGCAATAAAAAACTTGTGTTTATAAACGTATTTATGTTGCATTAGCCAAGGTCGTATTGGACTATAAGTAAATAAGAATCAATACAATAATATGAAAAGGCAATTTTTAACATACATCGGTATAGGAATAATAAATCTATTGTTATTTTGTGGAGTTTTCTTTTTACTCCAAATTGATTTCATTTATAACATATCTTTAGGCAATATAAGTGATAATTACGTCAGAAAAGGTGGGTGGGATAGTTATGAAATTATAAAAGCTAAAAAGCCATATCTTGAGATTAACGAAAGTAATATTTTACAGTGGGACGCGGCAATTTATCATTGTATAAGTAAAAAGATGTATTCAAAGGGAAATGAATGTTATGGAAATGTTCGTTGTGCATTTTTCCCTTTATTTCCCTTTATTTGGAAATTAACAGGAAGTTCGGGAATATTTATATCACTTCTCAATTATTTGATGTTTATTTTAGGGATATCAATTCTATTGCATTTTTTATTAGATAAAAAATGTTTCGAACAAAATATTATATATCAATTTTTATTGATTACACTCCCTTCCACAATAATATTTTATATCCCATATACAGAAGCATTACTTTTTATAACAATGACGTTTTTGGTAGTAGGGATTTTAAAGGAAAGATACTGGATTTACTTTCTTTCAGCATTTCTTTTAGCTTTAGTTCGTCCAGCAACTATTTTTATCCTTTTTGGCATATTAGGAGCTGAGTTTTTTGTATTTCTAAATAAAAAGAATATAAAATTATTCTTTGTTTCAAGTATTACAAAAAGCATCCCATTTATACTGGGATATTTCTCGGTATTGTTTATCCAATATCTATATACAAATTCATGGAACTCTATGATTGAGGCACATTCATATTGGAGCGGTAATACAAGTGCGTTTAATGCAATACATGATTGGTCAACCGAAGGTTTTGGAATGAATTCTTTGGCTTTTTTCTTCATTTCAATTCCTGTTGCAATATTTTTCTTATTTAAGTTATATTTAGCAATAATCAATAAAAGAAGCAATCAGGATAATTTATTAAATAACGATACAATAATTGGTTATTTGTTTAATGTTTCTGTAATATATATAGTTGGAATCTTTACTTTTACTTTATTAACTTCTGGAGGCAATCTACATAGTTATTTTAGATTTATATTGTCAACACCATTATTCTATATCTTCCTATTAATTATAATTAATCAGTTGAATAAAATCCAAAAACTTTGTAGTGCAGTAATATTCGTAATTTTTGTTTTCATCTTTTTTGCGATTTTAAATAAAATACAATACACAGGAGATATTATAAATTTCTCATATGTAGGTATGTTTCTTTTGTTAATAAGTTTATTTATGATTCTAACGCAAGATTTCATTAAAAGAAAATGGAAATTTCTTCCTCTATCGATTATTATTATTTTAAATATAGTCTGGAATACCTATATGTTCAATATGTATCTTTCTAATGCCTGGATTTTTACTTGATGTACTGCTTCTAACAAGCGGTTTGCTAAAAGCTTGGCATAATCTTCGTAGCAGCGTAATTCGTGGCTAGGAAAATTCAATCCCTGTGTCAACGTTCGTGTTGCCCCGCTTTCGGCAAGCCGCCGAACGTTGATAGTCCATTATCTGTTAAACATAAATCCGGATTTGTCTCACTATAATGAACTGGCGGAGAATTACATGGTACCTACAAGAACTATGACACAAAGCAAGATAAAAGGATTTTTGGTTTATACCAATGAAGAAGAATGTAATGTAAAGGAAGTATGATCTTTACTGCACCAAAGAAAGTATTGAAAATATTTGAAACCCTTTTGATGATGATTTGTAAGTTTTTATATATATTTGTTTTCAATTCTGCCACAAAAGTTGGGTATTTAAACAGAAGTTGCTATATAGTCCAACCTTTTGGCAGAGTATAAACAAGTTACCATCCATTGACAAAATACAATGAACAAATTAAAATTAACGAAAGTATTTATTTTATTTTTTATTTCTGTTTTTGGACAGGAAACGGATACGCTCAGTTTTTACTCTAACATATTTAACAGCGAAAGAACGATTTATGTTACTAAACATGAATTTTACAAATATCAATCTAAGGAAGTTAAATTACTAGTAATATACCTTTTGGATGGACATCATGAATGGTTTGTAAATCCTATTCAGAACACGATATATTATTTACAGTATACTCATCAAATTCCACAAGCTCTCATTATTACTATACCGCACCAGAACAGGATTAAAGAATGTGCTATTGATGATGTAAATAAATTAGATTTACCACTTTTAAGGTTCATTACAGAAGAAATAGACTCTATGATACAAGTATATAATCCGAATGAATATAAAATCATCATTGGTCACTCGTTTTCCGCATCTTTCTCACTCTATTCATATCTAAAAAAGACAAATTATTTCTCGGCTGTTATCGCTAACACTCCAATGGATAGATTTGAGGAATTAATAATTATAATGGAAAATAATAAGGAAATAAATAGAGATAAGATTTTTATATCGGTAGGAGGCAGTAATTCATTTGACGATGGCTATCATAGAGCCACTTTTGAGAATTTGAAGAAGAAATATCCAAGTTTTTTTAGTTCAATAAATTTATATATATCAGAAAATACTAATCACAACTCTGTCCCTATTATTGCAGTTCCATATTTCCTGAAAGAATTATTTTCTGGCTTTAATGGTAGGTATTCACAGATAGCGTCAGTTGATAGTGAATATAAACTTAATTATTTACCGATGTCTGTTAAGGATGAAATGTATAAAATAGAGCAATCCTCAAAAATATTCAATTCGTTTTATCCTCCTGAATTACCCGAAATAAATGGTATTGCTTCACGATATTGGAACAATAATTTATTGAATTACGCTGAAGCTGTGTACCAAATGGGGTTAAAATATTATCCTAATTATTTTGAATTCCATCTGCAGTTATATGAACTATTAGTAAATCGTGATAAAGAAAAAGCAAAGTATCATTTAAATAAGGCAAAGGAACTTGTTGAGATAATAGAATTTGAATCAACAGAAAAAGAAGAAATTTTAAACGAAATAAAAATAGAACTAAAAAAGAACGGCTGGTAATAAGCCATCTAAACGCCAGCCCGAAGAAATATCTTCGTGCCTGGCATTTATATAAAAAAATTGTAGCTTCGTGTTTAAGTTTTACTTAGAAATCGGGCCGAGCGTCAGGTGACTAAAACGCTAACAGCATCACAAAAGTCCACACACCTACAAAGGACAGACAATCAAATAAAGAAAAAGAGTAAGCCATTTTGAAATTCTGCCAGCTCGTATCATCACATTTAGCTTTGTCACTACGCACAGGCGACCGCTTCGCAGCCAAAAGAGCCTTAATTTTGACTATGCATTACTAGAAAACAACGACATATTTTAATAATTACTAAATTTGTGTTCTAAAACAGAACAGAATAGCAATGTCAAAAGAAGCTAAAGCAAGAATAAAAATCAATAAGCTGCTTGAAGAAGCAGGATGGCATTTTTTTTGGATATTCCGGTTTGATTTGTGCCAGTGATTTCGGTGTATGTGTGCCAGTGATTTCGGCTCAAACTGTGCCACTTTTTACAAATCTTAAAAACGTTTCGATAGATAACATCAATTATACGATAATCCCTGTTGTATCTTTATCGCGCAAATTGATTGTCGGCTTTCGTATAACCTCTACACCAAAAGAAATGATGTAAATAGTAATCGAATAACCAACGCATTTTTTTGCGGAAGTAATTTGGCTATACGAAGAACAAACACTATTTTAGCTGCAAACCATTCGGAGAAAAAGACCATATATTTATATGTAAGAATTAGTAATTCGATAATAAAAAGCATAAGAAGTTGATATGGGGTTTATTACTGATTTAGTTTAAAAATCAAAGATTGATATTTTTATAAGTTAATTAAGCAATAAGTAATTCGCCAAATCATTGAAACTAAAATAATTACTATGGCAAAAACAGAACCTTTTAATGAACATCTGGACCAATATGAAGAATGGTTTTTTGAGAATCATTACGCGTTTCAATCAGAACTTGCAGCTATCCGGAAAGCTCTGCCAGACAGTGGAAGAGGAATTGAGATCGGCATTGGAAGCGGGAAATTTGCTGTACCGCTCGGGATAAAGGAAGGTGTTGAACCATCAAAAACGATGAGAGAAAAAGCAATGGAGAGAGGCTTGTCTGTTATTGATGGAGTTGCAGAAAACCTTCCTATACCGGATAACAGTTATGGTTTTGTACTGATGGTAACAACAATATGTTTTGTTGATGACATAAACAAGTCATTATCAGAATCGAACCGGATATTAAAAAAAGACGGCTGCATTATACTAGGTTTCGTTGACAGAGAAAGTCCCGTTGGCAAACTATACCTGAGTATTAAAGATAAAAGTATTTTTTACAAAGATGCTGTTTGTCTTGGCCCCTTAGAAAATCGGACATGATTACCAATAAAAATCAGTAATTATGTACTCAGAAATGGAAAAGAGAAAATTCAGTAAAGACGAGAAGCTTCAAATCATTAAAGAAGCTGGCGAACTGGGTGTTACAATCACCTTAGGGAAATATGGTATTTATCCTGCGACCTTCTATTCATGGAAGAAAAAGTTTGAAACTATGGGAGAAGATGGTTTTAGACATGGTATGACCGTTGAGCATTTGAAGGAGATTAAGCGCTTAGAAAAGGAAAACAGCATGCTTAAAAAGTTACTTGCAGAAAAAGAGCTAGAGGGACGGTTAAAGGATGAAATGATAAAAAAAAAGTATGCACAACAGCTAAAAAAGAGATAGCTATTCGTTATATTGGGTTGGGACTTAAACGAGATAAGGTCTTGCGCATATTACAATTAAGTCGTCACCAATACTATTACAAGCCAAAAGCTAAGCGGCCGGGCCGAGTGCCAACCCAAACCACAAAGCAAA
>LSQX01009414.1_pt1 | contig 55563 bp, 43 predicted proteins | sample 654561 | NCBI WGS metagenome assembly LSQX01 (sample SAMN04489861, study PRJNA283612) | anaerobic digester metagenome | isolation source: 4 biogas reactors fed with cattle manure at either 37C or 55C with and... | place: Denmark: Kongens Lyngby | collected 2014 | reverse complement strand
CGTTTTGCCCACGCTGCAGGACTTCTGCGCTCCCACAGTCCCGATTGTCGCATAGGGGTCACGGTGGACAGTGCGGCGACTGCGCTGGAATTGGCTGACCAGGTGGACCGTATGGCGCTACCTTTGCAAGGGCTGACTGAGCCATCCCCGAAGGCCGTGGACGAGTTGCGCTCTATGGGCAAGACTGTGTGGGGTTTTCTGGACCTCGGTGATGACGGCCCTGGTATACAGAGTGGCCTTCCCGCTGTCTATTCCTATGCTGCAGGGCCCCTGGCGTACTATCTCGGGCTTGATGGGATTGTAGTCAGCTCATCATTCGGTGATGTCATAGTAGATGGTACGCAGGATTCGGACACCACGGGGGACATGCAGGAACAGAGCGCCACGACCAGCCTCTTCCATGTAGGTGAGCAGGTACGGATGTCACTTGCTGCCGAGCGGCTGTTTCTGGGGCTGCAGGACGCACAACTCTTGCAGATGGCCGGGCATGAGTACACCGAGGAGTGGTTCTCAGAGTACTCTCTCCAGGAGGACTGGCGCGCGCTTGCTCGGTGGGATGATAGGCTGCGCCAGCGCGCTTTGACATCAAGCGCGATTAATCGGCAGTAGTCTGTAGCTGCATACAGTTGACCGCCTGCTTTCGGTGACATAAATACCGGAATACCGGAGCGTTTTCAGGACGGTTAGAGGGGCATTCTGCGTCCCAGTGTGGACAAGCATCTCTAAATGTGGAAAACTAGACGTATCTGTTGCGGAGTATGTCAGCAGCTGTAGATGCAAATCATGCCGTTTACCAGCGCTGATTGGCAGTGTGGCACCTAGGCAGTAAATCTAACGCACAGCCGCTTTTCCACAGCGCACAGCTTGCGTTGTGGAGCAATTGTGGAAAACTCTTGCAGGAGTCCTCGAGCATCATGCGTCTGTTTGACCGCGACAAGTCTAGTACAGAACCGGCTTCAGATCAGCGGCAGGTAGTAGAAGGCACGGTAGAGCGTATCGTGTATCATAACGACGCTAACGGGTACACTGTCCTTGTAATCGGAGCTGGAGGCACGCAATTCACAGCAGTCGGCAACACTTTAGGGCTCACAAATGGTGAGAGTCTGCGCCTCCATGGGCAATGGGTGGACAGCCGCAAGTATGGCCGCCAGTATGAATTTGAACACTATGAGCTTGTCAGACCGGTCACCCGCGAGGCTATCGCAGCCTATCTTAGCTCGGGTCTTGTGCATGGTGTCGGTCCGGTCATGGCAAAGCGTCTGGTGGACAAATTTGGTGAGCAGACGCTGCATGTGCTTGACAGGGAACCTGAACGGCTCCGAGAAGTCGAGGGCATCGGGCGCACTCGAGCCGCCGCCTTGCGTGAAGCCTGGAAAGCCAGTGAGCATGCACATCGGGTGATGGTGTTTCTTCAGCAGCACGGGCTGGGGCCCGCTTTGGCCGCACGCATATATCAGCACTTCGGGTCCCGTTCCATGAGTGTGATCGAGCAGGAGCCGTATCGGCTGGCAGACGATGTCTACGGGATAGGATTTCTGACCGCTGACCGTATCGCACAAGTTGCCGGTATCGCTTTGGAGGACCCTGCGCGCATCACTGCAGGGTTGAAGCATATTCTGCGACGAGCAAGTGATGAGGGGCATTTCTTTCTTCCTGCAGACACACTGCTCGCAGAAACTTGTCGCTTGCTGAAGCTGGACGAAGCGACCGTGGAACTACAGCTTGACCAGGTGTTACGCGAGAGACAGTTGCAGCGCGAGGATTTTGAGGGCTGTAGCGCATACTATCTGCCCGGCATGCTTAGTACGGAAAAGAACCTGGCGGCAAGGCTGTTGGCTCTCAGCGCTTCGCCCAGCCCCTCAGCGCCCGAGTATGATACGCTCGTACAGTGGCTGGGGCAACGAGTGACGATGGGCGCGACGGAGCTATCATCCGAACAGTTGCGGGCTGTGCATATGGCCCTGCAGGGGCCGATATCGGTCATCACCGGCGGTCCGGGCACTGGCAAAACCACCGTCACACGTGCCATTTGCGATGCTTGTGACAGCCAGGGCTGGCATGTGTCCTTGTGTTCACCGACAGGGCGGGCGGCCAAGCGCCTGTCGCAGCTGGCGGGAAAGTCGGCCAGCACGATTCATCGCCTTCTGGTCTATGACCCACGTACTCACGAGTTCTCTCACAACGCGGACGAGCCGTTGCAGACCGATCTACTGATAGTGGACGAATCCAGCATGGTGGACGCACTCTTAGCCAACGATTTGGTGTCAGCGATCAAATCAGGCACTAAGATGGTTTTCATCGGCGATGCAGATCAGTTGCCAAGTGTCGGGCCGGGTTCGTTTCTCCGCGATCTGGTCGCCGCAGAAGTGGTGCCTGTGGCACGTCTGCAAAGGATATTCCGGCAGGATGAGGGCGGTGACATCGTCCACAACGCCCATCGCATCCGCGAAGGGCAGTTTCCGGAATTCACACCAGTCCGTGATTGGAACGGTGAGGATACGGTCTTCATGAGCCGGCAGAGAGCGGACGAGGTACCCGCCGCCGTGCTCCAGGTGGTCACCTTAGCTTTGCCGCGTCTCGGCTTCCGGCGTGATGATATCCAGGTCATCACGCCGATGCATAGAGGCCCTGCCGGAGTCATCGAACTCAATCGTATACTTCAGGAAAAGATGAACCCGCCCAGGCCCGGTGGGTTTGAGCTTCGGCATGGCAATCAGATATTTCGCAGCGGAGATCGGCTGTTGCAGAACGTCAACAACTACGATAAGGAAGTGTACAACGGCGACATCGGCCGCATGCTCCAGATAGATCCTCGCAACAGCACTTTTGTGGTAGAGTTCGATCAGGGGCGAGTTTCCTATGAGTTCTCCGAGGCCGATCAGTTGCGATTGGCCTACGCATTAACGGTCCACAAGTCACAGGGCAGCGAGTATCCGGCGGTCGTGATGGTATTCCACTCCACCCACTACATCATGCTTCAGCGCAACCTGCTGTACACCGCGTTGACACGGGCCGAGAAGATGGCGGTGGTGATCGGCGATGACAAGGGGCTATGGACTGCGGTGAGGCGTGGGGAGGAGGCGCGGCGCTACACACGCTTGCGCAGTAGGCTTTGCGGGGACCTGCCAGTGCGCAGTACGGAGCCCTAAGAGATATACGCACTGCCCATAAGCCCCCATATCAGCACATATCGCGGGTGAGCCTTACCGCACTGCTACAACCGCTGCGAACTGCTGCAACTGTACGAATCTGGCCTGGTCATTACTGCTCTATAGGCAGCAGCGACCATCTGTTATCCACACTCTGCCATGCTAGGCTGTAACATGTGACTGGAGGCCAGAAAGCAAGATCACCGGGATTTGAACCCGGTGATCTGCACTGCTCAGTATTTCAGCTATCTCAGTATGCTGTCTACTAACGGCTCAACCGGTCACGGTCGGGACTCCCTGCCTTCATCTCTTTCCCGGTACGTTGCATGTATATGTGCTGTGGTGTTTCTTCGACCGGGATGCCCAGTCTCTGAGCGAGCTCCACAGCTTTTCGTTGAGCCAGGAAGTCCAGCGCTGAGAGGTTGCCAGCAAGCGACCACGTATCATAGGCCAGCCGCAACTGCCCTGCCTGTTCGGCAATATGAGCCTTGACATGTAGGCCAAGGCTGCTGGTAGGCTGGGCCAATAGATATTCGTTGATTGCGTCCAACGCTTCGTCGTAGCTCCCTTGCTCTGCCAGATCCCATGCCGGCAGGTACCGTTCGCGTATGGTCAGCGTAGCGCCTACTGCAGTCTGGTCAAGAGGGTTGCGCTTCATGCAGTAGTCGTAGGCATCGAGGGCACGGGGTATGTCAGGCATGCGCTCATACGCATGGCCTACCAGACGGTCCACATACTCGGGATGCGGATAGCGCATAGCGGCACGGAACCATTTGGGTGCCTCTTCATAGTCTTTGACCTTGTCGAAGAGAGTCCAACCAAGCTCCAGATAGAGGTCGTATCTATCGGGGTTCCATGAGATGCCCTCTTTCAGGCATTCCACGCCCATCTGCAGATATTTTGCCTGCAATGCAGGGTCATCGGTCTCTACGTATAGATTGTAGGCCAGGTGCCAGGCAGTGATGCGCCATGGCTCCAGCCAGTGTGGATCCAGCAGCGTGACCAAGCGCATCAGCCAGAGAGCCTTCGCCTGTGTACCGTGTCCCTTGTGCCAGTATTCGTGGGTCTTCATCCAAAGCATGCTTGCGGCTACCTCGCGGAAACCACCCAGGGCCGCTCCGACTATCACGCCAGTCACACCGGTAACGGCGAGCTCTGTGTCGCCTCCAGATGCCCGTGCGACGATCTGAAACCACGGCGTCGGTTGACGAAGCCCCAGAACAAGGCGATCGTACTGCAAGCTTTGATCCAGCGGGTGGATGGCAAACAGCATGGCGATAGCCAGTAGCCAACCGACAATTCGATACAGCTTCATGTCTGCCAGACCCCCCTTTTAGACCTCGCGTTCGTTGAACACGAGATAACCGATAAGTAATACCACTACAAGATACGCTACACCTTCGCCGATGGTCTTGAACATCACCGACCAGGGGGTATATGTACCCATTAGAATTGCCTCGCGGATATCGAAGATCTCGAAGTGAGGCAGAATACGGTATAGCGCACCCATGACTATCTGGGCGATTTTCGAGGCGCCACGTTCCGGGTCGGAGAGCTGCTGGAAAAAGTCGCTCATATGGCCCACGAAGTAGAAGACAAATGTGAAGATCACTGACAGCACCCACGAGAACAGCGTCGCGGCAACGACAGCAATGCCTAGTATTAGGAAGACTTCAAAGAAAGTCAGCAGTATGGCCTTAGCGATGTTGGAATACATCGCTGCGACAATCATCGCATCTTCCGGCTTCTCGGCAAGAAATTGCGGCGCCTTGATGGCGAACACCACATAGAATGCGGCGCCCATCAGCAGCATGTTAGCCGCCAAGGTGCCTACGCCACCCAGATATTTGCCGAATAGAAACTGTGCACGGCTGACTGGCTTGGCCAATATGGTGTGAATCGTGCGTAGCTCAATCTCGTCAGGCACCAATCTGGTTCCGAGGAACACCGCAATCAACATTCCGAAAAAGCGGATGGAGCCGAGGCCAATGTCAATTACCATCTGCAGTTCGGCTCCGGGCTGTAGATATGCGAAAGCCCATGATGAGCCGATGATGAGGATGGCAAAAATCAGGATTCCGTTAAGAAATCTGCGTCGCCATGCTTCGTGGAAGGTGGCTCGAGCTACTCTGAAGATTGGTCGCATGGTTCCTCGCCTCCCACAGCTTCAATGAATACTTCTTCGAGAGTGCGGCGGCGGGCACCAAGATCCTCGATGACCGCGCCGGCCTCCACGGCGATTGTCGCGGCTGCCAACGCCTGGCTCTGATCCTGGAAGTGACAGATCAGTTGTTTGTCGGCCACCTCACAATCGGCTGCGGAGGTCGCCAGCCGGGTTTTCAGCTCATCAGACCAGTTGGACAGGACCAAGCGTACCTGGTCAGCCACTCGCAGCAGTTCATCCACCGTACCGGTGCGACATTCTTTGCCTCTGTTGAGGATGATCACTCGGTCGCAAAGTGGCTCCATGTCCTTGAGCAGGTGGCTGCAGACAAAGAGGGTCTTGCCCATGTCTCGCAGATCCGTTAGCAGGTGGTGCATGTCGACGACGCCAATTGGATCGAGCCCTGATGTGAGCTCATCGAGAAACAGAAGGTCGGGGTCGTTTATGAGCGCCTGGGCCACTCCTATTCTCTGGCGCATGCCTCGAGAATAGTCGCGAACCCGGATAAAACGCCGGTCCCACATGCCCACCAGCTTGAGCAGCTCTTCGATGCGTGCAGACAGTGCGCTGCCACCCATGCCGAACAGGCTGCCGTAGAACTGCAATAGCTCCACACCGTTCAAATGCTCGTAAAAGTAGGGCCCCTCGGGCAGAAAACCGATGCGCTGCTTGTAGGTGTTACTGCCCAGCGGCTGGCCAAACACCTGGCCTCTACCCGCAGTAGGAAAAATTAGTCCGAGGAGCAGTTTGAGCGTTGTGGTCTTGCCGGAACCGTTGGGCCCCAGCAAACCGAAAATCTGTCCTTCCTCTACTACAAGTGACAGATCTATCAGCCCGACCGGTTGACCATTTGCGTCATGTGTATAAATCTTACTAAGCTTCTCCGTCTCAATTGCCAGGCCTATGATCCAACACCTCCCATCAGTATGAAGAGTATGTCCCAGCCTTCGAACGTTAGACACGAAAAGTAGCAAGCCCGTGCCATTATCCCTAACGTACAGGTGTGACCAGGCAGTTCCTTGATATGCAAGTATAACAGGAAAGCCGTAGAAAATCCATGTAAAGTGGCAGCCATATGTCCAGCACCGATTTTCTCGGCACAAATGCCGATGACTGGCGGTTGGAATGCATCGAGTTTTGTTGCATTCAACTACGCACAGCAGCCGCCATGTTACCTGATGAGCATATTGGTTCCTGTGATGCTATCGTAGAAAACTGTACTTGACAGCAGCCTAAAGCTACACTATACTGCGTGCAGGGTTGTATAGTAACAATGCTTGCATCTTAGACATAGCTTCACATGCAGTCTACTACCCTGGTCTGTTCTTAGCAACTTCAAGGTCGCCCCCTTGACTTGCGCCCAGGCTAAGAGCAGACACTTGCCGCCCATATGATGTAGCTACAGATGCAGGCACGGGCGGAAGAGATGGTGCCCGCCGGGTCTCTCCCACGGCCCGGCGGGTCTTTTGTTTCTTGCAGCGCATCTGATTGTTGACAATTCGTTGCTTGCATGGTAGACTGTACAGGCTTCCACACGCACCGTAGTTGTTGTGCAAGAGGAAGTGTTTTTTGTCGGCGACGCTGGGGCTGTAGCTCAGTCGGTTTTAGAGTGCCACCCTGTCAAGGTGGAAGTCGCGGGTTCGAGTCCCGTCAGCCCCGCCAACGTATACTAAAGCCCTTCCCGTGTAATACCACGGGAAGGGCTTTTTCGTGTTTGCACCCTGGCCATCTGAGAGAAGTAAGTTTCCCGTTCGGTAAGCGTGTCTCAAGCCCCAAAGCTGCCATCTATCCGGCCACAAGTCGGATTGCGTGGTCGGTGTGACATCTGACGTCGCTTCCAGATACCCTGGCAGCCCCGAAGAGACAACGGGGTAAGAGGTACGTCATACAGTCTGGTATGTTCGGAAAGCTCCGACTGCAATCTCTATGTGGGGCGGCCAACCTGGCGTCGCCCAACGTGCTGACGTCCGTCTATCCGAACTGCACCATGTAACCCGCTGTGATATCAGGGCCCAAAAGCGCCATGAGAATCCAGGTTATGCCACCACACAGTAGATCCCCAAATGCAAGTCCGAGAAAAAACGGCATCAATTGACGATAGAGACGTGCCCCTCCCAGCCGGTGCACCAGGCCCTTGATGATCCAGACCACGAAAAACGGCCCCCATAGACAGTACCCGTACTGGATGCAGGAGATATACCCGAGGGGGTGAAAGGGCAGCCGCAGCCAGCGCCATCTGCCCAGCACCAGGAGAACGGTTAAAGCGGCACCGCTAATCATGGCGATGGCGTACTCTCGGTTGGGCGCACCTCCAGTGTCTACCATAGATGACGCCTGAGTCCAGGCGTTCACTGCGTTGATAATCGCATATCCGCCGCGAGTGGTGCCGCCATGCAATACCATGGCGCCGTATGTATAGTACGATTGCAGGATCAGGTAGTATGCAAAAACACAGCCCAGGACGAAGGCAACCATCATCACAGGCACGATAATTCGAGGCTTGATTTTGATGTCTTCAGCCAGTTTCTGGTTTTCTGCCACATATCCCCACTGGCCCGGAAAGTAGCCCTCAGTCAGCCAGTCGAAAGACGTCAGGACAGCCAGGTTGGACAGAGAGCTCTGGGGCATGATTTGTCGTACATCGAGGAAGTATCTTAGCGTACGCACATGGCCGCCAAAATAGCCCCACATGGTAGGTATGCCAGCTTCTGCACGTATGCGAGCATATACCAGGCCAAAGCCAACGACCATGAGAAAGTAGGCTGTAGCATGGGCCCAGTTGGCTCCCATCGCGCTTACCCATATGATTATCGCCAGCATACCGCCCAGAGCTCCGATGAGTGCAGCACGGTGTGACATCGGCTCACTGGAATCGCCAATGCTGCGGTCGCCTCCGAAAGCTTTGCGAAGCATTTTCACGATTTCGTGGCGTGCTACCCAGAACAGTATCAGGGTCATGCCTGCGTAGCCCCCCGCAGATTGCGGCAGGGTGTGGGGAAAACCCGCCGAGGCAGTGAAGCCGAACAGGTCGGAAATCAGTCGCAGAGTGGGCTGCAGGAGAAAGAAGAACCACCCGGAAAAGAGTATGTCGAGGGGGACGAAGTAGGCCAGACCGATGACCTGTGGTCTATGGAAAAAGGTGATGCCTCGGTACGCGGTCCACGGGTACTCGGTGAAGATCTGTGCACCCAATCCGTAGCGGTCCTTCAGTGCCATGACTGCGGGGTTATAGGCATTGGCTATGTTTAGAGCGTGGTGAAGTACCACGATGCCGATCCCCATCCACACAAGCGAATTGCGAAAAAACTGCGTGTGGCTTCCCGGTGCCTCTTTCTCGACGATGCTCAGAGGTATGAAAAGCAGTGGGTAGCGAAGCCGTTCGTTTTCAGACCACTGCTTGCGGAAAATCGTGACCAGGCATAGACCTGTGAAATAAAGCAGAGCCATGAAACCGGTCCACATCGCCAGAGGATACGCCCACTGCCGCCAGGGGATGGTGCCATCCGGGCTGCCCTCATACATGGTGCGGATGATCTCTGGATTCTGAGGAGCGAACCACTTCGGCAGATTGTCGGCCAGTGCCTGGAAGTTGTTATCAGGGGCGGCAAAGTAATTTGCTGCCGATGCTGCCGGAAGCATACTGGAGACGACGCCGAAAGTCACCGGCGGAACAGCGACTACGAGGACCATATATATCAGCAGCATCTCTTGTTTGCTGAAGCTTTTGAGCTTCCTACTTAGTCGAGGCAGCACAGGTGCCAAGATCACCAGTAGCAGTAGACAAAAAATCGCCGGCACCGGAGGCACCGAAAGAAGGTACACCGGAGCATATATCTGTCCGGGGGTTTGTACCAAACTGGCCTGGTGCATCCACGCTATCGCAGCCAGAGCCAGGACAACCGATAGAAGCAGAGTGCGAGACGTCACGCCAAGTCCTCCAGCAATGCAACGGAATACGGTACTTGCTGCGGCAGGAGCCACTTCGCCCTTAGTACGGATAATTCCTCCACGCCGTTTTACGGTTTGCCTCCAGGCGGCGCAAAAAGCCGTAAGTAAGCCCATAAATCCACCAGTATGCAAGGTCAATAGGTAAACATCCTGGTTTATTAGCTGCAACAGACAGGGAAAGGCGGTCTCGGAGTGGAATACTGACTTCGTACGCGAAGACCAGTTCATATCGATGAGGAGTTGCCGTAGATGCGAGATGTGCTTGTGATGTGGCGCAGCAGCAAGATGGTGGTGCTCGTGGCCCTCTCAGCGGCCATCTATGCGGCGATTTTGATACCGTTCAAAATCATCCCGATCGTCCCGGGTTTCACGGAGTTGCGGCCCGGTAACGCAATCCCTGTAGTCTGCGGGCTACTGTTTGGACCAGCGGCGGCATGGGGATGTGCTATCGGCAATCTCATGGCCGATTTTTTTGGTACCGTGGGACCAGGCAGTTTTTTCGGCCTGATTGGCAATTTCCTCTTCGCCTATGTGCCATATAGGCTGTGGGTTATGTTCAAGGGTTTCAACCCACCCCGAGGTACCTGGCGGGAAGTGCCTCTACTGGTACTGGTGATTTTCCTTGGTAGCGCTGCCTGTGCAGTCGTCATCGGCACCGGACTGGATCTGCTGGGTCTCGTGCCATATGTTGTGCTCACGAGCATCATCACTATCAACAATAGCATTGCGGGAATCGTACTCGGCATCCCTCTGCTGATACTGATGTATCCGCGAGCGCATAAATGGAACTTGACGTACTCACAGATTATGCACGAGGACGACATCAAGACGACGCCGATAACGCCAATTGCCGGGCTTGTCCTGATGGCGGCCTGCATAGTGGGTGTGTTTGCAGCACTCGATAAGACCGGCGCACTCGCTTCCTGGGGGAGCAAACTGGGGATGCTCACGCTGGAGCCGACTCTAGATGCTGACGGTAAACCCATCCCGGTGTCTCTGCTAATGCCCGCAGAAATGTCGCTTCGAGAGCTAGGTATGTGGTGTAGTCTGCTAATCGTGTTGGGTAGTTCACTGATGGCTCGAATCGGTTCGAGGCGCTCGCAGGCTACTACTGCTGGAGTGTCAGACGAAAAGCCTACCGATGTAAGCGATGGTGTGATAGCGGTCTCTGACCTGCATTTTGCCTATGGTGACAGCATCACCCCGGCACTACATGAAGTCAGCTTCCGGCAAAAGTCAGGCCAAATGCGCCTACTCATGGGGCGAACAGGTGCCGGCAAATCTACGCTGTGCCTGTGCATGAACGGCGTGATCCCCCACATGCAGTCCGGTGATTTTGTTGGAACCGTGCACATTGGAGGTCAGGACACCAGGTCGCAATCGGTGGATGACCTGTCTCAAGTTGCGGGATTGGTGTTTCAGGATTTCGAGACCCAACTCTTCTGCAGCGATGTAGAGTTGGAGATCGCGTTCGGGCTTGAAAACCGTGGAGTACCAAGAGAGGCTATGCGTGAGCGAGTAAATCACTGGCTCGACACGCTGGGGCTTGGGCATCTGCTGGGACGCGATCCGATTACACTGTCAGGAGGCGAGAAACAACGCCTGGCGCTTGCTGCAGTGATGGCTGCCGAACCGCCCATAGTGGTGCTTGACGAGCCGACCACTGACCTTGATCCCCTGGGTCGAGCTCAAGTTATAGACGCCGTTGAGAGCCTAGCGACTCAGGGGCGCACCATTCTGTTGGCTACAGATGATCCGACGCACGGGACAGGCACAGACCCTCTGCTGGTCCTCAGCGAAGGGGCTGTCGCGTATGACGGAGCCTGCGGCCACTTGCTTAGAGATGTGGCACGTGCTCGAGCCGTTGGCTTGCGGCCCCATCCACTGGCCGAGATAGCGCAAGCCGTCGGCCTGCCCGATGTGCCGGAGACAGCCGCGGAGGCAGTGCGCACGCTGCGTGATTGTGCGGCAGTGCTGGATGAGCCTGCTCTGACGAGGCGACGCGATAGTGAGCGCGAGCCCTTCGCAGGCGGTGAAGCCGTCGCTGTTGACCTGGTTTCTCACAGCTATGGCGGTCCTGCATCTCTCCAGAAGGTATCGCTGCAGGTGCGGCAGGGTGAGTTCGTCGCCATTCTCGGGCCCAACGGTTCGGGCAAGACCACTCTGTGCAAGCTGATGATGGGCCTGTTGACACCACATCAGGGCACTGTGAAGGTGAACGGACGTGACGTTGCAGCTATGAGTGTAACCGACCTGGCATCTCAGATTGGCTATCTGTATCAGAACCCTGACAACCAGATTTTCGCCGACACGGTTTTCGATGAGGTAGCGTTTGGGCCGCGCAACCTCGGCCGCAGCCGCGAGGAGGTCACACGGTTGGTAGCCGACGCTATAGCAGTCACTGAGCTTGTGGGCCTCGAGACCGCTGATCCATTCGCACTGACCCGAGGCCAGAGACAGCGCGTAGCGTTGGCAGCCATTTTGGCCTGCGAACCCGGCATCATAGTGTTTGACGAGCCCACCACCGGCCTTGATGTCCCGCAGCAAGAGGCCATGATGGAACTGTTGCGTCAATTGCAGACACAAGGCCATACCATAATCGTAGTCACACACCATACAGAGATGGCTATGCGCTACGCAAGCAGGCTCATTTTGCTGCGGGAAGGACAGGTGGTGGTTGATGGTGCGGTGCGCGATGTGGTAGCAGATGAGAGGGCTCTGCAGGCCGCCTGCCAGCGTATACCGGCGGTGGTCGAGATTTCGATGGCCCTGTTTGGAGTGCCACTCTTGAGCCCGGAAGAATTCGGCGAGTATGTGCGTTTGAGCTAGCGAGACCTGGGATTGATTGCCGTGTTGTTTGGTGCCGTCTGGAGCGATTGAAAGGAATACGTATGCAAACCAGTTCTCTTTTCATCAGCGCTGACACTGCTATTCATCGGTTGCACCCCGTGGTGAAGCTGTTGGGGCTGATCCTGCTTTTTGTCCCTGCTATGGCCTTCAATCTTCCTTTGTGGGAGGCCGTAGTTCTCGCAGTTGCCCTGCTATTGCTGATTGCGGCAGGGGGGAAGCCAAACTTGCGTCAGTTAGGCGCGTTTCTAGTCGTGCTGTTCATCATGGCTTCACTTATGTGGTCACTGTTCCTGCTGGATGTCGAGGAGCCACACGTGCTGGCAGAACTGGGCCCGCTGACTATATCTGAGCAATCTGTACTCTATGGAGTGGCGATGGGCTGCCGAATTACCGCTCTACTGGTGTTCGGCCTGGTGTTTGTGACTACCACCCGTCCCGAAGACTTCACCTTTGCGTTGCGCAGGCTGGGGCTGCCAGGCGGTATGTCAGTAGCTTTGTCGCTTGCATTCCGACTGCTGCCCAGCTTCCTCGCGACGGTGCAGACTGTGAAGGATGCTCAACGCGCACGCGGTTTGGATCTGGATAGTGGCGGACTGATGACACGTTTACGTAGATATCTGAGCCTTGCCGCCCCAGTATTCGGATATGCGCTAAGGCAGGCCGACAACCTGTCGCGCGCTCTGGAAGCACGTGGACTCATGGCTACTGCCAGGCGCGTTGAGTTGCGTACATTTGCCGTGAGGTGGGCCGATGTAGGAGCTATGGTACTGATCGTTTGTGCGGCAGCTCTAAGCATATGGTTGCGCCTGCAAGGCCATGGCGAATTGCTGCCCAGACTCTGACGGCGCGAACGTAACGGCCAGTGAACAGTAGCTGGATGATAAGTACTACACGTGAGCACGCCCACTGTTAGTACCCGGTACCACCACACCAGGCACAACGTGAAGCTTTCAAGGGGAGTCTCACAACCGTGACCGTGCTCTCGCGGCTATGGCCACACATGATTGCTGCTCGGCCCTGGCGGTGCGAGTGTGCTACGAGCCTGAAGAGGCAGGTGGGAGGATGGAGGCTAGCGGTTTACGTGTGCCCGTCTCTGGCAATACCTCCATGAGACACAGCGCGAAGCCTACAGGTGCGATCCACCCTATGTCTACGTTGCGCGGCTATGGCGAATTGCTGTCTAGCCTCTGACGGCGCGAACGTAACAGGCCAGTGAACAGTAGCTGGATGATAAGTGCACACGTGAGTACGCCCACCATCAGTACCACGACGAGAGCCGCGGTACGCAGCCCCAGAAAGGTGTTCAGCACTACGGATGCCGCTGCACCAAGGGCAGCCACGGCGAAAAGTGCACGGATGAAGATGCCCGACACATAACGTGTGGCCAGGGCGCCAATTTGTGAGCCTATCGCGGCGCCGATGAAGATGAACAGCGCCATCAACAGGTCACCATTTCCCTTCAATGCATGTGAAAAGGTACCAAACCCTGAGGCCACCACTACGGTGAGAACTACCGTGCCTACTGCCACTCTAGTTGGCACGCCGATGACATAGACCAGTAGTGGCAACCCGACCAGCCCTCCACCGATGCCGAGCAGTCCGGTGAGTGTGCCCATGATGAATGCTACGGCCAGAATTGCCCAAACTGAAATCGATTCTATGCCCGAGATGGGGCAGGCGATGCAAGGCTTGAGCTTGATGGCCTGCAGGCGACGGGGGATAGGACGAACCGGGGTCACATGGTACTTGTGGATGCTGTCACCTGGATGAGACGCGGCCAACTGCCGTGCTCTGGTATAGTCTTTCAGCGCGTCGCGGAGGACGAACAGCGATACCAGGGTCAGAATGCCTGCAAAAGTCACACCAATGCCGAAGTCAACCTGGGTAGGTCCCTGCCCCTTGAGCAGTTCGATGATGAACGCTCCGAACTCCACTCCCAGCAGGCTGCCTGGGATCATGATTGTCGCGATGCGAAATGATATGTTGCCAAACTGCCAGTGACGCATCGCTGACACGATGGCAGCACCCAGCATCTGGGCAAGGGATGTCCCTACTGCTATGTTCATCGGTGTGCCCAGAGCGCTCAAGGCCGGCACTAGCAACCAACCGCCGCCCATGCCCATAAAGCCGCCGGATACACCGACCAATACGCCGAGGCCGATCAGATAGTACGGGTTGACCGTTACTCCGGCTATCGGGAAATGCACTTACTTATCACCGGCATCGGGCTCTTGTGAATTGCGGGTAGACGGCCGATTGCGCGCGCTCGTCCAGTTAGTCAGCAGGGCGAAGAGCGTGCCGAGCCCGACCATCGAAAGCACGGTCACGGCAGCGTAAAGCAGTGGCTGATGGCTATGCCACTGGAGAAGTAAATCAGATAGCATTTGCATGAGTAGTTCTGTATCTGGTCGCGACACAAGATGCCAGGGGACGAGATACAGCTGTTTGCCGGTCTACAGCCACCGCCTGACAGGTCAAGCGTGGAGATAGGCCGAGGAGTGACGATCATCTGCGCGGCATCCAGTGTCTACTATGCACACATCTGAAATGATGATACCATGCCTGCAACATCTGCTCAAGTCTGTCAGTGAATCCATGCCACCATGTAGTGATAACAGCTTTCGATCTCCGCGTGAGGTGATAGTACACATGGCCACAGAACAGATGACGCCCAGAGAGCGTTGGATGGCTGTGCTGAAAAGAGAGCCAACAGATAGGGTCCCAACTGACTACTGGGCAACTCCGGAAGCGACGAAGAAACTGCTCGATCATCTGGACTTGCAGAACCACAGCCAACTGTATGAGCGACTCCACATAGATCGTGTGGTGGCTGTTTCCGGCCGCTATGTCGGGCCGCCGATCAGCCCCGAGCTTGACGTGTTCGGCTGCGGCTATCGCGATGTCGCTTACGCCACGGGGAGCTATCGAGAATGCGTATTTCATCCTCTGGCCGAATTTGAGACCGTAAGTCAGATAGACTCTGAGTACCGCTGGCCCAGCCCTGATTGGTGGAACTATACGCACATTCCCGCGCAGACTGATCAGCTCCCTGATTGCCCTGTACGTGGTGGGGGCTCCGAACCGTTCCTAACCTACTGCCATTTGCGTGGGCAGGAGCAGGCCCTGATGGATCTGGTGCTTCACCCCGATATCGTCCACTACTGTTTGGACAGACTATTCGACCTATGCTACAAAAGTACGGAACGCATCTTCGAGCAAATACCGGGAAAAGTACTGTTCAGCTACGTGGCCGAGGACCTCGGTACGCAGCAGTCACTTCTGATGTCGCGCAGTCACATGCACGAGTTTCTCCTGCCACGGATGAAGCGGATGATGGACCTGGTTCATGACGCAGGAGCCTACGTGTTCCATCACAGTGACGGTGCGGTGCGCGAAGTGATACCGGATATGATCGAGATCGGCATGGATGTGCTCAACCCGGTGCAGTGGCGTTGCGAAGGGATGGAACGAGAAGCGCTCAAGCGCGACTTCGGCGATCAGATTGTCTTTCACGGAGCGATGGACAATCAGTACACACTCCCCTTTGGCACTGTGGATGAGGTGCGTCAGGAAGTGCTCGATAACCTGGCTACCCTCGGTTGCGGAGGGGGATACATCCTGGCCCCATGCCACAACATCCAGGCGGTCAGCCCACCGGAAAACATCGTGGCTATGTACGACACTGCTTACGAGGCAATCCATGTCTGAGGTGGTGTTGCAGTTGCGTCAAGTGTGCAAAGGTGGTAGAATTGCCCAATTCTACGATTTAGTCACAAGGAGGTAGGGAATTGATATCTACCTGGTACGATACTTTCAGGCGGTCTCGATGTGCGAGGCCACTCGCAGGTCTACTGATAGCCATGCTGCTTCTCGTGGTGCCATTTGCGATTTCGGGATGCCCGGGAAAAACAGATGTCGCCGGCGTTGAAGCCGAGCTGCCACCACTACCGTCTCCCGTCGAAGAAGCGGAAGCACCTGAGGCCGAACAGGCGGTAGACAGTGCTGGTGAGGCCGAAGAGAGCGCGGCGGAAGCTGCAGTTGTTGACTTCACCACAGCGTCATTCCAGGACAGCGTTCTTGGCGCTTCGACACCTGTTCTGGTGGATTTCTGGGCCCCCTGGTGCGGGCCGTGTGAAAAAATGCACCCAATTATGGACGGCCTGGCCAGTGAGTTTGCCGGGAAGGCAATCATGGGGCGCGTTGATATAGATGACGAACCACAGTTGGCTTCTGAGTACTCGATCCGCGCGATACCTACGGTGCTACTTTTCTCCAATGGTACAGTGATTGACAGGTGGGAGGGGCTTGCGCCGGACATCGAGCAGCAGTTGAACAACGCAATCACCAAAACTCTGTCACAATAAGATGCTGTGTATGCTTTGCCTGTTTCGATAACAAAGATCAGCTCAAATGTCGTTATGTCATACTGTTACACCAACTATAGCCTATAGTATAACGCAAATGGTCAGGAGGATAATCTCATGCCGATTGATGTCACAAATGAAGATTTTGATGCACAGGTTTTGCAGGCTGAAAAACCAGTACTGGTGGATTTTTGGGCCCCCTGGTGTGGCCCGTGTATGATGATGCATCCAGTGCTGGATAAGGTTGCCGAGACGTACCGTGACCAGGCCGTGATTGCTCGTGTCAACATCTCTGATGGCAGCAACGAACAGCTGGCTCAGAAGTATCAGATTCGTGCAATTCCCTTCATGGCCATCTTCAACAACGGTGAGATTGTTGAGACGATAGTCGGCGTGCACTCCGAAGAAGACCTGGCTTCGAGCCTGGACAAGGTTATTGCGGGATAGGGGGCTCGTCCAATCCGTGTTGGCCCGACAGCTATTCACGGATTGTCTCCGCTGGAGGTAGTGCATGGCAGGAGTTTCGCAAGGAAGTGCACAAGAGCCCCAAAGCGACCTTAGTCGTGATTTGGGGCTCTTCGATGCTACCATGATTGGGGTTGCCGGCATGATTGGTGCCGGCATTTTCGTCCTGACCGGTATCGCTGCCGGAGAAGCAGGGCCCGCCTTGCTGCTTGCGTTCGGCCTCAACGGCGTGGTCACCCTGCTGACAGGTATGGTATACGCCGAATTAGGCTCCGCTATACCCACTGCAGGCGGTGGATATCAGTGGGTGAAACAGGGCTTGCCTGGCGCAAATGCATTTCTTGCAGGCTGGATTGACTGGTTTTCTCATACGGTAGTCGGCAGTGTGTACGCCCTGGGTTTCGCGGCCTATTTCGCGCTCGTGCTTCGTGACTTGAACATTCCTGCCTTTGGACTTGAAGGCCCAGCGTTACAGAAGGCGATTGCGGCTGCGATAGCATTGATGTTCGTCTACGTCAATTTCCGCGGTGCTTCTGAAACCGGGCGAGCAGGCAATTTCGTCACCGTGGGCAAGATGCTGATCATCTGGATCTTCGTCATCGCAGGGCTATGGGCGATCATGCGCAATCCTGAGCAGATGAGCCACTTTTCGAACCTCCATCTCCCCGGACTCGATGATAGCGTGCGCGGATTTGCGCCCAACGGCATCACCGGTGTTTTCATAGCTATGGGATTGACTTTCATTGCGTTCGAGGGCTACGAAATTATCGCTCAGGCGGGTGAAGAGGTCCGCAATCCGCGCAAGAACATACCCAAAGCAGTTTTCCTGGCGATGATCATCGTCATACCCACCTATATCGCAGTGGCTTTTGTTGCACTTGGGGCTGTGCAGGTGCCCGCCAGTGAAGGGGCAATCACCACCTGGCAATGGCTTAGTCAGACCGATCCCGACGTGGCTCTGGCACGCGCCGCACGAAGCTTCATGGGGCCCTTCACCATACTGCTCTCGATTGGCGCACTGCTCTCTACGATGAGCGCGTTGAACGCCACGACATACTCTTCCACACGAGTGGCGTTCGCCATGGGACGCGACCGCAACCTCCCCGATATGTTTGCCGCCGTCCATCCGCGGACCCGGGTCCCTCATGTCGCACTCATCTTCAGCGGAGTGATCATCACTTTGATGGCAGTGAGCATCCCTCTGGAGGCGGTGGCTGCATCTGCAGGCATCATGTTTATGCTACTGTTTCTTCAGGTCAACGTGGCCTCCATCACTATACGGCGCAAGTATGGCGACAAGCTGCGTTACGGCTACATGCTGCCGTTTTTCCCCTGGGTGCAGGTGGTGGCCATCACCCTGCAGCTTGTGCTGATCGTGTTCACTTTCGCTTTCTCGCCTACGGCCGCCCTGATTACCACCGGCTGGATTGCCGCAGGATTGCTGATCCATCACTTCTATGCCTCCAAACGAGAACGTGAACGCGATGTGAGCCCTGTTGTCGCAGCGCAGATGCCCCAGATCGAGAGACGGAAGTTCTCGGTTCTCGTGCCCATAGCTAATCCACAGACAGCTCCAAGCCTGCTGGCGGTCAGCCATCGCTTGCTTCGTTTGAAGCCAGGTAATCTGATGCTTCTGAACGTAATCACGGTACCGGATCAACTGCCAGTGAGCGTCGGGCGCGACTTCATAGGGGACAGTCGGCCACTGCTGGATGAAGTCTCCGCGCAGGCTGAAGACCTGGGGATTGTGCCAAACAGCCTGGTGCGGATAGGCCATCGGGCTGCGGATGCGATTGTGGACACCGTGGAGGACACTCACGCCAATTTTGTAGTTATGGGTTGGGCCGGCCGTAGCCGCGATCCGCGTACAGTTATCGGCTCTACCATCGATCGCATCGTGAAAAACGCCGATGCAAACGTGGTAGTGGTGCGCGGCGATGTGAAGGTACCGGCCAAACGTATTTTGGTACCTGTGCAGCATCCCCAGCATGCCAGCCTGATCGCCCAGTTCGCCGCTGTCATGGCGGACCGTTCTGACTCGTATATCCGCCTGCTGCATGTCGTGGATCGGGACATGCCGCCAGCCCTCCAGGCCCAGCGAGCTACGGAGTTGCGTGAGGCGGTAGCGCGCTATACGGAAAAGCATAAACAAGACGTAGAAACTCCGCTGGCTGAACAGCGCTTTCAGATACGTGTTGAAGCCGGAGAAGTGGTAGAGACAATAGCCGAACAGTCTGAGGAGTTCGATCTTGTTATCGTCGGTGCTTCGCGCGAAAGCTGGGTGCGTCGCAAGGTCTGGGGCGACAAGACAGCTCAAATAGCGCGGCAGATACAGACCCCGTTGATGCTGGTGAACATGAGCAGCGGCTGGATGAAGTTCAGCGTCTCCCAGTTTTTCGAGTTCTTCTGGGACATAGAAGGCTGATGAGGTAAGGGAGAAGCCCGGATGTCACTGAGAGACCTGGAGAGAGCAGGTTTGATACTGCCCCAGGAAGAGTGGGGCAAGCACGACCTTCGTAGCAAGGTCAACCGCCCCCTGCTTCTTTCAGCCTGGACGCTGGCAGCCACGTCGGCGGTGCTCACGTATGTCGGCAACGGACTTTTGCTGACGTGGATTGGGCTTGCGGGTTTGCTGCTGTCGCTAGCCCTGTTCACGCGGGTGTCAATTGTCGCCATAGATAAGCGAAATCGCGAGGAAGAAGAGTTGTGGGAACAGAAGTCGGCGGAGTCGCAACAGCAGGAAGCTAACGGCCCTGCTCCTCAGGTGTCCAGAGACGAGTTGACGGAGTAGCCTGGGCTGTACATGACACATGACCATTTGTGGGACCGAGTGCCTGACGAGTGACGAGTTCGCATTTCGGGTAGGTTGCGCGCAGCGTTGAGAAGTTCACCTGTACGATAGCCTATAGCCTATGGCTGCAAGCACGACACTCCCGTTTGGATACCGTTTTCCCCCTGGTGACAGATATCGCCCCTCTACTGTGGCGGCGGCGTTCATGTGTGTATAGACACAGTGACATTTGCCTTGCACTCCACTCAAGCGGACGAGCACTGTGCCATCAGGCGCGGAGGCCCTCTACGCATCCATCCCTCGCATCACAAGTCAGTCCGTATCTTCGGAGCATCAACTGACGACGGCCTGATGAGGAAGCGCGAAGCCACGGATGGTGAGATAGCGTCTACTTCTTGCGACCCCTACCGGAAGCCTGGCAGACAGGACACAGGTAGGTACTTCGGCCCGCCTGTCTGTACCTGCGAATTCGGCCTCGGCAATCGCGCCGGACACAGGGTTCGTCTTCGCGCGCATAGACGGCAGCGTGGTGTTGGTACTCGCCAGATTTGCCGTTCAGCGTCTGGTACTGGGCGTCGGCCAGAGTGGTACCGCCAGCCTGCACCGCCGCGGTCAACACGCTACGTGTAGCTTCCAGCAGACGAGCCATTTCGTTAGCGGTGACACGGTTGGCAGGCGTGTCCGGGTGCAGCCGACACAGATGGAGAATTTCGCAGGCGTAGATGTTCCCGATGCCTGCCACGTGTGACTGGTCCAGCAGGAACTGCTTGATCGCGATACTGTGATGGGAAGCTGCTTCGAGGAGGTGCTCTCTGGTCAACTGTTCGGACAGGGCATCGGGGCCCTGCCGCCGCAGAAGCACGGCCTGGTCCAGTCGCCGAGTGTCGAGCAGCTCCAGTCGGCCAAAACGGCGTGGGTCCACGAAGATCAGCCTGCCATTCGCGGCAAGCTCAAGCACCAGGTGGGTGTGTTTGGGCGTCAGGCTATCTGAAGGAACAAGTTTGAACTGCCCGCTCATACGCAGATGGATGCCCAGGCCCACATGGTCTTCCAGAGCCAGCCACAGTGCCTTCCCATGCCGGCCAGTGCCGATTATCCGCCTGTCCTCCAGTGCGGATAGAAATTCTTCCGGCGGTGTCAGGATTATGTCCTGGCGGCGCAGGTGTGCGCACACGATGGTGTCGCCGACCACCTGATCTTGCAGCCCTCGACGTATAGTCTCGACTTCAGGCAACTCTGGCATAGCTATTCTCACTGTTCCGGCCCAACGCTTAGTGCAGACGGCGGTGGCTTAGATTCTATGATGTCACAGAAGCAGTTGGAAACCGAAAAGGTCCCGGCTTACTGCGCAGATGAGGCACTCTGAGTCGACGTCGGTGGCGGCGCGGCCAGGGGTTAGGGGGCTCTTCGGCCTATGATCGGTCGCCGTCTTCTTCATCAGACGGTGGTGCAAAAGGAAGTGACGGGGGGCCATCATGTTTGGATTTGGCGTCACTATTGTGGCGGCTTTCGGAACCTGCCCGTGGCATATGTTTCAGCATTTCCTCACTGTAATCAAAGCCTTCCTGCATACGACGCCAACGCCGCAGGACGATGACAATCAGCACCAGGGGCGATACATAGTGGGTGAGTATATGGTACCACATCGGATCATGGTTGTAGCCGTAACCGAGAAATATGCGTGGCCACCACAAAACGATGATCAGCATGATGGCTATCCACTCGACCACTTCAGCCCACTTCATGCTAAATCCCTGCCTCTCCACTTGGCTCCAACTGGCGGATGGCTACCAGAGTCTCGTAGACACTCAGGCGCAAACAGTCATCGAGCGGCAGTTCATGAAGCGGCACGCGCGGCTGCAAAAGAGCGGGACTGACGTCACCTGCCGGCCAGCGAGGATCTTCTCTGGCCTCAGGAGAGCCAAAACGGGTGTGGAAGGTCTCGATGCGGCGCAGCAGCGCCTCGGCTGCTTCATCCAATCGGTGTTTGCTGATCGCGTGAGGATTGAGAAGTGGCCCTTTGCGCCGCAGCCTGTCAAGCCACGTGTCCTGCGCTGGTGCCAGGACGTAGCGCTGGGCGGTCAGACCGATACCTACGTAATTTCGTAGGTCCGAATAGATGCAGCCCCGGTCCCAGAAGCGCATCTCCTGGCGCATAGCTTTCAGCGCGTTCTCTACCAGTTCATCGAGTGGGACCCAGAGGGCTTCCGGAGTACTCTCAGCCAGCGACTGCGGATTGTCCGTCTGGGTTTTTCTCATCCGCTTCTTGTAGATCATCTCGAAAGCTATGTTCAGGCCATCACACAGTGGACTGGAGCGGAAGGCTTTCACCTGTCGAAGCTCCATCTCCCAGTTTTTGTGGGGGAAAGGAGGCATGAAAGTGGCCTCACGCTCTACCAGACGTAGCTTGATATACTCGCCCGAAAGCAAGTCGGTGAGTACCGCATATAACATCTGCATAGCAAAATCCAACGGGTCGAGTTCATCGCCGCTAGCCAGATCGAACGCCCGATCTCGCGGAATTGAACCCAGCGAACGGCGGCCGACCGGCCTGACAAACTTGCCGGCAAACATGTATACAAGCCCGTCGGTACCGATTTCGCCTTCAGGGTCAATCGGTTCGATCTCTTCATCTTCTACAGGTGGTGGTGCGACAGGGGCAGGTTTGCCTGCACGTCTCAGTGTTCGAAGCACCAGCCAGAACGCTGACAAGCCGAGTGTACCCAACACCAAACCGATGATCAGTTCGACCATTTACAGGTCTCCGAGTTCTGCATAAGCGTAAGCCACATGATTGTGAATTGATTCAAAGCTGTCACACTGGGCGGATGCACCTAGCACGGCGGGGTGGCCCTTCAGTGCGATGATGGTGTCACGAACCACGTCTTCAACAAACTTTGGATTGTCATACGCGGATTCAGTTATCGCTTTTTCGTCTGTGCGTTTGAGTAGAGGGTAGATCTCTGCACTTCCTTGCTGCTCCAAAAGAGGTATGAGGTCTTCCAGCCAGAGTATGATACCTGACCGACAGTTGACTTGCACTGAAAGCACGGCTCTCTGACTGTGCGCCCCACGATCGGAGATCTCCTTGGAGCATGGACATAGAGTTAGTATTGGTACCGCTACGCCAAGCCGGAAGCGGAATTGACCGTCCGCGACAGTGCCTTCGAAGCTGCAATCGTAATCCAGTTGGCTATTTTGCCCGGAAGCTGGAGCATGTTTGGGCAGGAAGTACTTAAATTTGAGCAGCACACGGGCGGCAGGGGCTGAGAATTCGTCAAGCATGTGCCACAAAGTGGCTTCCATTTCCGTCATGGAGACCGACCGCTTGCTCCATGCCGAAAGGATCTCGACAAAGCGGCTCATATGCGTGCCTCGCCTGACATGCGGCAACTTGACACTGGCCTCAATTTGGCCCAGAAGGCGCGCGTACCCTCCGTCCTTTTCCATTATGCGGACAGGTAAATGCAAGTCGCGTATACCGACTCTGTCTATCGTGATGCCTCTGTTATCGGATTCGGAAGCTACGTCTCTCATCAAGTATCGCCCCGGATGATCTCTGCAGTATCCTCTGATGGGTTTGATGGGTTAGGGTCTGCGGATCCACTGACACTGCACGAAGAGCCGCGTGCGGTCAGCATGGGTAGTGCACCTCGGCCCAATCGCCCGTGTCCACGCTACGCGTGACCGCTTCGTCCACTGCTTGAGTTCTAACACCGTCAAACAGTGTCGCAGTTCCAAGTCGGTTCTCGCTTAGAGCGTGTAGGAAGTCGAAAATACTCTGTGTGTGAAATCGCATCCAACCCACTGGGAGTTTAGGTGAAGGTAACGCTGAAGGTTTGGGGTAGCGTTGAACACACTCAATTTGCTTGTAGCCACGTTCGCCACCAAGCTCTCCCTCAGGATCGCGCATGTCATAGGCATACAAGAAATTCGGGTCCATCATGTCGAATTTTAGAGAGCCGCGCTCGCCATATATCTCGAACGTGAAGCCGTCCTGGGTTCCGGTGGCGAAGCGGGAGGCCTCTATCAACCCACGCCCACCGCGTCCCATGACCGCCTCCAGACAGACGTAGTCATCTACCTCCACAGGCACGGTCTCCGATGCCCCGGGCGCCACTGGCCGCTCAGTGATAAACGTTTCGATCGAGCCTCGCACACGGCTTATGTCGCCCAACAGATACATCATCATGTCTATGATGTGACTGCCGAGGTCACTCAGAGCGCCTCCGCCGAACTCCTTTTGCAGCCGCCAGGAGATAGGCCTGGCAGGATCCGTATAACCAGCGTGGTAGTATGTGGCTCGGTAATGGTACAGTCGTCCTAGGAAGCCGTCTGCGATGAGTTGCCGGGCTTTCATACAGGCGGGGACGAAACGGCAGTGAAAAGCCATCCCATGGCACAAATTTGGGCGCTGTTTTGCAGCAGCTGCAATTTGTTGGGCGGACGACAAATCCACGGTCAGCGGTTTGTCGCAGTAAACATGCTTACCTGCCTCCAGCGCCGCCAGAATCTGGTCTAGATGAAGATGATTGGGTGTGCAGATGTCTATGACGTCTATATCATCACGGGCGAGTAGTTGGTCGAAGTCGGTGGTCCCGAAGCTGTACCGGCCGATCTGGGCTGCCCGATCGGCCGTCTCTTGCCTGCTAGTACACACTCCGACTAGTTCGGCGTGAACCGGGCAAGGGTCAAAAAATAGCGGCAGAGTCTGGTATGCGTGCGTGTGTACCTTGCCGATAAAGCCAAATCCTACCAGACCGATGCCGATGCGCCTGCTCATAGTTGATTTCCTCTACAATTTCTGATAATCGCTTGCACTAGTGCTCTGTATTAGTGCCCTAGATATATATTTCGTCGTCATCCCGAAAATGCCTTCAAATGGCACACGCCTCTGCAGGCGTGGCTATGAGCGCCACGCCTGCAGGACACAGATGCGCATACCGTATAGACAAAACGAAACTATTTTTTAGAGCGGTAGTAGTCGGCGACCTTTCGGAGCCCCTGTGCAATCAGCTCGGCGTGCTCTACCGTGTGGCCCTCTGTCCAGGCATGAGTAAACAGGTTCGACTCGCCCCATGCTGCACCGGGATAGTCGGCTTCATCATACTCCGGATCGCGTCCGTACGGAGGTTCCCAGGGGAACTTCGAGTCGCCATATGCTACGTGGTCGACGAGGCATTTGGTACCGACCATCAGATTGCCCACATAGCCCAGTCCGAATGGCAAGCCCTCAGCGCGGATGGCTTTGGCGAAGGTTTCATTGTCCACACCGAGTGCTTCCTGGTCTATGCTGAATGTGAAGCGCCACCAGGAGTGGTCAGTGGTATTGGGGTATATATGTGGGCCATTGATGCCGTCGATCTGCTCGATCAACTCGACGAGCCGTTCTGCGGATGCCCGTCGCCGCTCGAGGATACTCTTAAGTTTGCGGGTTTGAGCCAGCGCCACCGCTCCGGTGACTTCGTTCATGCGATAGTTGATGCCGATGCGGGCCACGCCACTGCGGTCCTGGCTGCGCCCCGTGCGGTCGTAGTACTTGTCATGGAAATCTCGTGCGCGCGCATGGAACTCTTCCCTGGCAGTCGCGATGATGCCGCCATCACCGGCTGTAATCTGTTTGCTCTGCTGCAGTGAGAAGCAGCCTATATCGCCGAAAGTGCCGACCTGTTGCCCATCATAGGTGGCCCCGTGAGCCTGAGCGCAGTCTTCTATGACGTAGAGGTCATGACGCTTGGCGATATCCATGATCTCGTCCATCCGGCAAGGCTGCCCGAATAGATGAACCACGAGTATGGCGCGGGTGCGGTCCGTGATCTGTTTCTCGATAGACTCCGGATTCATGTTCAGCGTCAGAGGGTCGCAATCGGCGAAGATCGGGATGCAGCAAGACTGCACAATGCCGATGTAGGTACCCATGTCGCTGATGGGGCTGGTGATGATCTCGTCGCCGGGATTCAATTCCAGTGCCGCCACTGCAGTGTGAAGTGAGGCGGTGCCAGAGGTGACGGCCAAAACATACTCGATGCCAAGATATTCAGCGTACTCTTTTTCGAATTGCCCCACCATGCTCCCACTGTAACGGAACATCCTGCCACTGCGGATGACTTCGCTTACAAGAGCGATTTCCTCTTCACCCAGATCTCTGCCACTGGCATTTCCGGTACTCGGAAAGCTTTCCTCGGCAGTCCTGGGCCCACCATTAATCGCTAGTTCTTCAGCCATAATTTGTCCTCCAGTGCTGTGTTATGCTGCTCAAATTGAGTGCAGTTTGCGTGAAATCTCTCGTCAGGGCGCCTGCTGTTGCTCGGCGATGCGGTGGGCCAGAGCACGATTGTCCGTGTGCCCTGTCCGGTATCCCAGCACATGGGCATGTACGCGACGCCCGAGCAAGTACAAGTCTCCGGCCATGTCCACCAATTTATGCCGGGCCATGGCATTGCCTGCAAAAAGCGCAGACGAATATCGGTCATCATAGACGATCAGGCAGTTCTCTTCACTGCCTGCAACTATCAACCCCGCCTGCTGCAGTTGCTCCAGCTCCGCTCCGGTGGCAAAAGTTCGAGCCGGTGCCAGGTCATCGGCGAAGCTGTCACATTCGGCGTCAAAGTGTGCGAACTGATGGCCTATCATGTGATGACTGTGCAGCAGTGCATAGCTGAGCCGGAGCCGTTCCGCTGGCAACGCGATCAGCGCTGTGTTGTCTCCCAGCACAAAAACCGGTTCGGTTAACTTCAACGGTGTCCACTCGCCGTCGAGTTGCCTGCGCCCGGCGGCAGTCACCGCACCATACCACGGTAGCGCACTGCCGTCGAGCAGCGGTATCTCTGGCCCATCCACCACGATTTGCGCATCGCTGATGGCTGCAGCCCACAATGCAGCTAACACATGCTCGACGAAAGCGACCATGCCGCTGTGGTCGCCGATGCAGGTGCTATTGGGCACATCAAGGGCATGATCTAGATCCACAGGCCACGTCATATCCAGGTCTGTGCGCGTTACAGTGATACCACTGTAGGCCTCTGCGGGCAAAAAACGCACTGTGATGTGTCTGCCGGTGCGCACGCCCAATCCGGAGAGCTCAGCAGGCCTGGCGATTGTCCAGCGTTGCAGTGGAGCGGAAGTCATTTTGCGCAGCCTCGAAAAAAGGCTAGTAACTCGCTTGCAGTATGTCGGTGAGATGCTCGCGCGTCACCTGCCCCGGTGTTTTAGCAAGTGCATGGTGCATGTACCGCAGGGCGTCATCTGCGAGCGTGTCCAGCATGTGTGGTTCGACGCCCAACTGGTTCAGGCACAAATCCATCCCCACCTGTGCGAGCAGTTGGCTCAACGCTTCCGCAGTGTGAGCAGCCGCCCGTACATCGTCAGCCTCCTGTACTCCTATCCGCCGAGCCACCGCTGCAAGGCGGTCGGGCTGACGCTCTGCCATAAGCTCTGCCCAGGCAGACAGTACGGCACAGAGGCCCTCCCCATGAGGCAAGTCAGGGTATCGGCCACTCATGGGGTGCTCCAGTGCGTGCATCAGGTTGGTGCCGTTTTGTGAGAGCACGTATCCGGCAAGGCAGTTGGCCAGCATCATGCCACGGCGAGCATCTTCATCACCGCCGTCAGCCACTGCATGGGGGAGATGGAGCGCCACGAGTTCAATTGCATGCAGTGCCAGCACGTCCGTTATCGGGTTTGCAACAGTAGACACGTAGCCTTCCAGAGCATGGCACATCACATCCATACCGGTCGAAGCGGTAATCCGTGGCGGCAGACTCCGGGTCAGTTGCGGATCCGCGATGGCCACATGCGGATACAGTGCCGGACCACCCATGGCTGACTTCTCGCAGGTGTCAGACATGGTGATAACTGCGAATGGCGTCAGTTCGGAAGAGGTGCCGGCGGTTGAGGTGATAGCAATTACGGGCAAAGTGTCATCAGTAGGTTGGCGTTTGACGCCGTTTTCTCCGGGTAGCAGGAATTCGCGCAGGTTGCAGTCATGTGTTGCCGCCACGGCAATGGCCTTGGCGCTGTCCATAGCACTGCCCCCACCCAGACCGACGATGAAATCACAGTCTGTCTCGCGAGCGAGGCGTCCGCCGTCCTCGATAGCCTCAAGCGTGGGGTTAGGTGGTATGTGATCGAACACGGTGACTCTCGCTCCGGCTTGCTCAAGCATCTCCACCGCATTGTCCAGATGCCCGGTTTTCTGCATGGCCGAACGCCCCGTCACCAGCAGTGCGCGGTTGCCCAGGCCGGCGGCCAGTTCGCTCAATTCATGAAATCTCCCATCGCCGAACACGAGGCGTGTTGGGTTATAGAAGACGAAATTCATCCGCTCACTGCTCCTCCTGCTGTCTGTTCTTTGCCATGCGATCACGCGCTTCAGAGGAGCCTTCGATGGGAATGCGGAGCGTGATGGTGGTGCCCTGTCCCAGAGTGCTTTCGACCCAGACGGTCCCTCCGTGGACATCTACCACGTTTTTCACGATTTTCGTCCCAAGTCCGGTCCCCATCGGTTTGGTACTGATGGCGTCATCAGTGAAAAGCTTGTGGCGGACTTCCTCGGGCATCCCCTCGCCGGTGTCCTGCACAGCTACCTCCAGATAACCGCCATCAGGGAAGCTGCCATTTATCTCGCTGCGGCAACGCACCGTGATGGTGGCATCAGGAGGACAGGCCTGTAGGGCGTTGTTCACCAGGTTGTACACTGCGTTATACATCTGCTTGGCGTCCATTATCGCCGGTTTTATGTCGTCCGGAATGTCGGTTTGGATGGTGATATGCTCTTTTTTGGCCACCACCGCCAACATCGGCACTACCTGATCTACTACGGTGCGGATGTGTTCGAGATGGAAATCAGGCTCGGTGACCATGCCTTTTACAGCGGCTGAGACCTCTGCCATCCGGCCCTGCACGGCCTCAGAGCCGTTTTTCATCATCTCGGTCATCTCGGGGAGCAGTTGTCGCAACCCTTCGATGGTGTCGGCCACTTCATCTCGATCCGGCAGCGTTGACACGGCGGTGTCGAAATCGCTCCATGTGTCTGATGCAATCAATTCGAGCGTCTCGGCGGCGGTCTGCACCGGTGTCATCATGTTCTTAACGTCATGGCTGAGGTTGCCGATGAAGCGTATGACCTCGGCTAGCCGCGCCTCTTCGTGAAGTCGAGCTGTCTCCAGCGCAGTAGCGATTTGCGAGGCGAGAGTGTCTAGCAACGCTACGTCCCTGTCTTTGAACGTGCCATCAGTTTTGTTTAGCACTTGCATGACGCCAAACCGCTTACCTCCGGCACTAAGAAGCGGCACTGTGACCATGTTTTTGGTCACGTAGTGTACCTTCTCTCCTACGGCCCGATCATGTTTGTCGCGAGTGGTCACATCTTCGCTTACATCAATCTCACCGCTCTGGAAGACTGCACCCGCTATGCCCTGATTGGGGCTCAATTCCGTACCCGTGAGGATGTCAGCAGCACCACCCACCACATACTCGAATATCAGCTTGTCTTTGTCCGGATCATACAGGATTACGGATCCGGCATCAGCGCTTACCACCTGCAGCGAGGTGTCCAGAGCGCGGCGGACCAGTTCATCAACTTTCGTGACCTGGCACAGCGCCGCACTTATGCGGCGTATCGCTTCCATGTGAGTATCCCGCTCTTGCAGCTCTAATTCGAGTTCCGCAATTCTTACACGGGCATCTGTGCACATCGTGTCAGGCCTCCCTTGCTAGGCACATTCGTTGCAGCGCTGCAGCCGAATCGCTACACATTCCAGCTACACATCCAAGCCGGGGTCTACAGAGACTAAACTTATCCCAGAGCTCGTGACACTACAGCGGTAGAAGCGTCCCGATATTTTCCTCGATGGCCCGCTGATGGATTAGATTGGCGGTGACTGCATCATCCAGAGCTATGCCCAGCAGAATTGACATAGTCCGTTCGTCCGGATTCTGGCGACCCGGTTTGACGCCGGCGACTATTTCACCCAGGTCTGCATAGGGGCGTGGGACATCGCGGAAGTAGCCTTTGCTTCTATAGTACTCCATCTGGCCATGATCGTCGGTGATGAGCCGGTCCACGCTGGATGCCATGGGCCCTTCCCATGCTCCCATGTAATCGACGGGAGCGGCCATAGCACCGCGTTTGAGCCACTCTTCCGACAGGTACGGTGTGGGCTCTTTGGGGCTGGGCCCGGCAGTGACCACAACATCAGCCTCCTCAACAGCCTCCCGAGGACTTGCAGCGGGCGTGATCTGAAAGTTGTACGCATCTCGGCTTTCTCTGACGAAGCGTTCCAGTGCATCTGGATTCACATCAAAGCAACGTGCTTCAGTGATTTCCGGATAAATGGTTGCCATCGCCAGCAGATTGCTCCGGCCCTGCACGCCACAACCGACAATTGACACCGTCTTTGCTTGCGCAGGGCCCAGATATTTCATTGCTACAGCGTTGGCTGCTCCGGTGCGCACTGCAGTCACCCAGATGGCATCCATGACACACACGGGGAACATGGTCTCAGGGTCGTTGAGCACGATAAGACCGCTGATGGTCGGCAAACCCCGATCGGGGTTGTCATCGTTGCCGCCAACCCATTTGATGGCCGCAATGTCCAGGCCACCGACGTATGCAGGCATGGCGTGTAGGAAGCTCTCGGGGCCGCGCGACTTGACAGCAATCTTGGGTGGCATCTGCACCTTGCCCAGGCCCTTCAGGCGGAAGCCTTCTTCGACAACAGAGATGATTTGGCTCATGGATATATTCAGGTCTTCTACGTCGGATCGGCTCAAATACCGAAGGTTCATCGCCTCTACTCCTCTATTGGCTGTCTTGTTTGTCATCGGCTACCGCACTTCTAACCCCGCGCGGGGCAAACCTGGCTCCTGTGTCAAAGGCCTGTTGCGCCATTTCTTTATCGCCCATGTCGTCCAAAATGTGTCCCAGCCGCATCCAAATGTGGTAATTCTGAGGGTGCGCTTCGGCGGTCTTGGCCATTTCCTTGACGGCTTCGACCTTCCTATCCTGCAAAAAGAGAACCCATGCGGCGGCAGATGCGGCGCTGCCATCGCCCGGATCGAGCTCTTCAGATTTAATTGCCCATGTACGGGCCTGGTCAAGATCCTTGTTTTGCCGGATGTACAGTGCTGCCAGTCGCAGATATGATGCCGCGTGGGCGGAATCTTTTTCGAGCGCAAGACGATACTGCTTTTCGGCCTCGGCAAGTTGCTCCCGTTGCAGGTATATGTCGCCCATGGCAAAATAGGGGATAGGTGCATCCGGTGCACTCGTGATCGCAGAGCGGGCAGCGTCCATGGATTTATCGGGCTGCTTGGTAGCATCATAGGCCGCCGATAGATTTAGCCACGCCACTGTGTTGTCTGGATGTGTCTGTACGGTGCGTTCCAGTACGCCTATCGCTTCCGTGAAACGGGCCAGTCGCAACAGCGTCCGACCCTTCAACTCCAACACTTCGGCAGACTCCGGCTGTAGGGACAAGGCCTGGTTGATCCAGTCTAATGCTTCGATGTCATCACCGAGCTTCGAGTTGACCTGAGCCATTCCCCACGCAATATCGTAATCATCACCTGTCAACGCTGCGGCGTGTTTGAAGGCAACATAGGCATCATTGTAGTTGCCCGCTTCAAGCTGTTGTAGGCCTAGAGCTTTGAATGCGTCCCCTTTAGTGCTGTCATTGTGGTCAGCATCGGAGCGTGAACGGCCTACAGCATCCGTGGGTCGACAGCCAGTCAATGCGCTCACCACCAACAGTATGGCAATGGCAAATGCCTGTCTTGTGTATGACGATGCGCGGTCGGTCAACGGCCGGTGATGGTTCATGCTGTGCTCCCTCATCAGGCGGTTGCGCCGGTGAATGGAACTCGTGCGGGTTTTGTGGCGTGTATGCTGTTCAGTGTCGATACTCATAAATAAATCAATCAGTTGCCCAACCAGTTATCGCACCAGGTACAATTGCCAATTGCTGTCGGTTCAGATCCGACTTCACCTGTCATCAGAAAAAGTTGCTGCGTGCTCCTGGTAACTGGTAACAGCGATAACATCTGCTGTCGAACAGGCTGCTGATGGCCATCAGGTCAGGCGTATTGGTGCTGGCTTATTCTGTTGGGCACTCAACATATCTAGCACACTACTTCACAACACAGGCCCGGTTCTAGCTACGATTGCCCCACACTCTCTATGGTTTTGGCGACCTGTGCAAGAACACTATAGAGTTCAGTACAATCGCCCAGAGTCTAGGCCGTAGCAGGAGCCGGGCCGGCGGTAAGCATCTTGCCGAGCATGGACAGCACAAAGACGATCCGTGCTGTAGGACACAAGTGCCCGAACTGTCGCTCAATTGTAACACAAATAGCGCTATCCAAGTAAGCATTAGCCACTACTGCCAACTATTTTCAGTTGTATTCTCACAGAGGCAGATGATCGGCGCAGCCTCCGGATAGTGGGCTCCCGTCATTGCGCCCCGGTAAGGCGCTTCGTGGCTATCCCCCGGCTGGTGCCTACGATATATCTACCGTATATCCTATATACGCAGTAGCTGTAGCAGTATATGCGCAGATTTTGCGATGGCATCAGCAAAGCACCCTTTCGCGATGCAGTAGATTTTACGCTACTCGCCAACAAATGGCCCGTGAGGCGCGCCAGGCGCGCTGCTTTTGGGAATTCTGCGTTGAAGCAGTGTTGGAAGAAACAGTGCTCGGGCGTCCGTCGACACCATCAGGTGATGGCGTGTTAGCAGAGCATTGTCGGATAGCGTTGATTGTTGTGAAGAACGCTACTGGCTCACTTGTGACCCGGTCTGGAGATGCCTCATCGCCAGTTCCACCCTGGCAATTATGACAGACACTCTTGTCAGCAGGCCCGTGAGAGCATATAATGGCGCCAGCCTTCGACAGTCCGTGATAGCCGGTGAGACGGTCAGGTGATCTACTGTTTTTGCTTTTTGGGATTTTCTGATTCAGGAGAAGGTATACGGCGCAAAACGGAGAAGGATTCCGGCGCGTCGTTGCGGAATTGCACGATTAGGTGGCTGGAAGAGTAATCCAGTTCACGCGTAAGTCTATGATCGGCACTATTGGGAGGCCCCGGATAGGCCGGGGCGCTCCGCTGCTTCTGAGGAGTTGACATCAGTGGACGAAAGCACCCGGCGGCAGATTAACTGGGTAATCATCATCGGCGCCCTCGCCTGTCTTCTCGTGTGGGGGGTCGGCCGAAGCCAACGGATGGCCAGGCTACAGGAACAACTGGCCACCGGCACGCCCACCCAGCAGGTTCGTGCCGTAGATGAGCTTATACGTAGTCGCACGCTAGCAGAGGCAATCAAGGACCAGCCCCGTTGGGTGCAAGATCGTGCGATAGCCGCCGCGGCACAGATAAGCACGCCCCAGGCATGGCATCAACTGCTCACGGTTTTCAAATTCGTTGATGCCCCGGTTCAAGCGCGCATCACCGAAATTCTCACACAAGCCGGCAATTCGGCCATCTTTACCTTGATCGAAGCGCTCAAGGACAAGGATGCGAACACCCGTGCTGGAGTGAATCCCGTGCTGATCGCAATCGGAGAGCCGGCGGTTCCTTATCTTCTCCCCGTCCTGTCGGCGTGGGATGATTTCGCCAGGGCTGGCGCAAGTGCGATTCTTGGAGGTATTGGGGAGCCTGCGCGGGCTGCCGTCATCACAGTGATCCAGAAGACAGGCCCAAGCGGTGATCAGGACGCTGACGCCTACTTGCGTGAGCGGGCCGCCGCTCAAGCAGCTCTCAGGGCCATGAATGCCATAGCCATTCCTGCCATCATCACTGAACTGCTGACATCGCCAAACACCGACATTCGAGGCGTGGGGACGTCTCTATTAGGCGTTATAGCCGACCAGACTGTTGCTTCTCCGATAGGTGAGGAGGGCGCGCTACAGGTGTTGCCACCGTTGCTGGACCGGCTTCGCAATGACGGAAGCTATGCCGTCCGACGTCAGGCTGCACTCAGCCTGGGACGTCTCGGCGAAGTGGGCCGTGTAAACGGAGCTGCTGGCCCGCTGATTGCCACTTTGCAGGATACCGGGCAGCACTCCGAGGTCCGTGGCGCTGTGGCCGAAGCACTGGGTAGACTGGGCGATCCAGCCGCTGCTGGTCCGCTGACCCATGCCCTGCTCCATAGCCGCGCTGGTATATCCAGCCAGTTGGTCAGCGCTCTTGAGAGACTTGGCCCTGCTGCCGTACCGGCTCTTGCTACAGTAATCGCTAGCGGACAGAGCGAAGCGCAACTACTAGCAATCCGCGCCCTTTCCAACGTTGCCGGCTCCACCCCTGTCCCGCCCCTTGCTCAGGCACTGGGAGCCGCTGACGCGGCAGTACGCCGGGCAGCAGCAGAAGCGCTGAGAGCACAAAGCGGACACAACCTCTCTTCCCATGCCGCCGTAATCGCTGCGCCGTTAGCCCGCGCTCTGCACGATGGTGACTGGCGGGTGTACTACGCCGCCCGTGATGCACTGGCCAAGTGTGGTCCAGCTGCGGTCCCGGTGCTCACTGAAGCTTTGGGCAGTACCGATGAACGTGTCGCTCATATGGCGGAACAGGCACTGGTGCGAATTGGTAAGCCGGCAATTCCCGCTCTGATCAACGCGCTCAAGCAGGCGCCGACTAATCCGACCAAAGCTGACTGGGCCGCTATCGCTCTCGGCGCGCTAGGTACGGATGCACTCGCGCAGTTGACTGAGCTTGCAGGCAATAGCGCTGAACCGGTGCCTACACGTGTCGCTGCAGTGGCAGCCCTTGGACACACACGTAACCCACAAGCCATCACCACTCTCAAATCTGTCTACACCGACGTGCAGCCTGGCCTGGCCATAGCTGTCGTCAAGGCAGTCAGCAAGATCGCCTCCGCCGATGGTGTAGAGTTGCTTGTCAAGGCCCTGCAGTCATCCTCGCCTGCAGTTCGAGATATGGCAATGGATGCCCTCGCCAACTGGCGGTCTGGACACCCACGCGATGAGCTAGCCAAATTGCTCGACAGTGCCGATACCGACTTGAAGTACCGCGCTGCGATATCTTTGGTGTTCGAAAGCGAATCGACCGTTCAGACAGCCGAGACTGCTATCGGTGGAGTCCGAGAAACACAATTTGACGACCGGATCCGGGGGAGTGTCGCCCAGCTGTTGACTGCTGCCGCCGGCGACGAGACAGCCTCGCCATCGGTTCGTCACTATGCAATTCGAGGTCTCGGCCGGATCGGACACGCAGAGGGGATCCCTGTCCTAGGTGCTCTCCTGAAGGCCGGCGGAGAATTTGCTGCCGGTGCCGCCCAGTCAGTGGCGCTTATTGGGATGAAATCCAGTCAGGAAGAAATGGAGCAGCAAGTCTCATCCGAACTGTCACCTGCCGGCAAGTTGCTCGTGGAAATCCTGACAGAGCCTGGTAGCGGTGAAGATATACGCATGCAGGCTGCGATCGCGCTGTCTATGATGGGCAGTGGCCCCGTCAAAACACTGATGGAAGAACTCGATAAAGTATCCGATAGCCTCAAGCCGTGGATAGCCGCCACCATTGGGGGCATCGGGCGTCAGGCTACCGAGGCAGTGCTAGACACTCGTAATCGCACGCAGGATGCCGACTACCGCATGTGGCTGGCTATCAGCATGCAGTGTATAGGGGACGATAGGTCGCTGAAGGCCATCAAGCATATGCACGAGCAGGAGAAACCTGACCCGGCAAAAGCAGCCCGTGCCGAACAGTTGACTGAGCGTATTCGCACCCAGAAGAGATAGTCGTTTGTAGTCTACCATACGGATTCCGAACTCGGGCGCTACTATACGTCGGCCCGGCCTAAGCAAGGATTGATTGCCAGTGAACACGCGAAGTATAACAGCAATTGCGGTCCTGATTATCGTGTTAGGCGGAGTCTATGCCGTCACAACTTACCAGGGTGCAGCCAAGATACGAGAGCACGTACAGGCTCTCGATGGAGACGATACCGCAGCGGCTACCCGCGCCATCGAGGCTCTGTCGGGCCAGGGTGAGCGGGTTGTATCCATGGTTGAGACGCTGCTGACCAACGCTAACCCCCTGGTGCGCTCTAATGCCGTCATGCTCATCGCGATGTGTGGCGGCCCTGAACATGGACAACTGTTGACACCGCTGCTCCAGAACGATAAAGATGAGTACGTCCGAAAAGACGTGACACTTGCACTGGGCAGACTTGGTGCAAAACAGGCAATACCGACATTGATAACAGTACTGTCAGATGAGCAGGAAGACCTGCTAGTGCGTGAAGGGGCCGCGACCACTTTAGGTACATTTGAGGCGGCAGAGGCAACCATCCCGTTGCTTGCAGTACTTGCCGCCCGTCCACCAGTACCTGCTCCCGCGATATCTGATGAAGAGGCGGACGAAGCACCGGCTGAGGTAGAGGATACAACTCAGACACTGCGATTGGCCGCAGCAGTGGCTCTCGGCTACCTGCAGTCGTCGGAGGCTGTAGAAGGCCTGGCTCAGGCCGTTGACGAGGCCGTAGAAATAGCTCCATCAGTGCGTGTGGCCGCGGTGTATGCTCTCGGTGATTTGGCTGCTAGAAATGAAAAGGAAAGCGAGCAACTCACAGCACTTGAAGGTATGCTTCTCGCATGCGGCGATAGTGTTGGTGATGTCCGCATCGCCGCGATGCAGTCCTTGGGGAAAGTTAGCATCGTACCCGAAGCGATCCAGTCCAGGGTAGCGCAGGCACTGGCTTCTGCCGAGGAAGACACTCACTTTTGGGTTCGTGAGGCTGCAAAAGAAGCTCGTAGCAATCTTGGATTGTTGGATGTTTGATTGCCGCAAAAATGGCGGAACACTAACCGCCAATGTTGTCATATTGCCTATATGTCATGCGGAGGAAGATACATGCAGCACAATCAGCGATGTGCAGCGTTGCTGTTGAGTTTGGTAGCAGTCATGATGATTGCTGGATGTGCAATTGACCCGATGGAGCAACTTAGCAGGGACATCGAATCACAAGAAGTCGTGGTGAAAACACAGGCCATCCAGACTATGGCTAGTCTTGATGATTCACGGGTCATAGAAAAGTTGCTTGACGTCTTCGAAAAGGACGACCAACTCTGTGACCTGGCTGCAGTAGCGTTAGTCAAAAAGGGCCGTGAGATCGAACGAGATGGCCGCAGTGTGTCTAACCGCATCGTCGAGGATGTGGGGCGTATCCTGGCAAACGCCCACCTGGCCGAACCTTTCCGCGCACGCGCAGCATGGACGCTTGGTGAGATAGGTAGCCGGCAGGCCGTGCCACTTCTAATTACCGGGACAACAGCTACCGTGGGTGTTGCACCCGCAACGCTTGTACGAGAGTGTAGTACACAGGCTTTGGAAAAACTTGGTTACCATTCGGAGGGGCGCTCGTACGAAATCCCCATGGGCACTCTGGCCGGTTCGGTGGATATCTTGCCCCAGCCCGAGCCGCTGGAGTCGCCAGATGCCGCATAGGCTGCGATTACAGCCGAAGTAAGCGGGGGGAAGAGCAACGGGGATCTGATTAGCGGTTAGAGTCCGCTGCTCACAGCGCCAGTAATGCCATGGCGTTGCCTTGCTAGGTATATCATGTCCAGCGTGGTGAGTTTGGCCCCTACCAGTAATCAAACCTGACAGACACAGGAGGTTTGGTCTACCACTGCCTTGTCTGGCTTGTTTCCATACTACTCCCCGTAGCGTAGACCAAATCACCTGTGCCAGACAATGTGAGCATGTAGCTTCCCGGTGATCCTCTCCGCCAAACCACCGTTTCAGGAGCCATCGATAGGCAAGTATCTTTTGTGCTTGCTAGGTTCATGTCCAGTAGGGTAGGACGTGTATTGGTTGCACTGCAGGCGGGGTAAGGAAACAGCCAGGCAAACCCCGTGAGTGGGGGCTATTCACCCCGGGCTGGCTAGCTGCGCGTCATGCTCGCCACCAACCACAACGCAACGATCAGATGTCCTACAGCGCCAATTCGCGTGGCTAGTTGGGACCACGGATAGAAGTCTGTAGGGGCAACAGCTCCGAATGCGCTCACTAAGACTGTGGACACCAGTCCAATCCCGACTACGATGATAAGACCCCAGAGCAATAGATATCGCTTGCCGTCCACCGGAGAAGGCTCGGTCAGCGCTATCAGGATTGCAGCGAGAATGTAACTCCCCATGCCAAGCTGAGTAAGCTCACGCAACGCATAACCCACGTACGGCCAGACAACCTGCTGAGTGCTCCCCAACCACACGCCGAGAGCCGCGATGATGGCAGCCGAGGCCAATATGCTGGCCACAAATGCAGCCACAGATGTCCGCACGACCAGGCGTCGCTTGTCTCTGACAGGTGCGCGCAAATAATCGAACACCCGCAGATGTGAGAGTAAACGTACCACTGAGACGCCGAAGGCAATGCCTACGAGTGTAAGAGGCAGTCGCACCCAGGTGTACGGGTAATGCAGTGACCAGATTTCACCGAAAATCCAGGCGATCAACAGAAGATTGTATGTGACTATAACTCCTGATGAGCGGACTGGCGGCTCCCGCGTGTCTAAGAGATGTGGCATGGTGGATATGAGCAGCCATAGAGCTGTGTTGCCGACAAAACCCAATGCCAATCCTTTGTATAGGCCAACGTGCATCTGCACAAGCAAGATGCTGTCAAAGCCAGCGACTAATGCTGCAGTTTGGGCTGTATGAAGTGATAGCAGTCCTACCAGCCAAACGGCGCCAATTTGGAGCAACATATCGTGTATTGAGGGGTGAAGTGAGTGGGTGGTATCCTGCCTGATTGCCAGCAGATAGGCAACCACAGCCGCTGTTTGCAGCGCAGCCCCTATGACCATGAGGCTGCCTTCGGCAAATGAAGCCAGGACAGTCATACGCGTTGCCGTCTCTGTGAAGATGCCCACCAACAACAATGACAGGATGATAACCGTACGACTCCAGTATGCCCCTGACCGCCCTTTGAGTTGGGGCAGCAGCCACAGGACGATGCCTGCCAGCAGAAAAGTCGGCCAGGCCACAAACGAAAGCCACTCCAGCGCTATTGCATCCGCATCCGCTGTTTGCTGTAGACTGTCGCGGGTTGGCAGTAGCCCGACAAGTCTGAACACTATCACGTGGCATATGAGCAACACCGTACCTGCGGCTTGCGTCAGTTTCAGAGTGGTCGTCTTGATGGAAGTATCGCTGATCATGGGAACCCCGAATAATCGAGTAGCAAGTGAACAGTTAAGCGCTATCGAAGTCTATCAATGGGACATAGATCACCCAGTGGTTTGCTCTTGTCTCATAGCATATCTTACGCTATACTTTTCGACAAGAAGCGAGTTTCTCACGGGCATGAGCACCGAAAGGCTGCAAGTCATACGGTCTTGCTCGGTTGTATTTCATCGTGCAACTATATAGACCGATTCCGGCAGCCTAATGCGCTTCAGAATCTGAGGATATCGTATGCGCCGAGGTAGCGTTATGGTCTGTTGGCGGTTGCTTTTTCTTTCTCTTGTGCTTTTGCTGTTGCTTGTCACATCACACGCCATCTTGGCCGCGCCACTTACATCTGAGGTCACCTGGCACGAATCGCTGTCGGCAGCACGGGCAGCGGCGACCGTAAGCGGCAAGCCAATTCTGGCCATCGGCTATCGCCAGAATCATGAAGCGTGTGAGACACTGATTGACTCCATTTTGCCTCATCCGGATGTCGTCGCGCAACTTGACAGTCTAGAGCTATATGCCGCCGATGTGGATAACCCGACCTCCGCTGATTTCTGCAGGCGCTACCAGGTTGGCGTGGTCAGTGCAGATAATACCTGGTTGGTCGCACAACCCATCCTACCGGTGTTGCTGTTCCTTGATGCAAATGGCAGGGAGTATTTCCGCGACTATGGTACAGTCTCGCCACCACCGAGCCACGATTCGCAGAGTGACCTTGAGTTTGTGGCGGCCAAAGGGTTCGTCAGCCGGGTACAGACCATACTTCAACTGGTCTCAGCGATGCGCCAAATCGCTGAGAGCCCAACCGCGCAGGCGCATGCCCAGGCGGGGCACATACTCATGGAGATGGAGCAATTCGAAGATGCCAGAACCCATCTGGAAAAGGCCATGCAACTGGATCCAAACAACGAAACCGGAGCTTTTGCCGATGCCTACTTCGACACTATAGTCCTCGGGATAGCCGAAGATCCGGACCTTGCATATAAGCAATTCGATGACTACATGGTGCGCTACAGGGACAGTGAGCGTTTGCTGGAAGCTCGCTACTACAAGGGCGTATGCCTCGTCGTCCTGGAACGGTATGCAGATGCTATCAAGGTTTTTCAGACTTTTGAGACCGACGACAAGAAGGCGCCAGAGTTCGATTCACCATGGACGCCATTGGCACTCGGCCTGCTGAAAGAATTGCGGAAACCAAGTCAGACACGGTGAATCACAGGTGATAGGCAGCCGCTGTGCAGCTGGGAAGGGCGACACGGGAGGCCTTCAATCTATCAGCACGTCAGCATATCCTGTCTAGGTGAACTGTCTTAGCAAGAAAACGGCCAGCACCTTGGTACACTGAAGCAGCATATCGAGATTGATGAACTCGTTGTCAGTATGTGGCGCCCCGTGGGCCGCCGGGCCGTATAGGACTGTGCGGATATCGGCGTAAGCACTAGTCCAACATGCGTCAGTCCAGGCCACCATACGGTCGATAGTTGGGCGGCTGCCGCTAACCGCCTCGTGGGCTGCTGTCAGCGCCTGTACAAGTGGCTGGTTTTCCTCCTCGCTGAATGGTACCAGATCTTTGATCCAGGTTATGGCGGTTGGATGTTGCTGTAGCCACTCGTCGTTCTGCTCAGCAGCACGGATATGTTGCTCGAATTGCTCGCGCAATAACGCAGCTCCCCAGACACCCGTGGACTGCCTGGATGCACGCGCCTCATCGAGTTCGTAAACCATGTTCATCTCCAGGCGAGCTTCGGCAGGCACCACTGCCGGATGAATTCCGCCTCTGAATATGCCGAGGTTGAGCTTGGCACCCTGACGTTGCTGTTCACGAGTGTGCTTGAAGTCCAAAATAGCGTCCTGGATCAACCCCGCTTTCTCAATCGCGTTCACTCCAGTGCCGAATGCCGCATGGCCGGCCTGGCCGACCACATCGGCCGCTGCAGTCAGGACACCGTTGCAGCCGATAGTGATGGCCCCCTCCTTACCGTCAACAAACACCGCTATGTCGCTTTTGTAGCCTGCCTCCAGACACGCGAGCGTGCCTGCGCCACCGCCGTTGCACTCTTCGTCAACTACACTCTCGAAAATCAGCTTTCCCTGCAAACCTTGCGCCACGTCCAGCATCGCTCCGATGGCACTGACGGCGGTGCAGATGCCGCCCTTGCAATCGCTGGTACCCCGGCCCAGCATTCGACCGTCTATGATGGCACCGCTCAACGGGTCACCCTGATAGGTGTCTATGCCGACTGTGTCCATGTGGCCGTTGACAATGACAGTGGGGCCATCGCCACCGAAATCCCAGGTCGCCACCAGGTTGGGTCGATCAGTGAAGTCGCGGTTTTTTGGCCCGATAACCTTGTTCCGTTCGTAGATATCGTCAGGGCAGTCAAACATATGGATATGGGCACCCATATCTTCGAGTAGTGGCCGCAAAAGCTCCTGGCCGGCTTTTTCTCCGCCTGGATTGACATCCCCTGAATACGGATTGCTGGTGTTGATCCGTACCAGGTCTTGCAGCAGGCCAATGGTGCGCTGTTCACGTTGGTCGAGCAAGCTCACCAACTTTTGTTCCATGGAAGTTCACCTCAAAAGTGTACAAGTCAGGCAAAAGCAAGAACCATAGATGTCATGATAGGTGCTTGTCTGCTCCTCTGCATGTGTATGTATGTGTAAGCCTGAATGAGTTCAACAGCAGGGGAAGCGGTAAGCCAGGCAAGCTACTGAGGGGCCGTTGATGCCAGCTGTCCGCCCACTCCCCAGTTTTCTTTCGGGTACTCTTGAAGCACCACACTAACGTGCTCAGGCTCTACCCCCATGGACTCTATCAGAGCCTCGGTCACTTTCTCGATGATAGCGGCTTTTTGTTCAGTGGTGCGCCCTTCCCACATCTTCACGGTAACAAATGGCATTTGCGTCCCTCCTTTAGGTGCTATCGCATGTATTGTCTTTCCCCTGTAGAAGCTGTTTCACCTTCTGGCAGGTGAAACTGAAGTGACTGAAGAATTGACAAAGGGTACGACCATACACCTTCACATCCATATTGCTGCCATCTCAGAACAGTACCCCGGTAGGTTTGTGTGATAGCAAATGCATGACATCATCTGCGTCGGTAGTGCTACCGAAGACGTCTTCGTGGGTTCGCGTGACTTAAAGCTGATCTCTATCGAGGATCTGGATCAGCGCCGGTCCTATATTTCATTTGAATATGGGGCCAAAATACCAGTTGACACACTGTTTGTGTCTACCGGAGGTGGCGCCACCAACACTGCAGTGTCTTTCTCCAGGCTTGGCATGCGAGCAGGTATCATTTCGAAACTGGGGCAGGATTCGGCCGCAGAGCACATACTCGATGAGCTGCACAGTGAAAAAGTTGACATCAGTCAGGTGGTTCGCACCAACGAGCATCCCACCGGCTACTCAGTGATACTCACGTGTTTTACCGGAGACCGGACTGTGCTGGTGCACCGGGGTGCCAGTACCGCCCTGCGTGAGGATGAGGTCAACTGGGATGCTCTCGCAAATGCCGAATGGATATATCTATCATCCATGGCCGGTCCAAGTGCGCCACTTTTTGAAAAGGTAGCTTTACACGCAAGGGAACATGGCGTGAAGCTGGCAGTGAATCCGGGCGGCACTCAAATTCGACAGGGTATGGAAGCACTGCAGCCGGTTTTCGAGGCCACTCATACGTTGTTTGTCAACAAAGAGGAAGCCTACGAGCTAACTGGTGTCGAACCGAGGCAGGGACGGGCTGACGAAATGCAGGTGTTATCAAGTCTGTTATCGGCAGGATGTCAGGTCGTGGTCATGACAGATGGCCCTGAAGGGGCAGAGGCACATGATGGCACTGCTCACTACACGATACCGGCAGTACCGGTCAAGGAGCTATCCACACTTGGAGCCGGCGATGCTTTTGCCGCAGGGTACATAGCAGCACTGTTTCACGGTCTGGAACTGCGCCTGGCCCTGCGTGCCGGTTCGCTCAACGCGGCTGGTGTGATCCAGTACCTGGGCGCCAAGGTTGGCCTGCTGACCTGGGAACAGATGCAGAAACAGTTGGCATACGGTATGGCGGCAGAATAGCAGCCTGTTGGTCGCGCGGGCCGCATTCCCAATTGACCACTGTTAGGCGCTATGCAGCGGTTGTCTCTCTAGCTGGCGGTGGCGGTAGGGGAGATGACGAGCACGCGGTCGTTGCCGTCACCCTCGCTGTAAGTCTCCACATCGGGGTCATCGCGCAATGTCATGTGGATGATACGCCGTTCGTATGCATTGAGGCCTTCGATAACAAGCTCCTGATCTTTCTCCCTGGCTCTGTCTGCATAAGATCGAGCCATATCCTGCAGCGACTCCACGTGGCGGCTTCGATATCCTTCTGTGTCGAGTATGACCCGTGCTCCCTCGATGAAGCCCTTGTTCGCCCCTATGGCGACGATAAGCTGCAGTGCATCTAGAGTATCGCCATGACGGCCGATGATCATACCTGCATTTTCTGTTGAGATGTCCAAAGCGATCTCGCGGTCGGTAGTTCCGGTGAGTGTGACCTTTCCATCGGCAGCACCCATGAGGCCGATAATGTCTGTAGTTAGCTGACAGGCGCGTTCGGCGATCTGTTGCAGCCGACTGTCGCGGTCACTAATCTGCGGGGCTTCGGGAAAGCCGTCAGTTTGGGCCGGCGAGGCCTTGTCTGTCATTGATGTGCCCTCCGGGCTGTCAGCATCTTCGGCTATCGTAGCTCTGATGACATACTCTGCGCCACTGGGCAATCCGGCCGCTGTGTCAGGGCTTCTGAGCACCTCGAATTGCACCCGGTCTTCAGGCACTCCGAGTTGCTCAAGCGCAGCCTCTTTTGCCGCCTCTATAGTCTTATCGCTGACCTCCACCGATCTCATGGAAGGCCCCCTCTTTGTGCAGCTATGGTATGGTAGCGAAAGCACTGCCTAATGCGCAGGTTTCATTACCGACGTTTCTTCCTGGCGTCCATCTTACGGCCCTTCTTGCCCGCTTCGGCTGCCTTGCGGTCCGCGTAACTGGTCCGCTGTGTCTCAGCTTCCTTTTGTTCGGAGTTATCTTCTGGAGATAGTAGCTTGACCATCCCTGAGACCAATCCACCCGCAGGCTTGGGCGTATCGGCCGCAGCGTCGTCACAGGTTGCGGCAGACTTGCTGCGCATCGTTCTGTGTACGTACTGCTCGCCAAAGTAGAACACGTTACTCGACAGCCAGTACAACAGGAAGGCGGCAGGGAAACTCTGGAAGAAAAAGAAGAACATGATAGGCATCATCCAGGTCATCATCTGCTGCTGCTGCGCTTGCTGAGGATTCATCGCCGCGGCAGGTTGCATCCGTTGTGTGGCCTTCTGGAACATGATCATGCTTATGGTGTATGCCACGAGTAGAATCATGTCAGGAGCAGCCAGGTTGTGGATCCACAGGAACGATGCGTTGTCGAAATGCCAGATGTAGGCACGGATACCACGATACAGCATGATCAGGATGGGGAACTGGATCAGCATCGGAAGACAGCCCCCCAGAGGATTGACGCCCCGGCTCTGACACAGCTTCCAGAATTCCTCCTGGAATTTCTGTTTGTCGTCAACATACTTTTCCTGCAGTGCCTTCATCTGCGGCTGCAGGGCTTGCATGGACTGAGCTGACTCGAGCTGCTTGCGCGTCAATGGCCAAATCATCAGGCGGACGGCAAAGGCGAGCAGGATGACACCGATACCGGGGTTGCTGCCGCCCAGTGCTACGAAGCCTGCAACAACCCGGTACCAGAAGCGTTCCCGATTGAGGCTATCGAGCACCGGCCCCACTACGTTGCGCAGGGGCTTCTCCTCCCACACTCCGTCCTTTAGCTGCCACGTCAAATAGGCGCAGTGCCCCTGGCTATCGAGCGTCCCGCATTGGGTCCATGCCTTGTTGTAGAGCTTCTCTGCCTGGGCAGGATCTGCCAGTTGTTCCATAGCCAGTTCGGCGGCACGGACTGTGGCAAAGCCGCTGAACAGGGCCCCTGCTGTGTGGGCTGAGTCAGCGGCCTGCGTGTAGGCCGCCTGTGCGGACTTAAAATCGCCCTGAATCTCGTGGATGCGCGCGATGCGCAGGGTGGCCAGCCAGCCGGCAGGAGTGAGCCTGGTAACGCGAATGGAAGGCTCGGGTGGAGTGTTGACGACTTCGACCAGACCGGCCACGACAGCCGGAACCCCGCCAAGCGGGCTTTCACCGAAGCCTTCCGGCTGTACGCCGCCGCCAAGGGTCACCGGGACAGTGCCCTCTGCAGTCGTCAATATCCCCCTGGCTCCATCCTCAGAGGCAGTGTAAATGCCGGTTATAGTCACCTGGACGCCCTGTATCTCACCGAGATTGTCGCGCAGCGCGCTGACTGTTGTCGGCGTCGGTCCTTCAGGACCAGCAAACGTTTTCTTGATGCCAGACAGTAGCCCGCCTTTCGGCTTGGGTTCGTTTTCCTCGCCCCAACGCACCATCGCGTCGAGCTGTCCCAGTTGGTCGTCTAACGGAAGGTTGGTGTCGATCACCAGTTCGGCGGGCAACCCTTCCTGGAAGCTGATACCATCGGTATTCGTGTCAGCAACAACCATGCTGACACACGTGCAGTATGTCAGCATTAGCAGAAGGGCCACTGTCCAGATGCTCCGGCTACTCATGTATGTCAAGTTTACTGTCTCTCCGTCAGCTTGTTTTGATCAGAATCTGTTTGAGAAGCTGTGTTAGCCACTTCAGAATCGCCTGGCACCGGATCATGGCCGCCCGCATTAAAAGGGTTACATCTCCCTATGCGCAGGCAGGTCAGGTACAGCCCTCGCCAGAAGCCGTGCAACTGAAACGCACGAATGGAGTACTGCGAACACGAAGGCGTAAACCGGCACATCGAGGGCATGAGCCGAGATATGGACCGCTGGTACAGCCGGATGAGGCAGATGGTCAATCGTGCAAACATATCCCCGTCATCAGCTCTTCAGAAGCCTGGCGGCACACAGCAGGGAGACAAATTCCTCATATAGAGTGCGATAATCGGCTTCTACAGCCCCGGATTTAGCGATTAGAACTATGTCGCAATGTCTCGAGCAGCACGGAATTAGACGACGGGCCGCTTCACGCAGCCTGCGTCTAATGCGGTTGCGTTTGACCGCACCGCAGAGCCTGCCGCTTACCACATACGCCAGCCGGCTTCGCTCAGTCTCGGCAGCAGCAACCACCATCGTAAGCCGCTTGCTGTGGAACCTCCGCCCCCGGGAGAATATGCGCCGGAAATCTCTGCGGAGACGTATAGTGGGGACTGCGGTCACGACGCACACCGTTGGCGTTCGTTCGATGTCAGTTGAGTGACAAGTATAGCACACCGGCAAAAGTTCGGCAAACGGCTAGGATGGGCCCGATGTCACCGCTCCCCCCAGGCGCGCCTGAATGTACAGGGAAGATATGATGATTTGCATCATGATGTTGAGAATTAGCACTCCTGCAGCTTTCCACACAGTTGTTCGATAGATCAATTTGATGGCCATCACCGCACCGACTACCGCTGCCACCCCCACTGCTATCAGCGCGTTTTCTGTACTCCGCGATATCATGCTAACGGCACCAACGGTCAGAGCAGACATCATCAGTGTAGCGAACACAGTACGGCCAAATGTGGCATCCCTGACGTGGACGATGATAGCTGCCAACCACATGATCACTACACCCACTACTACGGCAATCAACCCCAACAACAGACTCGTCACTGGGTCCATGGCCGCGGTTTCGCTTAGCTGCTCTGCGTTCTCCATCATAGGCAATCACATCCGCAAAGGAAGACATCCATCTCGAATTCATGGTATCTCGGTAGACTATAACCGCAAAACTAGGACTGGACGTGCATGTGTAGAACATCATAGACTGTAGGCCAAGACTTAAGACCATGACTATAGCAATTAAAGCATTTCATCCGTATGAGCACAAGTGAGAGGACGATCGAACATGAAGTGTGCTCTTCACAGCCTGATCTGTCTCATCCCTGCTTTAACACTTGTGGCAATTCCTGCCCGCGGCCAGTCTCACCCGGTCTATGAGCCCGGTGATGTATCTGACACCTATGTGAAGCAGGCCGAAGAGTGTCTCGCGTTTACAGAGCAACAAGTGCGCAATATGATCACTGAGAAAGCTGGTTTCCTGGAGATCAAGTGTGCCAACTGCACTGCCGGCAGCCAGGGTGGCCAGCTAGAGTGGAGCACAGATGCCCCTGACCGGCTCACATGTGCCTACTGCGGACACGTCTATCCCAGCGAGAAGTATCCCATGGATAGGGTGTATGAGCACCTGTCTCCAACTGGCCAGATCCAAAGCTACCCGTACTATGACGGACCGGATGGTTTTCATCACTTCTTCCAGGCCAAGATTGATTACCATGCTCGCTACTACTGGGCCAACATGGCTTATAACTGCGCCCTGGCATGGTGGAAGACGCAGGACGCCAAATACGCACGCAGAGCGGTGGTGATACTGCACCGGATGGCGGAGATTTACCCTGGTCTACCCATACACGGGCTAAGCGACTACAGTTTCCGTGGGCCCATGTGGGCGGGAAATGAGCCGCCTTTTCCATATCTGTCACAGAAACTGGGCTCAACCTGGTTTTACGGTGAAATCGACGTCGACATGCTTCAGGCCTATGACATCCTGTATGATAGTGAAGAATTCACTCGCCTGAGCGCCGAGACAAATGTGGACGTCCGCGAACTGGTCAAGACCGATCTCATAGAGGCTATGGCGGACTTCACACTGACTTTTGAGCGCCACATCAGCAACATGACGCCATCATGGGCACGAAGGCTGATATCTGCAGGGCGGATCGTAGATCGGCCTGACTATGTCCATGAAGGCGTAAACATTCTGCGCAGAACGCTGAACGAGATGTTTTTGGCCGATGGTGTATGGAGCGAGGCAGCGGTATCCTACCACAGGCAGACTGCGAATGGCATCAGGTCGGCGTTCACATCAGCGCACGGATACTCTGATCCACCCGGCTACACCTGGCCACCAACGGGTGAACGGCTGGATGACTATGACCCATCCACATCAGAGCTGTTTCTTCAGAAGGTGCTTACCGCCATGAACCCGTTGGCTTACCCCGACGGATTCTACGCATGTGTGCACGATACCTGGGCAGGCGATCGAACGACACCGTCAACTCAGCCCAAATCTGTACTGTTGTGGAGTATGGGGCATGCTGTGCTCGAATCGGAGACAGGGCCGTTGGCGGCCGAAGCTCAGTTGCACTTCTCAGGATCTCACGGACATGCCCATCAGGATCCTCTCAATATTACCTACTGGGCATACGGTCATGAGTTGGTCTCTGACCTGGGATACACTCACACCAAGTACCGCCGCTACACCGCCTCGGCAGCCGCCCACAATCTGGTGGTCGTAGATGAGACTCCCGCATCCTACGGCTCACGCGAGGTGCCCTGGGCCGGTACGCTACGGACCTGGCACACCGGGCAACTCTGCCAGGCTGTCTGCGTTGACATGGCCGGTCCCCCTTCCTATGAAGCCTGCAGCACTTACCAGCGCTCTACAGTGCTTGTGAACCGCCCCGATGCGCCGGCCTATGTGGTAGATTTCTTCGATGTGCATGGTGGCTCACAACATGACTGGCTTATGCGTGGAAGCGCCGATCATGACCAGACAGCGGATGCGAATGTGCCGCTACAGCCGCTCGAGTACAGCCTATTGGGCCCCGGTCGGAAGCTTGTGCCGTATATCAACGAGGGCGGCTTTGACCTGGTGGCAGAAGACGCAGCTAACGCCAGTGAGAAGCCTGGAGAAGGCGCCAGACTTCAGTTCAATCCCTACGGATTGATCAAAGATTTGCGAAAAGCGGTCGACCTGGAGCACTTTGTCGCTACTTTTGCGTACGTCGAGCCCGACAAACCAGAGATGGAGCTGCACGTCCTGTCGGCTGCCGACAGTGAATACTACCTCGCCACAGCACCAAGCATAAAGCGGTGCAACAGAGATTCCGACCGAGTAGATCAGGTTCGTCAGCCACTGGTGATAGTGCGCCGACGTGGGGAAGAGGGCCTGCAAAGTCGCTTCACCGCTCTACTGTGGCCCTATGAGCAGGAGGCCGGGCTAGGGGCGTTTTCCACGCTGACCTGTGCCGGTGAGCTCGTGGGAGCACAGGTGGTTTTCGGCGACTATACAGATCTGATTATCGCTCCCCTGCAAAAGCCTATGCAACCCATCGCCCTCGACCAATTTGGGCTGCTCACAGATGCGGCGTTTGCGATCGTGAGGCTCCAGCAGGGCAGACCGATTGCTGCCGAAATGCATGATGGCACACTTCTACAGTTGGGAGATTTTGTGCTGGAAACGGCTCCATCGGTTACCGGTGACATAGCGCAGGCCAGCGGTAGCCTGGAGGGCTCCACCGCTGTGCGGGTGAGCACGGATAGAGATCCTGGAGATTGGCCTGCAGGCACACCAATTCATGTGACTCATGCTGACGGAGCGTACTCACTGATGTATCTTGACCGACTAGAAACTGATGGTGATGTGATCACCATGCACGTATCAGAACCGCCTGATTTCAGTGTAGACGGCGATGAGACGCACTTTCACTTCTACCCAATCAGGACGGCACCGGGCCACCCGAGCTTCACGATGTACAGCACCGCCTCATGGAGTAAAGGGGAGGGCAACTGACTGGACCCGCTTACCTGTACAAGTGAAGCACTGCCTGGCTGAGCGAGACAATACGTGTTTGAGTGAAGCAGTACTTGTGTGGATGAAGCGATGCCCAGGCAGGTGAAGCAGTACCTGTATGGGTGAGGTAGTACGTGTGTGAGTGAAGCACTGTCTGCTGAGCGAGACAGTATGTGTGCGAGTTAAACAGTACTGGGGTGATCGTGGTGTTGCTCTGCTGCCGATTTCATGTTATACTGAGCCCACAATTTAAGTCGTGACACGTAAAAGCTGTGAAGGGGACAAGTAGGGTCGGTTTATACCGGACAGCGAGCCCGGATGGTGAGAGCGGGCAGGTAAGTCCGATCTGAATATCACCCTCGAGCTGCGAATCGAAAGGCCTGGCCGACAACAGGCGGCCGAGTAGACTTCGTCGGAGCTTCTACCGTTATCCTGAAGACGACATCGGCCGCAGGTGGCCCGTGTTGGCAAAGTGGCTCCTCCTTTTCGGGGGGGAGTAACCAGGGTGGTACCGCGGATGACTCCGTCTCTGAATTGAACAGGGACGGAGTTTTGTGTTTCAGCGGTGACATCGCAGCCGAAAAGGCCCCGGCGTATCCAGGAGGAAAGACAAATGAAAAGAGTTGACGTATATGATACCACTCTCCGCGATGGCTGCCAGGCAGAAGGTGTGGCATTCAGCGTAGAGGATAAACTGCGCATCGCGCAGAAGCTGGATCAAGTGGGCGTTGCATACATCGAGGGCGGCTGGCCAAACGAGACAAATCCTCGTGACCGCGAATTCTTCCAGCGTGCCGCTGATATGTCCTGGCAAACCGCGCGCATCACGGCATTTGGCAGCACTCGACGAGGCAACATCAACGTCGAAGACGACAGCCAACTTCAGGATTTGCTGGCAAGCCGCGCACCAGTCATCACCATTTTCGGCAAAAGCTGGGACTTCCATGCCACTGAAGTGCTGCGTGTCTCTCTGGATGAAAACCTGCAGATGATCGAGGACAGCATCGCCTACCTCAAGGCTCATCGTGAAGAGGTGATGTTCGATGCTGAGCACTTCTTTGACGGCTACAAAGCTGATGCGGCATATGCTCTGGAGTGCTTGCGAGCCGCACAGCGAGGCGGTGCGGATGCACTGGTGCTGTGTGACACCAACGGTGGCTCACTGCCCGATGAGATACGTGAGATCGTCGAGACGGTAGCCGCAGAGTGCCAGATTGCACTTGGCATACACTGTCACAACGATGCCGGTCTGGCCGTGGCCAACAGTATGGCCGCAGTCCAGGCGGGCTGCAGCCAGGTGCAAGGCACCATCAACGGCTACGGCGAGCGGTCAGGCAACGCGAACCTGTGTGTCATCATCCCCAACCTCGAGCTCAAGATGGACACAGTTTGCCTACCAGAAGGCCAGTTGACCGAGATAACCGAGTTGGCGCATTTCGTGAGCGAGATCGCCAATCTCCCTGCCGACACTCGACAGCCGTACGTCGGGGCATCTGCTTTTGCCCATAAGGGAGGCATGCATGTCAACGCGGTGCTGAAAGAACCCTCATCGTTTGAGCATGTAGAGCCTGAAACTGTGGGCAACAGTCGGCGCATCCTGGTTTCAGACTACTCCGGAAGCTCCACCATCGTGCACAAGCTCCAACGTATCTGGCCTGATCTTCAGCGTGACGACCCCCTGGTGGCCACTGTACTGGAGCAGGTCAAGAATCTGGAGAAGAGCGGGTACGAATTTGATGCAGCGGAGGCTACATTTGAGCTTCTGGCACGTCGCCTGAAGGAGGGCCTGCTACCTCCATTTGACCTGCACGGCTATCGGATTACCGTCTACAAAGCTGATGAGGGCAGCGAACCGTACTCTGAGGCTACTCTCAAGGTAGCCGTCGGAGACAGAGAAGTACACACCGCCGGCGAGGGTACCGGGCCAGTGAATGCGCTCGACAATGCACTGCGAAAGGCATTGACGGAACTGTTCCCGAAACTAGAAGAGCTGAGTCTTGTGGACTACAAGGTCAGAGTGCTGCGCGCTGATGAAGGCACTGAAGCGGCGGTACGTGTGCTCGTGCAGACCGCCGACGCTGAGGATAGCTGGGGCACTGTCGGTGTCCACGAAAACATCATCGAGGCCAGTTGGCAGGCAGTAGTCGATTCGCTGATCTATGGTCTGTTGAAAAATGGAGGCTGAGTAAGCGCAAGCCGGTAGCAGGCAATGCGTGGGATGGGTGATGACATGAAATGGTCACAAGCTTGTCCGCATTGCGGTTACTATATGACGAGGTTAAACACGGCCTGCCGGCGGTGCGGCGCTGCGATTGGTCAGCCACCGCCGAAGCAACTCCAGCAACAACAGGTTGGGCCCTCGGAGCGGGGACACGGCGGCAAAGCTCCGCTCTATCGGAAGAGTAGACCGGCTGTCGTGCCTCTGGTGTGGCTACTGCTGGCAGGGGTGCTGCTGCTAAGCCTGGAGGCAGCAGCGTTGTGGCACTGGTGGCTGCGGCCGACTGCCCAGGGTGTAAGCACGGTGCCGTTGGACGGAGGTGCCCTGACCAGCGTTCTCCCCCAACGGCCGGCTGCAAAGGCGCCAGCCGGGGCGCGTCTCCCTGCGGGACGAAACTCACCGGCAATCGGCTCAGGCTTACCTGTGCCTTCGGGCATCGGGACCATGTTCGAGGCGCGGCCGAGCGGACAAATCACGCCGCTGATCAGGATGACCAACGCCTCTGGCAAAGCCATGTACTTCAGTTTTGAGGGGCCAACCCGTGTTACTAAGGCGATACCGCCCTATAATTCAATTGAGTTTGAGTTGCCGCGTGGCGCATACCGCGTTCGCGCTTGGTCTAGCACTGCCTCGAAAGTGCAGACCGGAGATGCAGTCTTTCAGGAACGTACACGTTATACCAGCATCTGGCAAATTGTCTCAGTACCCTCATGGAAACCGGACAAGCCACTACGTATGGGCGACATCGAATAGACTGACGAAACAATAACAGGGAGATGTTTTGCTGTGACACGAGATTTCGATATGCTGTCCGCTCTGCAAATGGTCCAGGATATCACTGCAGAGGCTGGCCTGATCGCCCTGGGTATGTTCGGGCAGGTCGAAGGCCGCGAGAAGGACGATGGGACTCTAGTGACAGAGGCGGACAGGCGAGTAGAGCAGTACATCCGAAAACGCATCCTCGACCAGTACCCGCATCATATGGTTTTTGGCGAAGAAGACGGCTCCGGAGGCATGGAACAGTCGCCCTTCTTGTGGCTACTCGATCCGATTGATGGGACGAACAACTTCGCATCTGGAGTACCCATCTGGGGGATTTCAGTCGGACTGTTTTATAAAGGCAAGCCCTTTCTGGGGGTACTGCACATGCCCTGCCTTGACCAGACCTTTTGGGCGTCCGATGGGGAGGGGGCATACTGTGATGGCACAAGAGTCAGCGTGCGACGCACTGATACGCTTGCACGCAACGATCTGCTATTGATATCTTCCCCCAATATACCGCATTGGGATTTTTCAGCGCAGGTGAAATACCGCATCACTGGCAGCACCGCCTACTCCATGGCACTCGTCGCCGCAGGTAACGCAGTGGGGACTGTGTGCAATCACTGGTACGTGTGGGACGTGGGGGCAAGCATGGTGCTACTGAAGGAGGTCGGGGCACTGGTGACCGATATCCATGGACAATCGCTTTTTGACCTGGAAAACCGGGACTATCGGGCGCCTGGGCCCTGTATGGTCGCGGCATCACCGGAATGCCATGCGCTGCTTATGCAGCATGTGAAGACGTCATAGCATCTTCTCGACGGGAGCCGCCCTTCATGCGCGGCGAATCCTATCGTCTATCGCAAGATCATGAGCTGCACACTACGTAGACTTGGGAGGTTGTATGTATTCATGTCCGGACAAAGTGAGTATCCTGCAGGCCCCGCATGTCTGGGAGTGAGACGACATCCGGCCATCGGCATCCGCATCCCTGAACTGTTCCTGCCAGGCATCCTATCAGCGTGCAGACAGCGCAATACCGCGACTGGCTTGATGCTTTCGTTTGGGCGTGAAACCGCTCCTGAAGAGGTGATTGACGCCAAACCTGGCGCATGGGAGATCACTCGAGGGCATACCGGGACTTCTATCCGCAAATACATGACGATGGGTGCCAGTGAAGCGACAAAGGCGGGCGTGACAGCCGAAATCGAGGCGGACCACCTGATAGTTATAGGTTCAGCAGATGCTGCAGTGAAGAGAATTGCCGGGCACCATGTGGCCCATCATATCAGCCCCGAGGAATTGCAGGCGTCACTCGAGTACAACTGGGCCGCGATAGACGAAGCCGCTGAAACCGGAGTGGTCGGGTGCTTTACCACTGACACCTCCGATCTGTTCTGGCTCGATGCTGACCGCCTCGGTGAAGAGCAGGTTCGTAGCGAGTTTGCCGAACAGTACGATGCTCAAGCTGCTGCGGAGCTGTTACAGCGCTATGCCCAACCCCAGAGCTTCCCTGCCGCCTACGGCGACCCTGTTACTGTTACGCTTAGCCCTCTGGAGGCTATGCGGCTGGCACTGAAGTTCCGTGAGAGCCTGCGTATCAACGCAGACATATACCGCTATTGCGCGGAGAAGCTTGGCGATAGGCCGTTCAGCTTTGAGATATCTCTTGACGAAACAGAGGCGATGACTTCTCCTCATGAGACTCTATTCTACCTGACCGAATGGAAGGCGCTGGGATTGCCCTGCCACTACTTTGCGCCGAATATAGGTTTTGCCAAGCGAGCCGACTTCACGGGTGATATGGAAGCCCTGCGCAGCCGCGTCAAACAGCACCATGCGATAGCGCAGGGGGTATTCGGCGCAATGCTGTCCATACATTCAGGCTCAGGTACCACTCCATACAGTGGCAAAGGCGAGGGCACTTATGAGGCGGTGTTGGCTGGTGCCGGGGGCAGTGTGAAATACAAGATAAGCGGAGTGTATTTCGAACTTCTGATGGAACTGCTTGCCGCCCAGTCGGCAGAATCTGAAGGGCGCAAGATATACGATCGAATTTTTGATGCGGTATTGCAGCTAACCAGAGACGAGGTCGCCCAGGGCGGGCCACTGGCACAACCCTTGCTCATCCGGCAACTCGAAGAGTATGACCGTCAGATAGCACACGATCCCAAAATGAAGCGCGATCCCAGGGCGGATTTTTTCCGTTTCACTTCGTACCTGGCCCTGAACATGCGCGATGAGAACGGCAAACGGTATTTCCGCGAGGCGCTGGTGGAGTTCGTCCAGTCTGATGAGGCCTTTCGAGCCACTCACGACCATGAGGTAGAAGCTTTGACCCTGCGGCTGATTGATGGATTAGACTTCGCCAACAATCTGTAAGTACCATCTGAGATATAGTCCCAGCAGCGTATACAGAACAGGCCCCCTCGGCGTAGAGGGGGCCTGATGTATGTCAGGGAGTGCGGTGGATGCGAAGTGCTACTACTCTCGCGCGTGCTCTCCCAATTTCCGTTCAGCAAAATGCTTCTGGAACACCGGATACTGCGGCAGTCCTGCCGGCAAATCAGATACCGGAGTGTTGAGTAGGGGCAGGCAGTATTCGATGAACTCGTCGGTTACACCGTTGCGGTCAGCGTTGATCCACTCGTCAGGAACCAATTTGGTCTTGTCGGCGACGCTCATCAGAGAAGTGGTCGCTGTCTCAAACTCGAACGGGTCGTTCTGTTTGCGCTTGATGGTGATCATGACATCATTTTCTCCGGCAACAGCACGATTGACCGCATCTTCGCCGACTGCGTATGCCTCGTCGTTGTCTACCTTTGACATGCATGGGCTAAAGGCACGCTGCAGATTGCCCAGACAGTCAGTGCGGGCTCGCACACCGATGGATTCTTCGATCAGATGACCGAGGGCTTCAGCGACTCCGCCCAGACGTGCATGGCCGAATTCGTCGAG
>LSQX01247985.1_pt4 | contig 55576 bp, 46 predicted proteins | sample 654561 | NCBI WGS metagenome assembly LSQX01 (sample SAMN04489861, study PRJNA283612) | anaerobic digester metagenome | isolation source: 4 biogas reactors fed with cattle manure at either 37C or 55C with and... | place: Denmark: Kongens Lyngby | collected 2014 | reverse complement strand
TGTATCGGATACATTTTTGTATTGAACGTGTGATTCGGCCGGTGAAGGAGACCCGGGTGTCGACCTACCTCTATGACCTCGGGCGCTGGTGCTTTCGCAGGCGGCGCCGAGTGCTCATCGGATGGCTGGCAGCTCTCGTGGTGCTCGGCGGTCTGGCCGGACTGTTCAGCAGTTCCTTCGATGACGCCTTCGAGATTCCCGGAGCGCAGTCCCAGGTGGCGCTCAACCAACTGAACCAGACGTTCCCGGAGGTCTCCGGCACGCGCGCGAGCGTCCTCGTGGTGGCGCCCGATGGGCAGTCCGTCGAGGATCCGGCGGTCAAGGAATCGCTCGAGGGCAATCTGACGGCCTTCTCGGATCTGCCGTATGTGTCCTCGGCCACGTCACCCTTCGACCCCATGGTCGACGGGCTCGTCAGCCCGGACGGAACCGCCGCCATCATCAACGTCCTGATGGACCTTGAGCAGGACGAGATCAGTGACGCGGTCCTCGACGAGATCACCGACGCGGCAGCGACCATGGGCAGCAACATGCCCGAAGGCACTCGCGTGCAGGCGGGTGGCGACGCGTTCTCCGTGGAGATCCCCGGCATGTCCATCATCGAGCTGATCGGCGTCGGCGTTGCGATGGTCGTCCTGATCTTCACGCTCGGCTCGGTCGTGGCCGCCGGCATGCCGCTGCTCACCGCGATCCTCGGCGTCGCGGTGTCGATGGCCCTGATGTTCATCGCCACCGGCCTGATGCCGATCAGTTCCACCACCCCGATGCTCGCCGTGATGCTCGGCCTGGCGGTCGGCATCGACTATGCGCTGTTCATCCTGTCGCGTCACCGCGACCAGCTCGGCACCGGCATGGACGTGGAGGAGTCGACCGCGCGGTCCGTCGCGACCGCCGGCTCGGCGGTGGTCTTCGCGGGCCTGACCGTCGTCATCGCGCTGGTCGGGCTCTCGCTCGCCGGGATCCCGTTCCTCGGCGTCATGGGCGTCTTCGCCGCGGTCGGTGTGGCGTTCGCCGTCATCATCGCCCTCACCCTGCTGCCCGCACTCATGGGGTTCGCGGGGGAACGGATGCGGCCGAAGGCGCGGGGGAAGCGAAGCGCCGCCGAGGGAAGATCCGCGGACAACGCCGCAATGACCGCTGCAGCCCCGGCACCTGTCACAGCGGCGGATGCGCAGAATGACGAGAAGCCTCTGCGCGGGCCCTCCGCGTGGTGGGTCGGCGTGGTCACAAAGGTGCCGATTCTCACCGTCATCGTCGTGGTCCTGACCCTGGGTGTGCTCTCCATTCCCGCCAAGGACCTCGAACTCTCCCTCCCCAACTCGGGCCAGCACACCGCCACTGCCCCGGACCGGATCACCTATGACCTCATCGAGGAGAAGTTCGGCCCCGGATTCAACGCACCCCTGATCGTCACCGCCGAGATCATCGGCTCGACCGATCCACTGGGTCTCGTCGATCAGCTCAGGACCGAGATCGAGGCGATGCCGGGCGTGGATTCCGTTCCGCTCGCCACCCCCAACCGCAACGCCGACACCGGTTTCATCCAGATCATTCCGGAGCACGGCCCGACCGATGAGGGCACCAAGGATCTCGTCCAGGCACTGCGGGACAAGGCCCCGGACTGGGAAGAACGCCTCGATGTCAGGACCGCCGTCACGGGCATGACGGCCGTGCAGATCGATGTCTCCGACAGACTTGCCGGGGCGCTGCTGCCCTTCGGCATTTTCGTGGTCGGCCTGTCGCTGGTGCTGCTGACCATGGTGTTCCGTTCGATCTGGGTGCCGTTGAAGGCCACCGTGGGCTATCTGCTCAGCGTGGGCACGGCCTTCGGTCTGACCACCATGTTTTTCAACTACGGGTGGGGCAAGGAGATCATCAACCTCGAGAAGCCCATGCCGGTGATCTCGTTCTTCCCGATCCTGCTCATGGGCATCCTCTTCGGTCTCGCGATGGACTATGAGGTCTTCCTGGTCTCGCGGATGCGCGAGGAATATGTGCACGGCCGCTCGGCGGCCGAGGCGATCCGGCACGGTTTCGTCGGCTCCGCCAAGGTCGTTGTCGCCGCGGCACTCATCATGGTCGCGGTGTTCGCGTTCTTCGTCCCGGAGGGCGAAGGGCCGATCAAGCCCATCGCGTTCGGTCTCGCGGTGGGCGTGGCGGTGGATGCGTTCGTCGTCCGGATGACGCTCGTCCCGGCCGTGCTGGCGCTGCTCGGCGACCGGGCGTGGAATCTGCCCACGTGGCTCGAGCGCCGGTTGCCGGCATTCGATGTCGAGGGCGAGGCGATCACCCACGTGCTGTCCCTCAGCGACTGGCCCGGCAATGACGACGTGCTGCACACCGAGAACTTCGCCGTGACCGGACTGCGTGGCCCCCTGGCCGCGCCGGTCGACCTCCACCTCAAGGCGGGCGAGGTGCTGGTGGTCGAGGGGCCGTCCGCCCGGCGTACCCCCCTGCTCCTCGCCCTCGCCGGCCGACTCACCCACGTGACCGGCCGGGGCAAGGTGGTGGGTGCGGTGTTGCCGGAGGAGGCGGGGAAGGTACGCCGAAAGGTCGCCTTCGTCGACGCGCTCCATCCCGATCCCGCGGGCGGCTCGTTCCCGGGGGAGCTCACGGCAGCCCTGACCAACCCGCGCATCGCCGTCATCGTCATCGACGGGGCCGATGCGCTGCATGACCCTGCCGACCGCCGGGCGCTGGCTGAGGCGCTGGCCGTCGAAGGCACCGCCGTCGTGCTCGGGGTCACCGATACCGAGGCGATCGTGCCGCATGCCCCCGAGTGCTTCTTCGGGATCCAACTCACGCCGCCCGCACCCGCGGTGAACGACACCGCACCCACGACCGATACCGGTGATGCCGACGCACGTCCCGTCGCCGACGACCTTGACCTCGTCACCCAGGAGAGCTGATGTTTCCCCTCGAGCGAGCCAGCCACGACCGGCCTGTCGGTTGGCGTTCCCTGCTCGGCGTCCTTGTCGTGCCGCTCATCGTCGCCCTCGGTTTTCTCGGCGCGACCTGGCAGTCGGAGAGCCGACTGCACCGCGCCGAGGCTGCGGTGGTCAACCTGGACGAGATGGTCGAACTCGACGGGCAGCCGGTCCCGCTGGGGCGCCAACTCGCAGCCGGTCTGGTGGAGCGCCGCGACGACAACCTGACGTGGACGCTGGCGGATGCCGCACATGCCGATGCGGGGCTGAAATCGGGCCGCTATGTCGCCGTTATCACCATCCCCGAGGAGTTCTCCGCTCGTGCGACATCCTTCGCGGGGCCCGCGATCGAAGCGCAACAGGCGACGATCCGGGTGGAGACGTCGCAGATCACCGGCATCGCCGACGGCGCGATTGCCCAGGTCATCGCCGAGACGGCCCGGAACGTGTTCAACACGGAGCTGACGGAGATGTACCTCGACAACATCTATCTCGGGTTCAACGAAACCCAGGAGCAGTTCCGGACCGTCGCGGATGGTGCGGGACAACTCGCCGACGGCGGGGACCAGCTCGCCGACGGCTTGCGGGCGTCCGCCGACGGCGCAGAAGAGCTGGGGGCAGGGTCGAGGGACTTCGCGAACGGCGTGGGCGATGCCGCCACTGGTGCCGGAGAGCTCGCGACCGGGGCCGAACAACTGGCCGCCGGCGGAGGACCGCTGCGCGACGGTGCGAACGAGCTCGCCGGTGGCGCCGGACAGCTCGCCGGCGGGATGCAGACGATGGCCGACCAGACCCGCGATCTGCCGGCGCAGACCCGCCAACTGGCCGACGGTGCCGGTCAGGCCGCGGACGGGGTGGACCAACTCGTCGGTGGCATGTCCGCCATGGCCGACGGCGTGGGGCAACTTGCGGACGGCAGCCAGGCACTGGCCGACGGCACCGCGCAGTTGGCGCCGGGCGTGCGCGCCTATGTGGACGGGGTCGACCAGCTCGTGGCCGGCATGGAGCCCGTTCTGGGGCTGCTCGGCAGCATCGACACCAGCACGATCGACCAGGCGCAGCTCCAGCAGGTCGCGGGGCAGTTGAGTGATCTGCAGAGCGAGGCGCAGGCGTACGCGAACCGCCTCGAGACCCTGACGACCCTCCCGTGCCCGACCCCCGAGGGCGTGGAGCTGACGCCGGAACAGCAGGAGGCGTTCTGCACCGCCTGGACCCAGGCGATGGCCGGTCTGACCACACCGGATCCGAACACCGGCAAGTCGCCGGTGCAGTGGACCCAGGAGATCGCGTCGAGTGGCGAGTTCACCCAGGCGATCTCCACTCTGCAGACGACTCTGCCCCAGCTGCCCACGATGATCGAGGGCGCCGGACAGATCCAGCAGCTCCGCCCGGCCGGGCAGCAGCTCGTGGCCGGCGTGGACCAGCTCGCGGATGGTGCTGGCCAGCTCAACGACGGGGTGCAGGCCCTCAACGCCGGGATCGCCGAGGGCGCCGGCCAGCTCCCGCAGCTCAGCGACGGGATGCGTCAGCTCGCGGATGGCGCGGATCAGCTCGCCGACGGCATGGTGCCCCTGACCGAGGGCATCCAGTCCGCCGCCACCGGTGCCGGGGAGCTTTCCACCGGGGCCGGGCAGTTCGCCACGGGTGTCGGCACCTACGTGGACGGCGTCGGCGAGGTTGCCGGCGGCACCCGGGGGCTCGCCAGTGGCCTGTCCGACATGGCCGGGGGAGCCGACGAGCTGGCGACCGGAACCGAGGGGCTCGCCGGGGGGCTGGATCAGGCGGCCGACGGCGCCCGTGAGGTCGCGGACGGGCAACGGACCCTCGCCGACGGGCTGGCCGAGGGTGCGGAACAGATCCCGACCTATTCAGAGGCGGACCGGGACGCGCTCAAGACGGCGGTCGCGCGCCCGGTCGCGGCAGGAGACACTCCAAGCCTGATCCCTGCGGCCTCCTCGACATCCCTGTTGATGGTGTTGGCGCTGTGGATCGGTGGCCTCGCGACCTATGTGGTGCTGCAGGCGGTCTCGTCGCGCGTGCTCACCTCCACCAGGACGAGCGTCGATCTCGTCCGGCGGGCGGTCATGCCCGGCCTGGCGATCGCGGCCGTGCAGGCGGTGGGCCTGACCATCCTGGGCCAGATCGTGTTGGACCTCTCGGCGTCGAAGACCTTTGGCGTTCTGGGGATGCTCCTGCTCGGCGGGGCGATGTTCGTGGTGGTCAACCACGCCCTGGTGGCCTGGTTCGGTGGTCTCGGCCGGGTGCTGTCGGTGGCGCTCGTCACCCTGACTGCGGCCGGTGGAATGCTGTCCGCCCTGCCCATGTTCTTCGACGTCGTCACTCCGGTTCTGCCGCTCACACCGGTGCTCAACGGGGTGCGGGCGATCATCACCGACGGGACCGGCACGACAGGGGCGATCGGGACGACCGTGGCGTGGTTGCTGATCGGCATCGCCGCGTCCCTCGGTGCGGTCGTGCGCAAGCGAACGGCCTCGCCGGAACGGTTTGCCCGGGACCTCCCGGCAGTGACGTGAGGGCGCTTGCACTTTGACCCGCAGGGTGGGTCAAAGTATGACGCCTGATCACCCCACCCGGCGGGCGACCTGATAGCCGCTCTCGTCGAAGACCGTTTCCCACGTGGTGCCGGGATGCAGCTGGCTGCCGTGCTGTGCGATGTTCACGGGTGCGGACCAGCCACCTGCGTGGTTGTCCACGACCAGATAGTCCGCGACGGGATTGCCCGGCATGCCCACGAAATAGACCTGCCGCTCATCGGCCAGCAAATAGTGCATCAACGACACGTCCGTGCTGACCACACTGCCGCCGGGCACGGTCTCGAGGAGCGCGCGGGCGGCTTCCTGCCGCGGCCCGGTCCGCCACTGCTCCGGGTCGCGCAATTCGAACAACGGCAGTTGGTTGCTGATGGCGACGGCGAACGTGGCGACGATGACCGCGCCATGGCGGGCGTACGCGCGGAGGAACGGCAGCTTCGCCTTCCGCAACAGCACAATCCCGTCGACGGCGGCGATATAGGCGATCGGCATCAGCATCAGGCTGTAGTGCCACCCTGTCCCCCAGTGCCCTTCGTTGGAGGAGACGAAGCGCCAGGCGAGCGTCGGCAGCACCAGCAGGCCCAGATTCGACCGCAGGATCAGCAACCCGGTGCACGTCACCAACAGGAGCACGGTGCCCATGCGTTGATCGCTGGCGAGGATCTCTCCGAGCACCCCGAGGGGATCGCCCAACAGCTCTGCTCCGGAGATGTTGCTGCCGTGGTCATATTGGCCGAAGGCGTTGAGCGTGGGCAGGATCACCGTGATCGTGAGCGCGAACATCCCCGCGCCCCAGAGACCCAGCAGCGAGCCGAGCAACAGCTTCCCCGAGCGCAGCGCGAGGACGAAACCGAACACGAGGACGGTGAGCCCGAGGTCCTCCTTGACGAACACCAGCAGCCCCGCCCAGATCGCGGCCGGCACCCAGCGTTCCCGCAGAAGCAGCCAGAGGCTGATCGCGAGGACCGGCGCCCCCATCGCGACCTCGTGGAATTGCACGGCCATCGCGTTCTGGACGCCCCAGGAGAACGCGTACGCGCCCCCGATCAGCCAACCGCCGGCCCGGCCGAGATGCTCGTGCGCCGTCTTGGTGACGAAGAACACCGAGACCGAGACGAGGAGGGCCTGGAGGACGAGGAGGGTGTACGCCGACGGGAACGCGGCATAGAACGGCGTCAACAGCGCCAGGAGCGGGTGGAAATGGTCGCCGAGGACGTTGTAGTCCGCCCCCTTCACCGTGACGATCGGCGCCTCGAACCGGGCATAGCGCTGCAGCATCTGCGTGAAGATCGTCAGGTCATAGGACGGCGATTCGAAGCGGCGCCACTGGAGGGTGGCATAGAGCCAGTACGCCACGAACGCCAGCCCCGACCACACCCATGCCGCGGGGGGCTGACGGCGTACCCCCTCAAGAATCCCCGACAGACCTGCTCGCACCGGCGCGATTCAACCACGCGGTGGGCATCGTGGTGCGCTGTTCCACCGCCCTGTCTACGATCGAGGAGTGAAGTGGCTTGAATTCGATTCGCTGGTGAACGCACGGGACGTGGGGGGTACGCCGACGGTCGACGCGCGGATGCGGATCCACCACCATTCCTTCATCCCGGAGCGATACGACCGGGACGATGCCCCGGACGTCGATGACGTGCTCCCGGACACCCGCGGTGAGGACGCTGACATTCGCCGGGACAGCGTCGGCAACGAGCTGCCTGGCACCGCGCTCCCGTTCGACGGCTATCAGCCGAGCATCCGTGTCCGGGACAAGTTCGCCTCGACCTATCTGTCGTTCCTCAATGAGCGGCCCGAGTCGGTGTTGGGTGCGCTGCGCGCGATTGCGTACGCTCCCGGTGCCGCCCTCGTCCACTGTGCCGCCGGCAAGGACCGTACGGGCACCGCGGTCGCGCTGTCGCTGCTGCTGGTGGGTGCGGAACCGAATGCCGTGATCGAGGATTATGCGGCCTCCAGCGAACGGATGCAGCGCATCATCGACCGGCTCATCGTGTCCGAGACCTATCGCCTGAATCTCACCGGCCGGCCGCTGGAGTCGCACATGACGCGGCCGGAGACGATGCAGGCGTTCCTGGAGTACGCGGAGTCCGAGCACGGGGGCGTTGAACCCATGCTCACGCGAATCGGGTGGACGGACGCCGACACGGCGGCGATGCACCGGAAGCTGCGGGGCTGAACCATTTCGGCCCACAGACCCGCGAGCGCGAGGGGACACCGGACATGCGACTGACCCGGCCAGTGATTGCCGCAGTCATCGGCATCCTTGTGGTGGCGATTGCCTTGGGCGTCGGTGCGGCGTTCCTGATCCGCGAAAGGCAGAGCGCCAACGGGCGGCCGACTCCGACGCCGCCCCCTCCCGCGACATCCACTCCAGGCACCACGGACCCGGTGCCCCCGGATCAACTGGAGCCGCCGGAGCTGCCGGCGGACGGACCCTATGCCGAGATTGCCCGGGTCGCCGCCTCCGGTACCCACCGCATCGTCGCCACAACGTGCACGGGCACGGGCGTGGGGACCGCATTCCAGTTCGGCACCGAGGGGCGGCTCGTCACCTCCGCGCGGGCGGTGTCCGGGGCCCGCTCGATCGCCGTGCTGAGTGGCGACCGGGTCGTGCCGGCGACCGTGGCCAAGATCGACGCCGTGTCGGGGGTGGCGCTGCTGAAACCGGAGGCGCCGTTGGCGGGGCACACCTTCGAGTTGGGTACGCGACTGCTCGCCGTGAACGACGAGGTCGCACTGCTCGGGTGGACCACGGAGTCGCAACATCCGGCCCGCGGTCGGCTCAGGGTTGCGGTAGGGAAGATCACCGAAGCCGGTCTGACCGTCGAGTCACCGGACGGGCGGCACCCTGAAGTCCGCCGGATGGCAGGCGAATTCGATCCAGGTCTGGCCGGGTCTCCTGTCGTGGGGGAGGACGGACGCCTGCTGGGAGTCGTGTTGCAGAACGCTGCGGGCCAGACCGAGGTGCAGGTGGCCGGTCTCGACACCGTGGCCGACCCGTTGCTCGGACCGACCGGGCTGCCGTCGGCGATGGAGCCGTGCGTTGCCGCAGCCGGCCCCCAGATCGTGACCACGGTTGGCGGCCAGGCTCCGGATGGGGCACGCACCACCCTCGCGCAGTGGTTCGGGGCGCTCAATGCGGGCGACTGGGATCGGGCCCACGGCGTGCTGTCGGACGACCTGCAGGCCGAATGGCCGGTGGAGAAACTGGTGACCGACCACCAGGGGGCCTATCTGTTCGCTGTGACGGCGGGCCCACCCGACGGTGCCGACATCACTGTGTCCTGGGTCCAGCTGCGACCCGAGGGTGACCAGCGTTGTCAGCGCATGGCGGCCACAATGACCGTGGAGGGGGACCGGATCCGGAGTTATGTCCAGCAGGAGCCGGCGGCTTGTTCGTGAGCCCGGCTCAGACGAACACCACTTGGTCGAAGGTCGCGATCGTGTTGCGTACGTCCACCGGGAGCTCGTCGCCGACGTTCGGCGGATCGACCTTGGCCGGCAGGATCAACAACGAGGACTGCATGTGGGGTGGTTCGGCGAACCAGCGCTTCTCACCGAGGATCGTGTACGGCGACAGCGCCCGACCTGCCGCCTCCAGTGCACCGGTCGCGAAGGACACCGCCCGCGACTTCAGCGTCTTCGCCGAGGTCGGGGCTTCGAGCCCGATGCCGTTGGCCGTGCCACCCGACACGACCACGACATAGCCGTCTGCCTGGGCCGGCCGCTGCCAATAGCCGACGCGCTGGCCCCGCTTGATCGGGTGCACGTCGAGCACGGTCGCGGTCGTCTTGAGGGCGCCGGGTTCCCCCAGCCAGAGCGTCGTGCCCATCCGCAGGCGCGCCCGGTTGTCACCGAGGCGGGCCGCCATGGCCAGATAGTCCTGGGTCGGCAGGTGTGAGAACCACAGCGGTGCGTCCAATACGTCCAGCGCCGCCCGACCGAGTCGATCGGCCTCGACGCGGTTGTGGTCCTTGTCGCCGCGCATCGGCAGGTGGATGGTCCAGCCCTCGATATTGAGGTGTTCCCGCCACGTGTCCACCGCCGGCAGGTCCTCCTCTTCCAGGCCATGGCGACGCATCGAGGTCAGCACCTCGACGAGCACCCGGGGACGGTCCCCGCCGAGGTTGGCGAGGATCTCCAGGTCGGGCAGGCGCGAGACGGTGAGGATGACCTTGGGATCGCGGGCCTGTTCGACCGCGCGGGGATCGTTGGGCTCCCAGGGCAGGAGGACGACGATGTCGCCGTCGAAGTGTTCCCGGATCGTTTCGGCCTCCGCGGGAGTGCCGACCGCGAGCGTACGCAACCCCAGACGCTTGGTCTCCTCGGCGAGCAGGGGCAACCCGAAGCCATAGCCGTTGCCCTTGGCAACGGGGATGAGCCCCGGCACTCGATTTGCCAGCGCGCGCAGATGATCGTGCCAGCGAGTGGAATCGATCGTCAGAGTCAGACCAGTCACATCCCACAGGTTATCCGTGGACGACTGCTCCATAAGGCAACACTCGCCGGTCGTCTCAGCGAAACACCGGGCCGGGCCTCCGGCCCGAGCCTCAGAACAGCGTGTCCTGGAGCAGCGGGGCCTTGGCGGGCAGGGGCGGGAAGGTGCGCCCCCGGCGGGAGACGGGCCGCCACCCGGGGTCCGCCATCGGATGGGTCTCCTCGGTCTCCGGCAGCCAGGAGCTGGACTCCTCATCGCGGCACAGGACCCGGAGAGCAGTGCGGCTGGACATCCCGTACCGTCCGAAGCCGCGCCGCACGGGCTTGCTGGCCAGCGGCAGTGGAGAGTCGAACACCTCGGGCGCGAGGGCCGCGGTCGGGTCGGGCGTCATCAGCGCGAGGTTGAGTGCCCAACGCTCCCGGGCCTCGTCCGTGGCCAGCCGCTTGGCGACAGCCGCACCGGCACAGTCCCGGCAGCGATCCCCGCCGTCGTCGAGATCCGCGAACAGGGCCTCCGCCGACCCGAACTCCGCGAGCAACCTGGCCCCCAGGACGTTCCCGATCCCGCGAATGCCGGGGAGATTGTCGGACGGGTCACCTCGCAGGGCGGCCAGATCGCGATATTGCGCCGGCGTGACCCCCGTCAGCAGCTTCAGCCGCTCCGGCGTCAGCATCGGTGACGCCTCGACGCCACCGTTGATGATCCGCAGCACTCGGGTCGAGTCATTGATGAGGGCAAAGGCGTCGCGGTCGGACGTCGCCAGGACCGCCTGCCAGCCCGCGGCCCGCGCTGCCCGCCCAGTGGCCGCGAGCACGTCGTCCGCTTCCAAACCCGTCGGCACGACGACCGGGACCCCCATCGCGCGCAGCACGTCGATGGCGTCGACGAGTTGTGCCACGAGCGTGTGGGGTTTGTCGGGGCGCTGGGCCTTGTACGCCGGCCACCGCTCCCGCCGCTTCGATTCCTCCGCGTCGTCGAAACCCACCACCACGACATCGGCGCGGGCGCGATCGACCGCGGCGACCATCTGGTCGAGCAGCCCGCGGACAGCCCAACCGGGCCGGCCGTCAGGAGTGCGATAACCCGACCGCGCACCGGCATGGAAGCTGCGGTGCAGCACCGAATTGCCGTCGAGCGCGAGGATGGTCCGGGTCATGCGGCCCAGCATCGCACGAGTTGCCGACGAGACACACCCGTCCGCTCGGATGCCGGCGCAAAGGCCCTTGGTCGGGCGTGCTGTCGCGGTGCCGGTCAGCCGGTCCGTCCGCAGGTGCAGTCCGTGCACTGGCAGTCGGTGCATTCGCAGGGCCCCCCGACATGGCAGCCGCAGATGTGGGCCTCGGTCACTCCGATCAGCGTGAGGCTCAGGTCGGGCCCGACGAGATCCGCGCTGAGCAGGTCGGTGACCCGTCCCAGGCCTGCGACCCAGTCGGCACATTCCCGGCACTGAGCCAGGTGGGCGTCCAGCTCGGCATCGCCGATGGAACGCTCCTCGCCGTCGAGCCGGGCCGAGAGCGCACCGCGCCAGAGCTCGGGGTCGGGGCAGCGGACCAACATCATGGACTGAGCCTAACCGCTAGTGTCGGGCCCATGAACCACCGCCGCCCTGCTCGCTCAGTGTCCGAGCGTGCGGTCTCCGACGCGAGGATCACGGCACGTGCACTCGAGGCGCGGGCGGGGGACCGGCCGGCGTTGGGTGAGTTCATCCGGCTGACCCAGAGCGACGTATGGCGTTTCATCGCCCACCTCGCCGGCCGCGAGATGGCTGACGACCTGACGCAGGAGACCTACCTGCGGGCCATGGATGCCCTGCCCCAGTTCCGCGGTGAGGCCACGGCACGGTCGTGGTTGCTCACGATCGCGCGTCGCGTCGCGGCCGATCACTTCCGCAGTCAGGCCACCCGGCCGCCCGAGGCATCGGCCGATTCCGCCGACCGGCTCACGGTCCCGGACGCGTCGACCAGGGTCGAGTTGGAGCGGATGCTGGCGTCGCTGGATCCGGTACGCCGGGAGGCGCTCGTCCTGACCCAGGTGTTCGGGTTCAGCTATGCGGAGGCCGCCGGGATCGCCGGCGTCGCAGTGGGGACCATCCGGTCCCGGGTCGCTCGCGCCCGGGCGGAGCTGGTGGACCACTGGTCCGACGCCACGCTGATCGACCGCCGGGGACCGCTCGCCGGCTGACCCACAGCGCAGAGCAGCCCTCAGAACGCGGAGACGATGCGGTCGACGGTGAGCTCGGTCAGGTCCCGGTCGTATTCCGGCTGGGACGGCTCGGTGAACAGGTGACCGGAACCCGGGTTGATGAAGTGGTCGAACATGGCTCCGGCCGCGGCGACGGCGCAGCGGAACGTCTGCACGTCATCAGCATCGACCCAGGGGTCGTCGGCCAGTTGGTGCAACTGCACGTCCACCCCGCACCAGGGCTTGTCGGGGGGCAGCGGATCGAGGGCGCCCACAAGGGAGACCAGGCGTACCCCCGGTCGACACAGCCGTTGCGCAAACGACGCCCCGAGGGAAAAGCCGACCAGAGCGGCTCCCTGCACGGGCAGGTGGGCGACACGACGAAACAGCTCCCGATAACCGATCGCGTCCCGATGGGCCACCCCCGCCGCGGCATCGTCGAACGTCAGTCCGTCATAGAAGTCCGGGACGTCCACGACCCACCCCTCGGCCCGCAGCAGGCCCGCGAACTCCTGCACCCCGTCGGTCAATCCGAAGGCGGAGTGCAGGCAGATTACGCGGCGCGGGGGCATGGCTCAGCGCCCGTCGGAGATCGCTTTCCGGAGTGTTCCGAAAGCGTTGATCGGCTTCGCGGTGAGCCGGAGCGCTCCCCGCAGGATCCCCACCGGATTCCTTGCGACCTGCTTCACCCGGGCGGTGATGGCGCCCCGGTTCATATAGGCGTCGAACGCGCGATAGAGCGGCCGGTTGATCGGCATGTCCCACTCACCCGGGTATTCCACCGCCCGGCCGCCGGTGCCGACCTTGAACTGGATCAGCCCGAGCGTGGGGTCGTCGGAGGCGACGGAGTCGGTGATTCCGCGCAGGTCATAGGTCCTGGCCCCGGCCTCGATCGCGTCGGCGATCATCTGCCACTGGATCGCGTTCGATCCCCGCACGTCGCGTTTGGCGGAGGTGGAGGCGCCATAGGAATACCAGACGTGGTCACCGACCCGGACCCACGTGGTCGCCGCCACGAGGTCCCCCTCGTGCTCGGCGAGATAGAGCCGCATGCGATCGGGATCCTCCCCGCGGAGGACGTCCCACATCGTCTCGAAATAGTCCAGTGGTCGTGGGGTGAAGTTGTCCCGCTCGGCGGTCTCCAGATAGACGCGATGGAACCCGGCGAGATCCTCGCGGGTGCCCTGACGCACGACCACACCCGACTTGGCGGCCTTGCGGATGTTGCGCCGCCACTGCTGGTTCATGCCCTTCTGGACCTCATCGGCCGTCTTCGGCCGCCCATCGGGGTGGGCCAGGGGCAGCCAGAAGTTGAACTGCGGCTGGCCCGCGGCGAAGCCCTCGCCCTCCGGCCCGGGCGGCAGCCAGCCGCCGGAACGAAGCGCGTTGTGCAGGCGGGTCGCGACCTGATTGGTCTCGTCCGGCTCGACGGCCGACAGGCTGCGCACGTTGTCATCGGCGATCGCGGACTTGATCGTCTCCGCATCCCAGGCCCGGGCCAGCAGCGCCGGCCCGATCCGGACCCCGAACGCCCCGCGGTTCTTGCAGTGCTCGATCAGGGGAGGCAGGAATTCGGTGGCATCGACCTTCGACCAGTCGGCGACCGGGCCCTCGGGCAGATAGGCCAGGAACCGTTTGACCTTCGGCACCTGGCGATAGAGCACCAGTCCGGCGCCGATCATCTCGTTGTCGGCGTCGAACCAGCCCAACGACTCCGACTCCCACTCGGACTTCACCTGCCCCCACGCAGGGGTCTGCAGGAAGGACGCCGAAGGCTGGGACCGGATGAAATCCAGGTGCTTGGCGGCGGGGATGATGCGTACCGAGATCGTCACGACTCTGAATCTACCCACACCGCCCGCCGGCGGGGTTCAGGTGTGGCTGTGATCCGGCGAACGGGCCGATCCATTCAGCGCAGCCGGGTCGCGTCCGGGTCGATCGGCGGGTCATCGTCGGGCATCGGGTGTGCCGTCTGCCACGCGGGGGGAGCCACCGGGGTCCGCTGCCAATGCTGCGGTGCGGGCTGGAGGTGCTGGGCCACCCAGAGCTTGTCGGCCTGCAGCAACTCGACCAGGTGGTCGTGCTGCCGCACCAGATCCGGGCTGAACGGTGGGCCCGTGCGATCCAGTCGATGGCGCACGTGCGCGAGCTCGGTGACGTGGTCACGGAACGCCGCGACCCGGCGCAACTCCTGCTTGCCCTGGGTCCTGGCAAAAGCGAGCGCACGCTTGCGCGAGGGCACGTTGCCGAGCCAGTCGGCCTCCAGCGGTGTGACCCAGCCGTTGTGCACCAGCGCCGGAAGCTGTTCCCGGACGACCTCCCCCTCGCGGCGATAGGAGCGCACTGCGAGCACGACCAGGGCGATGAACGCGGGCAGCTCCACCAACAACACATAGCCGAAGAAGCCGCCGATCCCCAGGAAGATGGAGCCGTTCTGCATGAAGTGCAGCAGCACGGCCACCGACCAGCCCAGGACCGGATAGACAAACCGCATCGTCCCGCGGCTGGTGACCCCGAGCCACAGGCCGATCGCGGTCATGGCCGTATAGATTGAGTGCATCCACGCCGTCAGCCCGATGCGGAGCACACCCACAGCCACGCTTTCGCCGAACGTCTCGTTCTGCGCGATATAGAGCATGTGCTCCACGAACGAGAATCCGACGCCGATGAAGCCCGCATAGACGAGGGCATCGGTGAGTGAGTTGAACTCGGCCCGCCCACGCCGGGTGGCCAACAGCGCCACCAGCAAGAAGAGGCCCTTCGCCGACTCCTCAACGAGCGGCGCGGAGATCGCCGCGGCGAAGAACTCACCATCCCCACCGATCACCTGCAGCAGCGGGCTGACCAGCAGCACGATCACCAGCGACACCCCGCCGCCCCAGAAAAAGGCTGCGAGCAGCAGATGTGGTGGCTCGGGCTCCCAGCGGTCGAGCCATGTGAGCAGGAGGATCAGCACGATCGCAGCCCCGCCCGACAACAGGAGGCCCAGCAATCCGTTGATCGGGGTCGTCACCAGAGTCGCCAACAACGCGATGGCCATCACGAGGACGCCCACCACGATGGCGACGATCGGCACAACAAAGGTCTGCTTCTTGCGCAGGACCGGCCACTGCGGCAGGCCGGATGAACGGACCGGCACACCGCCCTGCGGGGCGGGCGAGGGAGGTTGGCTCATGCGGTCAAGGGTAGGAGACCCGGGGTCGGAATCCGCTTCCGCTCCCGTGCCGCAGTTTCTCACCGGCGCTGTTGTCCGGCGGCCAGGCCCTAGGCTGGCGAGCGTGGAACCCTTGGTCGTGAGCTTCAACCCCACCGCCCAGAGCAGCTATCGGTCCCTGTGGACCGGGCCGGTGGGCACAGCGGCGCTGATGGCGCCGGGAGCGATCGTCGCGATCATCGGGTTGGTGCTGTGGGTGACCCAGGCCGAGGGCGTCATGAACTTCTTTGCGGCCGTGGTCGTGTTCTCGGGGCTGTACGCCGTGTACGCCGGCTGGGACCACCGCCGCAAGGCCGCCCGGGGGCCGGCGACCGCCCCGCTGGCCTTCGTGATCGCCGACGACGGCGTCGCGTTCCCGCGCGGGAAGCAGTTCGCGTGGGACGAGGTCCGGTTCGTCGTCACCGACGAGAAGCGGCCACGGCTGCTGGTGACGCCGGTGGGGGCGGCGTACGTCCTCAGCGACCTGGACCGCGAACCTGGTGAGATTGCCGTCGCCCTGGCCGAGGCCTCCGCAGGTGCCGTCCGGCTCGAATTCTCGAGCTGACCGACTCTCCGGCTGAGGGCCTTGGCCTGTCCGTTCGCCGGTGAGCATTCACCCTGACGGCCCGGGGGCTGCACCCCGAGCACATTTCGTGCTTTGATCAATCCCTGACCTACGGAACCGTTGGAAGGGGCACGGTGAGCGACGATCTGCGAAACGATCCGGACATGGTGCAGCTCCTGACCCCCGAGGGGGAGCGCGTCGCCCACCCGGACTACTCCTTCGCCGGGGACGACGAGATGATCGCGGGCTTCCTGCGCGACATGGTCCTCAGCCGGCGCATCGACGCCGAGGCAACCGCGCTGCAGCGGCAGGGTCAGCTCGGGCTCTGGGCCGCGATGACCGGCCAGGAGGGCGCCCAGGTCGGTTCCGCCCGCGCCGCGAAAGCCCATGACTATGTGGTGCCCAGCTATCGCGAGCTCGCGGTCGCCTGGTGCCGCGACCTCGACCCCGTCGCCATCACGGCCGTGTTCCGGGGCGTCGATCTCGGTTCCTGGGCCGGCAACGACGGCAATTTCCATCCGTACACGATGGTGGTCGGCTCGCAGTCCCTGCACGCGGTGGGGTACGCGATGGGCATCACCGCCGATGGCGCCACCAACACCGGCAACCCCGACACCGACGAGGCCGTGCTCGCCTATTTCGGTGACGGCGCCACCTCCCAGGGCGATGTGAACGAGGCGCTGCTGTTCAGCGCCTCCTATCAGGCGCCGGTCGTGTTCATCTGCCAGAACAACCAGTGGGCGATCTCGGTCCCGACGACCCGACAGACCCGCATCCCGATTGCCCGGCGCGCGGACGGCTTCGGCATCCCCGGCATCCGGGTGGACGGCAACGACGTCCTCGCGATGCACGCCGTCACGTCCTGGGCTCTCGACCGCGCCCGCAACGGGGGCGGCCCCGCGCTCATCGAGGCGTACACCTATCGCATGGGCGCCCACACCACCTCCGACGACCCGACGAAATATCGCACCAGCGACGAGTCGGATCAGTGGCGGGCCAAGGACCCGATCGACCGGGTGCGGACCTATCTGCTCGGCACGGGTGCGATCGACCAGGCCTGGCTCGACGCGCTGGAGACCGAAGCGGACGAGGTCGCGGCGGATCTGCGGGCGCGTACGCTCGCGCTGCCCGATCCGACGCTGGAGGAGAGTTTCGATCTGGTGTACGCGGAGAAGACCCAGCACCTGATCGACCAGCAGGCCGACTATGTGGCCTATGCCGAGAGCTTCGGGGAGGACGACTGATGACCGAGAAGCTCACCCTGGGCAAGGCCCTCAACGCGGGTCTGCGGCGCGCGCTCGCCACCGATCCCAAAGTCGTCCTCGCCGGCCAGGACATCGGCAAGCTCGGCGGCGTCTTCCGGATCACCGAGGGGCTGCAGGCCGAATTCGGCGAGCACCGGGTCATGGACTCCCCGCTCGCGGAGTCCGGCATCGTCGGCACCTCCATCGGGATGGCGATGCGCGGCTACCGGCCCGTCGTGGAGATCCAGTTCGACGGGTTCGTGTTCCCGGCCTATGACCAGATCGTTACCCAGCTCGCGAAGATCCACCACCGCACGCGCGGCACGATGAACGTCCCCGTCGTGATCCGCATCCCCTATGGCGGTGGGATCGGTGCGGTGGAGCACCACTCGGAGTCGCCGGAGGCGTACTTCTCCCACACGACCGGACTCAAGGTCGTGACCTGCTCGAACGCCAACGATGCGTACTGGATGATCCAGCAGGTCATCGCCAGCGACGACCCCTACATCTTCCTCGAACCCAAACGCCGCTATCACGACCGCGGCGAGGTCGACACCGACAGCGAGCCGCTGCCGCTGCACTCCGCGCGCGTGGCGCGGGAGGGCACGGACCTGACGCTCCTCTGCTACGGCCCGATGGTCAAGACCTGTCTCTCCGTGGCCGCGGCGGCCGAGGAGGAGGGCCGGTCGCTCGAGGTGGTCGATCTGCGTACGCTGTCGCCGCTCGACATGGCCACCATCCTCGCGTCCGTGCGCAGGACCCGACGGGCCGTCGTCGTGCACGAGGCCCAGGTCTCCTATGGCCTCGGCGCGGAGATCGCCGCGCGGCTGACCGAACAGTGCTTCTATGAGATGGAAGCACCCGTCCTGCGGGTGGGGGGCTATGACGTGCCCTATCCGCCCAGTCGGGTCGAAGAGGAATACCTGCCCGACCTCGATCGCATCCTCGATGCGGTCGACCGTTCGTTCGACTATTGATCACCGCTGATCGATGGCTCGTTGACACCTGCTCGTGACCGGAGGACCCCGTGAAGACCTTCAACCTGACTGACCCCGGCGAGGGGCTGACCGAGGCCGAGATCGTGCGCTGGCTGGTGGCCGAGGGCGATGAGGTCAAGATCAACGACATCGTCGTCGAGGTCGAGACCTCCAAGTCGCTCGTCGAACTGCCGATCCCGTGGGCCGGCACAGTGGACGCGATCCTGGTGCAGGCGGGCGAGACGGTGGATGTGGGTACGCCGCTCATCCGCATCGACGACGGTTCGGCTGATGAACCGGTCGCCGCGGATTCGGGCCGTACGCCGAACCTCGTCGGCTATGGCCCCACCGAGGGGGCGACCAAGCGGCGTACGCGCAGGGGCGCGAAGCGGCCTCAGGCTGCGGCCGCAGAATCTGCTCCGCCGGTCGAGGAACCGGTTCGGGAAGAGCCCGCGCCGGCCCCGGCGCCCGCCGCGCAGGAGCCCGCGCCGACCCAGAGCTCGCCCGAAAGGCCGCTGGCCAAGCCGCCACTGCGCAAATATGCGAAGGACCGCGGGGTGGATCTGCGGGAGGTGACCGGCACCGGGGACGGTGGCGTGATCACGCGCTCGGATGTCGATGAGTTCATCGCGGACCAGGCCGCACCGGTCGCCGCCGATCGGATCACCGAGGAGTTGGCGGCGTCGGCTGCCGGCTGGGCGCGGCATCGCCACCCGGGGCTGGAGGATCGGCGCGAACCGATCCGGGGCGTACGCAAGGCCACGGCTGCGGCGATGGTGACGTCCGCCTTCACGGCACCCCACGCCAGTGAATGGGTGACCTGCGATGTGACGGAGTCCATCGAGCTGTTGGAACGGATCCGCAAGCGCCGGGAATTCCGCAACGTCAAGGTGTCGCCGCTGCTGCTGGTGGCCAAGGCCGTGTGCCTGGCGCTGCGCAGGACACCGGAGATGAACACGTCCTGGGACGAGGACGCCCAGGAGATCATCTATCACGGTCGCGTGAATCTGGGCATCGCCGCGGCGACGCCGCGCGGACTGCTCGTGCCCAAGATCCGTGATGCCGCCTCGATGGAACTGCTGGAGCTTGCACACGCCCTCAACGAGGTGACCGATCGTGCGAAGCAGGGCAAGACACAGCCCGCGGAACTCAGCGGTGGCACCTTCACGATCACCAACGTGGGACCGTTCGGGATCGACTCGGGCACCCCGATCCTCAACCCCGGTGAAGCGGGCATCCTCGCACTGGGTCAGATTGCCCGGCGGGCCTGGGTTGTCGGCGAGGGTGATGAGGAACGCATCGAGCCGCGGTGGGTCACCACCCTCGCCGTCTCGTTCGATCACAGGCTGATGGACGGAGAGGGATCCTCGCTGTTCCTCGCGGACGTTGCGCGGATCCTCTCCGATCCGGGTCAGGCCCTGTTGTTCTGAGCCCCATCGTCGGCTGGGGAGCGCCCCCCGAGGGCGCTTCATCGAGCCGGATGGCGAGTGGTGCGTCCCGGTGCCTCAGCCGGCCAGCTTGTCCCGCACCGCCTGGGCGTTCTGGCTGATGCGGACGGTGGCGAGGGCGAATTCGAGAGTGACCCGCAACCCGATGATGTAGAAGAACAGCGGAATCAAGCCGAATATCCAGGAAAGCACCCCAAAGACAGCGAAGATCCCGCCGCCATCGTAGGTGATGGTGTCCATGACGCCGCCCATCACCAACCAGAACACACCGGAGCCGAGCCAGGCCAGACCACCAACGACGATGCCGAGAATGTAGAGGATCTTGACAACGGCGGGCGTCGCATAGCGGGTGAAGCCGAAGTCGAAGATGGCCTTGAAGAAGTTGTCCTGGTCGTTGGCGGGCTGGCCCCAGCCCTGCGGCGGCTGCCCCGGATAGTCGCCCGGCTGCTGGCCATAGGCGCCCGGCTGCTGGCCATAGGCACCCTGCTGTCCATAGCCGCCCTGGCCGGCAGGGGGCTGGGGGGCATAGCCGGCGGACGGCTGCGAGCCGGGAAAGACCTGCCCGGTGTGTTCCTCGGCGTACCCCGCGGACGGCTGCGAGGCCGGATAACTCGCGGAGGGCTGGGAGGTGGACTGCTGCTGGTCGCCGGGGGCCCAGCCGCCGGCGTCGGCGTCCCAGTTCTGATTGGGATTCTCAGGATTGTTGAACGACATGGCCGCATTCTGCCGCTCCGCGCGCTCAAGGTGGGTGCTGACCACGCTACGAGTCCGGAGTGTGAGCAACCCGAGCCCGGACGCCCATCGGTGCGGATGGGCGCCCGGGACGGCCACAGTGTCAGGTGTCAGAACGCCGACTCCGGCAGCTCCATGACGTCCAGGTTCACCGCCTCGGCCATCTTGCGCTCGGAGGTCAGTCGCGGCAACTGGTTGCGGGCGAACCACTTCGCGGCCGCCACCTTGCCGGCATAGTAGTCCCGGTCGGCGTCCGACAGTTCCGGGTTCTCCAGCGCGGCATGGGCGATCTCCCCGGCCCGCAGCATGAGCCAGGCACACACGAGATCGCCGAGGCACATGAGCAACCTGGTCGTGTTGAGCCCTATCCGATAGAGCTCCTTCGGGTTCTTCTGCACCGCCATCATCTGCTGGGACATCGAAGCCAGGATCAGGGCACAGTCCTCCGCACCCCGAGCCAGGAGCGCCCGCTCCTCGGTCAGCGGGCCCTCGGCCTCCAGCCACTCCTCAATCTCCGCCGACACCGTCTGAACTGCACGCCCTCGATCCCGGACGATCTTCCGGAAGAACAGATCGAGGCCCTGGATCGCGGTGGTCCCCTCGTAGAGGGTGTCGATCTTGGCGTCCCGCACGTACTGCTCCAACGGATAGTCCTGCAGGAAACCGGATCCGCCGAAGGTCTGCAGGGACTCGGTGCCGAGGAGCAGCCAGGCGCGTTCGGAGCAGTACGCCTTCACGATCGGCAACAGCAGGTCATTGACGGCCTCCGCCGACTTGTCCTCGCGGCCCTCGTGCCCGGCGAGCCACACCTTGTCCTGCTGCACGGCCGTGAACATCACCAGCATGCGCAGTGCCTCGACCGTGGCCTTCTGCGTCATCAGCGAGCGGCGTACATCCGGGTGATGGGTGATCGTGACCCGAGGGGCGTCCTTGGCGGGAGTCGCGAGGTCAGCGCCCTGGACGCGGGTCCTGGCGTACTCCAACGCATTCAGATAGCCCGTCGACAGCGTGGCCATCGCCTTGGTGCCGACCATCATCCGCGCATGCTCGATCACGTGGAACATCTGGGCGATGCCGTCGTGCACCTCGCCGAGCAGCCACCCGACCGCCGGGACGTCGGTCCCACCGAACGTCAGCTCGCAGGTCGTCGAGACCTTGAGGCCCATCTTCTTCTCCACGTTGGTGGCGAAGACACCGTTGCGGTCACCGGTGAGGTCACCGGTCTCGAGGTCGAAGTGATACTTCGGCACGAGGAAGAGGCTGAGGCCCTTCGTGCCGGGGCCGCCGGCGCCCTCGACGCCGACCGGGCGGGCGAGGACCAGGTGCATGATGTTCTCGGTCAGATCGTGCTCACCGGAGGTGATGAATCGCTTGACGCCCTGGATGTGCCAGGTGCCGTCGGCCTGCGGGTACGCCTTCGTGCGCCCCGCGCCCACATCGGAACCGGCATCCGGCTCGGTCAGCACCATCGTCGCGCCCCACTGCCGCTCGACCATGTGCTGGGCGATCCTCTTGTCGCGCTCACACCCCAGCTGATGGGCGAGTTGGCCGAACTTGGGCCCGGCGGAATACATGTACAGCGCCGGATTCGCGGCGAGGATCAGCTCGAGCACTGCCCACCGCAGGGACGGCGGGGCCTCGACCCCGCCCATCTCCTCGGACAGCTCGAGTCGCCACCAATCACTGTCCATATAGGCCTTGTACGCCATCTTGGTCGATTCGGGCATCGACACGGAGTGGGTCTGGGGGTCATAGATCGGTGGGTTGCGGTCATCCTCCATCAGGGCATCGGACAGCTTGGTCCGACAGAGGTGATCCATCTCCGCAAGGGCGGTTTCGGCGGTCTCCCGGTCGAGCTCCTCGGACGGGCCGGTGCCGAGCAGATCCTGGCGGCCGAAGACCTCGAAAAGATTGAACCTGATGTCGCGCAGGTTGGATTGATAGTGGGTCATGGTCACTCCATCGGGACGGAACCTACTGTTGAGTAACCCAAGTATGCGTACCCATAGGTAACTTCGCAAGCAGAGCTGTTGGTCGAAGCGGAGGGTAACCCATCGAAATCAAGTTTTATTGCAATCAGCTGGGTGATCTCAGCAATCCAGGCGGGTGCTGGGGGAGTTCTGACGGGCTTTTGGGCACGACTAGCTCTAATCTGACCCCGTGATCAATTCCATTCCCCCCACGGACCGTCGATCGGAGATCCTTGACGCCGCGATCCGAGCCTTTGCACGCAAGGGATACGGCGGCAGCACGCTGGCGGACATCGCGGTCGAGGCCGGTGTCTCCCAACCCCGTATCAGCCAGGTGTTCGGCACGAAGGAGAACGCGTTCGTCGAGGCGTACCTGAAAGCCGCCGGCGAGATTCTGGACATGATTCGCGCCCACGCCCAGCCGCCCTATGAGCGCAAGGATCTCGGTGATGCCTATCAGGCGTTGGTGAATCGGCGCCCGGAGATCTTCCTGATGATCTTCCAGGGCCTGACCTCGTTCTATGTTCCTGCCATCGGCCGGACGTGTCGCTGGTTGATCACCGAGATCGTCGACATCGTCACCGGTTCGGGCGGAACTCCGGAGGACGCCCGCGATCTCCTCGAGCGAGCCTTCTTCGTCCACGCCATGATGGCGTCGGCCATGGTGGACCACGTTCCGGACCATCCGGGTGTCCAGGCGATGCTCGCCTCCGTCGGGCTCGGTCGCGAGGCGGCGAACCCCGACTCGCCCGAGTCCGCGACCCCCGGTGCGTCCTAACCGCGCATCGCCAGGACGAGAACGACGATGGCGATGACCAGAAGCACGCCCGCTCCGATCGCCAGCGCGAGCTTGCCCTTGCTCCACGGCCGTGCGCCCTGGACCTCACCGGTCACCCCATTCATCAACACCTGATAGGGGCTGCCGGCATAGGTCACCGTCAGCAGCCAGACCGGGAGCAGCACGTGGGCGAAGGCGACTGCGTCGAACCGCACGTCCTTGCTGCGGATCTGCTGCCGGTCACCGCCGATGTCGCGCTTGATCACGGCGAAGCCTGTCCATGAAACCCATGGATCCTCCTTCTCGAGGCCCCTGTGGCCGCCATTGGCCACGCGAATAAGGGTATAGAAAGAGGGGTCGCTGCGGGAGACGATCGAGGGAATACCCTGGCGGGTAAGCTGGGCGCTCCAGTCAACTGCGTCGGAAGGGACGGCCCATGTTCAAGGATGAAGCCAGCCGGAAGCAGGTCGTCAACCGCCTCCGTCGCGCCCAGGGCCAGCTGGCGGCCGTGCTCACGATGATCGAGGAGGGGCGCGACTGTCGCCAGGTGGTCACTCAGCTGTCCGCCGTCTCCAAGGCGATCGACCGGGCCGGGTTCAAAATCATGGCCTGCACCCTGCGCGAGTCCATCGCAGGGGAGGCCGCACCGGGCCACGAGGTCATGACGGTGGAGGAGCTGGAGAAGCTGTTCATGACGCTGAGCTGAATGGCGCCGGCGGCGTCACTCGTTGGCGTGCGTCTCGATCGCCTGGATGAAATTGGCCGTGGGCTGGGCGCCGTTGATCACACTCGTATTGATCACGAAGAACGGGGTGCCGGTGATGCCGAGCTGCTGGGCTTCCTGCGAGTCCCGCTCGACCGCCTCCCGCAGAGCGGGGTCATCGAGATCGGCTTCGAATCGGGCCAGATCGGGGATCCCCGCCGTCCGGGCGAACTCCAGCAGCCCGGTCCTGGAGTGGTCGGGTTGCGGGTTCTGGGTCAGGTCGTCGAACACCGCCGCATAGAACTCCCAGAACCGGCCCTGCTGTGCCGCGGCTCTGGCTGCGACCGCGGTCGTGACGGACTCCTCGCCCAGGACCGCCAGGTCCCGATATTCGATCCGCAGAGTTCCGTCGTCCACATAGTGCTGGAGTGCGGGCAGGGTTTCCCGGGCCCATCGAGCACAGTAGGGGCAGCGATAGTCCGACCACTCCGTCAACACCACCTTGGCGTCCGGGGATCCCACGGCCAACGGGTCATTCGCCTGGCGTCGGGGAAGCTGCTGCAGCAGTCTCATGACTTCCGGATCCTGGGTGGGCTCTGCCTGTTGTTCCGGGGCCGGTGCGGGTTGGGCGGTGGCTGTCGGGGGTACGCCCGCACCGCTCTGCGGCTCGTTGGCTGTTCCCATCTGCTGCCCCGACCCCATCTGGTGGCCGAGGATGAAAGCCAGCGCCAAAGACAGCACCCAGGCCACGAGCCAGGCGATCCTGGCCGACGTGGATCCTTCCGATCGCGATGTTTCCAGCTGCGTTGACACCAGTCCCCCTGCGGTCGATTGCCGTGCGCCGAAGCGGCTGTGGCGCCGGACGTGCTGGCGTACCTCCCTTGGCCGGGGCGGCCAGCGATGAAAACCCTAGTGCGTCCCCCGGGGAACGTACGCTGCCGAAGCGCCTGATTGAGTGTGCCGTTCTCTGAAAACGCGGCTTTGTGGGTCGTTCACCCCGTGTTTAACTTCCAGGCAAGATAACGATCTGATCTCAACGAAGGCGAAGACCCTTGTCTGACGATAATCATCTGCCGAAGCGCGCCGTGAGCGTGGACGACGACCACTCCGCCATGGGGGACGGCGTCGGGGCTTTCCGCACCGTCGTGCGGAAGGCTGCTCTCCCGGCTGTCCTCGTGATGGCGGTTTCCTCGGGCCTGGCGTTTGGTGGCCTGGCACCCAAGGGTGCCGAGACTGTGAGCGCAGAACCGGCTCCCGCCGTCGCTATGCCCGCCCGCGATGCGGAGACCGTATCCCGAAACTTTGACCGCGCCTCCATCGACGAGGCACTGGCTGCCGGTGAGCCAACTGCCCCGGCCGGCCAGCCCGAGGACACCAAGCCCGCTGTCGAGGAAAGCCCCGCCGGTCCCGCCGACGAGGCGGCCCCGCGTCCCGAAGCGAAGGCCCTGACCGCAATCACCCCCGAGGAGGGCGAGACCGCGCCCACGACCGGGCGTGCCTATGCCTCCACCAATGTGAACGTGCGTTCCGACGCCAGCGTCTCCAGCGATCGCATCGCCTCGGTGTCCAGCGGAGAATCCGTGGCGGTGACCGGGCGTACCGACAACGGCTTCACCCAGGTGAACGTCAACGGCAAGACCGGCTGGATCTCGTCGGACTATGTCTCGAAGGACGCTCCGAAGGCTCCGGCCCCCGCAGCTTCGAGTGCCCGCTCTTCCGCTCCGGCCGTCAAGGCGGCTGCTCCGGCTGCTGCTCCCGCTGCCCGGAGCTGTGCTCCGCTGCCGGGACTCCAGGCTCGGACCGCGGCCGTGCATCAGGCGCTGTGCGCCAACTTCCCCGCGATCACGTCCTATGGCGGCGTGCGCGCCGACTGGGATGTCGAGCATCCCTCCGGCCGCGCGATCGACGCCATGACGTCGAACCAGGCGGTTGGTGACGCGGTTGCCAACTGGGCCCGTGCGAACGCCGGGCAGTACGGCATCACCGAGGTCATCTGGAACCAGCGGATCTGGACCACCCAGCGGGCCGGTGAGGGCTGGCGCATGATGAGCGATCGCGGGTCGGCCACCGCCAACCACCGCGACCACGTGCACATCAGCGTTCGCTGACGCTGTTCTTGCGAGGATTGGGGCAGGGCCCGCTTCCCGAAGGGGAGGCGGGTCCTCGCTTTTCCTGCCCCAGTCCATCGCCGAGGGCATGGGAAGGGCGCGTGGCGCGGCTATCCCAACACTGCGGCAAGCAGTGATGAACGTCACGTGAGGAAGATCTCATGGCCAGTTCTTAAGATCAACGGAACGCAATTCGGCGGAAATGTGATAAGGCGATACCCTTGGTTTAACACGTGGAAATCAATTTCCCGTGTCCTGTTGGCTCTCGCACTTTCAAGGATTTGATCAATTCATGTCTCTCGCCAAGACTCTCCGCCAGCGTCGTGCCACTGTCCGCGCCAACCGTGTGATGGAGCGTGCGATTCGGACTGCTGCTTCCCCTGCCATGCGGGATGAGCTCATCATCGCCGCCCAACGCGCCGGTCTTCGCTGAACCGCAGATCAAGCCCCCGCTCGGCGGGGGCTTTTTTGTGCCCCGGGGCGTGCACCATCCGGCGCCCGGGGCTTTTTGTGTCCCCGACGAGCACTATTCGGGCGGGGTGTTCGTGCCCCGGGGCCAGGATTGGCAGCTGGTTCGTCGAGGTGAGTGCGTGACTGGGGGAAACGCTCGGCGTCCGGCATCTGGGTGCCAATCCTGGTGGAGAATCAGAGCACGTCGCCGGCTCAGAGGACGGCGGAGCTCTCCGGGTGCCAATGGCTGGCGTGTCAGAGCACGCCGCTGGCCCAGAGGACGCCGGAGCTGGGGCCGAGTCGGGCGGCGTACCCCAGCGCCTGCGAATCACTGAGCCCCGCCACGTAGTCGATGACCCCGCGCCCGCGCGCCATCCGGGCGATCTCGGAATCGCCGGTGTGTCCGTCCAGCCACTCGGGGTGGCTCTCGCGCACCAGGTGATAGCCGTGTTCGGCCAGCTCGACCAGTTCCAGCAGGCGCCGGGGCGCGCGCCGGGCGTCGAAACGGTCGGACAACCAGGCGTCGAACGTGTGGACCAGTTCGGCGAGGACCATCGATTGCCCGCGCTGGACCATGGCGAGGTCGGGGCGGTGCAGCACGAAATACTGATGGACGAACTTGAGCACCTGGATCTGGTGCCAGGCGAGCGGCTTGACGGTGATCACGGGCTCACGCGAGCAGCTCGGCTCGGGGTTCATCACCAGGGCCGAGGTGAAGTTGTCGATCCAGCGGCCGATGAAATCGGAGATCGTGGAATCGGCCGCTCGGGAGCCGTCATAGGGCGTCACCAGCATGCCGTCGACAAGCTCCGCGCCGATGACGGTCACGGCCTCGCGGAAGATGTCATCGTCATAGACCCAGCTGTCCTTTTCGGCTGCGCTTCGCCGCATGCGTTCGAGCCCGGCCCCCGGCTGGCGCCACAGCGTTGCGAGTCTGGCGGCCGGCATCGCTCCCCATTCCTCGGAATCTGCGAGCCAGGCGCGGAATTCGCCGGAAATGGGGGAGAACTGGAGAACGCCGGACCGGTGGAAATCCTCCAGGTCGTGCAACGAATAGGCAATGTCGTCTGCCAAATCCATGACGGAGCATTCCAGCGATTGTCGCCCGGGAGGCAGGCGAAAACCTTCGAGTAGCTCGGTCATTTCGGTCAGATCGAGCACATAGGAATTGAATTTCGCGGATCCCGAACCGTGTGCGCCGGCGTTCGCGCCCCGGGGTGGGTCGGCCCACGATGCCGGGTGCGGATGGGGCACGTGATGCCGTCCCCACGGATATTTCAGGACGGCGGCCCGGACGGCGGCGGTCAGGTTGAGTCCGTCGACGCCATCACCGTGGACTTCCAGCTCGGTCATGATCCGAAAGGTCTGGGCATTGCCCTCGAATCCGTCGGCCAACCCGAAGTCCTCGCGGGCGATCCGATCCAGCGTGCGCTCCCCGTTGTGGCCGAAGGGCGGATGTCCGAGATCGTGGGCGACCGCACCCGCCTGGGCCACCACATGGTCGAGCCCGCCCCAACGCTCGATGTCGAGGGGATCGGCGACCTTGCGTACGCCCACCGACAGCGACCGCGCCAACGCCGTCACCTTGATCGAGTGGCTGAGCCGATTGTGCAGCACGCTCTCGGTCGAATCCGCGTTCACCACCTGGGTCACGTCCGCCAGCCGGGTGAAGGCGGGTGCGAACCGCAAGCGCTCCAGATCCACCCGGAACTCGGACTCGGCGCCGGCGGTGAGGGGCTGCCACAGATGCGCTTCCGGGCGCCGGCGAGCGATGCGCACCTCGGCCAGCTCCTCCATCTCCAGCGGCTCGGATCCCGCCTCCAGCGGCGCAGGTCCCTGCGGGTCGTGGCGGTCGCCCCGCTGCTGTCCACCCCAGTCGGCCATGGCCCGAACCTACACCGACCCCGTCGGCGCCCCGCGGCTCCCCGGAGCGCCGACGGCTCTGCCATACCGACTGCGCGGGGGCGTGCGGCGGTCCTAAGGTGGGATTATGAACTCGACGCCCGTGGATCCGACCACCACTCCTGCGTGGCAGACACTGACCCAGCTCCATGCCGACCTCACTCCCGACCTGCGCGGTTGGTTCGAGACCGACACGGACCGAGTGCGGTCCCTGACCTTCACCGCCGGCGATCTGCACGTTGACCTCTCCAAGAACCTCGTCACCCCCGAGACCGTGCGCGCGCTCGTTGAGCTGGCGGATCAGGTGGGTCTGTCCGAACGGATCGAGGCCATGTTCTCCGGTGAGCGGATCAATGTGACGGAGGACCGTTCCGTGTTGCACACCGCGCTGCGGCTGCCCCGGTCCGCGACGCTTGAGGTCGAGGGCCGTGATGTCGTGGTCGACGTGCATGCCGAGCTCGACAAGGTGTACGCGTTCGCCGACAAGGTCCGCTCCGGTGAATGGCGCGGCGTGACCGGTCGGCCGATCGAGACCGTCGTCAACATCGGCATCGGCGGCTCGGACCTGGGGCCGGTGATGGTCTATGAGGCGTTGAAGCCGTTCGGTCAGCTCGGCCTGCAGTGCCGGTTCATCTCCAACATCGACCCGACCGATGTCGCGGAGAAGACGTTCGGGCTCGATCCCGAGACCACCCTGTTCATCGTCGCGTCCAAGACGTTCACCACGCTGGAGACCCTGACCAACGCCCGGATGGCGCGCGCCTGGCTCCTCGACTCCCTGCGTGCCAAGGGTGTGATCAGCGGCACGGACGAGGCGGCGGCCCGCGCTGTGGCGGCGCACTTCGTTGCCGTCTCCACCGCGCTCGACAAGGTCGCCGAGTTCGGGATCGACCCCAACAATGCCTTCGGGTTCTGGGACTGGGTCGGCGGGCGATACTCCGTCGATTCGGCGATCGGCACCGCGGTCGCGGTGTTCATCGGACCGGAGCGGTTCGCGGAGTTCCTCCACGGCTTCCACGTGATGGACGAGCATTTCCGCTCGACGCCGATGAGCCGGAATGTGCCGGCGCTCATGGGCCTGCTGAACGTCTGGTATGTCAACTTCTTCAAGGCCGCCACCCACGCCGTCCTGCCCTATGCCCAGTATCTGCATCGCTTCCCCGCTTATCTGCAGCAGCTCACGATGGAGTCCAACGGCAAGCGGGTGCGCTGGGACGGGACCCCGGTGACCACCGAGACCGGTGAGGTGTTCTGGGGCGAGCCGGGCACGAACGGCCAGCACGCCTTCTATCAGCTCATCCACCAGGGCACCCAGCTCGTGCCCGCCGACTTCATTGCGGTGGCGAACCCGACGCATCCGATCACCGACGGCGGTGCGGACGTGCACGAACTCTTCCTCGCCAATTTCTTCGCCCAGACCAAGGCGCTCGCGTTCGGCAAGACGGCCGCAGAGGTTCGCGAGGAGGGTACGCCGGAGGCGATCGTCACTGCCCGGGTGTTCCCGGGCAACCGTCCGACGACGTCGATCATGGCGCCGGAACTCTCGCCGTCGGTCCTGGGCCAGCTCATTGCGCTGTATGAGCACATCACCTTCACCCAGGGCATCGTCTGGGGGATCGACTCCTTCGACCAGTGGGGCGTCGAACTCGGCAAGCAGCTCGCCAAGCAGATCACGCCGGCCGTCGCCGGGGATCGCGAGGCGCTGGACGACCAGGACGCCTCCACGCGGTCGCTGATCGAGTACTACCTGGAGCGCCGCGGCTGAACGTCCGCGGGTTTCGGCAGTGGATCGGGGGCTGGGCCGGCGGGGTCAGCCCCCGAGTGCCTCGTCGACGGAGGTTTCATAGCGGCCGAGCGTTGGCGTACGCCGGCTGGCGACGTCCACGACCATCTTCATGCTCGCACCCAACTCGCGGAGCTGGCCATAGCGCCAGACGGGGCCGAAGTCGGTCGTGTAGTCCCCGACGCCTTCGGCGTCCAGGCCGATAAGGCGACAGGTGGTGATCGCCCGCGGCAGGTGATAGCCCTGCGTGACGACCGTCAGGCGATCGACGCCGAAGATCCGCTTGGCGCGGACGCAGGAGTCATAGGTGTCGAAGCCGGCATAGTCGGCGATCACCTGGGTGGCGGGCACACCCTTGCGGATCAGGTAATTGCGCATGCCGTCGGGTTCGTTGTAGTGCTTGTCCCCGTTGTCGCCCGACACCAGGATGGCGCGCACCTTGCCGGCGTCATAGAGACGTTTCGCGGTGTCGAGCCGACCCTTCAGATAGGGGGAGGGTGTGCCGTCCGGATAGATCTGGGCCCCCAGCACCAGGGCCACGGGGGTTTCCGGGACCGAGCCGACGGTGAACGTGTGTGGGCGAGCCATGAGCTTCGCAAACAGTGCGGGACCGCCGACAGCGGTCACTCCGACAAGACCGAGGGCACCGAGAGTCAGGACGGCGCGACGAAAGGATGGGGCCACACGTTCGAGTCTAGCGACGCGCCCACCCCTTTTCCCGCCACATATGCCGCGTCCGGACGGTGCGGAGGAGGCAGAATGGCGCCGCAGAGGAAAGGTGCCGTGCATGAAGAAGATCATCCAGAGCCGCAAGCTGGCCCATGTCCGTTATGACGTTCGGGGGCCGATTCTCACCGAGGCACAGCGGCTGGAGGCCGAGGGTCACAAGATCCTCAAGCTCAACATCGGCAACCCGGCGCCCTTCGGTTTCGAGGCGCCCCAGGCGATCATCGCCGACATGATGCATCACCTGCCGGCGGCGCAGGGCTATTCGGATTCCAAGGGGATCTATTCCGCCCGCACGGCGGTCGCGCAGTTCTATCAGTCGCGTGGTCTGCACAAGACCGCCGTGGACGACATCTTCATCGGCAACGGGGTCTCGGAGCTCATCACGATGGTGCTGCAGGCCTTCGTGGACGAACCGAACGAAATCCTGGTCCCGGCGCCCGACTATCCGTTGTGGACGGGGGCAGTGTCGTTGTCGGGGGGTACGCCGGTCCACTATCGCTGTGACGAGGAGAACGGCTGGAATCCCGACCTCGCTGACATCGAGTCCAAGATCACCGAGAACACGCATGCGTTGGTGATCATCAACCCCAACAACCCGACCGGTGCGGTGTATTCGGAGGAGACCGTCCGTGGGCTGGTCGACATCGCGCGGCGGCACGACCTTGTCGTGATGTCGGACGAGATCTACGAAAAGGTCATTTTCGACGATGCCGTCCACCGGCATGCCGCCGAATTCTGTGGCGATGACGTGTTGTGCCTGACCTTCTCCGGGTTGTCGAAGGCCTATCGGGTGTGCGGCTATCGGGCCGGCTGGATCATGGTGTCGGGAGCCCAGGGCCGTGCCGAGGACTTCCTCGAGGGCCTGACTCTCCTGGCCAACATGCGCATGTGCGCGAACGTCCCCGCCCAGCACGCCATTCAGACCGCCCTCGGCGGCTATCAGTCGATCAACGAACTCATCGTCCCGGGCGGCCGGTTCTATGACCAGTCCAAGCTGGCGTGGAAGCTGCTCAACGACATCCCCGGGGTCTCCTGTGTCGAACCGTTCGGCGCGCTCTATTGCTTCCCACGCCTCGATCCGGAGGTTTATCCGATCGAGGACGACCAGGAATTCGTGCTCGATCTGTTGCGGGCGAAGCACATCCTCGTCACGCACGGGCGCGGCTTCAACTGGTTCGAGCCCGACCACTTCCGCCTGGTCACCCTGCCGGACACCGACATGCTGACCGAGGCGATCGGCCGCATCGCGGACTTCCTGGAGACGATGCGCTGACCGGCGGCCAGCCGCGTCGAGGATCGGCCGTCGGCCGCGTCAAGCGTGCGGTCGGCCGGCCAAGCGTTGTGACGGTCGCGGCGCGTGTCGCCGACTCGGCCGGTCAGGCATCCACGGCACCGATCATCGTTTCCATGACATCCTCCAGCATCGCCACCCCGGCGACCTGACCGTCGGAGCCGGTGACCACCGCAAGGTGGACGCCCGACCGCTGCATCACGTCCAGGGCCTCCGGCAGCGGAGTGTCGGAGCGCACCTCCGCCATGTCGCGAATGCGACCGGACGGCACAGGTGTGTCCGGAGGGCTGTCGATCAGGTCGAGGATGTCCTTCAGGTGCAGATAGCCGAGCCAGGACCCGTCGTCCAACCGCACCGGGAAACGGGAGAACCCGTGGGTCACCGCCGCTTGTTCGGCCTCGCCCACGGTCGGCGGGGAACTGAGCCACACCAAATCCGCCACGGGGACCAGCACGTCCGACACGCGTGCCGAGGACAGGGTGAGCGCACCGGTGAGAAGCAGGTGTTCGTGCTCCTCGAGCAGCCCGACCTCGGCGGATTCCTCCAGATAGCTGGGGACGTCCTCGGTCGTGATCGTCGACGCGACCTCGCGAGTGGGTTTGATGCGCATGAGCCGCAGCACCAGGTTGGCGAGCCCGTTGAGCACCCAGAGGATGGGCTTGAGGATCCAGGCGATGGCATACATGGGTGGACCGAGCAGCAGCGCGGATCGGGCGGGCCCGGCGATCGCCAGGTTCTTGGGGACCATCTCGCCCAGGGTCATGTGCAGGAACACCACGATCGCCATGGCGATCACGAAGGAGATCGGATGCACGAAGGCGTCCGGCACGTCCAGGGCCGTGAACAGGGGTTCGAGCAGGTGGGCCACCGCGGGCTCACCGATTGCGCCGAGGCCGAGTGAACACATCGTGATGCCGAGCTGGGCGCCGGCCATCATGACCGTCACGTTCTCCACGGCCCGGAGGGTCAACCGGGCGCCGGCCACGCCGCGTGCGGCGGCCTCCTCCACCGCAGTGCGGCGTACCGAAACCAACGCGAACTCGGCACCCACGAAGAACGCGTTGCCCAGCAGCAGGAGCACGGCGATCCCGACCGCGGTGAGATCACTCATCGTCGCCCTCCTCGATCGCGGAGACCTGCAGCTCGATCCAGCTCACGCGGTGACCGTCCATTTCGTTGACCGTGAGGGTGGCGGTGACGCGAGTCGGGAGGTCGTCGTCGTCCAGGGTCAGCCGGTCCACGGCGTCGAGAACGATCGAGTCACCCACGGTGCAGAACCGCTCGTTCAGCTCGGTGACCAGGCCGCCGAGTGTCTCGGAGGCTTCGCCCTCCGGCAGGTCGATGCCGATGAAGGTCGCCAGCTCGTCGGGCCGCAGGAGACCGGAGAGCATCCAGTGCCGTTCGCCCACCTGCGTGAACCGTTCCTCGGGGACATCCTGTTCGTCGGCGATCTCGCCGACGAGCTCCTCCATGAGGTCCTCGAGGGTGATGATGCCGTCGGTGCCGCCGTATTCGTCGATCACCACCGCGAGCTGCAACCCACCGCGCAGCTCCTCGAGCACGTCATCGAGTGGCATCGAGGCGGGCACGGTCCGCACCTCGTGCAGGATCTCGGTGATCGAAGTGCGGGCCCGGTCCGCCGCCGGGACACTCAGCGCGTCCCGGAAGTGGACGGCGCCGAGGACGTCATCGGTCGACTCGCCGACCACGACGAAGCGGGAGTGCCCGACGCGTTGACACCAGCGCAGCAGCTCGCTGACCGGATCGGTGGCCTCCAGGAAATGTACGCGGGCGCGGGGGGTCATCGCGTCGTGCGCGAATCGCTCGCCGAGCCGGGCGGAGTTCGACATGCGTGCGGCGAGCTCCCGGTCGATCGTGCCCTCCCGGGCCGACCGCTCAGCCAAGGCGCTCAGCTCCCGCGGCGAATGGCCGGAGGCCATCTCCTCCTGTGGTTCGACGCCGAGGACACGGACCAGCGCATTCGAGGAGCCCTGCAGCACCCACAACACCGGTCGCATGAGCCAGGTGAAAGCACGGTGGGGCGTCGCGACCAACCGGGACAGCCGCATCGGTTCGGCGAGTGCCCAGTTCTTCGGCACCAGCTCGCCGAACACCATCTGGGTAATGGTCGCGAGAGCGAAGGCCAGCGTGAACGACAGGGGAAGGGCCGCGGACTCGGAGAGACCGAGCGATTGGAGCGGGCCCTTGCGCAGCAGGGTGGCGATCGAGGGTTCGGCGATGAACCCGACGATCAAACTCGTCAGGGTGATGCCGAGCTGGCAGCTCGACAGCTGGGTGGACAGAGTTATCAGCGCCTTCTGCACCGAGAGCGCCTTGGCGTCTCCCTGGGCCGCCGCTCGTCGCACGGCCGGGCGGTCCACCGTCACCAGCGCAAACTCGGCGGCCACGAAGAACCCGCCAAGGGCGATGAGGACGATCACCACCGCCAGCAGGATCCATTCAGTCACGCGAATACCTTAACGACTTCATCGGACAACAAACCCCGGCTCCGTTCTCCAGTCACATCCTGCTGGGGCTCTCAGCGTCCCGGGAGTGCCGCCGGAGCTGTTGGGTTCTCCCGAGTCGTGCTGGGGTAAAGGTTCCCGAATCGTTCGGCGACGGCATCCCAGTGGGCACGGTGTTCGCGATGGGGTACGCAGGCCTCCTCCAGCGGTGGGTCCGCCGGCGGGGTCCCGGAGACGACGGTCTCGGCCGCCAGCAAGGCGGTGCCGCGCAAGGTGGACCGTTTGAAGGTCGCCGGCAGGACCGGCCGGCCGAGGCAGTCCGCCAGCATCTGCCGCAATCCGGGCAGGTCCTGGGACACCCGGCCGGCCACGACGACACGTTCCACGGTCCGGCGGTTGCCTTCTCCCTGCCGGCTGTCCTCGGCCGCCTCCACGAGTTGGGCAGCGACCCGCGCGTACGACACCACCAGTCCCTCCAGCACCCCACGCGCCAGCGCCGCCCCATCGCTCGCGGCCGAGACGTCTGCGAGCAGCGCCCGCGCGCTGCCAGCCCAGCCGGTCGAGCGCTCGCCGGAGAAGAACGGGAGGACCGTTGGTGTCCCGGGGGCGGGCGCGGCGGAGGCGATCGTGGGGAGATCCGTGTCCAGGGCCATCGTCCGTCCGATCCACTCGACGGCCCGGCCGACATCGTTCAGTGCGCCGCCGAGCAGCGCCCGCCGGTCGTCGATGCGATAGCACCACAGGCCGCTCGGGATCTCGTCCGGTTGGTGGTGGAGCAGCACGCGCATGGCTCCTGACGTGGCCATCGACGTGACGAGGGTGGTCCCGTCGGTGCCGCCGGAGCCGAGGTTCGCGCCGAGCCCATCGGCGATCGCGGGGAACCAGGCGGCGTCGGCGAGTGCGGGCCAGCGGCTGTTGGTGACGTGGGGTACGCCGCGCATCGGCGCATTCGGAGCGGCGATGTCGGAGAGGGCCGCGCGGTCGACCCGGGCCAGGTCGAGCATCCGTTCGGACCAGTCGCCGGTGCGCCGGTCGAGCAGCCCGGTCCACGCCGCGGTGGAGGTGCCGGCGGCGGTCCGGCCGAGCCAGGTCAACTCGGCGTACTCCCCGATCGACAGCCAGCGCACCGTCCGCCCGAACTCCTGCGGATGGGTCTCCCGGAGCCAGCGGAAGCGTGGGGTGAGGTACGAGGTGTGCAGGCGGGCACCGGTCAACTGCTGGATTTCCGCTTCGTCCACCTCCCGGCGGAGGGTGGCGAGTTGCGGGGCGGAACGGCGGTCGGCATAGGTGAAGCACGGGGTGGTTGCCCGGCCCCGGGCATCGACCCCGACGAGGGACGAGGCGAACGTGTCGAGCGCGACCGCCGTGATGCGGCCGGTGAGGTCCGGGTGCAACGTCACGACGTCCAGAACCCGGGCGAGCTCCTCGACGACCTGATCGGGATCGATCGTGGAGGTGCCGTCGGTCCCGGTGGTGAAGGCGTGCGGGATCTTGTGCCGGAATCCCCGGACGGGAATCCCGCGGGCGTCGTGCACGCTGCCGCGGGTCGCGGTGGATCCCACGTCCAACGCCATGACCAGCGGATCCTGTGCCTCGGCGAGATCCACCGCGAAGGCTGTCCTGTCTGTCGGGGCCAGGATGACGGGACGCGGGGCGATGCCGTGCTTGGGATGTTTGGCCACGATGCCTTCCTCTGCTTGCCGTGAGGTTCATCGTCCCACGCGTTGGCGGTGCGCATCCGCCACCGCCGATGCCGTTGTGCTCCGGCCCCACGAAACGCTGCGCTGACCCCGTGGTGGCGCGTGCGAGAATGCCAGCCATGTCGTCGCTGCCTTCCGAACTGAACGCCCGCGTCGCCGCTGTGGCCGGGACCGACCCCGAGCTGCGTGCTGCCACCAAGCCGCAGTTCGGTCACTTCCAGTCCAATGTCGCCCTGCGCCTGGCCAAGTCCGAGGGCAAACCGCCGCGCGAGGTGGCCCAGCGCATCGTCGACGCCCTGGACGTCTCCGACCTGTGCGAACCGCTGGAGATCGCCGGCCCGGGCTTCATCAACTTCCGCCTGCGCAACGATGTGCTGGCCGCCGCCGCGGACCAGGTGCGCGTGGACGAGCGCTCCGGGGTGGCGGTCACGGCGACGCCGCAGCGGGTCGTGATCGACTATTCGGCGCCCAACGTGGCCAAGCAGATGCACGTCGGCCACCTGCGGACGACGATCATCGGTGACTGTTTCAGTCGCGTGCTCTCCGCGGTCGGCAACACGGTGATCGCCCAGAACCACATCGGCGACTGGGGCACGCAGTTCGGCATGCTCATTGAGCAGATCCTCGACGAGGGCACCGATGTGGCGGCACTGTCGCTGGATGATGCCGAGGCCCTGTACAAGCGCGCATCCACCCACTTCCGCTCCGACGAGGAGTTCGCCGAACGGGCCCGCCGTCGCGTGGTCACGTTCCAGGCGGGTGACGAGGAGTCGCTCGACATCTGGCGGCAGCTGATCGAGACGTCGAAGGCCGGGTTCAACGAGGCGTACGCCCGCCTCAATGTCCTCCTCACCGACGACGACCTGGCCGGGGAGTCGACCTACAACGAGGCCCTGCCCGAGGTGGTCGCCGATCTGGAGGAGCGCGGGGTCGCGGTCGTCGACAACGGTGCGCTGTGCGTGTTCACCGAGGGTTTCGAGGCACCGCTGATCGTGCGGAAGTCGGACGGGGGTTATGGGTACGCGACCACCGACCTCGCGGCCATCCGGTATCGGGTGCAGGAACTCAGGGCCGACCGGATCATCTATGTCACCGACGCCCGGCAGGCGGGGCATTTCGCCCAGATGTTCGCGGCTGCCCGCAAGGCGGGCTATCTGCCGGACGACGTGGTTGCCCAGCACATCGGATATGGCATGGTCCTCGGTCCCGACAACAAGCCCTTCAAGACCCGCGACGGTTCCGCGGCGACGCTGTCGAGTCTGCTCGACGCGGCGGAGGAGAATGCGGCGCCGGAAATTGCGTTGGCGGCGATCAAGTATGCCGACCTCTCGTCGGGGTTGCAGAAGGACTATGTCTTCGATCCCGAGCGGATGACGAAGACGACCGGTGACACCGGCCCCTATCTCCAGTACGCCCACGCGCGCTGCAACCAGATCCTCCGCGCCGCGCAGGCGGAGGGCTTCGAGGTCGGTCCGATCGCGCTGGTGGACGAACCGGCCGAGCAGACTCTGGCCATGGCGCTGTCGAGGTTCGGCGAGGTGGTGGACCACTTGGCTGCGGAGCTGCAGCCGCACAAGCTCTGCACTTATCTGTTCGAGCTCGCGACCGCCTATTCGGCCTTCTATGAACAGTGCCCGGTGCTCAAGAGCGAAGGGACCGTGCGGGCCTCCCGGCTCGGGCTCGTCGCGGCTACGCGGAACGTGCTCGCGCAGGGGCTGGGGCTGCTCGGGATCGCTGCACCGGAGCGGATGTAGCGCGGGTGACGGCCCAGCCCGCGCCTACCGCCGAGCCCGCGCCCACCGCTGAGCCCGCGCCCACCGCGCGACGATCCGGCCAGGATTGGCGTCCAGTTGCGCGCTGGGTTCGCTGACTGGGGGTTTCGCGCCGACGCGGCGGATCTGGCCGCCAATCTTGGCCGCACCTGGAACATTCCGGGCGGGACTCGGCGCCGTGCGATGAAACGCACGCGGCGGTGGCGGGCCTGTTCCGTGCGAGGATGCGGGCCGACGATCGTGAAGGCAGGCAAAGGATCATGAGCGACCACCCCCACAATCCCCAACAGCCCGCCGGCGCTCCCTGGGGCCCGCCGACCGGACCCCGAGGGTGATCCCTGGGGCAGGCAACCAGCGTGGGGTCAGTCCCGACCACAGGGACCGGGCGGCCCCGGGAGCATGCAGCCGTTCGCCGGCGGTCAGCGACCGCCCCACGCGCCGCGGGGCCCGTCGCCGGTGAAGCGCAAGGGGTTGTCCCCCAGGGGCATCGTCGGCATCTCGGTCGGCGTCACGGTGGTGCTCGTGGGCGCCCTGGTCGCTGCCTCGGTCTTGTCGAGCCGGGACAGCATGGAGGACGGCGTACAGCGCTATTTCACCGCGCTCGGCAAGAGCTATTCGGATGAGCTGGCCGATCACGTGGTGAACGTGCCCAATGCCGCTGACCTGGAGGAGGCCCGGAAGACGGCGCGGACGCAGGACTACTCGGTCAAGGATGTCCGGACGAGGGGAAACACGGCGATCGTCGATTACTCCGTCGCCGGCCGGGCCGAGACCGTTGAGCTCGAGATGCGCAAAGTCGAGGGCGAGTGGAAGGTGGTGGACGGCTTCAGCAAGCTGACGGTCAAACCCAGTCGCAAGGGTGTCGACTTCAGAGTTGGTTTCATGAGCGAACCGGTCGGCGAACGCACCCTGTCGCTCTATCCCGGCACCTATGAGCTGCAGAAGGACTTCGACACGGGCGCGCCGTCCTATCTGTGGGATATCTCGGGCGACAAATACATCATCCTCAAGCCTGGTGAGAGCAAGTCCGTTGACGTCGAGGTCACCCTCACCAAAGCCGGCACCGACCGGGTGCGGTCCGCGTTGGGTTCGGCCTTCAGCCGGTGCATGAACGGTTCCGATGTGGCGCCGGCGAACTGTCCGTTCAAGGTGGCCGAGCCGAGCGACCGGACGAGCCCCTACGGTCGATGGACCGTGGAGACGGGCAACCGGTTCGACGTCGCCCAGAGCGCGGAGATCGGCGATGACCAGGAGTTCGACAGCGTGTGCGGCACGTTCAGGACGGACGTGACCTATGAATACCGCAACGACGGCGGCTTCCAGAAGATCCCGGCCGAGGCGAAGGAATTCACCGGTTGCGTGGACCTCACCGAGCGTTCCCCGAGTGTGACGTGGCAGTGACGGATCCGTCGGAGCTCATGCGCGCCCGGCGCGATTCGGGCACCATGGGCTGATGCACGAGGACCCAGCGGTGTGGCGTCATCCCGACGCGACACTGCCGGTGCCCGCAGCGGGCCCCCTGGTGGGGCTTCGCCTCGCGATCACGGACCTGTTCGAGGTCGCGGCCCAGCGACTGGGGGCGGGCAGCCCCGGCTTCCTGGCCGACGCGACTCCGGCAGCGGAGTCGGCGCCGATCGTCGACCGCCTGCTCGCCGCGGGAGCCACCCCTGTCGGGATCACCCACTGTGACGAGTTCTCCTATGCGCTGACCGGGGTCAATCCCCATTACGGCTCCCCGCCCAATCCTGCGGCGCCCGACCGCATCGGTGGCGGTTCGAGCTCGGGGGCCGCCGCCGCGGTCGCCCTCAACCAGGCCGATGTCGGCCTGGGCCCGGATACCGCCGGATCCATCCGGGTGCCGGCCGCCTATCAGGGGCTCTATGGCCTGCGGACCACCCACGGCGGGCTCAGCACCGAGGGCATGTTTCCGGTCACGCCGGACCTCGACGCCGTCGGGTGGTTGACGCGGGACGCGTTCACGCTCGCGCGGGTCACTGATGCTGTCCTGCGCAGCGAGCACAGTGCACAGCTCAATCGGGTGGCGATCTCCGCCGGCCTGCTGGCTGCCGCCGACGACGACATCACGGATGCGGTCTGGGGGTTCCTCGACAGTCGCATGCTCGGTCTGCCCCGTCGGGAGATCGACCACGACCTGCCGCTCGATCGTTGGCGCCAGGTGATGATGACCATCCAGGGCTTCGAGGCGTGGCGCCTGCACGGGGACTGGCTGGGCGCGCATCCCGGCGTACTCGGCCCCGAAATCGCCGGGCGCTTTCGTTCGGCTGCCGCGATCTCTCCGGAGGAGTACGCCGCAGCGCGCGCCGAGGCCGAATCGGCCCGCACCGCGATCCGGGCGCTGGTGGGCACGGACGTCCTGGTCGTGCCCACGGTCGCGACCGTGCCACCTCTCCGGGCGACCCCGGGGGCCTATGCGGCGGTGCGCATCGGCACGCTCAACCTCACCTGCCTCGCCTCGCTGGCTGGGCTGCCGGCGGTGTCGATCCCGTTGCGCACGGCTGACGGCATGCCGACGGGCGTGTGCCTCATCGGGCCACCCCATAGCGATCGGGAGCTCGTCGCGCTGACGACCGTGCTGTGAGCGAGGCTGGCGGTGCCCGCGTTCTGCCCTGTGGACATCGTCGTTCCGCGGAATGCACACTCCGCGCACCGTGTCGACCGACCGTTAGGCTCGCGGTCGTCCCCCCGGGCAGGAGGAATGCATGTCGGTCCGCAGCGCTTATGCCGCGAAACTTGTTGATGCCGCGACGGCCGTCGGCCATGTGCAGGACGGGGACGCGATCGTGGTGCCACTCGGTGCGGGAGAGCCGCCGACGCTGCTGCACGCGCTGTCCGCACGCCGGCATGAGTTGCGCAAGGTCACGGTGTTCCAACTGGTGGCGCTCAGGCACTATGACTACTACGACCCCGATACCGCGGAGAACGTCCGGCACCTGACGCCCTTTGTCGGCGCGGCGAGCCGCCGGGCGGTGAACGGTGGGTGGGCCGATTTCATCCCGGCGCACTTCTCCGAACTGCCCGGCCTCATCCGCTCCGAGCAGCTCGGCTCGGACGTCGTTCTCGCCCAGTGCTCGCCGATGGACGAGCACGGATTCTTCGCGCTGGGACTGAGCACGGACTACACCCTCGCCGCCGTGAGCAAGGCCCGGACCATCGTGCTCGAGGTCAACGAAAAGCTGCCGTTCACTTTCGGCAACTGCCACGTGCACGTCAGCAGGGTCGCGGCGATCGTCGAGTCCGAGCATCCACTGGCCACCCTTCCCGGCACGAGTGTGGGGGACGTCGAGAGGGCCATCGCCCGCAACGTCGCTGATCTCATTCCGGATGGCGCGACCCTCCAGATCGGCATTGGCGGCATCCCCGACGCCGTCGTCGCCCAGTTGATGACCAAGAACGATCTCGGTCTGCACACCGAGATGATCGGCGATGGCCCGCTCGCGTTGATCGAGGCAGGTGTGGTCACGAACAACCACAAGAACGTCAACCGAGGCAAGGCCGTGGCAACGTTCGCGCTCGGCAGTGACAGGCTCTATGCCTGGATGAATCGCAACCCCTCCATCGAGATGCGTCCCGTGGACGAGGTGAACGCGCCGCCGATCGCGGCCCTCAACGACAACCTCCACTCGATCAACTCGACGATGGCGATCGACCTGGTCGGCCAGTGCGCCTCGGAGGGCATCGGGACCCGGCTCTATTCGGGCACGGGCGGTCAGTTCGACTTCGTCCGCGCGGCCAACATCTCCAAGGGCGGCCGGTCGATCATCGCGGTCCCGGCGACGGCCAAGGGCGGAGAATTATCGACGATCGTGGTCTCCCACGTGCCGGGTACGCCGATCACGACTCTGCGCAACGACGTGAACTTCGTCTGCACCGAATTCGGGACCGCCAAGCTCCGTGGTGCGTCCCTCCACGAGCGGGCCGAGCAGTTGATTTCGATCGCGCACCCGGACTTCCGCGACGAGCTCACCGAGCAGGCCAAGGAGCTGCACATCCTGCACTGACCCGCCCTTGGTGCCCGCGAGGTGCTCGACGAAGGACGAGAACACCTATAAGTCTTCCCGGTGAGCCGATAACTGGTGACAATGGGCAGCATGGCTGTTGAGATTGGCGTGCCCGGGGTCACCGATGCGGTGCAGATCGGTCAGGGCGGGTTCGGCAAGGTGTATCGGGCGCACCAGTCCGACCTCAATCGTGACGTCGCTGTCAAGGTGCTCACGAACGTGGACCTCGATGAGGAGGCCCAGCAGCGCTTCACCCGGGAGGCCCGCGCGATCGGTCGGTTGAGCGGCCATCCCAACGTGGTCGATGTCTATGCCCAGGGTCTCACCGACGACGGCGCTCCCTATCTGATCATGGAGTTGTGCGCCGGTGGCTCGCTCGGTGACCGCGTCAAACGGGGTCGGCCGCTGACCTGGCAGGAAGCGACCGAGAACGTCGTCGCGATCTCCGGGGCCCTGCAAACCGCGCACGCGGTCGGCATCCTGCACCGCGACATCAAACCCGCCAATCTGCTGGTCGATTCCTATGGCACGGCGAAGCTGGCCGACTTCGGGATCGCCCACGTCGGCAGTGAGGCAACGATGACCGCGACCGGCACGATGGCCGGGTCCCCGGCCCACATCGCGCCCGAGCTGATCATGGGCCAGAAGCCCACCCCGGCCAGCGACGTCTATTCGATGGCCTCCACCCTCTTCGCGCTGATCACCGGTCAGGCACCGTTCGTGCGGGAGGGGGACACCTCGCTGCTGCCCCTCATCCAGCGCATCACCCACGAGCCCGCGCCACACCTGGGTCAGTGGGGCGTACCCCCACCCATCGCCGACATCATCGCCGCCGCCATGGCGAAGAACCCGGCGGCCCGCCCGCAGTCGATCGAGGAGTTCGCGCAGGCGCTGATGACCGCACGCGGCCGGCTCGGCCTCCCGCCCGGGGACTATCGCGTTCAGCGGGCCGCTACCCCGGCGGTCGATTCCGGTCTGACGATGGTGCCGGCGGGCTATCCGACGCCGAGGGGGAGGGGTACGCCGCCACCGCCTGCCCACCCCGCTCCGCAGCCCGGTCCAGCTCCCTATCCGGCCCATCCCCCGACACCCGGCGGCTGGCAGCCGCAGGTCCCAGCCGGAGCGGGCGGGGGCATGGTCGCTGCCAACACAGCGGAGGGTTCGAACGCTCGGGGGATCATCATCGCGTGCTGGGCCGTGGTGGTGGTGTGCCTGGTGGCAATGATCTGGATGTTGGTCCGGCGGGCGCAGCTGATGCAGGTCAGCGCACCGCTGCTGTCCCCGTTCTGGCCATGACCAGCGGGCCCGGCTCCTCCGGCGATCTCACCGAGCGCCTGCGGACGACATCGACGTGGACCGACGAGATGCTCGCGGAGGCCGGGATCCCCGTCGCGCACGTGCCCTTCGTCAGCGTGGGCGGCGGGTTCGGGTCCTTCGTGCTGGCCGATCGGTTGCGGATCTATGGCGTACCCCCCGAGCAGATCAAGGTCGTCTCCCCACGACCGAACGCCTGGGACACCTATCGGCACCTCGCGACGGTCTCCCAGATCCCGGATCACGAACGGATCCGGTCCGACTCCGCCTCCTGTCCGGACAACCTGTGGGGATATCCGAGCTATGCCTTCACCGAGGCCTGGCAGAAGAAGTCGTTGCGCCGGATCTGGCAGGTGGCGACCGAGCCGATCCTCGACGACTATTTCACTCCCCAGGCCGGGCAGGTCTATGCCGCGACGGCCAAGGAGGCCGAGCGGATCGGGTGGGCGGGGATGGTGCAGCCGGGCCGGGCACGGATGGTACGCCGGCACGCTGCCGGCGGTTATGTCGTCCTCGTCACCCCGCCGGCGGGTTGGGCGCAGACCCGGCGGGTGGCGTACCGCTGCCGCTGGGCCCACATCGCCGTCGGCTATCCCGGGGTCAACTTCACCCCCGATCTGCAGGACTATCGCCAGCGCACCGGCGATTTCACCCATGTGGTGAACGCCTATGAGCCGCACGAGCACGTCTATGAACAGCTGCGGGGACGCGGCGGGCGGGTGCTGGTGCGTGGCTCCGGGATCGTGGGTTCGCGCATCCTGCAGCGGCTGCTCGATGAAGTCGAGCGCCACGGTGCCCGGATCCAGGTGCTGCACCTGTTCCGCACCTGGCGCGACGGCACCGCCGGGCCGTTGACGTTCCGGCGGGAGGCGAAGAACGGATTCCAGTACCAGGCGTTCAACTATGCGAAGGCCGCCTGGGGCGGCCAGCTCAAGGAGAAGCTCGAACGGCTCACCGGACAGGAACGCGCCGACTTCATCAAGGCCATGGGCGGCACCAACACCCCGCACCGCAAGGCATGGGACACGCAGCTCGATCGGGCGCGCGCCTCGGGCGTCTATCGGGCAGCGGTCGGCACCGTGCAGTCGGTCGATCGCGGACAGACCGGGATCCAAACGACCCTCCGCACCCCCGACGGCACCACCACGCCGTTGGAGGCGGACTACATCATCGATGCCACGGGCCTGGTCGCCGACCTCAAGCAGTCCCAGCTCCTCGCCGACCTGCTCGAGCACACCGGTGCGGGCCGCAATCCGATGCGCCGGCTGGATGTGTCGAACCATTTCGAGATCACGGGTACGCGGAGTGAGCCGGGGCGCCTCTATGCCTCCGGCTCCATCACGCTGGGCGGGCCGTTCGCGCCGGTCGATTCCTTCCTCGGCCTGCAATACGTCGCCCAGCAGATCTCCGACGACCTGGTCCGGCAGGGGTTCGCGCCGAAGTTCGGCCCCGGGCGCTCGGTCGCGCAGTGGTGGCGCTGGGTCAAGGGGGTGGCGCCGTGACCCCGACACTGTTCGGCCGCATCCAGACCCGTTGGTTCGTCCTGCTCGTCATCGGCATCCCCTGGACGGTGTTCCTGATGGGTTTCGCGGCGTTGGCCGGCTCGTCCTATGGATCCCTGCTCCTCGGTGGGCTGATGGTCCTGGGGGTGGTGGGCCTGTTGGGCACGGTCTGGGAGTTCGCCTATCACGGGCTCCAACAGTTGCGCTGGGAGAAGGACTGGCCCGCGCTGTTCGGCTTTCTCACGATCATCAACGAGGGTCTGGTGCTGGCGCTGGTCATGGTGCTGCTCGACCGTCCGCTCGGACCGCTCGGCTGGTTCCACTTCGTGACCACGTGGCTGTGGATGTGGGTCTGGGTCAACGGTCCGATGCGGGTCGTCGCGCCCCGGTGGCGCTATCGCGGGGGAAGGCTGTTCTGAGATGGACCTCTCCTTCGTCGATGAGGCGGCGACGCGACGGGCAGCCCTCGTCCAGCGACGGAAGCGGCTCGGCTATCTCGTGCCCGCCACGATCACGCTCGCCTGGCTGATCGGTCTCACCGTGTTCGGGCTCTGGCCCCGGGTCCTCGACAACTGGGCGGCGTTCCTGACGATGGTCGTCGGGTCGTTCGTGGCGGGCTCGACGCCCCAGGGCGGCGGCGCGGTCGCCTTCCCCGTGTTCACGAAAGGGCTCGGAATCTCCGCCGAGGTCGCTCGCGTGTTCTCCCTCTGCATCCAGACGATCGGCATGGGATCGGCCGCCCTCGTCATCCTGATCCGCCGGGTGCCGGTCGATGGGTTCGCGCTTCGGCTGGGCATCCCGTCGGCGCTCGTCGGGTTTTTTCTCGGGATCCACATGCTGAGCGACACCACCCGCCCGTTCTGGCCGTCGCTGCTCCCGGGTGCCTATCTCAAAGTCGCCTTCACCCTCCTCATCATGACCACGGCGACGATCGTGTGGCTGGGATCGCGAGTCCCGGTGCGGGAGGTACGCAGCCGGATCCGCCCCGCCGGTCCACGGCAGGGTGCGCTCCTCGTGGGGGCCACGTTCATCGGCGGGGTGGCGTCGTCTCAGCTCGGATCGGGTGCGGACGTGTTCTTCTTCCTGGTCGCAGCGGTGCTGTTGGGCCTGGAGCCGCGGGTCGGCGTACCCACCTCCGTCATCATCATGGCCAGCGTCTCCGCCGCCGGTCTCGCCTATCTGGGGCTCGTCCACGGGATGCTCAACGTCGGCGTGCAGGGTGATCAGGTGATCTCGATCGGCGGCCACCTGCTCGCCACACCGCTGAACGCCGGGCGCAACGACCTGCTCGGGCTCTGGCTCGCGGGGACTCTCGCGGCGTGTTGGACCGCCCCGCTCGGAGCTGCATTCGCCGCGGCCGTGTCGAACCGGGTGCTCGTCGGGTTCGTGGCAGCGCTCGCGCTCCTCGAGGTCATCACGACCATCCTCTTCCTGCCGCAACTGCGCACGGATCCGGGGCTCACGGCGTTCGCCGTGGCTTCCGCGGTCGTGATGATGGTCGCGCTGTGGCTGGGGGATCGTTATCGACACCGCATCGCCGGGACCGTCCTCGACGGGCGGGCATCGCTGGGTCGGGACGAGGTGGAGGCGGTGCCCGAGTACGCCGACCGCACCGAACGAGGGAGCCGCCAGTGAGACGGATCGCCGACTATGAGTTCGTCCGGGAGCTCGGCACCGGCAACTACGGGACCTATTGGCTCGCGCGTACGCCGCAGCGGCTCGGCATCGACGACGAGTTCTGTGCCGTCAAGGTCCTCGCGGCGCAGGCGAGCGGGGACGCGTTCAAGCGGATGGTGAACGAGCTGCGGCTGTTCGCGTCCGCCAAGTCTGATTGTCTGGTGACGCTGTTCGACGCCGGACACGAGGACGGTCAGCTCTTCTATGCCGCCCGCTATCACCCGCGTGGTTCGCTGGCAGAGGCGCAAGGGCTGTCGCCGGAGACGATCGTGCGGGCCGTCGCCGATGCCGCGCGGGGCGCGCACGCGCTCCATGAGCTCGGCGTGGCCCACCGGGACATCAAGCCGGCGAACATTCTGTTGACGGGATCGACGGGGAGCGCGCAACGGGCGCCTCGCGGCCCCGGCCCGACCGCGGTCCTCGCCGATCTCGGGTTGGCGCAGCGGTTGTCCCCGGGCCAGACGGTCACGGGGCTCGGGCCGATCGGCACCCTCGCCTTCATGGAACCCGGCGTCGCCCGCGGGCTTCCCGCCGGTCGGGCCTCGGACATCTGGGGGCTGGCCGCGACGCTCCAGTCGGCCCTGACCGGGGTCGATCCGTTCCCCAACCTCCCGGGCAGCACCCTCGTGCACGCCCTGCACCACCTCCTGAACACCCCGCCCACCGTGACGATCACGGATTCCCGCTGGGCGGAGATCGCGCGCCGCGGGATGGCGGCGGAGCGCGGGGAGCGTTGGCGTACGGCCCTCGATTTCGCCCACGCCCTCGACGCCACGCTGACGGGAGCGCCGCGATGAGTGCGCCCGCGGTGCGCGTCGGGGCAGGCAACGGTGTTGCCGTGCGGGTGAAGGACCTGATCGCCTGGTTCGTGCCGCCGCCCGGCACCGAAACGGCCGGGCTCGTCCGGTCGCTCGTTCTCGCGGAGGACGCGGCTTCCGGGCTGCCGGTGGGTCCGTTGACGGAGTTGAGACGGAGTACGCCGGGTCTGTCCCTCGCCGTCGTCTCGCTGGGCCTCGAGTTCGGTCAGGCATGGGTGTGCGGGGACGCGGTCGTGACCATCGACGGCCCGGACGACCGGAGTGAGGTTCGCGTACGCGACGCCACCGGTGTCGCACAGCGGACGTTTCCGCTGCCCCGCTATGCGGTGCGGCTCGGAGAGGTCGGTGTCGGAGATACCTGGAGCCACCTCATCGAAGGGGCGGTGCCGGCGGGTGGGATCGCGATCGTCTGGGACCCGAGCCGCCATCCGCAGATGCCGGTCCGCCCGGTCGGCACCGCACACGGCCGAGTCGAGAGCCCGAGCCCCCTGGAAGGTGCGATCCCGGCGCCTGCCCAGCCCGGTCGGCCTCGTGCGGAAGTGGTGTCCCTCCTGGGTGGACAGGCCACCGGCACGCGGGCGCCCCTGCCGCTGGCGGGGGCGGAGGAGGAGTCGGTCGATCAGATCGAGGTGCCCGGTCTGCGGTGCGCACGCGGTCACTTCAACCACCCGCATGCGGCGAACTGCGCTTGGTGCGGCCTCGGCATGATCCAGGTCTCCCACGTGCTGGTGAAACGGCCGCGGCCTTCGCTGGGGGTGCTAGTCGTCGATGGGCGGGCCACGTTCACACTCGATGCCGACTATGTCCTGGGACGCATGCCGCACGTCGTGCCGGAGGTCGATGGGCGTCGGGTACGGGAGATCGTGCTCTCCGCCGACCGGGCCATCAGCCGCGCGCATGCCGCGATCCGCCTCGTGGAATGGGACGTGTGCGTCGAGGACCTCGGCTCGGGCATCGGGACCTGGATCCAGCAGCCGGGACAGATGCCGTTCCAGCTTCCGCCGGGCCAGCGGGTGCCGTTGGCGCCGGGGGCGACGGTGCACATCGGACCGCACCGCTTGACCTTCCACTCGCACTTCCTGCGCTGAGCGGATGTCAGCAGGCTCCCGCGGACAGATCCCCGAGGTGGCCGCGCAACCAGTCGGCCGTCCGGGAGAGGGTGGTCGTCCCCTGATCGAAACTGGGAGCATCCACCGCGATCGCCACGGCGACCCGGCCCGTCGGCGTCGGCACGACCCCGAACTGTCGCACCAGATAGCCGGCCGAGGAAGGCCCCCAGCCGCCCTTGAAGCGGCTGCCCGTCAGCCGGCCCAGACCCCATTGCTGACTGGGCGCGATATTGCCCATCGCTGCATAGACGGGTTCTGCCTCGGCCCGACACGGGAGCTGGGCCGCGAACCTCGCCTGATCGGCCAGCGACCACCGGGTCTGCCCGAACGCCGTATAGGGCGGGCGGACCTGTTCCGCCTGGGTGTGTGTGCGGTGGTCGCCGAAGTTCCTGAGTACGCGGTCCGTGGCCGCCGCGGCCTCCGCGGGTGACCCCAACGACTGCCACAGCCGGATCGCCGCGTCATTGTCGGAGGCGGTGATCGCGCTGCGCATCGTCGGACGGAGTTCGGGGCCCTGCGGCGTACCCTCCACCGCGATCGCCACCGGCACCTTCGACGTCGACCAGGCGACCGGGTCACCCGGATCACCGAGGACGGTGGGGGTGGCGGTGGAGCCGACAGGAACGACCGCGACGGACACCCGGCCCTGCTGCGTCGCCGCGAACCGTGCGAACGATGCGGGGAGATCCTCAGCGGCGGCAACGGGCGGCGACGGGGAAGGGGCCGACTCGGAGCCGGCCGGCGGGAGGGCGGAGGACTGCGGGATCTGGCTGAGGACGCCGGGAGACGGCCCAGCGGTGGACGGTGGCGGAGCAGCGCCGGTGGCCGGAGGGGGCGGAGCAGTGGTGGTGGCGTGGGGCGCAGGGGTAGTGGCGGGAGTCGCAGCGGACGAGCATCCGACGAGCAGCACTGCGATGAGGCTCAGACCGAGCGTGGTCCGCATGACAGCTCTCCGATCAGCCGGTCCTCAGATCAGGTAGACAACCGCGTTGTTGCCGCCGGTGCAGGTGACGAGTCGGTCGCCACTGCACCTCATCTCGTATTGGGTTTGGGTGACCGGGCTGTAGGCGGGGATGGTGACCGGCGCGTTGCGCACCGGATTGGATCCGTAGGAGATGCGCACCTCCTCCGCGAACGGGCAGGAGGTCACGTCGGTGCCGACCGCGGATTGGGTGAATCCGCCCACGTCGCCGGTGATGGCGGGGCAGGTGCGTGCACCCGCCGGGAAAGCCGGTGGCGGGGGAGGCGGGGGCGGAGGCGGCTCGGTCGTGGGGGGCGTCGTCGGATCGGGTTCCGGTGGTGCCGTGGTGGAAGGCACCGGGTCCGCTGTGGTGGGCGGTGCCGTCGTGGGCTGCGGAGCGCTGGTGGTCGGCGCGATCGTCGGCCCGCCAGTCTCGGTGGTGGGACGGGCGGTGACGTTCGGCACCGGGGAGATCACGAAGTTCCAGACCCCGACACCCAAGGTGGTGAGCAGGGCGACGGCCGCTGCCGCAATCGAGACGACCACTCCAGTTCTGGATTGACGGGGCGGTCCGGGTGGACCGGCGTGCGGTAAGGACATGGCGTCTCGATTGCGGCCGGATCGGTCAGTGACCGAAGGAGTCGGAATCCATCATCGGGTCGGCCTGCGGGCCGGCCTGCAGACCAGCGAGCGCCTCGACCTCATCGGGCGACAGCTGGAAATCAAAGACGTCGAGGTTCTCGGCCTGCCGCTGCGGGTTGCCGGACTTCGGTGCCGTGGCGGCGCCGACCTCGATGCTCCAGCGCACCAGGACCTGGCCCGCGCTCTTGCCATGCCGGGCAGCGATCTCGTGGACGAGTGGTTCGCCGCGGAGACCGTTGTCCCGACCCAGTGGGCTCCAGGCCTCGGTGATGATGCCCTGCTCCGCGTGATAGGCCCGCTCTGCCGCCCGGTCGTAGTAGGGGTGCATCTCGATCTGGTTGACCTCGGGGGTGACGCCGGTCTCGGTGATCAGGCGGTCGATGTGAGTCGCCTTGAAGTTCGAGGTGCCGATGGCCTTGGCCAGGCCCTGCCGCTGCAGCTCGATCAGGCCCTCCCAGGCCTTGACATAGAGATCCTGGTCGGGGTTGGGCCAGTGGATGAGGGCCAGGTCGACGTAATCCATCCCGAGTCGGTCCAAACAGGCCTGCAGGCCGGCGGCAGCGTCACCGTGCCACTGGCGGTTGAACTTGGTGGTGATGAACACGTCGCTGCGGTCGAGGCCGGACGCGCGCACAGCCTTGCCGACCGGCTCCTCGTTCAGGTAGTTCTCCGCCGTGTCGATGTGTCGGTAGCCCACCTCGAGGGCACTGCGCACCGCGGTCTCGCACTCGTCGCCCTCCATGGGCCACGTGCCCAGCGCCACCTGCGGCATCGCGCCCCCGGAGCGCAGGGTCAGGGTCGGAGCAAGGTTGGTCATGCATCTTCCTCTCGGATTTGATTCACAGTGTCAGCCGGCAGAGGGCCGGTTGGTCAGGATGAGCTGTCGTCGCGCGCACGATCTCCACCATCGGCGCCGTCTTCCCGGTCGCTGGTGGCGGGGCCCGGCGCAGCTTCGCGGGTCCGGTCGTCGCCCGGCCCGGGCGAGGTCGTCACGTCCAGCGGGTCGGGATGGACCAGGCGGTCATGGGCCAGTCGTGCCGCGCCGATGATGCCGGCACGGTTGCGGAACATGGCGGGCACGATCGGGGTGTTCAGGGTGAGCTTCGGCAGGAAGCGCTCGTGTTCGCGGGAGATGCCCCCGCCGACGACGATGAGGTCGGGCCACAGGAGACGTTCGAGGGTCTGGTAGTAGCGCTCGATCTTCGGGATCCACTTCGCCATGGACCAGCCCTCGCGCTCCTTGACGCCGGCGCTGGCGCGGGACTCCGCGTCGTGGCCGTCGATCTCGATGTGTCCGAGTTCCGCGTTGGGGATCAGCACGCCGTTGTGGAGGATCGCCGTGCCGATGCCGGTGCCGAGGGTTGTCACGAGGACGAGTCCGGGCCGGTCCTTGGCCGCTCCATATTTCACTTCGCACACCCCGGCAGCGTCCGCATCGTTGACGACCGCGACCTCGCGGCCGAGCATGTCGGCGAACAGCTGCTCGATGGGGAAATCGATCCAGGCCTTGTCGATGTTCGCCGCGGACCTCGTCACGCCGTGCATCACCACGGCCGGGACCGTGACTCCGATCGGCCCGTCGCCGATCGTGTCGGAGAAGTGGTCGACGATCTCCTTGACGATCTTCGCGACGTTCTTGGGGGTCGACTTTGCTGGGGTGGCGATCTTCAGGCGCTCGGTGGCCCAATCGCCCACGGTGAGGTCAACGGGCGCACCTTTGATGCCCGAGCCGCCGATGTCAATGCCGAGAACCGGTCGTTCACTCATGGGTTGAGCCTATCCATCCCCGGCTCCCGGGTCTCGGTCAGTTGCGATCCCGAGGGTGGACCGCCGCTGGGTGGCATGAGCCGCCGGGCGTGGGCTGCCGCCGGCAGCTGACGCTCGAACATCGCGCGAGCCGTGTTCGCAGTGAGATGGGGGATCGCGAAGTCCACCGGCCCCGGCGTTGTGTCCACGTGGACGGTCGCGATCCCGAGCCGGCGCTGCACAGGGCCCTGGCTGATCCGGACGGACTGTGTCTTGGCGTGGGGGACGGTGTCTCGAACGAACACCAGCAGCCCACCCTCGCTCACGATCACCCGGTCGTTGGCGCCCCAGCGAAGCGTACGGAAGGACAGTGGGCGCAACCAGCGGGCCGCGCGATTGACGGGCTGGAGGGGGACGGACTCGTCGTGTGCGTGGGGCAACAGATAAGCCATGGCGATGCGCACCTGCTCGGTGGTGGCCACGGGAAAGAGCATGGACGAGCCCTGGCCCTCGCTGTTCTCGTCGGCGTGATAACCCAGCACCTCGATGTCGACCCGGTGGAGTCTGAGCCGGCGCCACAGCCACGACTGGCGGATGCGTACACCCTGGATGCGATCGAGCGGCACGGACTGGCTGGTGAGGTTGATCAGGCCGCGGGTGATCCGGAGCCCCGTCGGCTCGTCCGGGTGGACCCCTCCGGTCTCCGCCAGCGTGTAGTTGAACTGTGTCAGCACCCGCCGCGAGATCAACCCGACCACGCCCATGGCGAACGGGATCAGGCCTGCGAAGGCGGCCAGGCCATAGCCGATCCGCCACACCACCACGAGCGCGACGATCAGCACGACCAGCGAGATGATGAACTCCATGGAGGTCAGCAGGCCGATGATCAGCTGTTGCGGTGCGATGCGGACGAGCACACGGTCCGCCACCGACAGGTCCTCGAACGCTGATGCCTGCGGCCGGGCATCGGACTCGGTGACCGTGGTCGTGTGCCCATGGGCCCTGCTCAGCAGATAGTCGCGGAAGCGATAGGCCTTCTGGCGCGTGAGATAGCGCAGCGTGATCCCGGCGTCACCGGCTCCCGCCTCGATCTTCAGCTCGCACAGACCGAAGATCCTGGCGGCCAGTGGCTGGAAGACGTCGACCGACTGGATGCGGGAGAACCCGATCCGTTTCGACGAGCGATTGAGAAACCCCGTCTCGACCCGCAACTCCTCGTCATCGATGACGAACCGGGTGAACCACCACGTGAGGATCGAGGTCAACCCGGCCAGGAGGGCGAACCCGCCGACCAAGACCAGGAACCACCACCACGGCAGTGTCGGGGCCTCCTCCGGGCGCCGATTCGGCAGGAATTCCTGGCCGAACGCCACCACACCGGCGACCAGCAGCACCCAGCCCCGCACCAGCGGGGTCAGCGGGTGCGGCCGTTCGGTCGCCTTGAGGGCAGGGCCCTCCGCGCTCACGTCCACCCTGACCGGCTCGGGCCGGTCGTTCGGTGGTGGCAGGGAATCGGTCACGTTTCAACGCTAGCGCGAGGGACTGACACTCGATGTCCGGTCACAGACCCGAGGTGCGCGTCTCGCCCAGTTCGGTCAGCCGGTCCCGCAGCCGCGCCGCCTCTTCCGGCGGAAGGCCGGGAATCGTGGCATCCGTCGACGCCGACGCCGTCACCAGTTTGACCGTCGCCAGACCCAGCGCGCGCTCGATCGGGCCCGCTTCGACCTCCACGACCTGCATCCGCCCGTACGGCACCGCCATCAGCCGCCGGAACCAGAGCCCGTGCGTGACATAGAGATCGTCGGCCAACTCTGCGTACCCCCACGAACGCACCAACGCGTCCATCCGCCACCACCGCCAGGCGATCCACCCGACCGCCACGACGATGAGCGCGATGCCCAGCCAACGATCCACGAGCCACCAGCCGAGCACCGTGGGAGGGATGAAGAGCCAGGGCCACCCAAGGAGTACGCCGGCTCGGCGGAGCGTGCGATAGCGCGGATGGAGGCGCTTCCATTCGGCGGTGGGTGGGGCGAACAGTGGATCGTGCACCCGGGTCCGGTTGTCGGTCACGTGCGCTTCTTCTTGGGACCCTTGACGCTGACGCCGCCGAACAGGGCGATGCCCTTCAGGATGATCTTCGGGCCGCCCGGGGTCGGGCGGGTGTTCTTGACGTCCGAGCCGCCGAAGATGCCGACCACCTCGTCATGGACCTCAACCCCTTCCGGGATCTTTACGTCGAGCCCGCCGAAGAGCCAGAAGCCGGTGATCTCGATGACGTCGTGCTCGAAGATGGCCTCGCTGAAATCCAGCTCGCTGCCGCCGAACAGCGCGAACGAACGGATCTGGCGGCGGGCGCGCCACACCCCGCGCCGGGTCGACCCGCCGAACACGGCAACGAGGGTTTCACTCTCGCCGGTGCTGTGCCCATCGATGCGGGGGACGTGGGTCCCCGGCGGTTGGTGCGCGGGAACGTTGGTGCGGATGGGGGCGTGCAGGGGGACCAGGTCCCTGGTCAAGGGGACGAGATCGTCGAACGTGCGGGCGTCGGCCGCTGCGGCCAAGCGTTCGTCGTGTTCGTCCTTGGTGAGGCGGCCCTCGGCGTACGCCGTCGACAACACCGTCATGACGCGATCGCGGTCCGAGTCACCGACTCGGAGGTCGCCGCCGAACTTGGGTCCGACGTCAGTGGGTTCGGGGGAGGTCATGACCTCAACCCTAATCGGCCCGGCGGGCAGGCGAAGCCTTCGTCCGATGAGGAATCAGGTCGAACTCAGGGGCGCCCCTGCTGGTTTCGGCACGCCCTTTCGGTGATGTGGCCGGGGAACCGCTAAGGTTGAGGCTTCTGCGGGCGTAGTTCAGTGGCAGAACGGCACTCTTCCTGAGTGATGACGTTGGTTCGATTCCGGCCGCCCGCTCCACTTTCCTGATGAGCGCACCTCAGTGGTGCTGACGGATCGCCTTCGTCACGCGTTCGAAGCGCTTTTTGTCGAGGCGTACGCCGCCCTCCTCCACCGAATCGGGATCGATGCGAACGATCCGGTTCACCCGCGCTTCGCTCACCCGGCCCTTCGGGTCCCAGGCACCCGGACCGATCTCGATCCAATAGCGGCCGGCTCGAGCCTCCTGCTTCTGGTCAAGATCGTGATCCTTCGACGTCAGCGGAGACCCCAACAGCCAATCGCCGTCCCAGCCGATGATCAGCACCGGCCGGACCTTGCCCTTGCGGTGGTCCTCCTCATAGGGCACCCACGCCCAGACGATCTCGCCGGGATCGGCGCGATGGCCCGGATGCGGGGCGTACTCAATCCGCGGCATCCGCTTGAAATCGCCCGGGTATTCCCTCCGCTGCATGGGCCCACCCTAATGGCGTGCCAGCCGGGACCCGGTCGATCATCGTCCCTCCAGTCGATCGGCGACGACGCGGGGCGAGGAGAAGCTTCCTTGTGCCCATTCACAGTCGCGATCCGGGAAACCCTGAGCTATGATGGCCGGGCACCACGCGCGAATGTAGTTCAATGGCAGAACATCAGCTTCCCAAGCTGAGAATGCGGGTTCGATTCCCGTCATTCGCTCCAAAGTTTCGGACCGTCGGGCCGCCCTTGGCCGGTCCTGCTCCCGATCAATGGCGTCCGCGGTCGCGGCCCTGATCATCGAAAGAAGAGTCTGACCGGGTAGCGCCGCGCCTCGACCCATCGCCTCGCGCCGCATCCCCGTCCCCGATCACGTCACGGTCATCGCGAAGAGTGGAACCGTCACCGTCGCGCGATCCACCATCGCGAGCATCACGATCCCGCGCTCCGGCGTCACGGGACTCGAGATCGCGCGGATCGAGATCTCGTGATCCGGTGTCGCGGTGGTCGCGTGACGC
>LSQX01218883.1_pt1 | contig 55649 bp, 45 predicted proteins | sample 654561 | NCBI WGS metagenome assembly LSQX01 (sample SAMN04489861, study PRJNA283612) | anaerobic digester metagenome | isolation source: 4 biogas reactors fed with cattle manure at either 37C or 55C with and... | place: Denmark: Kongens Lyngby | collected 2014 | reverse complement strand
GTGCTAGCGATGATCGACATACAACCTACAACACAAGCATGGCGCGACCGAACAAGGTCGCGTCATGTGCCGTTTAGCGGCGTTTCTTGGCTGCTGAAGCCTGTAGGCGACGAAGATGCTTCCTGGTCGTCTTCTTTGGCGGTTTGGGCCTGCGGCTTTCACTGCGCTTCTGTGATTCCAAGATCGCATAGCCGCCCACATGGCTGATCTTCACCCCGCCGAAGACAGCCCGCAACTTGTTCTTGTACCGTGTGACTCGCTTAATGACCATTACCAGCCGTCCGCCCACGGCCAGATGTCGCCAAGATCCCTCTATAAAGGCCTTGGGGACGGCAAAATCCGCATGATAGGGCGGATTGAACATAATCAACGTGAAGTCTTTCTCTCTGATGCGCTCAAAGCCGTCGCTCAAGATGACGGGGATCTCGCTCAGATCATTGAGTACGGCGTTTCGGCGAGCCACCTCGACAGTCAGCGGATCAATATCCGACATGACCACTTGTCGGGCCCCAAACAGCTTGCCCATATAGACTCCGACAAGTCCATAACCGCATCCAAGATCAAGCACGTACTCCTGTGACCTCAATGGCGTCACAGCCAACATGGTCAAAGTCCCCGCATCGGGTCCATGCGGGGAAAACAGTCCGGAATGCGTCTCCAAGTGCAGCTGAATGCCATTGATGACTGGACGAATAATCCTCCGTTCCCCGTCAGACGAGTCAGTCTTGATCACGAAAACCGAGCTCCTCTTCCCACAGCTTGCGGGCATAGGCGATCGCCTCGGGTGTCGGTTGGATGTCCCCCCGAATGCTGGGGAACGGTTGACCGGGACCGGCATCTTCCGGGAACGGCGACCAGCGGTCATTCTCATACTTCGAGCGAGCCTCTTCATCCCTGAAGTCCGGAATCTCATAGGGACAGCCGTTATCCAGACACGATCTCCAAGCCTGTATACCGACCGCCGACATCGCTACGCCCCGATAGACATCCAAGTACGGTTGTTCACCTTTTCGAATCGCTTCGGCAAACAGGTAACTGGTGAAGAAATCTCCCCCTCCGTGTCCTGCTTGTCTGGCCTTTTCCGCCCAGTCGGGAAACTCGGGAGTGTACACCTTCTCCTCCTCTTCCCCAGGCAGGACATTCCATGGATCATGGGCAAGGCGAATCTGACCCGTACCCCAGTAGCCTTTCCCTCTCACCAGTTCGACCAGGCCTCGTGTGCCGTGAACCCGATACCAGATACTGTGGCCCGGAACATTGATGCCAAAAAGGCGGAACACGGCTTCGTTATCCATCCGACAAAGGATGACCGCTCCGGCATCTTGTCGCCTGACACTCAAAGGATCCCGTTTGAGCCAGGGGATGGCCAGAGCGTTTACCGAAACCGGCATCGTGTCAGTGATATGCATCAGCGGTCCCAAAGCATGCGTGCAGTAGTATGTAGCCGCCAGGTTGTTGCGCCAGTGACGCAGACCGGGAGAAATACGCATCCAGTCTTCTCGTTTCATGGGATGGTTGTACTCTCCCTCAGCGTACATGACCTCACCTAAGGCGCCCTCTTGGTACAAACGGTGCATCTCGAGAGTGGGTGCGGTGTAGACGTAGTTTTCCGCCAACATGTAGATCAATCCGCTGCGCTCAACCTCGCGACACAAAGCGACGCCCTCGGCCAGTGTACGGCAGGCGGTGCATTCACTCAGAACGTGCTTGCCGGCACGAAGGGCCTTGATCGCCAAAGGCGCATGCTCATGGAAGTAATTGGCGGTGACGACCGCATCCATGTCATGTTCCAAGAAGGCGTCATAGTCCGTATAGGTGGCCACATTGTATCGTGCACCGACCTCTTTGAGTCGTTCTTCCCATGTGTCGCAAATCGCCACCAGTTCCATCCCGGCCGCAGATGCTTGACGCATCAAAGTCTGACCCCGCCTGATTCCCACAACCCCGACGCGAATGGTCTGTCCGCCGTGCGCCATTGTATGCCTCCATTCGATCTTCCCGGAACGAAGTTTCTGTCCGCAGAATGCTCTACCTGCCAGGTTAAGATGTCTAACCAAGACCTAGGTGCTCGATCGAGCACCTAGGTCACGCTGCAACTTGACTATCGTTGCTGCTCTCTTGTAGCCCACCACTCGGCTAAGACGGCGTTGCCGATGGCCTCCATCTGCTCTAAAGCCGAGGCGGCCGGCATCCTGCCCGCCCAAAGCTCGTTCCAGACCGGAGCAGAGCGAGAGATAATGTCAGTACCGGCCGGGTGAGTGTTGTATATGGGCTTACCCACTTCGAGACAGTCTAAGAAAGCTGCCATGTTTTGTGGCTTCGAAGTAGACGGATGGAAGAACTCCCGAGCCACTGACTGCTGAGTCGGGATGATGCCTCCGAGACGGGCGAATTCGCGCATCTGTTCTTTGTCCAGGAGGAACTCGACGAATCTGCGGGCCTCTTCGGGATAGCGAGTCGTCTTAGAGATGGCCCACGCTTCACCGGACATGTAAGAGCTGTGATAGCGCTGACCCTGATACTCGTAAGCCGGGAAGATAATGGCCTCCCATTCGTCTTCTGGAAGTTGACGCAAGGCCGGCACTGCCCAGACGCCTCCGGCCATGATGGCTACGTCACCGGATGCGGCCACCTGTGCGTAATCACCCCGTCCGGCAGGTAGCTGATAGGGCCCGTATTTGTTGCTCGCCAAATCGGCCATAATCTGAGTGGCTCCCACAGTGATGGGATTGTTGAAAGCCACTTTGCGTCCGTCGGGAGTAAACGGAGGACCTCCCCAGGACAATGCGGTCTCTCGATATCCGCCGGATCGAAAATCAAAGCCCCAACGATCGGGTTGACCGTCTCCGTCAAGATCCACGGTGAGACGCTTGATCAACTCAATAAACTCACTCCAGGTCCAGCTGGGCGAGGGAATCTGCAGACCTGCTTCCGCAAACATCCGCTGGTTGAGGAAGAACGGGACGGTGTTTGCTCCGTAAGGAGCGGCTCCCAATTGCCCCTGCCAGGTAAACAGAGGAAAGACCGAAGGCATAACCTCGCGCAGCGGTCCTCCCGCCCTGGTCCGCATGTCATCCAGAGGGGTGAACAGATCCGCCAGCTGAGAGAATGCTCCGCCGATCCAGATGACATCGGGGCCGGCTCCTCCCACGATCCGCGTCAAAATCACGTTTCCGTAATTCCCTGCCGGGTACTCCCATTCTATTTTGATCCCGGGATTGCGGGATTCATAGCGCCGTGCCCACGATTGGAACAGTTCGTGGCGATCCAATTGTCCACAACACGTGGTCCACCTCAAGACTATCTCTTCCTTGGCCCACACTCCAGGCATGCAGATCGAGACAATCAGCGCGCATGCCACCAAAGCCCAGCCTGTCCGACGCCTCATTCTGGTATTACCTCCCCATTTAAGAACTTGATCGCTACAAGTGCTACCATAGTATTTTCCCTCCGTCTACGTAGATTTCCTCCTATTTGACACTCTCGTTCTCGACTATTGATGTCAGAGGCATTAATAACATGAGGATCACTGATTATTGAAATCTACCATAGTAATTTTGTCAGTCCGTGGAATCATAAATGCTATGGCCCCTTTGCCAACCCAAGAAGCGCCCTCCCGTCAATGCGCAGCACGCGTATTAACGGGAGAATGGGTAGTCCATGCAACCCGGATTAAGAAAACAACTACAAAATAAAGAGGATGTCGGTCGTGTTTCAGACCCGTATCAGCGGCTCGTTGTGGTACAATCATGCATGGTAAGCTGCCTCGACACTCGTTTGATCGATCATCTTGAATCGGGAAGGTCGATCATGTGCGCCGACAGTCGCCGCTATTAGCCTTAGACTCGCTGATGCCGAGCCGGTTTGCGGATGGCTGCAAAGGTCTTTCGGGATGCTTGCCGCAAGAACGAGCTTCTTCGCGGGGATATGCGGAGTCTGATTCTCCGTGATGATCACAACAGCGATTCGCCGTCCGTGTGCTTTGAGGAGTGATTTTATTGGCACATCAGACACAGGTCCGCGTGCGCATGGCCCCATCTCCCACTGGGCCCATTCACGTCGGCAATCTACACACAGCCCTGTTCAACTGGCTATTTGCACGCAGTCAAGATGGAGTGTTTATCCTTCGCTTCGAGGATACGGATCAAGAACGATCCAAGCCCGAGTGGGAAGAAGTGATCTACAACGAGATGCGCTGGCTCGGGCTGGACTGGGATGAAGGCCCTGACATAGGTGGTCCTTATGGGCCGTATCGTCAGATGGAGCGTCTCGACATTTACGAGCGATACGCCAAGCGTCTGCTGGAATCCGGCCATGCTTATTACTGCTATTGCACGCCGGAAGAACTGGATGCCGAAAGAGCCGAGGCCCGGAAAAAAGGCGTGGGATACCTATACAGCCGCCGTTGCCTGCATCTGAGCGAGCAACAACGAGCCGCTTTCGAAAGTGAGGGCCGCCGGCCCACAATTCGCTTCCGTGTCCCCGACGGGGAGATTGTCAGCTTCGAGGACATAATACGAGGAGAGATAAAGACCTCGACCGATGATATGTCCGATCCGATCATCGTCCGCAGCAACGGCATCCCCACCTACAACTTCGCCGTCGCCGTTGATGACATCGAGATGCGGATCACACATATCATTCGGGGTGAGGGGCATATCAGCAACACGCCTCAGCAGATCCTGATCTATCAGGCCCTGGGGGTCGAGCCTCCGATTATTGCCCACGTCGGCCATATCCTGGGAGCGGACCGCACGAAACTCAGCAAACGCCACGGCGACAGTTTCGTTGGCGACTACCGGGACAAGGGATTCCTGCCGGATGCCTTGCTCAATTTCATGGCTCTTTTGGGATGGTCGCCGCCGGACGGCTCCGAGGAGATCAGCAGAGAACGCATGATCAAAGAGTTCACTCTTGAGCGGGTCTCAAAGGCGCCGTCGATCTTCGATCTGAAGAAGCTCGAGTGGCTAAACGGTTACTACATCCGATCGATGTCGATTGACGAGCTGACTCAAGCTTGCATCCCGTTTCTGCAGCGGGCCGGTCATCTGCCCGATGACCTCAGCGGCGTTGACATGGAGCGTCTGAAGGAAATAGTCGCCCTGTCTCAAGAGCGGATCAAGGTCTTGTCTGAGATCAATGATATGAGCGACTTCTTTTTTGGTCCGCCGAAGTACGATCCTAAATCGGTGAAAAAGACCCTGACGTCACAGGGGCGACAGGTGCTCATGACTCTCGAGAAGGAATTGGCGGATACGCCTTGGGAACCCGACGCTCTGGAGGCGGCAGTTCGCGGCGTTGCTGACCGCCTTGCAATCAAGGCCAAGGACGCCTTTCAACCCCTGCGAGTAGCCATCACGGGCAGCCTGGTCAGTCCCCCGCTTGTGGAAAGCATGAAGATCTTAGGCCGTGAGACCTGTCTGGAGCGCATCCGCCAGGGTATCGCTCTTTGCGAGTCGAAATCCTGAAGACAACCCCCCCGTCGCCGGACGATCGGACTAGGCGACGGGGTTTTTTATCGGACTTCCACATTGGCAGCGATGACGTCAGATGTCTTGCGGCCCAGCAAGCGCCAGGCGGACAGGATCAGCAGCACGGCTAAAGCGCCGTCGAGCAGCACCACTTGGGGAGCATCCAAGTAACCTCGCCAGACCATAACCGTCAAGACCAAACGGGAGAGCACGGCCAGCGAACCACCAAGGATCGTCCTTTCTTGAAGCCTCCTCGCCTGCACAATGAGCCAAGGAAGATCCCCGAGGTTTCGTTTCGGCAATGCGAGGTGCCCTTCCGCCTTCAAGATCGCCTCCGGGCCCAGGCCAATGCCCACGTCAGCTTGACGAAGAATCGAAGACTCGCCTTCCACATCGGCCACGGCACTGACCGCCGCTCCCGGTCCTACCCAAGTCCGTAAAGTCGGAATCTCCTGACCGCCCAACAACGTGACCTCCAGATCATTTCCCGCCAGCCACGCGGTTCGCTGCCTGTCCGTATCGCTGCCGCTGAGCAGGACGGTTTTCACGCCCAGTCTGTGCAACCGAGCGCGCGTTCGCGGCCATTCCTGGCACTCAGCCACACTGATGCCGATCACCCCTAAGACGTGATCCTCAGCCGCACAATAGACCGGCTCACAGTTGTTCTCTCTTGTTCGAGCTACCAGATGATCGGCGGATGTGACGTCCAATCCGTGTTGACGCATCAGCGCTTCATTCCCTACCAGGCAACGATGCCCGTCCACCAGCGCCGATACCCCCAGCCTAGGCCACAGCTTTCCCTGCTCCGCATCGGGCAAAGGAATCTTCTCATTGCGCGCTGCCCGACAGATTGCCCTGGCATACGGATGGCCGGCACGTGCCGCTGTCTCTGTCGCCGCAGCCACTGCGAGCAGTTCATTGGGAGAGCACGCCTGAGGTTTCACGGGCAGCACATCTACGACCAAGGCTTGACGACTGTGGATGCTCGTCACGTTGACCAAAGCAAAAAGACGTATTCGGCCAATCTGACTTAAGATCGCCCGTATCGGTTGACCGATGGGAATGATAGCCCTGCGCAAGAGCGCGCCTGCCGTGGCTATATAAGGCAGCTTCGCCGCCACGGCCCATGCCCCGGGGACGGCAAGCGCCACGAGACTCATGCTTTTGGGCAAGGTGCTTTGAAGCGAGGCTCCCCACAAAGGCAGAACCGTGGCCAGCCCTACGGCGACGACGGTGCACATCTGAGACCACCGGTTGAGCGCCACGATCAAGGGGTCTGTGGTCAGCGCCTCAGTCAGTGCCTCCTGTCCGGCGCTGACCGCTCGGGAAAGAACGGTCTGCTTATCGCGGCGGGCGATCGTCAAATGAAACGGATCACCCAAGTTGATGTCACCGGCAAAAACCGGATCGCCGAGCTCGAGATTGGCGGTAAAGGATTCCGCCCAAAAGGAGGCCACGACAGCCTGATCATCGGCCACAAAGCCGTCGAAGGGCACCACTTTGTTCGTCGGAACGAGGATCCTATCCGATTGATCGTCCCCCGTGGATCCGGTATTGGGTCCGCTCTCGATGGCGCTCAAGACCTCCTGCCAAATCGTCACCGGTTGACGGGCGCGCTCCAACATCAAGCTTTGCAGTGCGCAAACCAGTGTGCCCATACCCAAAATGAGCACGGCATCGGACCATTCTCCAAGCAATGCCGAGCCCACGGCCAACAGGAAATAAACCGCACCGCTGTTGACCCGGCGCAGGCGCAGCCAGTCAACTGCCCCGCTTATCGGCCACCACAGCGTCAGCAGCGCGGCAGCCGGGAGGAGAAAGGGACGATAGGCCTCGATCCCCCACTCATCCAACGGTGCGTAGCCAACCATAAGCCAGATGATCAGCCCGAGCCATGCGCCTATGAGCCCCGCTATCTGCCAACGGCGTCTAGACTTGCGCGCGGCAATCGCATCCACGTCTACTCGAGCTCTCCTTTCACAAACAATACTGCTCCAGAACGGCGTTTCGAAAGTGATCGACAGCGTTTCACGCCGACATCGAGACATTTCCTGGAAAGAATTCGTTCTCCTGCGTCCGTCGGCAGGATCTCGACATCCGGACTAGAACCCCAATTTGATGTCGAAAAGCAGTTCACGGAGAGGAGACATGGCCGCCATGGAAGATGCCTTCCGACTCACACCTGACAACTACGTTCACGTTCTTGCGGCAGAAAGCTACCGCCCCTTCGCCTGCCGGGCAAAGACGAAAGAAGAACTTGAGGCCTGGCAGCGCGATTTCCGTCCCTACCTGTGGAAGCTCCTCGGGCTCAATCGCATCGCCGCCAGGTGCAGCGCAGACCCGCAGGCCCAACAGGTGGGCGTTGAAGAGCTTAACGATCATATTCGTGAAGAGTGGAAGTTAGAGACTGAACCGGGTTTTTGGGTACCGTTCTATCTGTTGCGTCCCAAGAGCCAAGACGGCCCCGTGCCGCTTGTCATCACGCCTCACGGACATGGAAAAGCGGCAAAAAAGACCTATGTGGGCATATGGGAGACCGAAGAAGAACGCGAGAGTATTGAAGGCGGCGAACGCGATGTAGCCCTCCAGGCCGTCCGCGAAGGCTATGTGGCCATTGCCCCTGACATGCGCGGCTTTGCGGATCTTCGGCGGCAACCGGAAATCGAAAAGGATGCCAACAACTCCTGTCGCACCATGCAGATGCATGCCTTTATGTTCGGCAGGACCTTGATTGGCGAGCGCGTCTGGGATGTTATGCGCTTGATCGACTATGCCAAGACACGTCCCGAGATCGATGCTACACGTGTGGCCGTGACGGGCAATTCGGGCGGAGGTACGGTTTCGTTGTTTGCCGGGGCCTGTGATGAGCGCATCACGGTGTGTGCTCCTTCCTCATATTTTTGCACTTTCGAGCATTCCATCGGCTCCATCCGGCACTGCGAGTGCAATTATGTGCCGGGGTTGATGGCCGTAGCGGAGATGTACGATGTCGCCAGTCTGGTCGCTCCTCGTGCTTTCTTGGCCGTGGCGGGCCGTACGGATCCCATCTTCCCCTATGAAGCCACCAAGATGGCCTTCGAAAAGGTGAAAGAAGCCTACACCGTCGCAGGCGTAAGTGAGCGTTGTGAGCTGTACACGGGCGATGGAGGCCACCGCTACTACAAGGCGGGCGTCTGGCCCTTCATGCGCCGTTGGCTGACACAAAGCTGACAATGCGAGGAGTGTCGGCAGGAGAACAAGCGATATCAAAGAACGTTGTTTTTTCAAGCGTTCTTCCAGATGACGCTAAGTTGAAGTGGGGAGGCTGTTCATGTACAAGATCGCAGTTATCGGAGGCGACGGCACCGGTCCGGAAGTTGTTCGCGAGGGGTTAAAAGTTCTCGAAGCGGCGGCGTCCAAGTTCGGCTTCCGGTATGAGACCGTGATGTATGATTTTGGCGGTGAACGATACTTGCGCACCGGAGAGGTGCTGCCTGACTCCGCCGTGGATGAGTTGCGACAGTTCGATGCCATCTATCTGGGTGCCATCGGACACCCCGAAGTCAAACCTGGAATCTTGGAGAAGGGCATCTTGCTGCGCCTCCGTTTTGAGTTGGATCAGTACATCAACCTGCGTCCCGTGAAGCTCTATCCGGGCGTGGAGACCCCGCTGAAGGACAAAGGCCCCGCGGATATCGACTTTGTGGTCGTCCGCGAGAACACCGAAGGCCTCTACTCCGGATCCGGTGGCTTTCTGCGTCGGGGAACCCCCAACGAAGTGGCCATCCAAGAGTCAGTCAATACACGATTCGGTGTTGAGCGCTGTCTGCGCTATGCTCTTGAGCTCACCCGCAAGCGCAATAAGGAGCGTAAGCTGACTCTTTGCGGCAAGACCAATGTCTTGACCTATGCCTTCGATCTGTGGGAACGTGTCTTCAACGAGCTGGGTGATGCCGAATATCCGGACATTACGCGGGATTATGCTCATGTTGATGCCACCGTGATGTGGATGGTTAAAAATCCTGAGTGGTTTGACGTCATCGTTACCGACAACATGTTCGGGGATATCATCACCGATCTTGGGGCCATGATTCAGGGCGGTATGGGCATCGCTGCCGGAGGCAACATCAATCCCGAGGGTGTGTCGATGTTCGAACCGATCGGCGGTTCGGCTCCCAAGTATACCGGCAAGAACATGATTAACCCTCTGGCCGCTATCTCGGCCTTGGGGATGATGCTCGATACGTTGGGCAACAGCGAGGCCGCGACGGCTGTGGAACAAGCCATCATGAAAGTCTGCCCGATGCTAGATAGCATGGCTGCCGGTCGCATGGGATACACGACCAGTGAAGTAGGCGATCTGGTCTGTGAGAATCTCTAGAGACGTTTGTTGAGCACCTGATTCGATCGACATATTTGCCGAAATGAGCGTTGCTGCCGCCTTGGACACTTGTCTTGATCGACCTTCGCAGGCCGAAATGCCTTGCGAGGGTCGATCATGTGCGTAGACATTTGCCGACTCAACCACTCCCGGGCCCTTCGAGCACCAGACATCGCCGTCGCCTTTCGGCACGGTGGTGCGATCATCATTGCCAGAGCGACACGGCTCTACCATCTACGCCCCTTCGCAAAGTGGCGTTCTTTCCGTGGCGCTGTGATGCATGGTCCGGGCAGTCCGCTTGGTGGGCCATTAGTCAGTCAGACCTGTGCGGCTGGGCGGCGCACTTTATCGGATAGGACTGATTGAGCGACATGACCGAACGTCGAAAAACTGATTTTCTCATCATTGGCAGCGGTGTCGCCGGCCTCTATACGGCGGTAAGAGCCGCCGCCCACGGGTCGACGATCCTCGTTACCAAAGGGCGCGTTCCTGACAGCAACACGTATTACGCTCAGGGCGGCATTGCGGCCGCCATCAGTGAATCGGATTCTCCGCAGGATCACCTGAGCGATACCCTGCAAGCCGGTGCTGGCCTGTGCCTCGAAGAGGCAGTGGAGGTACTGGTATCCGAAGGACCCCGGCGCATCTTTGATCTGATCTCATTGGGAACGCGCTTTGACCGCCTGCCCTCCGGGGAATTGATGTTGGGTAAAGAGGCCGCTCATAGCCATCGCCGCATAGTCCACGCTCGCGGTGATGCCACCGGAGCGGAACTCATAGAATCTCTGGCCGCACATGCCCGGCAGGTACCCAACCTGACGATCATAGAGGAATGTCTGGCTCTGGAGCTGTTGATCAGTGACGACCGATGTGTAGGGGCGATCATGCTGCCCAAAGAAGGCTCACCGTGGTGGTGCATGTCCCGAGCCACGGTGCTGGCCACGGGCGGATGTGGTCAACTGTACAGCCACACGACCAATCCGACGATCGCCACCGGTGATGGGCAGGCTATGGCTCTCAGGGCCGGGGCCTATCTGTTCGATATGGAGTTTGTGCAGTTCCACCCCACCGCTTTAGCCACTGAGGCTACCCAGATGCCTCTGATTTCCGAAGCGGTGCGAGGCGAAGGAGCGCGCTTGCTGAACGCTGAAGGGATACGTTTTATGTCCGGAGTCCATCCCTGGCAGGAGCTGGCTCCCCGCGATGTCGTGGCTCGTGCCATTTTTGCCCAGATGCAACAAGGCAGCCAGGTGTATCTCGATGCCACTCATCTGGGTGAGAATTTCCCCTCTCGTTTTCCCGGTATTTTCGCCATCTGTATGGAGCGGGGAATCGATCCGCGCCGGGAACTCATACCGGTCGCTCCGGCCGCTCACTTCATCATGGGAGGGGTCCGGACGGACCTAAACGGAGCAACCTCGGTCCCCGGGCTTTTTGCCTGCGGAGAGGTAGCATGTACGGGGGTACACGGAGCCAATCGCTTGGCCAGCAATTCTCTTCTCGAAGGGCTGGTCTTTGCCGAACGTGTGGCGCAGACCGTAAAGAACGCTCCATTCCTGACCGCCCGTGCGCATACCATGGCCAAGCCTGCTGTTGACCCGACATCTCCCCCATCGCCCTCACAGGCCACGCCCGCCAAGGAACTCATCCAAGAACTGCAGAAAATCATGTGGGATAATGTCGGCATTGAGCGCAGCGCTTCGAGCCTTGAGCAAGCGATAGCAAGGATCGATTCTCTGGCGGCGCAAGACGCGGCGCACACCTTTCCGGCCTACAATATGCTGACGGTGGCCAAAGCCATTGCCGGGGCGGCCCTCATGAGAGAGGAGAGTCGGGGAGGCCACTACCGAAAGGACTTCCCCGTTCAGAGACAACAGTGGCAACAGCGCCGCATCGCCGTCCATCGTGAGGGAATGCGTGTTGTCTCTGCCACAAATCCAAATATGATTGACCGGGGAGGAAGCAAGTGAATCCCATCTGGCTTGAGGAAACAATTCGGCGCTGTCTCGAAGAGGATATTGGCTACGGTGATCTGACGACCGAGTCGATAGTGCCGTCCGACCGCCAGGCACTGGGCAGGATCACGGCCAAAGAATCCGGACGAATCGCCGGTGTGGATGTCGCCAGACTCGCTTTTCAACTGCTCGATTCCAGCGTGGAAATAATCGTTGACGCGCCGGACGGCACGGACGTAAATCCGGGTGACGGTGTACTGCGCCTAAAAGGCCCGGCATCAGCTGTCTTGTCCGGCGAGCGCGTGGCGCTGAATTTCTTGCAGCGTCTGTCCGGCATCGCCAGCGCTACCGCACTGGCGGTCAAGGCGGTGGCTCCCTATGGTACCCGTATTGTCGACACTCGTAAGACCACACCGGGCTTGCGCCCTCTGGAGAAATACGCGGTGCGAGTCGGAGGCGGACTCAATCATCGCATGGGACTCGATGATGCCGTATTGATCAAAGACAACCACATCGCCGTGGCCGGTAGCATCACGGAAGCGGTACGCCGGGTTCGCGAGCGCGTCGGCCATATGGTCAAGATTGAGGTAGAAACCGAGAGTCTAGACCAAGTAGATGAAGCGCTGGCCGCCGGTGTTGACATCATCATGTTGGACAACATGGACCTGCAGACCATGCGCGAGGCCGTCACCCGGATAAACAAGCGAGCTCTCGTCGAAGCCTCCGGCAACATGCGACTCGAGCGCCTGCCTGAGGTAGCTGCCACCGGAGTCGACATCATCTCCATGGGTTGGCTGACGCACTCGGCTCCTGCCCTCGATTTAAGCCTTAAGCTGCAAGTCGTCTAATAGACAACGTTAAAAAGCGGGGCGAATCTCGCCCCGCGACGATGTTACAACTTGGAAATGGAATCATCAAAGGCCTGCCACAGGCGCTTAGTCACAGGACCGGGTACACCATTGCCGACGGGCTTGCCGTCAATGGTCGTGACGGGTAAGACCTCGATGCCGGTGCTGGTGATAAAGACTTCGTCCGCGTTCTCAACCTCAGACATACCAAATGTCTCTTCCCGCACCTCTATCTGCAGTTTGCGGGCCAAAGAGAGTACATAATCACGGGTGATTCCGGCGAGGATGTGCTCATCGGCCGGATGGGTGAACAAGCACTCTCCACGGACCATGAAGAAATTCGAGCTTCCTCCCTCGGTCACTATTCCGTCCCGAACGAAGATAGCTTCAGCGGCACCGGCCTCGGCCGCCTGTTGTTTAGCCAATACGTTTGGCAAAAGAGCTATGGATTTGATATCGCAGCGATGCCAACGTATGTCGGGTACCGTAATGCAGGCCACACCACGGTTGACACGCTCGGCATCGGGACGCGGCACCTCGCGAGCGATCATGAAGACCGTCACGGGAACCTCGGAAGCGGGAAACTCGTGCTTGCGCGGTGCGGGGCCCCGGGTCACCTGCAGGTACAGCGTCGCATTCACGCATCCGTTGCGGTCTACGGTCTCCAATGCCGCTTCCATCAGCTCCTGCGTCGATGGCAGCCCATCCAACTTGATGGCCTCGGCACTGCGTCTTAGACGAGCCAGGTGCTCTTCGGCCGCAAACGGCTTTCCTCCGTAGAAGCGAATCACTTCGTAGACGCCGTCAGCAAAAACAAAGCCCCGATCTTCCACAGGTACTACTGCCTCTGCATAGTCCACAAACGAGCCGTTCAGATAGACAACCTTGCTCATACCTCTATTCCTCCCCCCTCATCTATCACAGCGCATTGCGTTCGCCATACCTCACGTCCGTCAACTACCAGTCGCACCTGCCACCTCCCCGACCTGATGGGAAAACTGGCCCTGGCGTAGATCAAAGTCGGATCGGGGTCAGGTGCATAGCCTTTGCCTATGTCTGTGTGATACAGCGTTACCTGTCCGTCGGCATCCAGGCGTTCCCAATAGACGGCGAAAGGGATCCCCTCCGTTAACGTGCCCCGGCCTTTATCCCAACGCCAAAAGACGGCAAAATGCGCCGCTCTTCGTCCGTCAATCTTCAAGACCTCACCTACAGGCTGCCAGTCGATCTCACGCCTGTCACTGTAGGTCCACATCAAAGCCGGGGCATCGGCTCGCAACGGCTGAAGATATGGACCGAAGCGATCATCGAGGTACGCACCGACGGTCGGTGAAATGGTTTGCGCTGTGGAAAAGAACCATTCGGGGGTGAACAACAGGGTCGCCATGAGTATCCATGGGATCGTGGCGACAGTCGTCTCAACAACAGAAGAGCGTCTTTGACCTCCCGGGCTAGGCAGGCCAACCAGCGAACCGGCCAAGGCGCCGCCCAAAAAGCCTCCTATATGCGCCACGTGATCAATACGCGGCACCAGGAGGCCTATCACGAAATTGATACCCAAAATCTGCAGAAGCTCCGTATCGAGCCGCATGTACCGTTTGGGCAGGCGTCGCAACCGGAAGTGAACCGTATAGCCGATCAGACCGAAAACAGCCGCAGATGCACCGACAGCCAACGATTGGGGTTGCGCGAGCAGACTGGCCACGTAGCCGGCAACCCCTCCTAAGATAAACACTATGCAAAAACGGAGCGAGCCGAGGATGCTCTCCACTGCGTTGCCGAAGATAAACAGGGCGTACATGTTGAACAGGAGATGGCGAAGATCCGCATGCAAGAAATTGGCGGTGAGTAACCGATAATACTCCCCCGCCCAAATCGCGGCGGATTTAGCTCCCCACTCCAATAGAGCGCCGCGCAATAAGAGATCAAAGGCAAAAACCAAGATCGACAAGATCACAAAGAGCCTGGTACCCCATCCGCGCACAGAAATTCCTCCGCCTCTCAGCCCACCGATCCTTCCATTTCAAGCTGAATAAGACGGTTGAGCTCTACTGCATACTCCATGGGCAACTCCTTGGCAAAGGGTTCGATAAAGCCCATGACAATCATCATGGCCGCTTCAGTCTCGCTTAGACCCCTGCTTTGCAGGTAGAAAAGCTGCTCCTCGCTGATCTTGGATACGGTGGCTTCATGCTCCATGGTCACTTCATTGTTGTGCACTTGAATGCGCGGGATGGTATCCGCTCTCGAATCCTCATCGAAAATAAGGGTGTCGCACTCTACCTTGGTTCGGCTGCCTCTCGCGTTGGGAGCGATGTGAACGAGGCCTCGATAGGTGTTGTGCCCGCCGGCAGCGCTTATAGACTTGGAGATGATCGTCGATGAGGTGTCGGGGGCAGCATGAATGACCTTTGCTCCGGCATCCAGATGCTGTTGGGCAGTGGCCACGGCGATGGAAAGGATGTCAGCCTTGGCACCGCGGCCCAACAGATAAACAGCAGGATATTTCATGGTCACCAGACTGCCCATATTGCCGTCTACCCACTCCATCGTGGCGTCTTCGTGGGCATGAGCGCGCTTGGTCACCAGGTTGTAGACGTTCTTGGACCAGTTTTGAATCGTACTGTAACGGCATCGGGCACCCTTCTTGACGATGATCTCGACCACGGCGCTGTGAAGGGAACTCGATGAATACTGCGGCGCCGTGCACCCTTCCACGTAGTGCACAAAACTGCCGGGTTCACAAATGATCAGGGTTCGCTCAAACTGGCCCATGTTCTCCGTATTGATCCGGAAGTAGGCTTGCAGCGGAATCTCGACGCGAACACCTTCAGGGACCCAGATAAAGCTGCCACCGCTCCATACGGCGGAGTTCAGTGCCGCGAACTTGTTGTCGGAAGCCGGAACCACAGTACCGAAGTACTCGCGAAACAGATCCGGGTACTCGCGCAGGGCTGTGTCTGTGTCACAAAAAATGACCCCTTGACGTGCCAGATCGTCACGAATGCTCTGATACACGACCTCTGACTCGTACTGAGCGGAGACACCGGCTAAGAACTTCTGCTCCGCTTCCGGGATGCCCAGACGATCAAAGGTGTGTTTTATGTCTACCGGCACTTCTTCCCACGTTCGACCGGGTCTCTCGCTGGCTCGCACGTAATAATGAATCTCTTGGAAATCGACCCCGGACAGATCCGCTCCCCAGGTGGGCATGGGTTTGCTCATGAATATATCGAAGGCGCGCAAACGCAGATCACGCATCCACGCCGGTTCGCCTTTCATCTCCGATATCTGAGCTACGATCTCCTTGCTTAAGCCCTTTTCACTCTTAAAGGCGTAGTTTTCCCTGTCGCGAAACCCATACTTATACTCATAACTGAGGTCGAGCCGGCGTTTGGCCATGCGCTTCCCCCTTCTGCAACCAACATGCTTTCCAACTTTCAGTCTTCATCATAGTGCAAAAGCCTTTAGCTGTCCATCATTCATGACGCTCACAAGACGAATCGGGCGTACAAGGGAGCACGCCGCAGATCCGTCCGGAGCCTGTTTTGCTCAAACGGCGCCCAGCGCACGATAAGGCCTATTGGCATCCTCCCGGCGATCCTCTATGATATACAGGCCATGGCCCGGAGGGAGACAGGAGGCCGAAGCACATGGGTGCATCTTCTATATTGCGTGCATGGCGCCGGTCAAAAGATCGATGGCAAAAGAGTATCTGGGTGGCAGTGACTGTCATCACCGTGGCCATGTTTTCCGGCGGATGCAGTCTGCTGCCCATGCGCAGTCTGAACCGCTTTGACAATGCCGCTGAGGAATCACAATTGCACGGGCGACTGATGGTAGCGGCCAACGTGTCCTCCATTCCTGATCTGGCCGTCAACGGTTCTTCGGTAACCCTGATCGTGAGCAAGGATGGCAGGCAACATGTACAACAAGTGCCTGTAGTCGACTCAAAAGCAACCGCTACGGTCGCCGATCTGCTTCCGGGCCTGTGGAACGTCGTCTTGCGTGTTTCGGACGAGTCCGGCCAACCCATCTACGAGGCCGAAGGCGAGGTGACCATCCTGCCCGACGCCGTTGCCACTCTCGAACTCGTCTTGCGCCCTCTGCCCGGGACTCTAGTCGTTTCGGTAAACCCGCAGGCGCATCCGCAGTTACAGGGGGCGCAACAGGGACGCCTATACAACAATCCGGGCGGCTACACGACGATGACCAAAGAGCCCGACGGCACCCTGACGGCGACCAAGGTTCTGCCAGCCGGGACCTACGACTACAGCATCGCCTTGTACGGAGCGACCTTCTATGCCAAGGATCGCGTCTACGAAAGCCACTGGGATACGATCACCATCCTGCCTGGAAAGACAATTTCGTTGCAGTGGGATCCCGTGACCGGCGAATGCGTGGTCATCGGCAATGTGGACAACCCGCCGCCAACGCCAACAGACGTCCAACTGACCGTCACGGATGAAGGTTTATTGATCAGTTGGCCTCCGGTGCCGGATATCGAAGGCGATCTCGATGGTTATCGCATCTATCTGCGTCAAAACCCGCTCGACAAGTTCAATCTGGTACAGGAGGTCGACGCCGGCACACGATCCTATACGTACCCGGCCAAGCAGTTGCGCGACGGCAGGACCGTCGAGGTTGTGGTCACAGCTGTCGACCGAACGGGCCAGGAGAGCAATCGTTCCGAAGTGGTCAGCATCGTCTATTTCGCGCCGTAAGTTCAACAGGGGGGCACGTTGGGCCCCCCTCGTTGCATTCGATCCTACAGACGTGAGATGAGCAGCTCGCGCTCAAAGAGCAGGTCTTTCGGCAACCGATCATAGAGCCGGATAAACAGCTCGTCCTGTTCGTGGGCTTCTTTTTTCCAATCTTCGCGGTCGATGGACTGAACCCACTCCAGATCCTCGGCTGTGAAGTCAGTCAGACCCTCGAGATCAAGATCGCCGGGCTTAGGCATCCAGCCCAACGGAGTCTCGACGGCGCCCACCCGTCCGTGGCAACGATCCACAATCCACTTCATGACGCGCATGTTGTCTCCGAAACCGGGCCAAACGATCTTGCCTTCGTCGTTCTTGCGAAACCAGTTGACGTGGAAAAACCGCGGAGGATCGGCGACACGCTTGCGCATGCTGAGCCAGTGAGCGAAGTAATCACCCATGTGATATCCCGCAAAAGGCAGCATGGCGAAAGGATCTCTGCGCACGCGGCCCACGGCACCGGCGGCGGCAGCGGTGGTCTCCGAGCCCATAGTCGCGCCCAGATAGACGCCGTGTCCCCAGTTGTAGGCCTCAAAGACCAAGGGGACGTTATGAGCCCGTCGTCCGCCGAAGATGAAAGCGCTGATCGGCACGCCCTGCGGGTCATCCCAGGCGGGATCGACTACCGGGCACTGAGAAATGGGAGCGGTAAAGCGAGCATTGGGATGGGCTGCAGGCCGACCGCAATCAGGTGTCCACTCTTGGCCGCGCCAGTCAATCAGCTTCTCCGGAGGCTCTTCAGTCATGCCTTCCCACCAGACGTCTCCGTCGGGCGTCAAAGCGCAGTTGGTGAAGATCGATTTGGCCCGAATGGACAGCATAGCGTTCCTGTTGGACTCCATGGACGTCCCGGGTGCGACGCCGAAGAAACCGGCTTCCGGATTGATGGCATACAGCCGCCCGTCTTTACCCGGTTTGATCCAAGCAATGTCGTCTCCGACAGTCCAGACTTTCCAGCCTTGCTTTCTGTAGTGCTCAGGCGGAATGAGCATGGCCAGGTTGGTCTTTCCGCATGCGCTCGGGAAGGCGGCCGCCACGTAGGTCTTTTCGCCTTCGGGTGACTCAAAGCCTACGATGAGCATATGCTCCGCAAGCCAGCCTTGTTCGCGACCCATATAAGAGGCGATGCGCAGGGCAAAACACTTCTTGCCCAACAAGGCATTGCCGCCATATCCGCTTCCGTATGACCAGATGGCCTTTTCTTCGGGGAAGTGAACGATGTACTTATGCTGTGGATTGCAGGGCCAGGGGACATCCTTTTCACCGGGCTTCAGCGGCGCTCCTACTGAATGCAGGCAAGGCACGAAATCGCCGTCGTCTCCCAGTACGTCCAAAACCGCTTTACCCATGCGCGTCATGATGCGCATGTTGACGACTACATACGGGGAGTCGGTCAGCTCGACTCCGATGTGGGCAATATCGGAACCCAAAGGACCCATGCTGAACGGGATCACATACATGGTCCGCCCTCTCATGGAACCTTTGAACAACTTGGTCAAAGTGGCCTTCATCTCTACCGGATCTACCCAATTGTTCGTCGGGCCCGCATCTTCAGGACGCCGAGTACAAATGAAGGTCCTGTCTTCCACGCGCGCCACATCGTCGGGATGTGAACGGCACAGATAGCTATTAGGACGTTTCTCTTCGTTCAGCTTGATGAACGTCCCCTGCTTGACCATAAGATCGCACAGTCGATCATACTCTTCCTGCGATCCGTCACACCAGTGAATGGCATCGGGCTCGCACAGTTCCGCCATCGACTTAACCCATTCGAGGAGCTTCTTATTAGATGTCATCGATGTCATCAATACAATATCCCCCTGCCTGTAAAAGGATGCCGTGTCATATTCTTGTCATTTTCAATGTAGGCTATCATACGGTGTGAGCAGTGTCAAAGGGCTTTCGCCATGTATGCGCATCGGAAATGTGTGTACACTTCATTCGAGTCCGTCTTGACGGTAGAACGCAAGAACTGTATAGTAGACAAACCCCACCACATAAGACCGTGTTAGGAGGGATTGCCCGATGAGCGTGGATCAGGTCAAGGCCATAATGCGTGCCAAAGATGCCATAAGCAGCGCAAAAGTAAGAGGAACCCAAGCCGTGATCGGATTCGACGGATTTGTTGATGAGATCAGCGAAGCAGTTGACAAACGCACGTCGCCAGACACCTATAAAAGGATAGAAACCATCGCCGAGTTTGGCGAGCGGATCGGCAAAGCCGCCGGCCTTTCCACGAACATCGAGCTTGTCCCCAAGGTCATCAAACTGGGGGGTAACGGTCCTATCATGGCCAACGCGTTAGCCGCTTTAGGACTGGACGTCACATATATCGGTGCGCTTGGCCGACCCTTGCATCCCGTTTTCAGAGAGTTGGCTCTCAAGGCCCGAGTCATCTCCATTGCTCAACCGGGACACACGGATGCCTTGGAGTTCAGTGACGGCACAATCATGTTAGGGAAGCTCGAGTCCATTAAGAATATCAACTGGGAGAGTCTAGTCACTGCCATCCCTCTGACGGAGATGATCGACCTGTTCTCCCGCACTGAGCTGATCGCCACGGTCAACTGGACCATGATCCCCTACATGACCGAAATATGGCAGCATCTGATTGACGACGTCTTCTCCGTGATCAACTACGACGAGCCGCCGATGATCTTTTTCGACCTTTCGGATCCTGAGAAACGTTCTCCCGATGAGATCGCAGAAGCCTTGAGAACCATTCAACGCTTCAACGGGCCTTGTCGGGCCACCCTCGGTCTCAACCGCAAAGAGGCCACACAAGTAGCCGAAGCCCTCGGACTCCGACTCAGTTACGATCCGGCGAACGCACCGCTAGATGAAATCACCAAGGCGATCGCCGAAAACATGGACATCTACGGTATCGTAGTCCATCCCCTGGACCAGGCGGCTTGTGTCTTGGACGGAGTCTTTTGTATTGCTGACGGTCCGTATACCGCACACCCGAGGCTGACCACGGGAGCAGGCGACAACTTCAACGCCGGCTTCTGCCTCGGGCAAGTACTCAACCTCTATCCGAAAGACTGCCTGATCCTGGGCGCCGCCACATCAGGGTTTTATGTTCGCTACGAGTATAGCCCTTCCCTTTCTGAGCTTCTTGACTTCCTCGATCTGTGGGCCAATAACGTCGGACGGGAATTCGCGTGATTGGCTCTTGGATGTGACCGGGGCAAGGTGCACGGCGCGCCTTGCCCTCACAGTTCATCGCTGCCCAGCAGTCGTCCGTTCTGATCGATGAACAACCAAGGAAGTCCCTCAGGCACCCGATCCCGACGCACGTGTACGCTGTCAACGGGGTAGTTTATCGTTTGGAAGACGAAATCGCCGGGAGCCGGGCTTCGCAGGTAAACGATGACCTGCAGTGCACCGCTTCGGCGCACTATCTCGTGAATCTTCACCGCATAGCCTCCCGTGGGTGCTTCACCGAGAGCGGCCACCACGAGAAGATGCGTCCTCCAATCTCCGGGCGCATGTATGAGACCGCGCAGGTACGGACGTGAGGCGAGAAAGCACTCGAATTCATCGGAGTCCCTCAAGACACCAAACCAACAGCCCGGTAGATTGGGCTGATCGCACCACTGCCATCCGGTGATCTTCCGGTCACATGCATACAGCTTCACCGTCGTCTCCCCCCTGCCACACTCCGTTATATCCCCGGGGCGGAGGCAGAAGCTCCCTGCCTATCTAGTATGCACAACTGTGACACTGCAGGAAATAAGCGCCAGCGGACAGAACTCCAAGGCAACTGTGAACGACCGGTTCGGATCTTATACGGCTATTGCCTTGGAGGTGTCTTCATGCAGGTGCAAGGTATCGTCGTCCCTTTGATTACCCCTCTCACGGATGATGAGTGCATTGACAGCCGAGGACTGCAGCGACTCATAGAGCACATGATCAATGCTGACATCGACGGCATTTTTGTCGCCGGAACCACGGGCGAATACTCGCGTCTGTCACCGCAACAACGCCACAGCCTCTTTGCACAGGCAGCGGAGTTTGCATCCGGTCGCATCACAGTCTATGCCGGCGTGACCGACTCGGGCTTTCGAGCCGTGCGCAGTCACATCGAGGCTGCCAAAGCGGCAGGTGTCGACTGTTGCGTCGCGGGACTGCCCTACTACTTCCCCGTTCATGACGATGACGAAGCGTATGCTTGGTTTGCCAAGTTGATAGACTCCTCTCCCCTGCCGGTTCTGCTATACGACATCCCGTCGCATGCCCAGGCGGCTCTCTCGCCGGCAGTGGTGGCCAGATTGGCCTCAGCGGTGGCCGGGGTCAAAGACAGTAGCGGTGATCCGAGCAAGATCAAGGAGTTCATGGCCGCTTTGGGAGGCAACCGGCGTCAAGCCGCCTATTTGAGCGGCAGTGAGGAGCTCACGCGGCTGGCGGTTGCCCAAGGCGCGGACGGCATGGTGCCGTCCCTGGGAAATGTCATTCCCCGACTGCTTTCCACCCTATGGCAGCGCCGTCATGATCCACAGGAACTCGATCGCCTCGCATCAATCATGGACGACATCAACCATCTGAATCAACGCTACAAAGGCAGTGTGGCCGGGATCGCCTGGAAGAAGCGTGTGCTCGCCCTGCAGGGTATATGCTCCGATGCTCTCAGCCTGCCCGCTACCCCAGTGCCTAAGAGCGATGATGCCTACTTGCTGCAGCAAGTCGAGCGCGCCGCGGCAGCCCTGGACGCTCCATGACGGTTACGGATCAACTCAGATAAGGTCGAATGACCTCGGTCCACAGTTCGTAGCCCGCTCGACTCAGATGCAGGCCGTCCGGTCCGAACAGCTCTTGTCGGGGCTTGCCGTCGGCCCCCAACATGACGCTGAACAGGTCTATAAAGACCAATCTGCCGTCGCGCTGGGTGAACTCGTACAGCAAGCCGTTCAGAGTACGCACGGCCTCCAACATATGGATCCGGGCGGGACTGGGTTTTGTGGACACCAAGGCAATGCGCGTCCGGGGCAGATGCTGATGGGTCAGAGTGACAAACTCTTCGTAGTCGGCAAACACGCTCTCCGGGCTGTTTCCCCGGGCCAGATCGTTATCACCTGAGTACAGGACGATCAGGCGAGGCTTGTAGGGCCAGACGATCCGATGGGCATAGCCTGTGACCTGGGCCACGGTTGAACCGCCGAAGCCGCGATTTATGACCGGTATCGGAGCGAAGTCTTCAGCCAGGGTGTCCCATAGCCTGATGGTCGAGCTGCCGACAAAAAGCACCGCATCCCTCGGAGGGGGCTGTTGTCGATCTTGTTCTTCAAAGGCGATGATGCTATCCAAGAAAGGTGTTTCCGTGCCAGCCATGATTTGAGCCTCCGCATTCTTTATTTGGCGTGTGACAAAGCATCTTCCATAGCCTTTAGGTAGGCCGTTGTCGTGATGGTAGCCCCCGCAACGGCGTCTATCTGTAACGACTGGGCCCTCAAGACCCTGTCGATTACCTCTTGACTCGTCTTTTTCGACGCGAAGCGCATATCCTTGGTGATCTCAATAGCCACTACTTCGCCTTCGCTGACCGTCACTTCCACGCCGTTGCTCCAGCGACCGCCCTCAAACCAACCTGCATACACTCCATCACGAAGGGCGGCAAAATCAATCTCTTCCACCGAGAGGCTTTTTATCGAGGACTGTCCCACCATGAGAAGCAGGCCAACTACTCCCATGATCAAGACAAAGCCACCCATGACCAACAATAAGGCCTTCAACAGTCTCACCGTGCACCACCTCTCATTGCCAACAAAGGCGTATTCGTCGAGCACAGCCACGAACCTGCATTCAGTTGTCTCAGAAAGACTACCTGTCTTTAGAACCATAGGCTACAATAGAGCTGTTGGAAATCAAAAAACCAAAGCCGGGAGCGACATCCATGCCTGAAGTGCGAATCATGCCCTGTCTGGATATCAAAGACGGTCGTATAGTTAAGGGAGTAAACTTCGTTTCCCTGCAAGATGCCGGGGATCCGGTGCAAGCCGCCCAAGCCTATGAGCAAGACGGCGCTGATGAACTGGCCTTTTTGGACATCACCGCCACCGTCGAGAAGCGCCGCACCACGCTCGATGTGTTACAGCAAGTGGCCCGGACCGTCGATATACCCCTCACCGTAGGAGGAGGGATCTCCTCGGTTTCCGATGCGCAAAGGGTACTCCTGGCGGGTGCGGATCGGGTCAGCGTCAGTTCGGCAGCCTTTCGCAATCCGGAGCTCATCGACGATCTGGCGCGGACGTTGGGATCCGACAGACTCGTTGTTGCCATTGACGTCGATCGTTCCGACGTTACGGCTTCGGGTTATGAGGTCTACATTGACGGTGGCCGAACCGCCACCGGGGTTGATGCCCTGGCCTGGGCACAGGAAGCCGCACGGCGCGGCGCCGGAATGATTCTGCCCACAAGTAAGGCCTGTGACGGCCTGAAACAAGGTTACGACATTCCGTTGATTCGCCTGCTTAAAAAGAACCTGTCAGTGCCTGTCGTGGCTTCGGGCGGGGCAGGTGCTCTCCAGCACTTCCTGGAGGCGGCACAGGCTGGAGCCGACATCCTCTTGGCAGCCTCGGTCTTTCATTTCGGTCAAATCCGCATATCCGAGCTCAAGCGATATCTGGAAGAACACGGCATTCAAGTGGCCGGCCGTCCGTGACGCGCAAAGCGGTATGAGAGGATAGGTTTGAGATTACGAGAGTACGAGCGTATATGAAGTGATTGATGGATGTCGTCGTAGTAGAGGTGTGGGTTTTGTGGGTTGACTCCGGAGGAGTTGTCCACAAACCCACACCCGGTGAAAAGAGCTAAAAAGAGAGAAAAGACGCCCTGCCTCCGATTGGTGTTAGTGGCACAAAACCCAGAAGGGAGTCAGGACGTCTTGATAGATAAGCTTCGCAAAGAAATCGGTATCTCCTCCTTAAGCGAACTGGCGATGGATTTATGGACGATGATGCGGGAGCGGTCGCGTTGACGCCATGACGGAGCTTTGTTACACTATAGCCGACATGCAGGGGGCAGCCTGATCTGGCCCCGAATATATCGGCGACACTGCTGAGACGTGACGTAAGGCCCGTCGAAGCGGTGACAGGGGAGCTCGTGGTTCCGGGCTGAGAGGATGAGAAGACTCATCGACCCTTTGAACCTGATTCCGGGTAATGCCGGCGTAGGGATCCTAGGTGTTGGTTGTGTTTTTCACACCGGAACCTGCTCGCCCACGCTGCGAGGAGGTTTTTTTAATGAATCGCTCCAGACTGTTGCTCGTATCCGTGTTGTTGGCCACTCTCTTGTGGTCGGGAGTCGGACAAGCTAAACCCAGGCTTGTCGTCTACACATACGACAGTTTCGTCTCGTGGGGTCCGGCCAAGCAGATTGAGGACGGCTTTGAACAGATGTATGACGTCGATGTCGTCTTCGTGGCTCCGGCGAGCTCAGGAGAGATGCTCGCCCGCCTGATCAGTGAGATGGAAACAGGCGGCACCGAAGCTGATGTCTTTGTCGGGTTGAGCGACACCTATCTCAGTCGCGTGCACAGCCGCAACGTATTTCGTCCGATCGATGCGGCCAAGGTTCCCAACCTGAAGGCCATTCCCGAAAACCTGCTTTTTGATGCCAAAGGTCATGTCGTGCCCTTCGACCACGGCTACATCACCTTGGTCTATGACACCAGGGCAATAAAGGCGGAGGATCTGCCCAAGACCTTTGAGGATCTGACCGATCCCCGTTTCAAAAACAAGATTATCGCTATCGATCCTCGCACCTCTTCCGTCGGGCATGCCCTTTTGATGTGGACCATCAAGCATTACGGTGAAGACGGATTCGTCGACTACTGGCGCAGACTGGCCCCTAACCTGCTCACCATCGCCGGCGGTTGGAGCGCGGCCTACAAGATGTTCACCAACGGTGACGCCCCGATCGTCGTCAGCTACGCCACGGATACGGCCTATGCCGTCATGGAAGGTCTCGGACCTATCTACGGAGTACTGCCTCTCCATGATGCAGGGTATTTACAAATCGAGGGTGTAGGAATAGTCCGAACCTCGAAGAATGTCGATCTGGCCCATGCCTTCGTCGACTACCTGCTTTCACCGGAAGTCCAGGAATTGATCCCGACAACTAACTGGATGTACCCGGCCAATCCGCAGGCCAAGCTGCCCGAAGAGTGGGTCCGATACGCTCAGCCCCCCAAGAACTCCGTGCGCATCGACCCTGAGGAGCTGGATCGTAAAGAGGCCACGTGGTTGCGTCAATGGGCCATGGCGGTCTCTATGTAACCGGTAAAAGCGCATCCGGGCTGTCGTCCAACTTGTCACCGACAGCCCGGATGCCGGTGTTCCGAAGGGACGAAGAAAGGATCAGCTATGCCTCCAAATCGTACTCATAGACGGCCGTGGCTTGTCGTCCTTCCGTTGGGCTTCTTGGCTCTGTTTTTCTATCTGCCCCTCTTGGGCCTGCTCAAAGAGAGCCTGTTCACAGCAGGCGATTCGTCCCCTCTGGTTACCACGCTCAAAGATCCGTACTTTTGGCATCTGCTTAGACTGACGGTCAAGCAAGCAAGTCTCAGCGCATTGGCCAGCGCGGTCATCGGTCTTCCACTGGGATACATACTGGCCAATCACCGGTTGCCAATGCCGCGACTGTGGCGGGCTTTGACCGTTGTCCCTTTTGTCTTGCCAGCCATTGTCGTCGCCCTCGGCTTTATCCTCTTTTTCGGTCATAACGGCTATTTCAACAGAGCTCTCATGGCTTTGTTCGGCGTCCGCCTGCCGCTGCTCTACTCGTTTCAGGGCATCATTCTGGCCCACGCCTTCTACAACGCTCCGATCGTCGCCCGAACCACGGCAGTGGCCTGGGAGGCGCTCGATCCGGCCCTGGAGCAAGGAGCTCGGGCGTTGGGAGCCTCACCCTGGACCACCTTCCGGAAGGTTACGTGGCCTATGATTTGGCCGGCCACGGCCAGCGGCGCCCTGTTGGCCTTCATCTTTTCGTTTTTCAGTTTTCCCCTGGTTTTAACCTTGGGCGGAGCTCGCTACGCCACTTTGGAGGTCGAGGTTTACACCCAGGTGCGCGTGCTCCTCGACAACACCACGGGTGCCGCTTTCGCTTTGTTTGAGACGCTGGCTTCTTTAAGCCTCACCTATCTCTACCTCCGTGTTGAGACCCGTAATCGCTCTCAATACGGCAGCTATGCCCGGAAAAGACAACACCGTCCCCTATTCGGTCGCTCTTGGGCCGGCAATATCTTGTTGGTCATCTATCTGCTCTTTTTGGCCTTGCTTTACGGGGGACCGATCGGTGCCGTCGTCTACGATTCCTTGGTGGGTGAGAACGGCAAGCTGTCCTTAGAGGCCTATGCTTTTGTTCTGAAATGGGATCACGCCGCTCAGATCGGTCACAGCCCGCTGGGTGCCGTCGTCAACACCTTGCGTTTTGCATTCAGCTCTATGCTCTTAGCCGTCTTTCTCGGCACGGCGTTGGCGGTCTCTCTTCCGCGACTGTCAAGACGGGGAGCTCAATTGTGGGAGACTCTGGCCATGGCGCCTTTGGCGGTCTCTTCGGTCGCCTTCGGCTATGCCATGTTGCGTGCCTATCGTCTGGGAGTCTTGCGGTATCTTAGCCTCGGGCCCACCGGAGCAATCATAGCCGCTCATGTCGTTTTGGGGCTTCCCTTTGCCCTGCGAGTCCTGCGCCCCCACTTCCAAAGTTTCGATTACCGGCTTGTTCAGGCGGCGCGCTCGCTGGGGGCTTCGCCCAGGGATGTCTTTTTTCGAGTGACGCTGCCCCTTTCCAGTGCTGCCCTGCTGGTAGCTGCCGCTTTTTCTTTCTCCATCTCGGTCTCTGAGATGAGCGCGACGATAATGCTCGCCCAACCGGGCTTTTCCACCATGCCGCTGACCATATATCATTTGGTCTCGGCACGCGAGTTTTCTGCCGCCGCGGCCATGGCCGTTTTGCTGATGTGGGTCATGACGCTGGTCTTCGCCATCATGGAGGCGGCGGGACAGTATCTCATCAGCCTACGGATCGGAGGAGACCACCATGTATCTGAGCTTTGAGCAACTAACCAAACGCTATGGAGAGGTGACCGCACTGCAGGATGTCACCTTTGGCGTCGAGCGCAGTGAATTCGTTTCATTGTTGGGGCCTTCCGGCTGCGGCAAGACAACGACACTGCTGTTACTGGCGGGATTTGAACAGCCGACATCCGGACGCATTCTGTTGGAAGGCAGGGACTTGTCCGAGCTGCCTCCGGAAAAACGCGGAGTGGGTATGGTCTTCCAACACTATGCGCTCTTTCCGCATATGACAGTTGCTGAAAACATAGCTTTCGGCCTGGTGCACGGCGTGACCAAACGCTTTTCCCGCTCAGAGGCCATGAGTCGTGTGGACCGGCTCCTGGATATGATCGATCTCGCCCCTTTGCGCAAGCGCAAACCTGCTGAGCTGTCCGCAGGTCAACAGCAGCGAGTAGCGATCGCCCGCTCTCTAGCTCCAGAGCCACGCGTCCTGTGCCTCGATGAACCCCTCTCGGCTCTTGATGCTCTCCTCAGGGAGAGGTTGCGATTGGAGATCAGGCGTCTGCAGCGGGAGCTGGGTCTGACAGTACTGTATGTGACCCATGATCAGGAAGAGGCATTGGCCATCTCTGACCGGGTAGTGGTGATGAACCAAGGGAAAATCCTGCAGATCGGAACACCCTGGGAAGTATATGACCGTCCGGCCACGAGGTTCGTCGCTGGCTTCATCGGCAAGGGATCGCTCTTGGACGGAGAGGTGGTAGCCACCGGCGGGCAAATCGTTTTCAAGGTGACAAGCGGTGCGAAAATGGCAGTGCCAGCCGACTGCTGGTGTGGTGCTTCGCCGCCGCGGGCCGGGCATCGCCTGGGAGTACTGCTGCGCTCAGAGCGCGTTCGAGTGACCTTGAGCAATGACGAAGACGGCAGATCGGACAGCAGCCGACTAGGCCTGAGTGGACGTCTTGAAGAAGTTGAGTTTCTCGGAGCCCAGTGTCGGCTGCAGATTTCCGGTCCGGCGGGGAATCTCGTAGCCACCGCGCCGGCTGCGGAGATAGGAGCCTGGCAGGCTCGCCTAGGCTCCAAAGTCACCGTCTTTTGTCGCGTGGATGACGTTCGTCTTGTCCCCTGGTAGGAATCGTGGTACAGGGTGCGGATCATTTGGCCGCAGCCACTTCTCTGTCAGCGGTCGGTATGTACGGTTGATAGGTAGTGACCAAAGCCTGCAAGACAGACTGTATTTGCCGATATTCACCGGCCATCAGCAGCTGCTCCAACAAAGCGATCCCTTGAGCGAGCTCTTCGGAGGGCAACTTAGCGTTCTTACAAATGAAGATGCGCTCGTGCTCCGTGACCGAGGTGGCCTCATCATCCATGACCAGCTCCTCAAAGAGCTTCTCCCCGGGGCGCCGTCCGGTGAAAACGATCTGTATGTCTTTGTTCGGGCGGAATCCTGACAGTGTAATCAAATTCCGGGCCAGATCCACGATCTTCACGGGCTCACCCATATCCAAGATGAAAACCTCGCCGCCTTGCCCTAAAGCCGCGGCCTGCAGAACGAGCTGAGCCGCCTCGGGAATGGTCATGAAGTAACGCCGCATCTCGGGATCGGTAACGGTGACCGGGCCGCCCTTGGCGATTTGACGCTGAAAGACGGGAATGACGCTGCCCCGGCTGCCCAAAACGTTGCCAAAGCGCACCGAAACGTACTTCGTTCTATTGTGCGCATTGAGATCTTGGACGATCAACTCGGCCACGCGCTTGGTAGCCCCCATGACACTGGTCGGATTCACCGCCTTGTCCGTGGAGATCATGACGAATTTGCGCGCACCGTACTCCAACGCCGCCCGAGCTACGTTTCGCGTTCCGAAAACGTTGGTCTTTACCGCTTCATCGGGGAACTGCTCCATATAGGGCACGTGCTTGTGGGCCGCGGCGTGGAGCACGTACTGCGGCCGGTACTCCTTGAAGACTGCCATGATCTTCCGCTCATCGCGCACATCGGCGATAACCTGAACCTTGGGTACATCGGGGAATTTCTCGTTGAGATCCATAGCGGCCTCAAAAATCGAGTTTTCACCATGTCCGAGCAGGATCAGCAATTCCGGGCTAAAACGACAGATCTGGCGGCACAACTCCGAGCCAATAGAACCTCCGGCTCCCGTGACCAAGACCACCTCACCGGATATTTCAGCGGCGATTTGCTCCGCATTGAGCCGCACCGGCTCACGTCCCAGAAGATCGGAGACCGACACCGGCCGGATCTGACTGACCGAAACCTTCCCGTCAATCAGCTCGTTGACCGCGGGAATGGTGTGCAGTTTGACCTGCTTATCGCTTAGCGCCTCCACGATCTGCCTGCTCCTGCCGCCATATCGGGCGGGAAGGGTCAAGAGAACTTCCCGGACGTTATATGTATCCACCACTTCCTTGACATCATCCAAGGTTCCTAAAACCTTGACTCCATGGATCTGCATGTTACGCTTGCAAGGATCATCATCCAAAAAGCCGACCACGTGACGACCGGATTGCCGCAAGGGTATGACCAAGTCTGCTCCGATGCGACCCGCCCCGATGATGAGCACTGTTGAAGGCGGATTGGCGGAATCCGGCTTGTCTATGGCCGCATTCTTTTGGGAAAGCCAGAGTCGCCGCACGGCACGTAACAGGACCCGCGAAGAACTCACGAGAAAGGCCAAAACCACCCAGTGAATGGCGATGACTGACCGCGGCAATGGATAGCGAAGTGAAAGCAAACGCAGTGTCAAAGTGGATAACGTCGTGGCTCCGACCACATTCACTAACTCTTCGATACCGGCATAGCGCCACAGACTGTGATACAGTCCGCGCCAGATGAAGAAACCCAACGATGCCAGTGTGTACCAAAGCGCCAGATGAGTGTACGAAACCCAATAAGTTGAAGGCCACCGTCCGTCAAAGCGGACGAGAAGGCTGCCTAAGACTGCGACTTGCAAAAGTATGATGTCGCAAAGCAGCATGAGAAAGATCCGCACTTTCTTACGCTCCCAAATCCGCTGTTGCCCAGCGGTTTCATCGATAGCTTGCCGAGATTCCATTTACCACTTCCATCCTTTCACAAAGCCAGCGGTGTTTGTCGCGAATAGAACTGAGTTCCAACGAGGGTCGGTTATATTACACTATGTTCGTTATTCGCTGCCTCTTACCTACAACCTCGGTAGACATTTCCCGGGTTTTCGATGTGAATTTGTCAGCATCCAGTAAGGTGACGCTCGCCATGAGCGTCACCTTACTGGATTGAAAGGCGTTTGCAAGTCCTTGGACTCTCGGAGAGCCTGGAGTCCATGACCGGTAGGGACGGAAGGAAAGTGCGGAATCCAGATCGATAGCCATGGGAGTGACCGGTCGCTACGTACCTGAAGAAGCTCCTACGCCTCCTTGGCGGTGATCACAACCTTGCGCTTCCAACGACCGCTTCGATAATACGCGTAGTTTAAACCCAACCCCACAAAGGAGCTGGCGGCCATGCCGATCCACAAACCCCGAGTGCCCAAGCCTGCGGGCCCTGACAGGAAGCGCACCAGCGGCACTCGCACCAGCCACAAGGATCCAAGGGTGTTAAACATCGTCGCCACAGTGTCACCCGCGCCTCGCAACACCCCGGTCATGACAAACATTAAGGCAAAGGGGATGTACACCAAGCCCATGATCCGCAGATACGATGTACCGACTTCCAAGACGGCCGGATCCGTGGTAAACATGCCCAGCAACGTCTGTGGGATACTGAGCACCACGATGGAGACGGCACCGGTGATGGCGGCACCCAGCACGCCGCTCCAATAAACGATCTCTTTGACCCGTTCAAAGCGTCCCGCACCGACATTCTGCCCCACCAGCGCGGAAACCGCCATGCTGATGGAAAAGGCAGGCATGAAAGCGAACTGATCCAGCCGCGCTCCGGCGCCGGCACCGGCCACCACTGCGGGTCCGAAACTGTTGATCACCGAGTTTACCGCCAAGGCAGCGAATGAAACCATCGTCTGCTGCAGTCCTGCCGGCAATCCGATGCGCAGAGTCTGGGCAGTGAGATCCCGATCCAGCAGGGGCCCGTCGGCTCGGCTCAACCGCAGTACTTTGGCTGATACGATCAAGTGCCTGATGCTAAACACGGCTGAGAGAGCCTGAGCAAACACCGTGGCCAATGCGGCACCGCCAACACCCATTGCGGGAATCGGGCCTAAGCCCAGGATGCAGATTGGATCGAGAATCATGTTGGCTATGACGGCCCACATGAGATAGACCATGGGGGTACGCGAGTCTCCAAGTCCTCGGAGTATGGCGCTGGCGACATTGTAGAGGAAGGCGAAAAAAGTGCCGGCCAGGAAGATTCCCAGATAGACAGCGGCTTGACTGGCTATCTCCGGAGGGGTGTTGATCAATCGGAGCATCGGATGACGCACATACACCCCGACAACGCTGAGCACCAAACCAAGGATGCCCATCAAGACGACCGAATTGTTGCTGATGCGACGCACACCGACTTCATCACCCGCGCCGCGGGCCTGCGCTATCAGTGTGGTAGTAGCCACGGCCAGACCCATAACCATGGAGACCAACCCGAAAGAGATGGGCATGCTGACACTGACCGCCCCCAAAGCGTGGGGCCCCAAGAAGCGCCCGACCCATATGCTGTCTACCGTGTTGTAGGTCGCCTGCAACAGATTCCCCAGAAACATCGGCCAGGAAAACGTCAACAGATGGCGGGGGATGCTCCCTTTAGTAAAGTCGAGTTGCCTGGAAGACAATGATCACCGCTCCTCCTACGCTACTGTTTTACCGGTCTTCACGCGACGATTCTGCCTCACTTGGCAAGAGATTGCAATGCAAAATCTCAAAGCCTGGCGGGCAGATCGTGAAGGCATACCTCAGCAATTTGCACACAGACCCGAAAACACCTCCTACGAATCCGCCAAATGTTGGATTCCTGATTGCGTCCCATCGCATTTGCGGTAGCATGTGTCGTTAATTGTACCAGTCGTCACACCGAAGATCACTCAAGATCCGGTTTTGTAGCGTTTGAGGTATGGAAAACGCCAGAGTTGGGACTATAAGCAAGGACATCCATTAGGTGCCCAGGAACCAATGTAAGGAGGATATGCCTTTGAAAACGGTGATTGGTCTGTTCGAATCCCGTCAACAAGCCGAAGAAGCAGTCAGTGAACTGCGGGCCAAGGATTTCAGCTCTGACGAAATATCCTTGGTGTCTAAGGATGATCGCTCCCAGAGCGCCAGCCGTGAAGGACGATCTGACATGGAGGCGGGAGACCTCGGTGTCGACAGCGATATCAGCACAGGAACGGCTGTGGGAAGTGCTCTGGGAGGAGCTGCGGGACTCGCCATGAGCGCCGGTGCCCTGGCCATTCCCGGGATCGGTCCGATCGTGGCCATGGGACCGTTGGCTGCGACCTTGGGCGGAGCGGTAACAGGAGGCCTGGCCGGAGGCTTGGTCGATCTTGGTATCCCTGAAAACGAGGGCCGTGATATCGAGAACGAGATTCGAGGAGGAAGCACACTGGCGGTAGTCGAGACTGATGCCTCCCGGGCTGAAGAGGCCGCCGAGATTCTCCGTAGCAAGGGCGCCAAGTCGACAAAAATCCGCGATCGCTCCTGAATCGCAAGATCGTATCACAAGAGGGCTGCTGTGCAAGCGGTCCTCTTTTTATATCGAACATCGCCTGGAAGCGCTGTGCATGATACGATCGCGCCAAATCGCGTCGGCCATGATGATGATACCACGGTACCTCATGCTCAGCGCGCATGTCTTTGCTTAAACACTCGACTAGGGACGGCGGGATCAGCAGGGGTGCGTCCAGACACCCCTGCTCACGGACCTGTGTGCGGTATTATCAACCTTGCGGTGGTAGCGCACGATTGCGGAACATCACTTCTTCCAATGGTCGTTTGGGCACATGCAGGGTTCCGGTCTCGTCTTTGTAGTACTTGATGCAGCCCTTAGCCTCTACGGCCACGGGAGACTCGGCGGGATAGCCCAGGGCCACTATGCTGTGAATGATATAGCGCTCGGGAATTCCAAGCAGCTCACGCAGACGGTCACGGTCGACAGAGCCTATCCAACAACTGCCGATACCCTCACCCACTCCGGCCAAGATCAGGTTTTCCACCGCCGCACCGGCATCGGTATCATAGCCAGAGTTGCGGATCTCAAGATCCACAAGAATCACCACATAGGCCACAGGGCGCTCTCCCGGCTTGGGGGTCCCCTCCGGAGCGATGTAGGCTGCCCATTTGGTCGTGGCAAAGACAGGCTCCAGCAAATCCTTGTCATCAACCACGATGTATTTGATGGGCTGCAGATTCGACGCCTGCGGTGCCAAACGCGCCGCATTGATCATCTTTTTCAATACGTCTTCAGGAATCGGCGTCTGCCTGAACTTCCTGATCGTGCGACGGGAGACTATGGCATCGTAGACATTCATGGGCCTCTCTCCTTCCACGGCAGGATGATTGTCGTATTCTCGGCCGTCAGGATCCTTTCCTTGTCTCGTTAGTTAGGGCTGCAAGATTGACACTCTCCGGTCCGGACAGTATGCTTCAACCAGACAAGCTGGCATAGAGCAGGAGGGATTACGCCATGCCCGTGAAGACCATCCGCTGGGACGATGATCGCATTGTGATCATTGATCAGTCCCGTCTTCCTCTGGAGACAGCATACATCTCCCTTGACACGTGTGACCAAGTATGGGAAGCCATTCGCCGTCTGAAAGTGCGGGGAGCTCCGGCGATCGGCCTCACGGCAGCTTTCGGAGTCTATCTGGCCGCCAGAGCTTCGAAGGCGACAGAGGTCGAAGAGCTGTTGTCCGACATCGATCGAGCGGCAAAATACCTGGCCACGGCTCGGCCCACGGCCGTCAATCTGTTCTGGGCTCTGCGAAGGATGCAGAAATGCGCTCGTCAAAAAGCCGCCGCGATACCGGATGTGGAGACCGTGAAAGCAGCCCTGCTGGCGGAAGCCCAGAGCATGATCCAAGAGGACAATGCGGTCTGTCTTTCCATCGGCTACCACGGTTTGACGCTTTTGCGCCCGGGAATGAACCTCCTCACCCACTGCAACGCCGGTGGCTTGGGCACCGCTCAGTGGGGTACGGCTCTCGCTCCCATCTATCTGGCTCACGAACAAGGATACTCTCTGCGCGTCTATGTGGATGAGACGCGGCCCGTCTTGCAGGGTGCCCGCCTCACGGCCTGGGAGTTGCAGCAGGCCGGAGTGCATGCCGTTCTCATCTGCGACAATATGGCTGGCTTTCTCATGCAACGCGGCAGGATAGACGCCATTATCGTCGGGACCGATCGCGTGACCGCCAACGGTGACGTGGTCAACAAAATCGGCACCTACAGTCTGGCGGTCCTGGCTCGCCATCACGGTATTCCCTTTTATGTCGCCGCGCCCCGCTCCTCCATAGATCTGGAGACCTCCAAAGGTGAGATGGTCACCATCGAAGAGCGGGACGCTGATGAAATAACCTCTGCCTTCGGCGTGCGGACGGCCCCGCAAGACATTGAAGTCTACAACCCTGCCTTCGATGTCACCCCCGCCGAGTTGGTTACGGCGATGATCACCGAAGTGGGCATTCTCCGGCATCCGTGTGAGGTCTCATTGGCTGAGGCCAAACACACGGCATTTAAGATGAGCGAAGCGGTCCGCAAACGTCTTGAAGACACTTAGGGAGCGAAGACCAAAACCAAGGTCCCGGCCACGACCAGGGCAGCTCCCGCCAGAGCAACGGCGCTGGGGCGCTCGCCCAAAAGCACTATGGACAGGACGATGGCCACGACCACACTGAGGCGATCGATGGGAGCTATGCGACTGACCGGTCCGCTTTGCAGGGCGCGGAAATAGAACACCCAGGAAGCGGCACCTGACAACCCGGCCAGGACGATGAACAACAGTGTTCTACCGGAAATACCGGCAAAGCTCATCTTTCCGTTGAATAACGCGACAACGACCAACGTGGCGGCCATGATGAGACTACGCACCATCGTCGCCGTAATCGAGTCTACTCCCTGTACGCCGATCTTTCCGAAGATCGCCACCAAACCTCCACAGACAGCAGCCAATAAAGCATCAGTGATCCAACTCATAGTGCACCTCTTCTCTCTATGTACGTGTTCTGTCACTTTCTTGGATGGTCTTCAGCCGAGCCGCCATTCTGTCAACTACTTCCGGATGCGAAGGCGCCAGGTTTTCCTGTTGACCTATATCGGCATTGAGGTTGTACAGTTGCGGATACGGTGCGTTGCCGGATTCTATCCCGGTGTATTTGCGCACAGCGGGCCCTTTGTAGGGAGGAATAAACACCCATTCTCCTTGATGCAGCAGAGTCTTGCCCCCGGTTCCTTCAAGAACGAGTTCCGTTCGGCCCACCGGATCTTGACCCAACAAGGCCGGTAGAACGTTAAGACTGTCTACCGCGACATCGGGTGCCAAGGGCTGTCCGAGCAAGGCCGCAAATGAAGCGAAGAAATCAACTTGGCAGACTTTGGCGTCAGTCCGTCCAGGCTCGATGTGTCCCTTCCAACTGATCAGCAGCGGGACGCGCGTCCCTCCGTCAAAGAGGCTGTACTTGCCGCCGCGCAGAGGTCCTGCGGGGCGATGGCCCGCGCTGAGTTCCACCGCTTGGTCTTCGTAACCGTCATCCAAAACAGGTCCGTTGTCGCTCGAAAAGATGACAATCGTGTTCTCGGCCAGTCCGAGCCGCTCGAGCGTATCGAGCATTTGCCCTACGCACCAATCCAGCTCGGCAATCACATCACCGCGAGGGCCGAGCCCTGTGGTGCCGGCAAAGCGCGGTCCGGGAACCCGCGGCACATGGGGCTGGTGAAGGGCATAGTAGAGGAAGAAGGGCCCTTCCCGATTCTCATTGACGAATGATAGCGCCCTTTCCAAAAAGACCTCCGCCATCTCTTCGTCTTTCCACAGAGCTTTCGTTCCGCCGCGCATATAGCCTATGCGGCTGATGCCGTTAACGACGGCCATATCGTGTCCGTGGCTGTACTTCATGCGCAAAAGCTCAGGATTGTCCCTGCCTGTCGGCAAACCCGGGAACGGATTCTCATAATCCACCTCAATCGGATCGTCAGGATCCAATCCGACCACACGTCGCCCTTCAACATAGACGCAGGGGACTCTGTCATTCGTGGCCGCCATGATGAAAGAGTAGTCAAAGCCGACATCGAGCGGCGACGGATCGATATCGCCGTTCCAGTCCAGATCGCCCTCGCCCAGGCCCAGATGCCATTTACCGACTATGCCGGTGACATAGCCCGCCTCCTGCAACATACCTGGCAGAGTCTGCATACCCCGCGGGATAATCATCGGAGCGTCGCCGGCCAGGATGCGGGCCCCAGGATTGCGCCACGGATAAGAGCCTGTGAGCAGACTGTATCGCGAGGGCGTACACGTCGCCGCCGTCGCATACCCTTGCATGAACTGCAAACCTTGATCAGCGAGTCTGTCCAGGTTGGGAGTCTGCAAACGCGTCGCCCCGTAACAACTGAGATCACCGAACCCGAGGTCATCGGCATACATGATGATGATGTTAGGGCGCTGAGATCCATCAGCCATAGACACTACCTCCCGGAAAGTCGGATGCTCAAGAGATTATCCCCTTTTACGGTAAAATCCTGCGTGCTGTTGCTCATCCTCCGGAGCGATGGTCACGGGTGCTGAGAAAGGCGCGAATCCCCTTCTTTATTGGTTGAGTATGAAATCGCCGCATCCAGTCGGAAGGTTTTTCATACGGAGATCGCTAATAATGGATAGGCCTATAGACGTAGGCCTGTGCACATCGAAGAAGAGAAAGGAGCGTTGCCATGAGGAATGATAGGTTTTTTGCTCTAATGTTGGTCTTGCTGATCGCACTCTCCGGCTCTGCGGTGGCGGCACCCGCGACGGTACAGTATGTCGTACACGGAGCCCAGAATCTCATCGACACTTACAGAGAGATCTTCGCGGATTTTACTGCTCAGACCGGCATACCCGTCGAAGTAGTACCCACGACGGGCGGTCAAAAAGGTAAATGGGAGAAAGTACTGACCTTGGTGGCCGGCGGAGTCTCCCCCGACGTGGTCGGAGGGGTAAGCACGGAGTTCGGGGAGTTCGCCATCAGCGGCCTTTTGCGTCCGCTCGACGATTTGATCCGCGCCAGCCGGGTCCGCATGGACGCCTTGGTTCCTCCGTTTGTCGACGCCTTGCAGCTCGGCGGCAAGCAGTACCTGTTGCCCTACGGAAGCTCGGCGTTGGCCATGTTTTACAATGTACGGCTTCTTGATACCGCCGGTTTGGCTTATCCTCCGCGGGAATGGAACACCCGTGAATGGGATTATCCGACATTTGTCGAGTATGCGAAGAAACTCACGATAACCGCCCCTGATGGAAGCATCAACCAATACGGTATCGCCGGCATTTTCTGGGACAGCTGGATCACACTTCCCTATCCTTGGGGCGGCCGTTGGGTCTCAGACGATCTGAGAACCTTTGAAGGCACCCGTCCGGACACAGTGGCCTCCGTACAGGCCCTTCAAGATCTGATCTACGAGCATCGCGTCATGTTCAACGGCACCGGACAGACCAACTTCGTCTCACACAAAGGAGGCATGGCCGGTCTTGGAACCTGGTCACTGGCCGCACTCGCTCAGTCCGACGTGGATTGGGACTTCATGCCTTGGTTCCGTGTCAAAGACCGGGCACAAGCGGCTATCTTCCCCATCGGCTACGGTATCCTGTCCACGTCGGATAAGCTGGAAGAGTCCTGGGAACTGGTGCGTTGGCTGACGTGGAACGAAAAGGCCAATCTGGAATACGCCACGGCGGCCGGAGCCATTCCGTCGCTGCGAAGCAATCTGCCGGCCTGGCGCAACCACTGGCGAAGCGTAGTCGGTCGCCCGGTCAGTGCGGATGTGGTCATCGAGCAGGCCGGTTTGTACTTCGGCATCGTCCAGATCCGCAAGTCCCCGGCGTTCTGGACCATTAACGACATCATGGGTGCAGCAGTGCGCCAGGTGACCGCCAACAACAAGTCCGCGCAGGCCGCTCTCGAGGAAGTCGCGCCTCAGATCCAGTCCCTCCTGGAAGAGACAGCACCTCGATTTGACTGAGATCGCTCGGCGTTAACGACAAGGCGTGCCCGTTCGACAAGGATGAGCACGCCGATATAAGATATAAGGCGAAATGAAAGCAGGGTGACGCTCGCTCAATCCGCGGGCGCCACCCTGCTTTTTTGCCTCTGACTTTAATCCCTCAAGTGCTCGGCAAGAGGCAAGTTCGCTTCCTTGATACCTTCGACGACTAGCCGGGCAAGTTCGATCGCTCCGTACTCACTGAAGTGAGTGTTATCCTCTTTGCCGTCGGGGTAGTTGGGATGCTCGCCTTTTTCCAGCCAAAGAAAGATGCGCTTGGTACCCTCGGGCCCCAGTTTTTCAAAGAGCACCTGGCTTTTTCGGTGAAGATCGATCACCGGCACCTGCATCTGCGCACCCAATTCCAAAATGGCTTGGGGGTAGGCGCCGTGGGAGAATCTGATGGTCCCATCCGGCAAGAACTGACGGCGATGCATCGGAGTGATCAGGACCGGGTGAGCGCCTTTGGCCCGGGCTCCTTCGATATACTGTCTCAGATAGGTCTTAAAAGTAGTCCGAGGCTCCGTATAGCGATTTGGATCGTCTGCCTTTTCGTCGTTATGAGCGAACTGAACCAAAAGGTAATCCCCCGGCTGAATCTGCCTTAAGATGGCATCAAGGCGCCCCTCATCGATGAAGCTCTTTGAGCTGCGACCGGAGACGGCGTGGTTCTTCACGGTGACCGCATCGGTGAAAAAGCGCTGAAGCACTTGTCCCCAGCCCGTCAAAGGCGCTCTGTTGGCCGCATAGCTGGCCACGGTCGAATCACCGGCCAGATAAACGGTGATCGGCCTGTCGGTCGTTTCTGTAGCCATTGCCGGTGAGCAATGGAGCCCAAAAACGATCAACGTTACAAAAAGAGCTATGATAGCGAGTTCGAAACCTAGTGTTGTTCCTGACGTCTCCAACGAAAGATGCCTCCTTTTTTGTATACCCCAACATAAAGAACACCGGCGGAATGCCCGACCGAAAGGCAATCCGCCCAGTGCCCTAAGAGTGATTATACAATCTGCCGTATTCTTCCTGCCGAGTTCAAACGAGAGCTGCTAAGCTCGCTGAAGAATCCTCTTGACGGGTTATTCATGGATCTCCAGCAACCAATCGACAATGCGCGCCCGAACCTTTTCGACTTCCTCGGCGGACAACGATCTGACGTTCCAGGGGACTTCGTCAAGCAGGCGCTGAAGCCCGTCAAGAATGTCCGTGCGATTGGCTTCGCTCGCCAAAACCCTTAAGGTATGAATGTATCGGTAGTCGTCGACCCCTTCGCGAATGCCCTCCCATTGCAGCGTCGGATACGAGCGGGTGGGCATGAAGAAGCTCGGATAGGTGATCATTGCATCCTTCTGCTCTTTGTGACTGGCGCCGTCGAAATCGTCGTAGGGTTGATCCTTGGGGCGCTGAAAGGTCCAGCTCCACATACCCTCGGCGCCGCTTTTGGCCAGGAAGAGTCCGGTAATGTAACGGTTGGCCAGCATGCGGCCTTCCTGTCCCGTGTAAGAGCCACTGCCATAGCACCAAAAGCGCCCTTCTACCGCTTGAGCCTCTGTCTGGCGCGTCTGCGCGGCAGACGGCGAGGAGGCAAAGCTGATGTACCAAGTGCGAACATCCAGCACGTCATCGAGCAGTTCATTGACCATCTGGACATTATTGGCTGTGGTGAAGGTGGGCAATCCAATATCCTTGATGATGCTTAGCAAAGCCCGAGCGTCACGTGCTTTATCGGCAGTTGACGGCTCATCAACCGCGTGGTAGACCATCTCTCCCCAACCTTCACGATGTCCCCGTTCGGCAAAGTGGCGAATCACTTCGGCATAAAACTCAGCAAACTCAGGGCTGCCGATCTCTTTGCCGGTCAGTTGGCTGACCCGGTTGCGCAGGCCTTGGAAGTCCATGACAATCGGCCCGTCCAAACCAACTTCGCGGACCATCTTCATGTAAGCGGCGAACTTGTCGGAGTTTATAACCGGTTTGTTGTCCCGCGCCTGTATGGTGCTGTGCGTCAACGGATACATGACCAGTCCCGTGATGCCATGCTTGCGGAAATCCTCAAGCTCGGCTCTGACCGACTCTTCAGGAAACATCTCCCATCGACTGCTGTCGGTGTAGAGGCCCCAATGGCGATCGCTGGGCTGAAGCAACGAGAATGGCAGAACCCACAGCCTAAGCGGCCGGCGTATCGTCTGTCCGTTTGAGTCTTCGAAGACGACTTCGCCCTCGTATACACCCGCGGGTGTGCCTTCGGGTACGTTGATCGTAAACCAGATCTGGGCCTGCTGAAAAGCGGCCAAGGAGAGGGTCGCCGAGGGAATCGGTACTCCCGTATGAACGCTTCGAATCATGCGAATTCGGCTCTCAGGCATGTCCGGATCGCGCAATGGCACCAAGACTTCCGGAACAATCCAAAAATCCGGGCTGTTCCAGTTCGTACGTTGCGCCATGTAATGCGCTCTATGGATGTCGATGACTTGCGCGGGAATGATCTTGTCAGGCCCTGTCAAATCGGAAACACTTACGGCAAGCGCCTCTACATTGGAGAAAGCCAGGACGCCCATGGTAAAGGGCACACTCTCTCCCGGAGTGGCAAACACCGCCGGTTCCCGTTGGAGATCCTCCTCATCCGGACGATAACCATAGCGAATGGCCTCTACGGCTGCCGGTGTAAAGACTCGCCAGGCCTTGCCGCCCTGGTCAGGCAATGGTCTGGCGGGCACACTTTCCAAAGACTCCGTGAAAGGCACACCGTATCTTTGCACCAAATGGAGGCGTTGCACGTCAAGGATCTGTCCTTCGGAAGTGTAGGTTTCTATCTGCCAACAGAAAAGACCGTGTGTTTCGGGACTCTCGTCACCGAAATCCACCGTGATGCCGTCCCAAGATAGACCCTCAAAACTTTGACGCCGCAGTATCCGTCTGTCGGGACCTGCGGGTTCTGAGGATATCCCTGAGACGGACACCTCAATGACGAAGCGGACATCAGCCAGCAGGATTGGATCGACTTCCGGTCGCACTATCAGTGCCGGCAAACCTTTTTCCTTGAAGTGCAAAAAACCTCTGACCAAAGGTCTGTAATCACCGAAGTAGAGAACACCGGAAGTCAAGCGCACTTGAGTGTTCAGTGCCATGATCGTCTGCCCGTCAGAATCCAGCAGTTGGGCGATGAGAGCGTATGATCCGTTAGAGAGTGTGCTTGGCAAGACCCATGTTACCGGACTGAGAGGTTCCGCTATCGCCCATTGATCCTGAACCACCGCTTCTCCGGTGCTATCAGTCAAAACAAAACGAAGCTCGGCGGCACCGGCCGGAGGATGCGCATTCCAATCAAAGCTTAAGGCCAATTCCCGATCGGAGCGAATGACAGGAGGACGCTCCATGCCTTGCAAGAAAGGCACGATCAGGCTTTTGGCCTGCGTCGAAACCCCTGAAATATCCGGAGAAAACCAAAGGTACGCGTCCTCGATTACTCCCTCCGGAGCTCTCAACAGCTCCACAGTCCAGACGGCGCCGTCAGCGCCTTGGGGAACTTCCACACTCAACACTTCGGGTGACGAACCCCACGATACGACCTCGCCGTGGATTGATCCGTCAGGCCTTCTGACCCGCAAGAGCACATTCTCATTGGGGCCTCCTCCCCTACCCCAGACTTCAAAGGACCTGAGATCCTGAGGCACGAAGAAGTACAAAGGACCGGCGGCAAAGATACTGTGTATCTCCTGGCCCTGTCGGGCGGGTATCACCCAACCCTCGGTTTCGGGTATCACTTCCGCGGCGTTGAGGCCTGTCTCAACGACAAGGCGGTATAACCCTCTTTTGGGGGCCTCAAATTCCAGCGTCCCTCGTTCGGCAGGTTGCAGTGTGAGTTTAGCCAGTCCGCTAGCCTGTTGATCGTCGACAATGACTGATACCTCATCTTCATAGCGCCCAACCCGAACCGATCGGACAAAAACGCGGGCCGGCCCCGGTTCTGCTACATACACCAAAACCTCATGGCGACCTCTGAGCGTGAGACGGCCCGGTGCAGCCGTAGCGATCTCATCATCCAACCTCACGGGAAGCCAACCTTCACCCAATTGGGCGGCAAAAACATGCACTGTGCCCATCAGTATGAAACTGGCTATCAAAAGGATCCTCTTGATGTAATCGCCCCTGACACGTATCATTCGATCGCCTCCCAGAGTGTTTTTTGTGAGAAGAACGACAATCGACAACACGGACATGAGACTATGCCGCCGCCAAACGCCCGCGGCGTTTGCAAGCTCTCCTACGTGGCGTATGAACGGCCCAACATGAGGGTGAGCGCATCTGAGATGGCTTCATTGATGCGTGAATAGATAGCCTTCCGTGAGACCTCTTCATTGCTGCCGACCACACTGGCCGCCACTATCGGAGGGGCAAAACTCACATGAATGTGCCGCCGTTCGCGTTTGATGGCCACCGGGACAATGGGAGCTTTGGCGCGATGACTCAACATTGCCGCACCGGCCCGCAAAGCCCCCAACCCTTCGATATCCTTGCGCCTGGTGCCCTCGACAAAAATACCGATGACGCGGCCTTGTCTGAGCAGCTCCGAGGCCGCGGCCACGGCACGCCTGTCCGAGCCTCCTCTTTTTACGGGGATGGCTCCCGTCCGACGCATGTACCAACCGACGATCGGCGTGCTAAACAACTCATCTTTGGCCAGGAAGTGAACCTGACGATCGACAGCTGCGGCAACGCAGAACGGATCCAAGTTGCTTTTATGATTGGAGGCCAAAATCACAGGCCCCGTCGACGGCACGTGCTGTGCGTCGACGACGACGAAATCTGAGATCAACCCGAGATACAGTCTTCCCACGGTCTTGCCGAGGGCGTACCACATAAAGCTCACATCCTTTTCCATACCGCTACGCTGCACGAGCAAGGCAATCGGCACCCAAGGTGCGTACATCTCGTACAGCGCCGTCACGCAACTCCTTGTGAGCCGTGCTGCTTAGTCACCTACCAAAGAGCCTGGAGCCACAGAAGCACTCCAGGGCGCCTAGGTCATTTACTCGTCACGTAGCTCGTCATCAGACGAACTGAGGCCAGTTGAGCTTGCGACTGTCGCCACAGATGATCGACGCCTACAGACCACGGACTGGCCAGAAGGTCGATCAAGTCAGGTGCTCAACTTACTGTCTTGCCAAATCCAACCGTCCCGATACGGCGGTCAGGAGTTTTGTTCCGGCACTCGTCAAAGCGATAGCTTGGTGTGGTTTTCTCCTCACTGATCTTTCTACCTGCATGAAAAAAGAAAAGAACGGCTAAATCGACTGTGGCAGGAATCAGATTAAAGGTCCCCAACTTACTCAGGAGTAGCAGCTTTCTTGGAGGTTAACGATGAGCGACAGACCCAACATCCTTTTTTTCATGGTGGATCAGATGCAGGGGCGAGTTCTTGAACCGGATCACCCCTGTCTCACGCCGAATCTTGACGCTTTGGCATCGCGAGGTATCCGATTGTCGCAAGCATATACACCGAATGCAGTCTGCTCTCCTTCCCGCGCCAGCCTGATGACAGGCTTGTTGCCACATAATCACGGCGTTCTGGAAGTGATACACGTAGTGGACGAAGACCAATGCTGCTTGCGTACGGACAGATTGCACTGGGCACAGCGTCTGGAGCACCTGGGCTATCGTACAGGTTATTTCGGCAAGTGGCATGTGGAGAGAACGGAAAAACTCGAAGACTTCGGCTGGCAAGTACACTGTCTCCCCGCCAGTGCGCGCTATCGTCAGCGGCAAAGCGAGTTGAGAGGGACATCCGGTGCACAACAGCAGTTCACATTGGCGCACTACATAGACCAGCCTCCGGGGTATAAGCGCAATCTGCTGTATGGCGTCACGGACCAACCCCCGGAAAGGCGTGGCATGGGGGTGGCTACAAGTCTCGCCGCAGAGTTCTTGCAAGAGGTGTTGCGTGGCGAGACGCCGTGGTGCTGTTTCGTGAGCATCTCCGAGCCTCATGATCCGTTTATATGCTCCGAAGAGGCGTTCAGCCTCTACGACGTCGATGCCTTAGCGTTGCCTGCGAACCTGCATGATGATCTTTCCGATCGACCGGGGCTCTACCGCAAAGCGGGTGCTCCCTTTAGTCAAATGACCGACAGGCAGCATCGTGAGGCAGCGGCCTGCAATTGTGCCAGTATCACCGAGATTGACAAGCTGTTCGGCGGCCTGATCGACTTGGTGAACGATGCCGGCGCCCTCGACAACACGATCGTCATCTTCACCGGCGATCACGGTGAGCTGCTGGGCGCTCACGGCCTCTACTGCAAGAACATCTCCGGTTTTGAAGAGGTGTACAATATCCCGATGGTGATGGCGGGGCCCGGAATTGCCGCTCTCGGCACGGTCGATGCCCGAGTGGGGCTTCACGATCTGTGTCCGACCATTCTCGATCTTGTCGGCGCCGAACCTCTGCCCGATCTCGATCCCGACTCTCGTTCATTTGCTCCGCTTCTGAAGGATCCGTCGCTTGCCCCGTCTTACAGAAGCGGCTATGCCGAGTACTACGGCGGACGCTACCGCCTGACACAGCGCATTTATTGGGAAGACGACTGGAAGCTGGTCTTCAACGGCTTTGACTACGATGAGCTCTATAACCTGAGCCGAGATCCGTTCGAGATGCACAATCTCGCCTCGGATCGGGCCTATGAAGACCGATTGAGACACATGTTGGCCTCCCTGTGGCGCCGAGTTCGCGACTCAAAGGACCGCGCTTTGTGGAATTCGCATTACGCCGGATTACGTCTGGCGCCTTTCGGGCCCGGTATCGCCGAAGACTGATCTGGTAGGCCTCCCCAGCAGCGCCAGCAATTGTGCCGAGGATCTCGCCCGATGTACGGCGTAAGGAATCAGTGCGGTACACATTATCATGGGAGGCCTTCAACATGCGTTACATCGCAACAGTACTCGTAGCATTCACTCTGTTTGCCGCCATCCCTGCAGCAGCGGAGAGAGTCACAACCATCGATACCATCGCTCTGCGGGAGAATATCCTTTCCGTAGACCATGAATGGGTACGTGATCTGACATCAGTCGGCATAAAGTTGGCCGCGGGTCGACAGATTGCGGACACCGGTGAGCTGACTCTCCTCGGAGGTGGAATCGGCAAGCGTTGGTACGTGGCCTCGGATGATCATAAGCACAGGGCATACGCCGGCGGGTATCTTTTCGGACAACACATCTCACTCGATGACGGTCAGGATGTCGGAAGCCAAAGCGCCATCGGCTTGATCTCCGAGCTCGGCTTCCAGGTAAAGACACGCTGGGGTGCCACCATCGATGTCGGTCCGGTGGTCACTATCCCTGTGTATGCCCAAGCGGTCTATCCCGACGGCGACATTGAGACCACGGATTTCCGCTACACCCCCATCACCAATACGTGGAAAATAGGTGTTGGTTTCTCCTGGTAGTCAGTACATGACCCGCGGCCTGCGCTGCGGGTCTTTTTGTACCTCCGGCGCCGATCAGCGGCGACAGGCGCTCAGTACCCCCGTCTGACAAAACCCCTTTCTTGATCCCCTGTCTTCTTGGAAGGAATGGAATAGACACTCACCGGCTAGGGAGGCTTCGATGAAAAAGCACCCTTGATGCTCGCAGCTTTCGCAGCGCGATCTTGATCGAAGCGGTGGCTCCCAAGCCTCATGGATGCTGCCGATCATCTCTTTATCTCTATCCAATGATAGTCTGGCGACACAAGTCATGCAGACCGGCACATGGATGACTCAAGGAGATCATGGTCTGCGTCCCCTACCTTGGACCCATACGGCTGCCGTACAAGCGGCATCAACAGCCGGGGTATCTCCTCGAGATGCAAAGACGTGGAGGCGGCTTGGAAGCTCGATCAAGTGTTTCCCCTACGAAGACGGCTATACTGCGTGACGGCATTATGAGTCATTGCCACCTCCCACGTACAGACAGTACCGGACACACTCAGTGGAAATCCTGCGGCGCGCCTTGCCGAACACAGACTTGAACGTTCCTTGGCAAGGGGACAACTACCGTCACGGCATCCTCATGTTACTTCTGCCAAACTGGACTGGCAGCATCAGACCAGTCTTTGAAAGAGCTGTGCGAAAACCCGCCGGCGGCGAATAAGCGCCCGAGGCAGATATGCGGATTGCGCTCTTCACGTCTGTTCGCTCACACCTTTGTCTGATAACCCCCTATTTTCACCCTAGACATTACTTGACTTTTTTAGGAGGAATCAGACCTGTTAATGAGAAACACAGTGTTACTCTTACTAACCGACTATAAAGAAAGGTGTGATATCCATGGTTACACTTAAGATGCGTCGTTTCTTTCTTTTCGGTGTACTCGTGTTGTCATGCGTAGCGGTCTTGTGCGGAGTCTGCGCTGCAAAACTGGTGGCTATCAACCCTGGTACACACGATGGCACCACCAAAGCCGTAGCCGAGTTTACGAAAAAGACGGGCATCGAAGTGGAAGTGATCGCCACCAACTGGACTGCTTTCGATGAGAAAGTGCCCTTGATGCTGGCGGCCGGGCAACAGTTGGATCTCATTCGCTTTGATCAGGGCCATGCCGCATTAGCTGCCCTGAGCGGTTGGATTATACCTCTCACACCGTTAATCGAACGCGACAAGCTCAATGTGAATATGTGGCCAAAACCGGTTCTTTGGCACGCCCCCTACGACCTGCTCGGCGATGTTTACACCCTGCCCTACAACATGGCGGTCAGTACCACCTTTTACAACAGAGCTCATTTCCGGGACGCAGGGGTAGCTTATTTGACCACGGAATACGGAGATCCGTCCATGCAAATCGACGCTTGGGTCGCCACACTGAAAAAGCTTCAGCGCGTCGGAGCCGACGGGAAGGTTGACATTTGGGGCACGATGATCTCCGTAGGTGTCGAAGCGTATTATCTGCTCGGCATTTTCGGAGTCGACTGGGTTACCCAACGGATAGACCGATTCCTCGGTGCCACTCCGGAGGTTGTGGCCGCCTATCAACGCCTCGTCGACGTCTGGCTGAAAGACAGAGTGGCGCCCACGCCTGCGGAGCGCTCCGGTCTGGCCTTGGTGAACGGCAATCTGGCGACACAGGTCATGCAGACCGGTTCATGGATGGTTCAGATAGACCCGCAGCAGGTAGACATTGGCGTGGCCCCTCTCCCTTGGGGCACTACCGTAGCCGTTCAAGGCGGGATTAACAGCTGGGGCATCTCTTCCACATGTAAAGACGTGGAAGCGGCCTGGAAGTTTGTCAAATACTTCACCTACGAAGAAGGCTATGTGCCTTGGCTGCAGTATGAGTCATTGTCACCTCCCGTACACAGGCAATACTGGAGACATTGGATGGAAACCTTGCGGCACGGTTTGCCCAATGCCGACTTGACTGTACCTTTGGAAGGGGCCAACTACTACTGGAATACCAGAATGTCGCTTCTGCCGAACTGGACCGGCAGTATCAAGCCCGTCTTTGAGCGAGCCGTTAGGAAAGCTGCGGCCGGAGAGGCCCCTGTGGCGGCGGCCATGGCAGAGATCGAAGAGACCATGAACAGTCTGATCCGAGAGCAACCGCTGTTTAAGTAGTCTCTCAACAGGAGTTGAGTCATCCTTGAAGTTCTACATCACTACTGATCTCGAAGGAGTCGTCGGTGTGGAGCGTTTCAGCCAAACCTATGGGGATGAGCCTTTCCGATTTGCCTCCATGCGACAACTCACTCAAGAGGTCAACGCCTGTATTCGAGGAATCTTAGAAGTGTATCCTGACGCCGTCATCGATGTCTCCGACGGACATGGCTCGGGGGGGATCATACGAGAGGATATGGATCCGAGGGCGAATTACCTGCGCGGCTCAGAGCAGGTGCGCCCTCGGCGCCAGGCGTTCTATCAGTACGATGCCACGATGTTCATCGGGCAACACGCCATGGCCGGCATGGTCCACGCTCCGTTGTGCCATACCATGTCCTCAAAGAACATCGTCTACTACAGGATGAACAACATATATGTCGGTGAATTCGGTTTCTGGGCAGCTATGGCCGGATTCCACGGAGTGCCCGTGATCTTTGCCAGTGGCGATGATAAGTTGGTAGCCGAAGCCCAAGCGCTCGTGCCCAACATCTCCACGGTAATCACCAAATGGGGCGAAGGGTGGCAGAAGGCACGTCACATGCCGGCACAGGAGCTGCTGGAGCAGATCCAAAGCACCGTCAGCTCAGCTTGTCAACAGATCGATCAAGTCTCTCCCGTTTGGTTTGATCCCCCCTATGCTTGGGAGGTCCGCTACATCTATCCTCATCGTGCTCCCACGAGAAAGACACAGGGGGTTCGGATAGATCAGATTGATGCCCACACGATTCTGTATCGCAGCGACGATATGCTTCAGCTGCTTGACGCCAGATAGGATCCTTAGCAGAGGAGTGGACACGTTTTGCATCCCTTCATCTCAGCGGATTTCCAGAACGGCAAGCTGGACGGTTGGTCCGTCACTTCGGACACCATACGTCTGGAAATCAAAGACCCCGAAGACGAACCCTGGTTTTACTTCGTGATTCAAGGAGTGGACCAACAGACCTGGCATTTTGACCTACCCGGCTTGGATCTCAAACAAGCCCCCGTAAGCGTATCCTATGATCGCTTCGACTGGATTCCGGCGGATAGCAGACATGCCAACGGATTCAGCCACCGCTTTGATCAAGATGCAGCTGTTGTCAGTCTTACCCCGCCTTACACCAACAACATGCTCTATGAGTTTTCACTTTGGGCCCGGCGCTCGCCGCACGCGGATCTGATACCCTTGGGCGGACGTCACCTGCAAGATCCTCTGTGCCTGCACATCACCGATTTCGGTGAGTGGGAAGACAAAGCCGTGGTATGGGTTGTGGCCCGGGAAAGCCCCATTCAAGCTGCCGGTTCGTGGGTCGCCGAAGGTCTCATTCGGTTTTTGGTGTCACCTCATCCGGTAGCCAAACAACTGAGACAGACCTATCGTTTCTGCGTTGTCCCACTGTTGGATATCGCCGGTGTGGCTCAGGGTGAAAGCAAGAGAACCCTCAGCTGGAAAGGATCCCTACAGGGAACCGCCATGGGGCACATAGAACAGATGATTAAGGAACAGGTGCAGTCAGGGGCTCGTATGGCTCTGACAGTGACCGTAACGGCGCGAGTCTGCGGAGCCGGGCAAAGCATTGCTACCTCGCATATCGGAGAAGATGAGATCGCCCGTTGGTTTGCTCACGCTACCGTCACCACTGATATAGGCGCGGATAGCTTCAGCGCTTGGGCGAGTCAACTGTATCCTAAGAGCAAGTGTCTCACTCTGGAAACCGCCTGGTTCGGTCCGGAGAGCGCGCTCAAGTCTCAGTACGATCTACTGCAAGAAGGACGTCAACTCGTCCATCTGGTCGGTGAGATCCTCGGGGAAAGGATAAGGGAAACCGCGGCGAGTGAAGATCCCGAGAACATGGAAAGCTACTTGCCTTGCCGTCCTCGCCGAGAGCGCAAAGCAGATGCCAGCCTTCTGTAAGAACATTGGATGCACGGCTCGCCAAAAACTGTTGACGGACCGTGCGTCCAAGAGCCTTGACAGCTGTGAGGGAAACATCTATAATGTACTCAATTGCTGTAGTTGAAGGTCGACTGGAGAGTCGCCGCTACGGCAATTATGGGGAGACGAGCAGAGGCGAGTCAGTTTAGCTTAGCTTAGTTCAGCGACTCTTTTTGAGGCCTATAGCGAGCTATGACGTTTTCCGCCGATCTGCAGCGTCGGCGGTTTTTTTGTTTCACCATAATGCCCTGCTAGACCCTATCATAAATACTTCAAGGGGGACGGCATCATGTCCGATCAAAAACGCGGCTACTTCGGTATGTACGGGGGACAACACGTACCGGAAGTACTCATTCCTGCTCTTGATGAAGTCGACGAGATGTACCAAAAGCTGATAAAAGATCCCACCTTCCACGAGGAGTTCGCCTACTACCTGAAACACTACACCGGACGACCTTCGTCGCTTTATCGCGCTGATCGCCTGACGGCCGAATTGGGCGGGGCTACCATCTATCTCAAGAGAGAAGATCTCAACCACACGGGCGCACACAAAATCAACAACACGATCGGTCAGGTTCTACTGGCAAAACGAATGGGTAAGCGGCGCGTCATCGCCGAGACCGGCGCCGGACAACACGGAGTGGCTACCGCTACCGTATGCGCCCTTTTTGGCTTGCAGTGTGTCATCTATATGGGCGAAGAAGACATACGGCGCCAGGCCCTCAACGTTTTCAGAATGCGTCTTTTGGGAGCAGAGGTGCGCTCCGTAACCGCCGGAACGGCTACTCTCACCGAAGCGGTCGATGCGGCAATCGAAGACTGGGTGGAAAACGTGTCGGATACCTTCTATCTCATTGGTTCAGCGGTCGGCCCACACCCCTATCCGACCATGGTCCGTGAATTCCAATCCGTTATAGGTAAAGAGGCCCGTGAACAGATCCTGGCTCAAGAAAACCGACTGCCGGATGCTGTGGTGGCCTGTATCGGCGGCGGCAGCAACGCCATAGGCATTTTCCATGCATTTATAAACGATCCCGTACGCCTTATCGGAGCTGAGGCTGCGGGTTTGGGTGTGGACACGGACAAGAACGCGGCCACGCTGACCAAAGGATCTCCCGGTATTCTGCACGGCGCGTTGAGCTACTTGCTTCAGGATAGCAACGGACAGGTTATGCCGCCGTACTCAATCTCCGCGGGCTTGGATTATCCGGGAGTCGGGCCGGAACACAGCTTCCTCAAAGACAGCGGTCGAGCCGAATACGTGGCCATCACCGATGAAGAAGCCGTCGATGCCCTGGTCCTGTTATCCCGCACAGAAGGAATCATTCCGGCCTTGGAAAGCGCCCATGCTATCGCCCATGCCCGTCAATTGGCCCCTGAGCTGGGCAAAGAAGCGCTGATCATCGTCAACGTCTCCGGCCGCGGCGATAAAGACGTGCAACAGGTGGAGGCCTATCTGCGCAACAGGCAAGCATCAGCGGCCACCAGAGCCTAAACGAGAGATTTCGTCCCAACAGGCGCAATTGTGGCGGTGCCGTACCCGCAAATGGGCACGGCACCGCTTTTTGATGCCATCCTACCTGCCCTGCACAGCTTTGTTGCAACATCGGCAGGAGTTGTGCACCTCGATAGGCAAAAGAGTTAGAGAACGAATCGCAAGGAAGAAAGGGTGGCCGCTGTTGAGCTACGAGCGCAGAGAATTCCCGGAGTGGTCGTGGTCTGAGTCCAGGCGGCGCATGCTGGTGGCATGTCCGCGCCGCTACTACTACCATTACTATGCCGCTCACAACGGCTGGGAGTATGACGCTCCGCCTCTGGCCCGGCAAGCTTATCGTCTCAAGAACCTGACCAATTTGCACTCCGCTTTCGGTGAGGCGCTACATCGCACCGCTGTCGACGTGGTACACCAAACCCACTCCAACGGAGTCGTGCCGACTGCCCGGATCGTGACCGATGCCATTCGCAACCAACTGAATGAGATCTATCGCGGTGCGCATCACGACCGTCAGAAGTGGGAAAAATCCCCCAAGCGCCACCCCATGCTTCACGAAGTCTATTACGGTTACGGCCCCTCCCAGACTCTGATTGAGGCCATCAAGAAGAAAATAGAAGTATGTGTCCCTGCCCTACTGGAATCACGGAGTCTGCAAGAGATCCGCCAGCCGGAAACACAGCTCACCAAGGTTGACAGCCTCGATCACTTCTACCTGCTCGACACGAAAATCTATGCCGTACCGGATCTGTTGTACCGTCGTTCCGACGGCATATGGATCCTCGTCGACTGGAAGACCGGAGATGAGGACCCGGCCGACACGAACCAGCTGAGGGTGTATGCCCTGTACGCCCGGAACCGGCACTCGGTATTGTCCCACGAACTGATCTGTCGCCTGGAGTATCTGTACCGAAACGAGTTCCAAGAACTGACCTTCTCGGCAGATGATCTGCGGAATACCGAGCGCGACATCGCCCGGAGCATAGCCGCCATGCGCAGTCTGCTGGTTGATGCGGTGGAAAACCGTCCTCAAGCAATCGATGCTTTCCCCATGCGTCCAGGAGAGATCACCTGTCAGCGCTGCAATTTCTACGAGCTGTGCCGACCCGAACTGGAACGAGCGGGCTTTCTCCAGTCTCAGATCTCATAGCCCGCAGCCATCATCGCTCGCCGGATCTGACTTCCGTCCACCTTCGGCAAGGACACTCCCGAAGAGACCGCTTTGGCCGCAGCCATACCGATCGCCTCACCCATGGCCACGGCGTTCGGGGTTACCCGGTATGAAGCATGAGCGAAGAAATCGCCGCTCACACAACGACCGGCCAAACCCAGATTGTCGACATCTTTGGATATGAGCGCTCTCAAGGGGATGTTGTACGGCCTGACAGTGATGCCCTGAGAATATGATGTCACTTCATCATCTTCTTGCCGGGTCAAAGCGTGGACGTCCACACCGAATCTGACTAGGCAGATGCCGTCGTCAAAGCGGGCGCCGCTTTGAATGTCATCCACCGTCACTTGATACCTCCCAGCGATTCGCCTGCCCTCTCTGATGCCGATATGCGCTGAGGTGCTCACCAGGCGTACCTGTCGCCATGCCGGCAGCTGGCGCAGAGCTCGAACGGCCTCGTTGAGCTGCTTTCGTCCTTCCATGGTGGCTCGACTGAGAGCGGCCGTATCGTCACATGGAACTTCGTAGGCGTGATGCACTGATATACAACACAAGTCGGGGTGCGGCAGACGCCACAGAGAAGGCTTACGGTAGCTAGGCACAAAACCGACCGACTCGAGCAATTCCAAGAAAGCCAACTTGTCCTGCGTATTCATGGTTCCCGGTTCGTCAGAAGGAACCCCACTGATGATGCCTATCACGGTAGCCGGTTGAGTCTGACCGGTCTCAGGATGTCCGACGGAATAATCGCAACCTGCCTGAGCGGCAAATTGACCGTTTCCCGTGGCATCAATGAATGCCTTCCCGATAAACGCTTCCCGTCCGCCGTAGCTTTCGGTGATCACTGCCTTGATCTCTCGCTGCTCGACCACAGCAGAAACCACCCGGGTGTACAGCCGCACGTCGACACCCGACTCGTCGCAAAGCCGATCCAGTGTGTACTTCATCATCTCCACGTCGTAGGTATACTTGCCCCGGCCAGGCCTGGGAAGGTGACCGTCCGACGTTTGGAGATGCCTGGTTATCTCCTGCATAATGCCGCCTTTTCCGTGCGCGTCGAGTATGACGCATAACTGACCGGCCGTCCAGGTCCCGCCCAGACATCCTTCGCTTTCTATGATCAGAGTCTTAGCCCCGTTGCGAGCAGCGGAGAGACCTGCGCTGACACCTGCAGGTCCACCTCCGCATACCACGACATCATACTCTCCGACCACCGGTACACGGCGGCCCAACTCACTGATAGTCATTCAACCGTTCTTCCTTCCTGCTTTGTCGTATCAGACGATAGACTAGCGTCTTGAGCTGTCTTTCGCTTCTCGCAGTATTGTAGCTACCCTTCTGGCCACATCGTCAAGCACGGCCCGAGGGTTCAAGGAATGATCGCGCAACAGCCGCGTCCATTCGGAGTTGAACAAGGCCGCAGCTTCATCATATCCCAAGATGTTGGCTATCGGGTAGTTGTTCATCACCGCTTCCACAATCACTCCGAAGTATGGATTGACCTGATAATACAGTCGGTCTCGGTTATAAGCTATGACCGGGCTGGGACGGCCTTGTCTGAGCACGAAATACCCGGCGGACTCCTTCGGCACAGTGAGCCAGTACAAAAGCTTCATAGCTTCTTCACGATGGGGAGTGGACGACGGAACGGCGTAATACCATCCGCCCCGCGTCGCGCCTGTCCATTGAGAATCAGGATGCTTTGGAGCCAAGCCGACTCCCAAAGGAAAGTCCGAATCTTCCGCTTTGACCTCGCCCCAAACGTGATTGCCCCGCGTAAACATGGCTATTTGCGATGCCAGGAATTCACGGCGTGTTCCGCGTATGTTCTGGGGCCCTCCCACGCGCTGATTTATGTAGTTGCGCAGGAAATCCATGATCTCCAACGCTCTCCCGTCCGTAAAATGGATCTCTGAGCCGTCTTCGGAGACGAATTGACCGCCACCCGCATAGAGCCACCAAAGCGGCGCTTGCGAATGCTGATAGGCGAAGCTGAACGGGATCAGTGTGGCTACCCCGTCCTCGACCCGATAGAGCTTCTTTGAGATCTCATCCAGCTCAGCAAATGTTGTCGGCGGACGGTCCGGGTTCAATCCTACTTCTTCAAAGATACGCCTGTTGTAGAAAAGGAGATTGCCGTCTCCGGTTGTAAAAGGCAGCCCGTACAGTCTCCCCTCCCATTGTGCACCGCGCAGCTCAGACGGCAGGAACAGATCCCGCGAAATGCGTTGCGCTCTGAGCCAATCGTCCAAGGGCAGCAACTCTCCCTGATTGGCGAGACTGGCCAGAGTACCAGGTCCGACCATGGCCACATCAAAGGGTGCACCGGACGCGATGGACAAGATCAGTCGTTCAGGTAGGCGCGTCGCGCAAGTACCCGCAAAAACCCCTGTTACTCTAATGTCCGGATTCCGTTCTTCAAATGCTCGCAGCAACTCATCTACCCATTCCGTGCGCGCTCCGTCCCAACAGTGGATTACACTCAGCTCAACTGCCGCAACGGTCGAGACGTAACAGCCAAGAAAAAATGAGACCAATAGGGCGACTACAAGCCATCGCTTCACCGATCAATCACCTCTTTGCAATCTGTTTTTCTTCCTTTTCGCACCGAATGGAACTGATGCCTCTTTTTCGCGAAATAAAACTAACCAATAGCCTACATTGGAGCTGGCTAAATATGCATTCGCCGTTCGGACTATGACCCCTTGCCAAGGCTCGTTTTCTTGACTCATCTCGGCCCTGGTGCTATCCACAGAACCCTTTTCAGACGGCAAGTCCCATTGTTGGTGCTTAGCGATAAGCTTTTCGAGGCAGTCAATACACCCTTTATGACATGAACATCGAGTAGGGTGACGCTCGC
>LSQX01194665.1_pt1 | contig 55674 bp, 44 predicted proteins | sample 654561 | NCBI WGS metagenome assembly LSQX01 (sample SAMN04489861, study PRJNA283612) | anaerobic digester metagenome | isolation source: 4 biogas reactors fed with cattle manure at either 37C or 55C with and... | place: Denmark: Kongens Lyngby | collected 2014 | reverse complement strand
TCTTGCAGGGTGTTTTTTCAACTGCATAGATGTTCGGCTAACAAAACAAACAGCTCCATCGGGGCTGTTTTGTTATTACGGCGAGAGTGATAATATGAGTGTTTCCATCCGCCGTTTTCTTTGAATATATTAAAAATTAACTCTTATTTGTATGGGTTAATGGTGAAAAAATTTCAGGTTAAGGGTGAAAAATTTTCGGGTTAATGGTGAAAAAATTTCAGGTTAATGGTGAAAAATTTTCGGGTTAATGGTGAAAAAATTTCCGGTTAATGGTGAAAAATTTTCGGGTTAAAGGTGCAAAATTTTCAGGTTAAGGGTGAAAAATTTTCGGGTTAAAGGTGCAAAATTTTCAGGCAAATAATATTAAGGAGTAACATTAAGGAATAACACTAATGAATAATACTGATGAATAACATCAATCAACAAATTAAGAAATTTATTTTATTGGAGGGAGAGGATGAAAAGAAGAAAATGAAATTAAATTGCATTGAAAAATATTTTTATGAAACCTACTTGACAGGATTTTCAATCTGTGATACAATATGACTGTGAAAAAGAATTGCACAGAACAGAATAAAGGTAAAATTTGAATGGGGTATGAAAATGGTTTTATTGTTGTGCCTAAGGATTTGATATTCAGTCAGAAATACAAAAGTCTTTCCGGTACGGCAAAGTTGATATATATTGTACTAAAAGACAGGATGAATCTTTCAATAAAGAACGGTTATACCGATGACAGCGGAAATCCATGTGTGGTTTACACTCACGATAGCCTTTCGGATGTACTTAATTGGTCAAGTCGGACAATAGCAAAAGCAATGAATGAGTTGGTGTTTTTCGGACTTATCAGTCGTTATCAAAGAAACGGGTGCAAACCGGATTTCATTTATGTCAAGGAGGTAGCGGACGCAAAGCCCGCAGAGCAGGGGAAAGCGATGGTAGAAAGTGAAGAAAACAAAGAGAGCAAGGTCGGCGAGAGCAGCGGATATAAAGAAGTGAGCAAGGTCGACGAGAGCAGAGATTATAACGAATTAAGTGAGGATGAAAAGGTGAGCGTTGATAATAGTACAGACAGTTATAGTAAAGTATGCGGAGATAATTCCGACTATGATTTTCCCGCATTTACCAACAATACCATCTCTACCGATTATACCGACCATACCGACGAGATAAGGGGGAAGATAGATTATGATATGTTACTTAAAGTCGGGAACAGGAAAGAGGAACTTGATATGTTCGTTTCAACGGTAAACGATGTACTGACAAGCGGACAAAGGGCGATGAGAATATGCGGTGAGACTTATCCGATAAAGGTCGTAAAAGAGCGATTTCGTGATATTGACAGGGGGACTTTTGAACATGTGAGTGAAATTTTGTCCCGCAATAAAGGCGAAATTAGAAATATCTGTGCCTATGTGATAAGTCTTATTTTTAACGAAAAAAGTAAAAACGATGTCTTTTTTACACAAACAACCGATGAAGAAAGGCGGGCAAGTGAGATAAAGGAGGCGAGGAAAGCAGAATTAGCAAGAAAAATGGAGGATTTGATAAATAATGGTCCGCTCAAATTTGAAAAAAGGAGAATGTAATTAACTTTCACAAAAGTTGCTGTTTATAAAACCAAAGAAAAAAGCGGTGAAGCACCGCCTTAAATTAGTTGTTGTTTACGACACGTTCAAAGGTGTCTGCAATAACCTTTTGAGTGTTTACTCCCATCGAGTTGGTTTCGTGGTAATGATTTTTGCCGAAACGGTCGCGTGCGGAGGTTAAAAACGGCTGATTTTTGTTCAGAACAAAATCATTGGGGGGAAGGCAATAGCCCGTCATGTCGTCCGTTACGCCGAAAACGATAAGATTTTCATCGTCGCAGATTTCGACAAGGGGTTTCGGGTTGACGGCTGCACCAAGTCCCGTTGAGGAAGTGTCAGAATCGTTATACGAGCCGTAAACCGTGTTTGCGAACATTTCACCGGGCAGGGTTAAAATTTTCTGATCGCCGATTATCATATATGTCATACGGGTTTTCATGGCAATACCGGTAAGAGCAATATCGGACGGATAGGGGATAAAACTCATCGTACCTTTTTTCGCAAGGAAGGCAAGGACGTTGTTGTCAACGGGGAGATAAAAATCTTGAACGGTTACGGACATTTCGGGAGCAAGTTCCCGTTCATTTTCAATCGTTAAAAGCCCGTCGAATATCATCTTGCCCTGCTCGACGATGGAGCGTATTCTGTTTTTGTTATCGAAATTTTTTACGTCCATACCGCCGATTGTACCGACACCGAAGAGCATATTTGCTCCCGCATCATTTATGTGACGGCGTAAAAAGTAGGGATATTCACCCGACAAAAAGCGGTTTCCTCCACCCAAAGAATTGGGATGACCGCCGAAATTGACTATCCATGTCTCCTCACCGTCATTTGCGACAAAACGCAGACGGGAAACAATTTCGTGTTTGTCGATGATATTTCTGCCGGTAGTCAGTCCGTCCTTAATTTCGGCACTGCCGGCATAAAGTTTGCCCTCTTTTCTGTTTTCATAGGCACGAACGGCGACAGAAACGCAGGCTTTATAAAGTTTTTCCATATAATCGGGATCTTTGCCGTCGGACGGAATGGATGCAAAGGGTTTGCCCCAATATCCGATGGTGTCGATACCGGAATGACTGTGAGTTGCGGTGATTGTAATGACGGTATCTTTCGGAAATACGCCGGTTTTGTATATGCGTTCACGGATAATATCACCTTCGAACAAAGTAAGACCGACAATATCGGCGGAGAGCCAGAGCAGACCTTTTTCGCCGAGTCCGATATAGGCACATGATACGTAAACGTCGGAAAGCACGCCCGACATAACATGACCTGAACCGTGTCCCGCAATGTATAAAGGTTTGTCGGTGATTTCGGGATTGATGTCAGCCATGGCGAAGCCCAAATTGTAAGCATCGCCCGAATATTTTATCGGTTTTGCGTCGGGGATGGGGAGAGCATTTTTAACCGATTTGACTTTTTCGCCGTATTCGGATGTCAGTTTAACTAATATTTTTGATACGGTATTGAGAATACTCATTTTTTTTCACCTGTCTATTTTCTGATTTCCTAAAATAAGTATACACCAATTTCGGTAAAATTTCAAGCAAAAAATAAAAATTCTTGACAAAATAGACGAAAAGTAGTAAAATATTGTTTAGGTATAGGGGGTATTAAAATGATTCAGTTTGATAAGTTCCTCAAGGAATACGGCGACGTGAGTTTTGACGACCAGCCGTTTTGTGATGTTGATGCAATAATATTTTGCAATATTTTTTATAATTGCTTTGAACAGGTTGTTCCCGACGGCTTTGAGACAAGGACAAATCTGCCGCGTATGTGCTACAAAATGTACGCATATAACGGCTATCGCCATAAGGGCAGCGGACTTATTTTGAATAAGAATATCAGCATTGCGATGATGAGTTTGACTGCTTGCAGGAGATATAAAGACATTGAGGTTACGGGTGTTCGTCATATTTATGAAAAAAATCCCGCAACGCAGTTTGATGCAATGACTTTGATTTTGCCGTCGGGGCAGAATGTTATCATTTATGAGGGTACGGACGACACTTTGGCAGGTTGGAAAGAAGATGTCGATATGCTCACTAAGGGTGAAATTCCTTCACATAAACTCACTTTGGATTATCTTAGCGAAGCGTTTGACAGTCTTGACGGTGATTTTTATATCGCCGGTCATTCAAAAGGCGGTCATCTTGCTCTTTATGCCGGTCTTTACTGCACCGACGAGCAGAGAAAACGCATTATCCGACTTTATAATTTGGAAGGTCCCGGCTTTGTAAATCACGATTTTCTTGAGTCCGACGCATATAAAGAACTTCTCCCGAAATATGTTCATATCGTTCCGCAATCGGCAATGTTCGGTATGCTCTTGGCTCACGATTATGACTTTAAGGTAGTTAAAAGTACGAGAATATTCGGTCTCTTGCAACATGATTTGGCAACATGGAAAACAAACGGATATAAGATTTATTCACAAAACGACGTTACAAATTTCTCAAAAATCTTTGACTTGGTTATGTATAACGTAATCGACGAGGCAGAGGAAGAACATCTTGAGGCACTTGATGAAACCTTCACCGCTTTGATTGACGCTTCCGAGTGTGTCGGGCTTATGGATTTTGCCAAGACGGCTGCAAAATCCGTCCCGCGTGTTATCAAGGTTGCAGAAAAACTTCCCGAAGAACAAAAAGACAAGCTTAAAGATATGTTCAAGGACGTTGGGAAATATGCCGAGCGAGCCTTTCGCGACGTATGCAAAAACGGGTTAAATCCGAAAGATTTGATTTTAAGTTAAGGCGTTACAATATAAACGGGTGGCGTGTCCATCTGTTTTTATTTTTAAGAGTAAATTAAGAAAAATGTATTGCAAAAAGTAAATAATATGCTATAATTGATAAAAATGCACAACGGAGGCTGGTATGAAATGTCCTAAATGCGGGGTAGAGATACATCGGTTTGATTTATCGCCGCACTGCAAAAACTGTGGCGTACACATCATGTACCACACACAGGAACGTGATTTGTCGCGGGATGCCAAGCGAACGGAATTGGAGTTCGCAAATTTCCGCACTATTGTCGCAAAACTCAAGGCTGCATATATTGCCGGAGCCGCACCGATTGCCCGCATGGTTACGGGAATTTTGGCGGTTGCCTGTCTGGTTATACCCTTCTATTCGCTTAGTATCACCTACCCTTACGGGGAAATTTCTTTTTCAACCGGAGCGATAGGGGTTTATAAACTCATTGCCGACGGTTTGATAACAAAACTTTTGTCGATATACAACTTAAATTTGGGCGGAGCGGTAATGACCTATACTGCACTTCATACCCTCTTTTTCGTACTCGGAGTTTTAACCGCCGCTTTAATGGTTCTTGCCTTTATGCTCGCCTTTGTGAACATCAAAAAGTCGGCGAAATTCCTGACGGTTACGGGTATCATCACCGCCGTTTTTGTTGTGATATTATTCGTATTTTCGGTTCTTGCGAAAAATGCCGCGACGGGAAATCCCGATATTACCGTTAAAATCGGTTTCGGAGCACCCGCTGTCCTTGTTTTCCTTATCCCGTTTATTATCACGAATATCAAGATAAACAAGGATTTTAAGGGTATCGAAATTAAGGAAATCGACCAAAAACGCATTGAACTTTATAAGAAATATAAGGCGGGAGAGGTTAATCTTGACGATCTTCCTCTGCCCATATTTGACAGCGAAGAAGAAAGACAGAAACGTGAAAATGCTATGGGTGGCGGCGGTCATCACGCACAAAGCGAACACACCGAGCCGCAACACGAGGTAAAACTTGAAGAAGGACAGATTTTCGGCGAAGAACCTGTTGACAATGACAAGAACAAAATCAACACAAAAGCATTGCTTGCGGCTGTCATCATTTTGCCGATTCTTGTCATTATCGCAAGTTCCGTTGCGATAACCGTTACCGTTCACAAGATTGAGGCAAATCACACACCCGTTGAGATTGAAGAAAATCCGCTTATCGGCACCTTTATGCCTCCCGATGTTTCGGGTGATCCCGATGAGTTTTTTGAAAATATTTCAGAAGACACAAGAAAATTAAACGATGTCAAGACCGACACTTCCGTATGGGTTGATATTGCAGCGACCGACAAGACCTTTGACGATGATGAAATGAATGTTATTTCCTTTATGAAAGGCAGCGTTCAAAGCGGTATTGTCGAAAATTACGACAAGTTTTCAGTCAATTACGGTGAAAAAAATCCCCTACCCGATTTTGATACGGTCATAAATCAGACCAAGGCGGGTTTCGGGGAATATGTCGAAAACGGTGATAAATATAATTTTTCACTTTCACTTAAAACTTCGTCCGACCTTGCAAAAGCCTATATGTCCGTTGACAAAACGGCGATAAACAAGGCGATTGACGAAATAAGCGATCAGGTTGATGTTAAAAATTACGATTTGAAACTTGTTGATACGACGCTTAATTACACGACAAACAGCACGGGAGACAAACTTTTGTCCGTTACCCTTACGAACAAATATGAACTTGACATTGAACTTCAATTTGTCGGCGGTGTTCAGAATATCGGCAGTGGGGAAATGACGCTTGATTATACCACGAACACCAAATACGATCTTTTCCACGCCGGTATTTATTTTAAGGATAACACAAAAACCATTGCACACAAGGGCTATGACACCTTGAAGATTACCGCAAATATCAAAGACGACGCGACACAGGATGACTACGTTCTCACCTTTACGTCCTCGGATCCCGAAAGTATTAGCGTCGATGAAAACGGTCAGATTGAGGCACTCAAAGCGATTGAAAAGCCGGTTACAATCACCGCAACGCTTGAATATATGAACAAGACTTACACGGACACCTGTCTCGTATATGTCGGCTCGGAAGGATAAGGGGGGTAGAATTATGACAGACGAAAAGAAAACAAATCTTGCCGAGAATACTCCCGAAAACACTTCTGAAAACAAGATTAATGTATATGAAAATTTCAGTTATGTCGGAACAAAGGAATCAATTGCCTATCTGTTAAATGACGTTTCAAACACCTTTAATATCGGTGCGTACAGCGAAAGATATATCTGGGACGTTGTTAAAATTGACTTTACCGTCAGTGCGGTTGTCAACCTTTTCACGAGTGCATGGGACATTATAAACGACCTTTTCCTCTCAACTTTGGTTGACAATACGCGAACAAGGCTCGGAAAATTCAGACCTTATCTTCTGACACTCCAAATTCCGCTTACGCTTTTAGGCTCACTTTATTGGATGTTGCCCGTATTTTTCCCGAACACATCCGCCACTTTCATCCCGAAACTCATATTTTATTTCGCATTCAACATCATTCAGGAAACCGCCGGAACAGCGATGGGACTTGCCAAAGGCGGCTATATGTCAACGATAACGCCAAACCCGAATGAACGAGTGCGGCTTATCACCTTGGCGGAACTTTTATCCGGTTATTTGGGCGAGGATATGCCGCGATATATATTCGGTGCACTTTACGACCTTATCAACAACGGCAAACTTGATATGCAGTTGTCAACATTGTTTATGACGATGGGTTTGGGTTGCAGTCTGATTTCGTCGGCGATGACGATGTATTTCTTCTTTGCATCAAAAGAGCGTGTACCGCAGTCGATTGAACGACCGAACGTCAAAGAGGGACTTAAGGCGATTGTTACGAACTATCCCGTCTTGCTCATGTGCCTCTCCGATTTCCTCGGCGGTTTTGCGATAGGTTCGGGTGAAAACAACTACTTTATCGACGTATTCGGTATGTATTCTTTAATCACCATTGCAAATGCTCCGTCCGCCTTAAACGGCTCAATTTCTTACGCCTTCGTCGGTCCTCTCCGCCGTCGCTTTTCATCGAAAGCACTCTGGGTCGGTGCGGACATATTCGGCGACGTTCTCTCAATCGGATATTTCCTTTTCGGAATAATAAATAAGAACTACACGAAAATGATTCCGATGACCATTGCACTTGCCGTCAGGGAATTTATCGGCAAATGGGCGTTCGGTGTCAACAAAGTCATCAACGCCGACCTCTGGAATGAGGCGATGGACTATTGCGAGTGGAAAAACGGTTATCGTATGGAGGCGACCACTTCCGTTGCGAAAGGTCTGGTACTGAAAATTCAAGGCTCGCTGATGGGCTCTGTCCGCAGTCTGGTAATGAAAAAAATCGGCTACGTTCAGGGACTTGAAATCGGTACGCAGTCCGACAGAACAAAATTCTGGGAATTTGCACTTTGTTCCGCCGTCCCGATGGTTACCGGAGCTTTGGGAATTATCCCGAAATTCTTATGGCCGCTCACTCGCAGCAAGCGAAATCAGATGTATAAAGACCTCGCCGTCCGTCGCAAACAAACCATCGACGAGGCATAATACCGAAAACAACAAAAAACGGACGGTTGTTATCTTCCCGATGACTGTTCAATGTCTGTAATAATTTTGGAAACAAAATCCGGTATGGGAAGTGTTGAAATAAGACAAAATATAAAGATTAGAATTTGTTAAAGAGCCGGAAAGAAAATTTTAAATTATAAATTACTATGAGGGTTATTGTGAAAGTAGGAATTATTAGATGTATGCAAACTGAGGACTATTGTCCCGGTACAGCTGACTTTAAAGCTATTGCTAATAAAACAGGTGTTTTTGAAGGAATTGAAGAAGAGATTGAAATTATAGGCTTCACAAACTGTGGCGGATGTCCTGCAAAAAAATCTGTACTTAGAGCAAGAGAGTTAGTGAAAAGAGGTGCGGATACTATTGTCTTTGCAAGCTGTATTCAAAAAGGTTTACCAATAGGATATCCTTGTCCATTTGCAAAAAAAATGAAAGAACTAATTGTAGAGGATCTTGGAGAAAGTATTGCATTTTTAGATTATACTCATTGATATAAATTCCAATTTGTTGTACCTGAACTTAAGAAGACCTCGCCGTCCGCCGCAAACAAACCATCGACGAGGCATAACGGGAAATACATCATACAAGGATGGGTAGTAAGAAACTCGAAAATTGTTGTTAAAGACCAATAACATAATATTTTTTGTGTCGGGTTAGGTTGAATAAATATCGGGTTAAATAAAACCGAAAGAACAAATATTAAATGATACTTTAGAGTTTACGCAAAGTATCATTGATGGTATTTATATTGAATCCGTATAGCTGAAACTTCTATAATTGGAATAGAATTAACGCTATTATGCGTAAAACTTAAAACTTCAGCAAGTTTTGCGTATAGGGTGATTTGGAGACTTAAAATGTCGGGTTAAATATAAACAGAGGACAATTTAAGGAAGAATGAATGACAAATCAGAATTTGTAGGGATAAAAGCATGAAAGAAGTAATACTTAGTGCAGATGGAGACAGTATTTTATACTTAGTTCCGGATGTTGTTGCTGAAAACCTGGAAGAATACTGCCTTGAGTTTTGTTCAAACTGGCTTTGTAACAGTCCGGATGCCGAAAAGTATAGAAAAGCAGGCATTTTTTGCTATTCGGAAAGCGATTTTATTGATTATTTGAATAACCACATTTTCCCCGATTGCGAATCGAAAATGATCAAAAATCTGGGATGGACAGATTTTGGAAAAAACCTGCCTTTAGAGTATAAGGAACATCCTTACTATAATTTCTAAGCGACAAGTCTTGGTTTGTCAGATAGATACAAATTCCAATTTGTTGTACCTGAACTTAAGAAGACCTCGCCGTCCGCCGCAAACAAACCATCGACGAGGCATAACGGAAAATACATCATATCAAGGATGGGTTCAGAGATTGGCTGAAACAAGCGGTTTTAGCCGATTTCTTCAATCAGAACAATAAGAACGACCATACAAAATAAAGAAATTGAGGCGAAATCAATTACTTTATTATTTATTCAAGAAAGGTGCTTAGTTTAAGTAAAAAATATGAAAAAGGAAATTATCTCTGTTTCAGATATAAATAATACGGAGTCGCACGTTAAACCAGCAGCAAAGCCTGCCGTGATGTATATAGAGGATTATGTTCGCACGGAATTTGCAACATTTGAAGAAAAACCCTTTTCGGATGTGGATGCTTTGGTTTTTGCTCAGTTTGCATACACGAGATTAAACGATAAAGATTATTCGTTCACTCCTACGGCTGCTCCCGTCCTTATAAAGGACACATATCGGGCTGAAAACTTCGATTTTATGTATAACAACATTCCGAAATACGAAAAAAACATTCAGCTTGTTACGGCGTTGGCGGCAAGTCCACGATTTAGAAATATACGTATACTCGACTATAAAGACATATATGATAATAACTTGATATTGCAGTTTTCCGCCATGACCTTTGAAATGAATGATGGTTTTTTGGTGGCTTTTCGCGGAACGGACTCAACTTTTACGGGTTGGAAAGAGGACTTTTGCATGACCTTTATGGACAGCGTTCCCGCACAGGATGAAGCCTGTCTGTATTTGCAAAGCATGGCGGAAAAATTTGGAGGCTCTATAAGAATTTGCGGCCATTCAAAGGGCGGAAATTTGTCGATGTATGCTGCACTTAACTGCGATAAACAAACGCGGGACAGAATAATATCTGTCCATGATTTAGACGGCCCGGGATTTAAGGATCCGGAGAAATATGTAAACGAATATTCCGAAATCGCCGACAAAGTGGTAAAAATAATGCCGGAATCTTCAATAGTCGGTCTTCTTTTGGACGGTGCGGATGAGGATATTAAGATTGTAGAGAGTTCGGGTATAGGTATCATGCAGCACTTGTCTTTCACGTGGAAGATAAAAAACGGAGAATTTGTCGAGGGCAAGAAAATTTCAGATATTGCCAAAAATATAGACAAGACAATCTCCGTGTGGCTTAAAGGAATAAGTCATGAGGACAGGGAAGCTTTTATTGATAATCTGTTCAAAGTCTTAATTTCAAGTGGTGTAAGAACGTTTGCCGAGTTAAGTTCAGTAGGAGCAAAACAACTTGCCGCCATGTATGAAGCGGCAAAGGATCTTCCTGAGGACGTTAAGAAAAACGCCACAAAAATTATAAAAAGCCTGTTCGAAACCTCGATTAAAACCTTAAGATCCGAGAATTGATGATATAATAAATTCGGATAATTTACACTTTGCCGCCGTCAGCCGAAAAACCATCAACAAGGCATAACGGCAGCACTAACAAAAAATACCATCGGCTAAGATGGTATTTTTGATTGTGCGTGAGAAATGTATTTTCTCCTATGTTTTTATAATTCCTTTATTTATAAGGGCTATATCCAGTTCATGAATGTTCAAGTTTTGGCACGCCTAAAAAGGTTAGCCACTTATCTTCATAATTGATATTCATACTAAACATTGAATTGATGCTTTCAAGTTGCCCTCTTACTGAATCTTTATGCGGATCAATTTCTTGAAGATTATTATAAATATTTCTGCATTCTGTTTTTGCCATACTTAGTATCTCGTCAATCTTAATTTCCGCCTGTTGAGAGGCGAACTCTATATCTGCGATATATGCCTGTCGTTCTTCCTCAAATACTTTCTTTATGGAATTTATCTTAAATCCAAAACGAACATCAAATAAATCAGCTTTTTCAAGAATAAGCATTGTTAAGTTTGTACATACAACGGTTGCAAGGATTTGTAATGGACTGAAGACAAGATCGGAGATTTGTTCCGGTAGGTGTAAAGATTCGGACAATAAATCAAAAATTACCTCAATTACACAACTTGTTATTGTTGTTCCGAAGAGTTTTACTACGGAATCTGCCTTTTCTGCCGGACTTGTATTTTTATCTACGATAACTCGAACCGCATCAACGGTTGATAAAACAAGGTTTTTCGCAATTTTTAATAATTTCTTAATTGTTGCAGTTACTGTACCAATAAGCATACTCATAAAGGTTTTAACAAATTCTTTTAAACTGTTGAAGAGTACATTCTTGAAAATGTCTTTAATTTTTGATAAGACATAATCACCAATTCGTTTTGCTGATGTTTTAAGTTTTTCTAAAACTGAGTCAAGATTGTTTTTCCTGTCTTTAATCAAATGTTTTATCTCATACACGAGGGGGGGAGCGGCATAATAAATAATCTGTCCGGCAATTATTTTCCCAATTGATTTTGCGGTATCTCTGCCGGCATCTTTGAACACATGATCATATTTAGTGTTTTTTAATATAGTTACACTTTCTACATTTTGCGAATGTCTGATGCTCGCTTCAAGTTTCTTTTGAACAGATTTGGGAACAGTTAGAGTTCCGTCCTCATTCTCAACTATATATCCGGTGTCCTTTAGTTTTTGAATCTTATCGTTACTTCGAGTTTCTTTTAGCCATTGGTCAACTACAGCCTGAGTAAGTTGCTCGGGAGTAGCGCGATGAGTAATATCTGTAGAGGGATCATAATCAGACTCCTTAGGATTACGATACTCGATTTTTCCATTAACCATGCAAATTCGAACATCTCCCTTGGATGTGTTCGCAGAAGCATGAATTAGTTGCATATTGTCCGGAGAATTCCAAAATTCTTTTAATTCATATATACCTTTTTCGGACAAATATCTTTCATTAAATTTTGCTGCCTCTCGTGATTGAATATGATCGGCATGCAGTTCACTTTTCAAAATCTTTTTGCCGTTTTGCTCAAATTCAACATACTTTCCCTCTTTACCGGTTAATTCGTCAAAAAGTTTTCCATCCGCTGTCATTTGACTTTCCCGATAATTTCTTTTACCTTTAATATCTCGTGCATCTGTTTTTCTATGTTCATTAAAGAGTTGTTTTTGGAAACCATCCATTGTTTCAGTTAATTTATCCAGTTCCTGATCGGTTAAATTGTAGTTGTAAATGTTTTTTCGGATTTCGCCCATACCACCATTTTCAGAAAGCGGATCATACTCATTTTTATAATCAAACTTTAGTATTCTCATTGCCATTTGATCCACAGTTATGTAAAATGATGATGTATTGAAATAATTGCGTACCACTTCTCCCGCAATATCACGTCCACAATTACTGATGAATTGAGAGCCCATATCATCAGTTAAAATATCTTTTGTTTTAGAGTTGATTTGCCGAATTAAATTTATATATCTTTCATCACGGTATTTGGAAAGTTCGTTATGTATTTGAATTGTATCTTTTAATTGAACAGTTGTATTTTCTACCATTTTATTTCCCTCCAAATACGGTTTCTGATTCTAGTAAATTAGTGCGATGCTCGATATTTTTTGCTTGTTTAAAGAAAGTACTTTTTTCATGTGATGTAATTTTATTATCATCAACGATATTTGTTAAGATATTATCAGTAAAAAAAGCACATAAGGTGTTGTAATAATCAACTGAGTTGCGCACAAAAGTGTAATGATTATCAAATGCTGTATTTTGAAAATCTGAAATTTTAGATTGCTCGGATAAGTCCGGATCATCGTCATAAAGGATAGCTTCTTTTATTGCATCAGCAGATAAAAAAGCGGAAATACCGGACAGTTCCGGGATAATTGACTCTTCAACTGCCAGTTCAACGATCTTAATCACTTCATGATATCTTTCGGCAATATTAGCTGCTGTTGAAAAAAAACTTTGTGCTGCACGTGCATCTTCAGTTTTTTGCAGCATTTTATTTCGCTCATCTTCAATTTTTGTATATGCTTGTTCTAATTCTTTTTTTGATTTAAAGCGATTGAAAATATATTTAACAAAAAAACCTGTTGGAATTGCAATTGGAACAAACATTCCAGCCGCAATACCTAAACCGACAGACAAATTTCCAAAAGAAGAACTATTAGTTTCGTCTTCTGCATTGGAGAAACTCACTTGATAATTACCATTGTGTCCTATGCGTTGTGAATCTTCATAAATAAAATCAAAAGGTGTCAACTTTTCTCCAATATCTCCGTGCTGGGACAACAAATTATAGAATTTTCGCAGCAATAAAATAAGATTGTTTCGTGAAGAATTTATCCCATGCACTCTCGTGTTGTATTTGTCACAATTAAGTTGAGCATCATATTGCATGCGTTGAATTCTATTGTTGAAGTCATCAACTTCTTTTTCAAACTCTTTTTGCAACTCATCCAATTCTTTTTCGTATTTATTCATAATATTCTATCTCTCCATATTTGATAATCTTACTATTGAACAATTTCCCCGTTGACAACATGAAAATTATACACTGTATTGTTTTTAGTTACAGACACAACAAAATCTTCTTTTTGACCTTTAGCTTTTGCAGTGCAATGATTTGTCATAATGTTATCATAATAGATTCCATTAGTTTTGTTTCGTTTCTGAAACAAATGTTGGAAGTTTTTTATGTTCAAGTTGTTTCCCTTTACAAGCAAAATTACTGACATCACAATCATAATTACAGGAATAAATATGCCTGTAAAATCACTAAGTATTGCGATAAAAGCAAATGCCACAGACAGTTGCAAATTTAATAGCGTTAATATATGCCTTTTATCTCTTTTGATTAAAAAGAACATTATCAAAACTAAATAGACTACTAACTCAAAAAATATCATACAAACACCTCTTATGATAAATTAAATATTTCTTTTATTCGTCAAGTTTAAAATCTCAAATTTAGATATGTCTCCAATTAATAAAATATGTTTAGTTTCTTTTGTGATTAACCAGTATGTAACAAAGTACCGTTTTTGTAAGCATATAATACAATATATGATTGAATTTGTCAATACAATTATTAAATTTTGTATATATTCGTTCTCGCATCAATTAACGCTGTAACCGAAATAAAACGGAAGTCCGAAAACAATTATCTTCGTTGTCAAAGCACGGGTTATCCATCTCCCTTTTGTCTCGATTGACTCTATTCATTTTTACTTATTTGCACTTGTTTGTCAACAAGTTTAATTCAAAGGTTTTATCATTTCGATTTCCAGTTTTTTTGAGTTACATAAAAAAGAGCAAGGGCGAAAGGACGGAAAGGTTATCGAGCAAAGAGGTGTATATAATTCATTTAATGTCTTCATATTCGCCTTCTTGATTATATTTCTGTTATGCCGACTGATTTTAGATAGTTATAAACACCGTCATAGTATTTTGTTAAACGGGTTTTGTCGTTATCATTTCCTTTGGGAATAAAAATTACCATTCCTTGACGTGCTCTTGTGAGCAACACTCGATAGGAGTTTTTTAGATAAATTTGCTTGCTATCTAAATTTATATTATTCCAACAGCTTCCTGAAAAATTGAAATAATGCCATTTATTGTTTTCAAAGCGAAAATCTGCATCCCATGCAACAATGGTGTAGTCCAATTCCAAACCTTGAATATCAAATTCAGTTGCAACGTCTTCTAAATAGTAACTTGCTCTAACATCATCTCTATCATTTAGAAACCAATTATCTACCGAAATTTTATTCTTTACAAAAATTCCCTCTGGCTTAAGCCGCAATGCTCCACTGCTTGCGATGAGTCCATAACGCATAGTTCCTTTACATTTATCTCTTACCCATTTTTTTGCGTTCTCCAAGTTACGGGTCAGGACAATAGGATATTTATTATTAAATCTTTCAAACAATTTTTTTGCGTTTTGAGTGTCTACATCAAGAACTGCTTTGACAAAAGAAGCAAGGTCTGGCGTGCGAAATGAGCGCACAGAAGTAGACAGATGAAGTTTTTGAATTTTGGTAATATTTAACCCTGTAATCATGTCCTCCCAAGAATGATCGAGCAGATATTCCTCATCATTAAGTTGAGGGGTTATGTAAATATTCCAATTGGGAAATGCGCGTCTGATAGAATCAAACCATTCCGGCAAGCCGGCCTCTCCCGTATGAATTTCTTGTCCGCCACCTACAAGACAAATAATTACGGCCCAGTCTTTGTGACGGTCCATTGTGCTTATCAAAAACTCTGGTTCGCTATAATCAAAACCTGCAATACCTTTTTTAGTTTGCATGAATTTTGATATTTGTTCTTTGGTCCATGCTCGCTGTGCCTCATCAAAAATAGCAACTCGCTCTGGCGGGATATTATTATTTCCAACAAAAGAGTCTCTATATTTGTGTATGATCTGAATAAACGCTGATGTGCTACGCAAAGCGTCACTTTTATTTAAGCGCTCATTATTTTCTTTCGCTTGGCTTACCTTGTCGCGCGCAAGAGCCTCTTGTAAGACGGTTACCAAAGGATTATTTCCTGACAAAAAGACGGCGTGTTCTCCCTTTTGCGCATTAGAACGCAAAATTGCTATGTTAAGGCCTACTAAAGTTTTGCCTGAGCCGGGCACACCGGTTATAAAACATATTGATTTTTTATGGTTAGTCTTACTGTGTTCTATAATCTTGTTTATCTCGTCCGTTGTTACAGTGAGATTTTCAGCGCCGGCATCGCTACGTGTAATTTCCGAAACATTATGTCCGCGATATAAGGCTTGCGCGGCTTCTATGATGGTAGGCGTCGGTAAGTATTCAGAATTTTCCCATACTAAATAATCAAAGTCAGGTTCAAAATATCTGTTTGAAACAAGTTTTATAGCATTTGCAATGTTATACGAGTTGCATTTTATCGGCTCTAGGATTCTATCATTTTCATTAAGTGCAAATTCTACAGCCGGAGCCTTTGTTGCAATCATCATAGGCACGAGCAGTTTGTCATGACTTTCTTTTTGAAAATTTCGTAAATCTAAGGCATAGTCGTAAACTTGGTCGTAGGTTGATGCTTTATACTCAGTATCGCCACATTTGAACTCCAAAAGAAACACGATGTTTTTATGCAAAAATACAGCATCTACACGTTTTCCCATTCTCGGAATGGTGTACTCAAATATTATCCGCCCATCTTGAAAATCTGCTAATTGATTTTTCAAAATGGCAATTTCCTGTTCCCATGCATTGCTTTGTTGAATTGTTATCTCAGCATGAGTGTCATTTTTATGGAGGATGCCGAGAATTTCATTAGAGGATTTATTCAAAAAATCTTTTATTTCAGAAGAATAGTAGGCTCTTAAATTACGCATTTTGACCTCAACTTTTGAAGATATTGCTTTTATACCAAAATAACTATCTATAAAAATATCTAATGGACTGATTTTGCTTTATTTTGTATACCGATTCAGAAGTTTCTCCGACATTTTTTGCCTCTTGATATAAATATTAAATCCGATTTTCTGTTCGCTTTACAGACGCTCAAAAATCCGACAGCAAAGGTAGGTAAGATAGGGGGACGGCTCTTTTTTCTGTCCGAAATCCCAATCTTTTAATTTAATATATATTGATTCGGGTGTGAAAAGACCGTTTTCGTCCTGTTTGCTTTTTATAATTTCAATCATTTCAAGAAAACGCAGGTCATCTCGTACAAACTCGTATTTACTGAGAACTCCGGCAACGCTTACGATGTCATACCAGCACGAAGGTGCTTTAAGCTTGCGAAAGTCCGTACCCATGAAAAACATGTAGGGATGTTGATTAAGACTGTTTTCCCACAGATTAAGCAAAGATTTTACGGCGGTTGCGGCAACTTGGGAATTTCTGTATTCCGGTATATACGAAAGCAAATCCGCCATGATAAGCGTCGCGTATGGACAGCAGTCGTCCTTTTTCCCCGGTCCGCGAAACTTGCCCAACTCGGGAGAAACCGCACAGGGGAAGCCGTTATCACGGCAGAGGGATGTAAGATATTCAACACCGGATTTGATGTATTCATCATAATCGACCTCCGCTTTGAGCAGAGCGAGCAAGAGAAGCGGTTCATCGCAAAGACACCAAGCAAATACGTCTTCTCCCGTCCCGCCATAATGCTTGGGGATATTGGTCATGGACTGATAAATACCGTTTTCGTCATGGTGTTTTAGTATTTCGTCAATGGCGGTTTTGATTTCCGGCACATCCGTATCAAAGCCGAGGTCAAGCAGGAACAAAAGTTTATGTATTGGCAGGTCGGGATTTTTATGATTTGTTACGAGTGTATTATGAAAATCCGTAATATCCGAAAGGTATTTTTTTATATGTTTATCTGCCAACGCAGCATTTCTGAGGCTGACAAGATTGTCTTTCGGTTCATGCTTTAAGTTAAGACGGATTGCGTATTTGAGCCAGTCATCGCTGATTTCCGACAATTTTTCATAACTCATGTCATTTTTGCCCCCTTGCCGTTTAGTATATTTTATCTTATTTGAGCCTGCCTGTCAATCATTTTAATCCTGAAATGTTGCTTTTTATACCGACTTCAAATTCTTTTGCGTTACATAAACATGAGCAACGGCGAACAGGACGGAAAAGCCGACAAGTAGCCAATGACGTAATAAAAGTCCGCTGAGAAGAAATATACAGGCGGGCAAGACGGCAAGAAGCAAGGCTCGTCGTGCATTCTTTTCTTTCAGATATAGCGAAAAAACAAATAAATATGCAAGCAGAAATATTCCGTTGCCGAAAATATACAGTAAAAATTCAAATTTTCCTGCAAAGCCGAATTTTTGTACGAGCAGAGGCAACCACATCAAAACAATGCAGGCATAGCGTCCGATTTGTTCGAGGATGTTCATTGTTTTGTTTGTACAAAGATTTTTCTCGTCCTTGTTGCGAACGGCATAAATAATATTAGGTATCAGTATTATTATAATGATAACGGCACCCGCCAGATTTATCCATCCGAATTCCAAAATAACAACCCCTTTCGCAATTTGTCTGAAAAATAAAAACCAATGTCGCACGTAAATTGTTCGAGCGAATATTTATTTTATATCATTTGAGCCTGCCTGTCAATCATTTTAACTCTGAAAAATTGCTTGTTATGTATACCGATTCAGAAATTTCTCCGCCTTTTTTGCTGTTGCTTTTCGGCTGTTTTTTGTCTGTTCTTGTGCGAAATTGAGTATTTACTCTTTATTGTCGGAAAGTTTGAAATAATGCTCGAAACATTCAAGCACTTTTCCGCATATAATATTACTACATTCGGGGGAGGGTTTGCCTTTATTCAAGTAGACAATATTTTTAACTTTCAGCAGTCTTTTGGTAATATCGTCTTCCCATTCGGGTTTGGCAAGTACGATTTTCCAAGCATTGCCGACAACATTTGCCGCCGTAATCATCTGCGGGTTTTTAAGCAACGCAAAATAATCCTGATAAATTGCCTCAAACCTGCCCTCGTTATCAACAGCAACGAGATTGGACAAAATGGCTATACCGTCCCATTTTATGAAATTGTTTTCGTGATAAAGCCATTTAACAATATCGTCAAAATACGGATAAACAAGTTTCGGTTCCTGTTCGCTTATCTTGCGGATAATTTTTGTGCTTACATATTTAACGCTCGACATTTCGGTCAGAGCAATCTCAAACAAGGACGTAAGAACAGTATTATCCTGAACAACCTCATTGATTAACATATCCGCATCCGGCTTTGTGCCGAGATGTTTTATTAACGTTTCTTTATTCATAATTTTCTCTTTCTGCTGTCAGTTCGAACACATGATTTTGTTGCGTGAAAAGTTTAATAAAGTATTTATTCAAACTATAAAAACTATGCTCAGGTATACAACTTATCCTCTTAAGATTTCATCAATTTGTTCTGATTCAATTTGATTATTTATACTGTCAATTTTTTCTTCAACATGTTTTTTATGTTTTATCCATTTCAACCCCGTTAAGTAAGGAAGCAATGACTCAAGGAATTCAACCCAACCAGAATAGACAGGAACAGCACTTCCTATCCAACTACAAGAAATTGGTGTTAATGGTATTTTATTAAAACTTTCAAATAATGAGTTGTTTTCTAGGAATAACAAAATAAATTCTCTTTTTCTTTCGATTTCAAAATTTGATATAACTGAAAATAGATAATACATTTTTGTTTCATCGCTGGAAAATAACACAATGCATTGACGAATCCAATCGTTTTGTTTTGCAAGATATTTTTGCTCATTTGATAGTAAGGTTTCCAAAAAATATGGGATAGAAATTTGTGGATGTGTACAATTTTTTATTAACTGTTCAAAAATCCTGTTATATATTTCGATGAAATTATCTAAATCAAAGAAGCAACAGTGTCTTTTTGTAGAGTCATGAAAAGAAGTATTATATTTGATTGTTAAGTAACTTATGTACTTATCCAATATGCTGGGATTAACTAAATATATTTCTTTTAAGAATAGTCCTTCATAATCAAGGGATTTATTGCAAATTGAAAGCATAGTATAATAAATCTCTTCAAGCAATTCAAAATCACAATTAAATTTGCGGATTACTTCTTTTGGTGAATTGTGGCAGTGATTAAACAGCAGAGCAAAATAAATACTTACCATGAAAGGTGAATAATTTATTTTTTCTAAAATAATTTTACATCCTTTTATAAATGCCTGCCTGTCTATCACACTATATTTTTCAAGAAAATCCACATCTCGTGATGGAGAGGAAGTAATGTCTTTGTCAGACTTATCTTTCAAAAATTCATAAACCCCAAAGAGATGATTTTCTGTTATTAGTTCGGAGGGTAATTCATGATAATAGGCATACAGCCAAGCATTTTTCTGGCTAAATTCTTCATTGATAACAATTTGATACACTTCGGAAGCGGGCAACAATGAAAATAAAGTACTTATCAATTGATTTGGAAGAATATTATTTGGTGTATCCTTTTTTATGTAATATTTTATTGCATCGACATAGTAATCTTTTCCAAGTGAAATGATAGAATTGAAAGCAATATCTAATCCATCTTTGAATTCCCAAATATCATCATTGTCAATTTCAGAGATGTCACTACAAACATCAATCAATCTCTTGAACATTTCTAAATCACAATCAGAAATATGTTGTTTGATTATGTGCTGCTTTTGTTCTTTATATTCTTCATAACTAGCATCTTTTTTATTATCTTGCCCTTTAAGGAGAAAATATAACTTAAGGTCATCATTTTCTAAATATTCAGTAATAATTGATTTGCACGGGAGATTAATGCAATCAAAAACTTGCACTATTCTGTTTGCTAACAGACAGTTTGCTAATTTACTTGGTGGAAAATGCAACACTAAAATTGAATTGATATATTCAAAGTCAAACTGTAAAACAGGAATGTTATTATTCACAACAGAAATGCAATAGCAGTTAAGGATTTCCCGAATTTTTGATTTGTATTTTTCAAATTTGCATAAATAAGATAGATATTCCCAAATTAGTCTTCGGTAATTTTTAACACCTGCGGACATAGTTAATGAAATTTCATAGATATTAAATGTGTTTTTCCGTCCGCCCTCCACAGGAGAAAAACACATTTTTAGAAATTCTTTTGCTATTTCTAAAAATAAAATAACAAAACATTCGCAATTCCAGTTGTTTGAATGCTCTTTAATTTTTTCAAAAAGATTTATTTGAGTGTAATAATTATTGTATGCAGAGTTTTTATTAATTGAGAAATATATATTGATTGCGTGATAAAAATCCATATATAAGTCTGGTCGTTTTAAGTAATATTGAAAAAACAAATCTAAGGCGGTTGGAAAATCAGTCATATCTGCAAAACCACCAAGTATGTTGATGATATCATTCGTAACATTCTGATTGTTTTTTCCTTTATTAATATCAATATCAGACAAATCATATGTTACTTTTTTTTCTAATTCTATTTTATTTTGCAAAATCAAAAGCGTTTCAGTAGGATTAAAAGAAAAAAACACTTTAACAAACTCAAAGAAATGCGGGGAATTTTCAGCCGATAATTCGTTCCATAATATTTTTATTTCTTTTTCAATAAAAGCAATAAGAGCATCGTTCCCAAAAATGTTTAACAATGTCTTAATTGAAGAAGTAGTTCGCTTGCTATGTTTTTGAAAACAAGTTTTAATCATTTCCGATAAGCTTATTAACTTTTTATCGCAAAAAACATATTTCAAGAAATAATTTGAAAAGCATTGATCAGAAAAACGAACTGCTTTATCGTTAGTTATGTCGACAATTTCCAGAGCGTGAAGCGTGCGAAGATTTTCAAGAAAATTATCTTTATTTAATTCTTTTTTCTGAAGAACCGGTAAAAATGCATCTATATGATCTAAATGAATTGCTTCTAAAAAAGCAACGATTCCAGCAGTTATACATAATTTTTTATCAGTAAGCAACGGGTTATTTTCTAAAAAAGATCTATAATAATCGTTGTATAATTGCGATACATCATTAATCGAATCTAAATTATTTGAATTTATTGCTAATTTTCCTGCGAGCATAGCAATGCGGGCATTGCCTTCAGCAATTCTTATTATTTTTTCATGGTAGATGTGATTTGTAATACCCAATGTAACCTTAAGCAGTTCCTTTATTTCATTATCAGTAAATGAATTTACAGTTATGCTTTCGCATGAGGCAATTTCGCTAACATCATTTTTTACTTGTTGGAGAGCATAATCTCGTACGGTAATCAATATTCTCACGTTATACTTCTTTGGCTTCATAGTGGTATAACGAATAATATGTTGTAATTCTGATAATTGATTTGCATCATCAATAAAAAGGAAATAATCGCCGGGACGATCTATAAAAATTTTCAAGTCCTCATATATTGACAAGGCATTACTGTGAATACAGTAAACTTTTTTATTATTAGTTTTTTGTATCTTTTCCACATAATGCAGTGCTAATCGAGTTTTCCCTGTACCTGCTTTACCGTTGAGTATAACAACATCCGTTGTTTGAAAAGCTTCTTCAATATCTTTTAATTCTTTTTCTCTGAACAAGAATTCGGTGTCAATAGGTGCAGCCATTTTGTTTGAATTATAATTTTTAATAAAATTGTTAAACGATTGAATTTGACCGCTACTTATTGATATCCCTAAAAAATCACGAGAAATATCGTGATGGTAAAGATATATATCTTCTGCAAGTGTATCAATTCCGATAATTGTGAGTTTGATCCCCACTTTTTCACATGAAGCTTTCAATTCAAGATCTTGACAGGGTTTAATATTGGATGAAGTATGGCAATAAATGATTTCAGAAATTTTATCGTGCGAAATACCTGTTTTTTTTACATCAAGACATTTTTTTAGATCAGTCTTAATTTTTTGAAATATACTTGTCTGTTGAGTTGTGTATTCTGCAAAAACATAATGTCCATTTGCAAGAACAAAATAAGCATCTGGTGTTCCTTTTGTGGTTTTCTGTGTTCCGGCTTCACTGCCAAGAGATGTTATATTAGGGTATCCTTTTTTTGATAGATAGCTATTGCAAAGATTTTGGAAAGCTCCTGAATCCAATTGAAGTATTTTTTGCTTTATGGTTTCAATTTTTCCCATTTGTTATCTCTCCTCGTTATTCAAGACTAAAACATCTAAAAATCGTTAAATTGTTTGAAATGTTTTCTTTTTGCATTTACCGTATTGTCTTTATGTTGGCTTTTCGGCACGTATCAACTTACCGCATTTTAAAAATTCCCGCAGTTTAGACATTTCCGCCGTCAAAGCGGTTTTGCATAACATTATACGCAATATTTATCAGTTCCATATTTGATTGTATTTCAGACGGATAGGGATAAGTTAAGGCACAATTATCAAATTGCCACAGCAGGGTTTCCGTTTTCAAACCATCCTTTTCGGCGAGCAGTGCGTAAGCATATTCCGTGCGGATTATTGACGGAATTCCCCTCATCGCTTTCATGAATTTCAACTGTTGTTTTGTACGCATTTTTTCAAGCACATCAGCACGGTTGTTTGTAATAAGTTCAATATACATCCTGTTACATACAAGCAGATTGCGTTGGATACCGACTACTCCGTTTTCCGTTGTGAGCAGCCGTTTTATCAACATATCCGCCTCATTAAATTGGTGTTTATCCATCAGATGTTCACAGGCAAGAACGCCGACGGTGGCGATAAGCCCATTTTTCATCGACTCATCCGACGGGACAACAAACCATTCGTCGGGCATATCCTTAACCCGTAGTCCTTCGGAAAGAAGTTCGGTTACTTTAAGTTGTATCCATAATGCTCTCATGGCTTCGGGATTTTTGGAGAGGTCGAGAGCGTTCCTTCCGTCATTATTCATTGTCGACAAATTAAAGGGAATGCCGTTTAACAGTGCGAAAGCAAAGCCGATTATTGCAAGGAACACAGCAAACAACCATGCGATGGAATGTGATGAAAAAAGAAATGAAAAACCGAGACAGAGTAACGCGGTAACCGCATTCATGATAACTCCGCCGAAATTATAGAGCATAACGGGCATTTGTCCGTCAATCAGATCGGGCGGAGACATAAGACATTGTCCGCCGTTAACTAAAGTTGCCATCCTTTTGAACATGATTTTTCCGTCTTTTTTAATCCACATCAGATTTAAGATGCGAAAGGAAGAAAATCGGTAGCCCGTCATCAGACCGAATATCAAATGTCCCGCCTCATGAACAATAATCTGAACAAGCAGAGCAAGATACAAGCAGACAAAAGTTAATAAATAAGACAAAATCAGTCCCATACCGATTAAGCCTTCATTCGTCGAATGTTCCAGATACCGAAAAAACGGCAGCCCGCTGACTGCACCGACCGCCACTAAAATCAGAAATTGAAGCCACTTGCCTTTTGATTTTTTCTTGTTTTTCATAGCCTTATGTCCCAATATTTAATAATCAATCCGAAACGATGGAGTTGAAATTATAAGTTTTGATTTCCGACAAGGGAATTTATATAGTCATTACAAGTGTTCCGACTCCAATAAGAATACATCCTATCAAAGACTTTGCCGTAAATTTTTCCTGTAAAAATATAAAAGCCAAAACAAGCGTAATGACGACACTCAGTTTGTCAATCGGCACAACCTTTGAAACTTCGCCAATCTGCAAGGCTTTATAATAACACAGCCACGATGCCCCCGTTGCCAGTCCGGATAAAATAAGGAATATCCAACTTTTTTTGCTGATTTCTGAAATTCCGCCCTGAGCATTTGTCAAAAATACCATTGCCCATGCCATAACAACAACTACCACCGTTCGTATGGCGGTTGCAAGGTTTGAATCTACTCCCTCTATTCCTACCTTTGCAAGTATTGAGGTAAGTGCTGCAAATATTGCAGACAGCAAGGCAAATACTAACCACATATAAATGCTCCTTTTTTCAGAAATTCCGCTTTTCGGCTTGCCGACAAACAGGGAATAATATAAACCGAAATTTGTACGCATATCAATAAAACAACAGATTTTTGTTGACTATATATGTTGCAAGAATAATGATACCGCCTACTGCAATGCTGAAAAGGAATAACCATATTTTCTTTTTTTGCTTGGAATACAAGATCCACAGCAGGAAAAATCCGAGAATATCAACGATTAACTGGAATAAATACTTATGATTTATTATCACGGACAAAAACATTCTGACTGCTTCGCTGAGCAACAATCCCAAAGGAAGTGATAAGGCTGCTGTGCCGAGAAAATTATCTTTTTTCGCCTGAAACGCAACAATCGCACACAATCCGCACAGGACAGACGGAATTATCCATGTCGCTGCCTGAATGAGGGCTGACGATAACTCATTTATACGCGGATATTGGAATAACGGTGAGATAATATAATGCATAATGAAGAAAGATGCATTCATACAAGCAAAATATAATCCTGTACCGACTGCAGAACGCCACATTTTATCATAGAGCATAAGAATTATCATACCCGAAATAGCCCAAAATCCCAAAGAACCGGAGAACGATGAAAAAGTCCATATATTATTTGCAGGAATCAAATCAAGCAAAGCACATAATGAACCGAATATAATTCCGGATACGACCGCAGTCGAGAATTTGTTTTTTATCTTTTCCATTCCTTTTACCTCATATTACAGGATGCCGTAAAATTAAAATTCATCTCTCCGATAACAGTTCCACAGTCTCTACTTAAGCACGAGACAACAAAACTACTGTCTCCACATGCAAATAATTGTCCAAACCTATATTTAGTTATATATCTCATTTTTTAGTAAAGACACATCTTGATGATTGTTCTTTGGCTTTATTCTTTCAAGAACCTTTTTCTCTACAGAATGAGTCCAGTATATTTTTAAACTTTTCCTTGCACGAGTGATAGCAGTATAAAATATACTGTGAGTTATCAATTCATCGACTTCATCAGTTATTACAACTTTCACTGAATCATATTCCAGCCCCTGTGCTTTATGAATTGATACTGCGTATGCAACCTGAAATGGAACAATTGCTTGAGATACATCATCATCTTCATCTGTACTTTTATTTTTATAAACACAGAAACGGATAACTGAATTCACACTTGCAGAATTATTAATAATTTCAAAATTCAAATCTTTACTATTAAAATTTATAAGTGGTCTATCAATTTCAATATCAAACTGGATTCGTTCATTTGTCTTTCCTGCATCCTGCACACAAAAGTCTACAATCTTACCTTTCATATTATTGTGAATTATAGGAAGTTGCTCTTTGTTGACTCTAAAAAATTGCTCTGAGGAATCATTAAACAAAATAGGATCTCCTACTTTGTATCTTTGTATTCCCCGCCATATTTCTTTGCCGCTATTATTTTCTTGCATGAAATGATTTATGTTATTTATACCATATAGTCCCCCATAGTTTAAACAAAGAATAATCTCATTCTCTGCTGCTGGATTAAATATTGATGCATCTGGTGTCGCTGAAATTTCTCCTGCCTGTAAGCGATCATAGACCTCATTCTCCATTTTTCTAACATTGTTCCATAAATCTAATAATTGTCTACTTTCACTTCTATATGTATTTGTTAATTCGCAAACAGCTGAAGTTGGCAAAAAGCTTCTAACTGCATCGAACCAATTACCAAATTCAATTGCTCCAATTTGATAAGTATCCCCAACCAAAACGAGCAACTTGAATTTTGCAAGTTCTAACAGTTCTTTCATGCTACTATTGCTAATTGTACTGCACTCATCTATAATGAGAATGTCAAAATCCCTTTTTATATTTGCTGTTTTATTATTGAATTTAGTGATTGTCATAAATTCACAATTCATGGATGCCGTAACTTTTCTTTTAAGATTATTTACAGCAGGATTTGTGTGTGCCAAATAAAGCCTTGAATAGCTACTAAAAAAATGTGAAATATAATTAATTAAGGTTGTTTTTCCAGTTCCTGCAGATCCATAGATTAAAGCTACATGTGAATTTGCAAACATATTAATTAACGCTGTTTTCTTTTCTTCAGCATCAATATGGTAATCTGTTGTTTGAAGCCAATGTGTTACTGTATTGATATAATTATTTACTCCTTTTTCCGACAAATTTTTTAATTGTTTAATTATTGATATCGTATCAGTTTCATAGCTTTCAATGAAAATATAATCATTTTTTATAACTAATTTACGAGCTTGTTGCCTTTCATTCGTATACAGTCGTTTATTATATTTTGCAACAAGTGCACCAACATCTTCAAAATCACCTAATAAATACTTACCGTTTTCTGTAGATATATTTAGTGGTGTAAATAGCATTCCCTTCTGCTCTGTATTGTTCTTTACAATCCAAGCTAATATCTCATGTTCGCGTCCTTTCGCATCGAGTGAACTCAACAAACATGATAAACTAGGAACATGATTTTTTAATGCTGAGCAAAATGGCATTGTATCAAAAGGAATGCATTCATATGCTAAGTACAAGTTAGAAAGTTTAAAATTTCCTCCCACATATTCCCTTCTATTTTCTTGATTATTCCGTTTCCAATGGTCTTGGTATTGTGACTTAAGTATTCTATTTCTCATATGGTGGAGTAAATATCTAATAACATTGCTGCCAGGGCTACCATCTTTAATAAGTGATCTGCAATCATTAAGTATATCAAAAAAATGTTTTGCCTTCGTTTTAGGAACTATAATATCGTATACATTTTGATACCCCTCATCTGAAAACATAACAACTTCTGATAAACTTAATCCTGTTTCAGTTAAATAATTATTAATGTTCTGTTGCTCTGGTGTGCTGGGAATAAAGCCATCATTATTAATTAACTTAATAAAATTTGAAAACTCACAGGGACGAATACTAACTTCCCAGTCAACAATTATGCGAATTGGCATTTTCTTTCCAAATAATTCAATGCTTTCATCTATCATAGCAAATTTAACTGCATAATAATCTGTAATCTCTATATCTGTAAATGCAATAATACGATCTGTCTTGCTTGCCTTATCATTTCCTGGTATAAATGCTACTTCATAATATATTTTTTTGCCCCAAAAAAATGGCTTAATACCCTGAATATAAAAACGGTCAAATCGAAATTCATTTTTTATTGGTGTTTTATACCGATCAATTTTTTCGGCAATTTTTTCATAGTACTCCTTAAGACTATCATCCATCTCTATCGGAAATTGACCAAGATTTTCGAGAACATCTAGTCCATAATTATCATGCAAATAATTTTTAATTTTCAATAGATATGTGTAGTATTTCAACATCAAACGCTCTGAGTTTTCTTCTGATAGAGTACGATGCGAAACAGAAACTTGTAAAGAGCGATGAAATCTTGAAAAGAAGAGCAATGAACTTTCATTTTTGGTGTATTTTATTGCTTTTTTTATATTCTCTTGTGAATCTTCTATGTCATTTCCGTTTGCATAAATTTTAAGCATAATATGCTCAATAAAATGCCTAAGCTGTGCAAGAATGTCTTGAGATATCTCACCTCTTGTCTCTCTTCCAATATTGTCTATATGACGACATAAAACCCGATTACATTTTAAAATTTGTTCGTCTATTTTTAACACCTGGATATCTCCTCTTTTCTATTCTAATTTTTTAATATTAAATCATCTTAGAATATCTTAATACATCCAAAATAGCTTCTTCTTTTTTAATCGGACATTGAGAGTTTTTTGATATACTGTAATGTTTTCTTAATTCTATTCCGTATTTTCTTTTTATCTGTGCAATATTTATATAGTGTTGGAACTTTTAACGCATATTTACTCTACACATATTTTTTAATTTGTGCGTATATTGTTTTACTTTCAGCACTCGTTAAATCAACCCAGTTCAATTTCACCGCTTATATACTTTATCGACATCAAGTTTGGACAACAATACTACCGTCTCCACATGCACGGTTCGGGGGAACATATCAATCGGGGTGCTGTCTTTAATCTCATAGTCCTTATCGGTCAGAATTTTCAAGTCGCGGGCAAGGGTGGCGGGATCGCAGGATACATAGACAAGACGTTTCGGGGCAAGTGTAACGATTGAGTCGATAACCTCAGCGTCAAGCCCTTTTCGCGGCGGATCGACGATGATAACATCGGGTTTTACACCCTCGTCGATAAGTTTCTGAGTAATCAAAGCGGCATCGGCACAGACAAAATCCGCGTTTGTGATATTGTTAAGTTCCGCATTTTTGCGGGCATCTTTTACCGCCTCGGGTATGATTTCAACGCCCATCAGCCGTTTGCATTTTTCGGCTAAACTTAATCCGATAGTACCCGTTCCGCAATATAAATCAAGCACGATTTCGTTACCCGTCAAAGCTGCATATTCACCCGCTTTTGCGTAAAGTTTTTCGGCAGCATCGTGGTTTACCTGATAGAAAGAAAGCGGAGAGAGAATAATTTTCTTTCCGCAGAGAATGTCGGTAATATAGCCGTCACCGTAAATATTTTTGCATGTGTCGCCGAGAATGACATTTGTGTCTTCCGTGTTTATGTTCAATACAACGGTTTTGATATTTTCATTTTCGGCAATAAGTGCTTCAACAAGCGATTTTGAACTTGGCAGAGAGGGGTTGTTTATGACCATACAGACCATTATTTCGCCCGTCGTAAAGGCTTTTCGAAGATAGATGTGTCGAACAATACCCTTTTTCGTTTCTTCGTTATAAATAGTAACGGGATGAGAGAGCAGCCATTTTCTTATCGTTTTTAATATTCCTGAAAATTCCGTTGGTTGAAGTTTGCAGTCAAGGCAGTTAATTACCCTGTGAGAACGTGTTGCGAAAAAGCCGATTGCAAGCCTGCCGTTTTGCATACGCACGGGATATTGAGCCTTGTTCCTGTAAGCATATTGTGAGCCGGTTATTATGGGATTTAACTCGACATCAAGATGACCGATACGGCGAAAAGCCTCGGATACGCGTGATTCTTTGTGCTTTTTCTCGGCATCGTATGAAATATGACGAAAAGCACAACCCCCGCAAGAGGGGAATGCGGGGCAGTCGTTTTCAATTCTGTCTTTTGACGGCTTGATGATACGCTCGATTTTTCCTATCGCGTAATTCTTTTTCGCCTTGATTATCAACACTTCGACCTTGTCGCCGATGGCGGCACCGCTTACGAATATCGCCATACCCTCGTGCCGTCCGACACCCGTACCCTCAGCCGAAATATCGACAATATCAATGATTATTTTCTGATTTTTTTCTGTTGCCATTATAAATTCTTTGCCAAATCTTTGAGGTAATTTCTGAATTTATCGCCGATTTCGGGATGATTTAATGCAACCTCGACATTGGCTTCCATAATACCGAACTTGTCGCCCATGTCGTAGCGTTTGCCCTCAAAATCAACGCAGAGGAGATTGTTGTCAATTCCCATCTGTGAGAAAGTATCGGTTAAATAAACCTCGCCGCTTTTTGCATTGGGGGGAGTTGCACGGATTCTGTCAAAAATATCTGGAGTGAGAACATTGCGTCCTAAGATTGCAAACAGGGACATAATTTCATCATCGGCGGGCTTTTCAACTATGCTGTGAACATCGTAAATTCTTCCCTCAATATGAGTTACGTCAAGGGAGCAATATTTTTTAATATCCTCTCTCGAACATTCATTCACGCCGACAACGGGTTTATTATATTTTTCAAAAGCGTCAATAAGCTGACCGATGGCGGGTTTTTCGTCATTGATTATTACATCATCGCCGTATAAAACAGCAAAGGGTTCGTTCCCGACAAAGGCTTCCGCTTTCAAAATCGCATGGGCAAGCCCTTTTGTCTCTTTCTGACGGACAAAATAAATATTTGCCTTGTCCGCAACATCGCGGACTGCGTCATACAAATCCTTCTTGGCGGGATTTCCTCTTAAACTTGCTTCAAGCTCGAACGCATAGTCAAAATGGTCTTCAATCACATGTTTGTTGCGGTTTGTGATGATTAAAATATCGGTAATTCCTGCCGCCGCCGCTTCTTCAACAAGATATTGAATAGCCGGCTTATCTACAATGTTGAGCATTTCTTTCGGAACGGCTTTTGATGCCGGAAGAACTCTCGTACCCAATCCCGCTGCGGGGATAACTGCTTTTGTAACTTTCATATCGCACCTCGTTTTTCTTTATTATAACACATTATAACATAAGTATTTTGATAATTCAAGTTATATTTCGTGTTGACAATTTACCGTTTTTCTGATATAATATTTAAGTAATTTACAAGAAAAGGAGATAGTTATGAGTAAATACGCCGGTACACAAACCGAAAAGAATTTAGAAACCGCTTTCGCAGGCGAATCGCAGGCAAGAAATAAGTATTCCTATTTCGCATCCACGGCAAAAAAAGAGGGCTTTGAGCAGATAGCCGCGATTTTCCTCCAGACTGCCGAAAATGAAAAAGAACACGCAAAAATGTGGTTCAAAGAGTTGGGCGGTCTCGGTGATACTGCAAAGAATCTTGCTTCCGCCGCCGAGGGTGAAAACTACGAATGGACGGAAATGTATAAGGAGTTTGCCGAAACAGCCGACAAGGAAGGTTTTCCCGAACTTGCCGAGAAATTCAGACTTGTTGCCGATGTCGAAAAGCATCACGAGGAACGTTATCGTGCATTGCTAAAGAATGTCGAAACGGCTCAGGTATTTGAAAAGAGCGAAGTCAAAGTATGGGAATGCCGCAACTGTGGTCATATCATGGTCGGAACAAATGCTCCCGACATTTGTCCCACCTGCGACCATCCTCAGAGCTATTTTGAACTTCAGGCTAAAAATTATTAAGATAAACCCGAAAACAAACCCTGCAAAATCTTCCTTGCAGGGCTTTTCTTTTATTGTTTTGTATGCAAAACTCATATAAGAAAAAATATTATTTTCATTCAGCGGAAACCGGTTGACAAATACAAAAAGCAATGATATAATAGACAAAAAGGTGAAAATTCAAAGAGACAAAACAATAAATTAAAAGAAAGTTTGGTGACAGAAATGATGACATGTGTTAATTGTGGTGCCAATGTTCCCGACGGAACTCAGTTTTGTGCGAGATGTGGGTCAAATCAGTTTTTAACTCAACAGCAACCGGAGGTACAACAGAACATGCAACAGCAATGGCAGCCGCAGCAGCCACCGCAACCGCAACAAGTTCCGCCTGTATATGGGCAGCCACCTTATTCTCAACAGCCGCCCCGTACACAGCAACCGCCTTATGTTCAGCAGCCGGTAACTCAATCGCCTGAAAATGAAACGATTATTTTCGTTTGCGGTATTCTCGGTTTCTTCCTCGGTCCTATCCCGATAATCATCGCCTTGGTAATGGGGAAGGACTACAACAAAGCCAACAATTACGGCGGAAGCGAAAAGATAAGAGTCGGAAAGTTGCTTGCCCTAATCGCTTTGGTTCTGAATATTGTCGGAATCCTTGGCTATGCAGTTTTCATGATCATTGTCTTCGCTACGGGATTTTTAACAACACCGGAAATATCAGGAGATTTTTGGGATTCGTATTTGCTTATTTCGCTTATCAGAATGCTTGTATAGAGAACCGTTGTTCTGAAAGCAACCGAAAAACAGAGATATTTATCAAATCAAAAAAGACTGTTTCGGCAGTCTTTTTATGTTTTTTAATTACACGATTTCCAATCGTGCTCCTTATATCTCGAAAGTCATCCCATCAAGGCAGAGGGTTGCATTTTCTCCGAAAACGGCGTTGACACGCTCTTTTGCACTCGCAATGTCTTTCATGATATATCCGCCGTGATGGACGAAAAAGACCCTGTCAACCTGTTTTTCATAATAGTCGAGACTTCTTTTTATATCTTCAATCTTATGATGACCGGTTTCGATAAAGAAAGCGTCGGTATGTTCGGGCAGGACATGTTCAAAGTCTTCAAGACGGATGTCGCCCGAAAAAACAATCATTTTCTTCTCACATTCGACACGATAGGCATAAGAACGAAAATGTCCCTGACTGTCGGGTATCATATGGGTTGTATGAACTGCGGTAACCGCGAAATTGCCAGCACTGCCGTATGTCTGATAAACAAGCCCGTCGCGGATTTGGTGGGTTGTATGGTCATAGTTACAGACAAAATCGCCTTCGGTATTTTTCAGTAATGTCATGACGGCATCAACACTTTCAGTGCAGGGACAGAATATGTCGATATTTTTGCCCTTAAGACGCTCGTCACGGCTGATAATACCGATTTTTCTTATGTACCAAAGGAGGTTTCCGAGTCCGCCGATATGATCCATATGCGGATGTGTAATGAATATTGCTCTCGTTTTTAATAAGTCAACACCGTGTATATGAGCGGTATATGCTCCGCATTCTCCCGCATCAAACCAATAAAGTTTTTCGTTCGTTTCAAGGGCAAGACAGGTGTGATGAAAGCCTTTATAGGGCTTTGTGCCGCCGCTTGTCCCCAAAGTATAAATCTTCATCCGGTTATCTCCTTAAATTCGGTAAACGACGGCTCGGCGTAAAATCTGTGTCCCTCATTTCCGACGACATGTCGGCAATTTTCACTGCTGTTATAGTAAATTTCTTTCAGAATATTAAACTCATTTTGGGCAGGAATCAGCGGGAATATTCCGTCATCCTTGCCGTTTACGATAACCAGCGGTCGCGGAGCGATAAGCCCGCATATGTCCGCCATATCAAAATAACGGGCTATATTCGGGATATAATTACATTCGCAATGAGATTTGTCGCCGATTGAATCGACAAAAGAGCAAAAAGCACATGACGGGATAGCCCCTTTAATTCGGGTATCAATGGCGGTTGCGTATATCGTTGCCGTTCCTCCGCCGGAGTTGCCCATACAATAGATTTTATCTGTATCAACAATATCCGAAAATTGTTCGGCAATCACGTCAATGGCGGTCATAATATCCCAAACCCTCGCCGCGATGGTGGTGCGACCGGTGATCAGGGCAACCATTGAGGCTTGATGGCAGTTCGGTCTCGGAGTTCCGCCACGCTCTCCGAAACAACGCTGTTCAAGAACTAAAGCGGCATAGCCACGCTTTACGCTGTGCGGCATAAAGTCCCGTTCGCCCTCGATGTCTTCAGCATCATCACCGTCTTTGAGTCTGCCCAGCGACACGTGCATACCGGTTGAATGACCTTGAAGGCATATCATAAGCGGCGGATTTTCGATATGCGGAACGCATAAATGACAGGGAACGGTATAATTCGGCTCACTTTGGAAAATGAAACGATATTCATCAAAATCATCAAACGATTTTTTGTATTCCAATATGAAATTATGTTCGCAATTTTCGTAATTTTCAAGTCCCGTCAATTTGACAAGTTTTTTTCTCGCTTTTTCCTGCCAAGCAGTCAGATCCTCGTCGGGTGTTTTACGCATGGTGGGTTTTGTCTGTTTCAGGACATCAAATTCCCTTTGCCAGGGCATATTTTTTCCCATATTATTTCTTCCTTTCCACTTTGTAGAAGAACATCGGAATCATCGAAAGCAATGACGAAATACCGACAACGCCGAGATAGTCAAATATCATTATATTCTGCGTACGTGCAGGGATAAAGCCCGATTCATACATAACTTGTGTGTAGCCCGAAACGGCAATGAGGAGAAGTCCGAAAAAGACCGCAAAAGCGTTTGAAAGTTTTATCGCAAGGCTTAAAACGGCGTAATTTATACCCTCTTTTCTCTCGCCCGTTCTCTCAAATTCATATTCCACAATGTCGGCAGTCATAATAAGCGGGATATAGGTATTCGCAGCCGCACAAAAAGCCATAAGAATTTGTGTTATCATTATATAAACAAGTCCGTAGAGCGGATTTGTCCGAATGACATGACCTTCGGGAAGTACCCAGTAAAATATACAGCAAATTGCGGCAACGACAAATGAAGCAACCGAAAAGGCGATATATGTCTTTTTAGTCCCGAATTTCTGATTGATTTTCGGAATAAGCGAAATTCCGAGTATTCCCGTAACCGCACCGAACAAGCCCGGAAGCCAAGTCGCGTCTGCCGTTGTGTCGAAAATCCGTCCGAACAACTCAACTTTGCCGACAATTGCACCGTTTGCCTGAACGCAGACCATTACCGACAAACCGCGGGCAAATCCGAGCATATAAATTAAAAACACGAGCAATATCTGTTTGTTGCGTTTAAGTTCGGCAAAGATTTCCTTAAATGAAAATTGTCCGCTTGCGTTTGTGCTTTGAACGGTCTCTTTATTGGTAAAATACATCAAAAGAACAAGCGGAACACCGATAATAAAAATCAAAACGGCGGTACAAAAATAATAAAGACTGTCGGGATAATTCCCCTCGCCCTTGATTAAATTTAGGATAATCATTACGACGGTAACGACAACACCCGTACCGCCCAAAGCCATAGATTTTGTCAGATTTGCAAGTCCTGCCGCCATATCTCTTTCTTCGGTTAGGGGAGTTAAAAGCGAGAGCATACCCGACGACGGAATGTCCGCAAAACTCATCGCAATATTCCACAAAACCGTTGTCAGAGTGATATAGCCGTAAAGCAGGAGTTTTCCCTTAACACCGCCGATTTCGTCAAACGGGATATAGATAAAAACGAGCAAGGTCAAAACAGCGAGGGGGAATATCGAGCGAAAAACCCAAGGTCGCATTTTCCCCTTGTCCGACGTTGATTTATCAATAATTCCGCCGATAATCGGGTCGAAAATACAACTTATGATTTTCGCGACAAGAATGATAATCGCCGAGGCGTAAAAGATGTTTGTGTCAAAACCCGAATACATTTTGTTGTAAAACTCGGTCTGAAAACTGTTCATGAAGCCGATAAAAAACTGAACGCCGAATATTCCCAAAGCGTAAATCACCGCCGCTTTGGTCGTAAGAATTTTAGTCTTTTTTTCTTCTTTTATCATACCAATCCTCTTTGTTAAATTTCTTAAATTGATTGTAATGCCTTTTTTCTCTTTTGTCAAGACGAAACATTAAAGTTTCGGTTTTTAGTCATATCATTCTGAACTTTAAGGTTTTTATGCTCGGAATAAGTCTGAAAAGGAAAAATAAACAAGAAAATATGTTATAGTTTTGCAAAAATATTAAATTTAGTATGAAAATTATAAAATTCTGCTTGCAATTTTTCCGAAAATGGTGTATAGTATAGTTGTAAGATTATATCAAAGGAGAAATTTTATGAAAAAATTACTTTCGGTATTTCTCGCAATGGTTTTGGTCATAACCGGAATCGTTATTGCATCACCCGCTTCACTTAAAGCGGACGCTGCAACTGCGGGAAATTATAATGTCCGCGTCTATGTCAATGTTACCGACTCCATGGACAACTGTAATATAAGATTCATCTTGTACGGCAGAAGCAATAACGGCAGAGATGGCGAAACTGTGTTGACGGACTGGTCGTGGAATGACAATAATATAGGTACGGGTGAACATAATGTCTGGTCCAGCGGCAGTACTCCCTATGTCCCCACCCGCTTAAACCTTTCCTGTAACGGCGTAAAGTATTATTTCAACAGAACGATACGCTTAGATGTTTACTTTTATGTAAACGGAACACAATTCGGCATAACCGGAACAAAAAATTCCGCATCCGGCTGTAGCTCACTTGATGTCAGCGGCAGGAATTTCTATTGGAGTACGGGCAGTAGTGTTTGGGGCGGAAAAGCAAACTATTTTAATGTAGACTACAGAGCAACCAGCGGTCTTCCCTACTTTAGCACCTATAATCTCTCCGGCGGAAGTTCATCTCTCACGCCTCCCGAATACGGAGAAAGCGGAACAAAACAGACTCCTGCTTTCACGGCAACTCCCTTAGATCAGTACGGTGTAGTTTGGGGAAGCACAACCAACTGGTCCGTGTCAGGTGTTCCCAATGCAACCACTTCGGTTTCAAATGCAAGCGGAGATTCAACTATCGTCAGAGTTACTGCATTCTCGGCGGCAACACCGTCGCAGACCGTTACGCTTACGGCTTCAAACAGCGGAAAAACTCTTACTTATAACATTACTGTAAATCCGCGTTATGCTGTATACTTCAACGGAAACGGCGACTCTTTGGATCCCGTTACCTTATCTTCGAGTGTCGTTTCACCTCAGAGATTTTCAAATACGGGCAGTACTTCGGCTTGTTCATGGACAATTCCTTCGAATTATTCCGCAACAAGGAAAGGTTATACTTTCCAAGGTTGGAACACCGACAGCGGTGCAACCACCGGTACCCTCCCCGGCAACAATTATTCTTTCAGCAATATTTCCAGCACGCTTTACGCTATCTGGTCAATCAATAACTATAATGTAAAGTTCTACAACAATGCAATTGTCTTAAACGATGAGGGCGAGGTTACAAGTTACTTAACTCCGGATGAAAGCAATCTCGTTCAGGACACCAACTGGAATTATCGCTCAACTCCGCAGTTTAACGGAGATACAAGCGGTTGGACTGCTCCCCCGAGTCAGGAATATATTTATTCGTTCTTCGGATGGAACACCCAACCCGACGGCACAGGCACAACCTATACAGGCGTGTTGCCCCAGATGGATATTGAAAACCAAGTTTATTATGCGGTATATGCTGCCGAAAGAATTAAATATCCCATTACCTACAACTTTGCAGATCGTGACGTAAACGGTCAACTTTATTGGAACAGCATCACTCACGGTAATGACATAATTCACGGTGAGAATTATGAAGACGGTACTGCTTTCGGCTTTACCCCCGCAGGAATTACCGTAGCCGATTATGTTGACACGGGATACCATTACACATTCAGAGGCTGGTCATTGTCTCAGGACGGCTCCGGTCAGATTTATCAAGTCGGTGCAATGCCCGCAGTTCAGTCTCATTTGACTTTCTACGCCGCATATACAAAACAAGCGCATGACAACGCAATTCCCGGTGAAGTAACTCAGGTAGCAACTTGTCAGGTTCCTCAAAAGCAGATGTTCACCTGCTCGGTATGTAATACCGAAGTTGAAGTAACCGGTGCAAAGGTTGATCACGATTTTGTCGAAACAGCAGGAAAGGCTCCGACCTGTACGGCTATCGGTTACGGTCCCGGTCAGGAATGTACCTACTGTGGTCTTATTATCGATGGCGTAGTTCTTCCGAAGGCTCCTCATACAACATCTGTTTTTCCCGGATACCCCGCAACCTGCACTACAGACGGTTTAACTGACGGTGAAAAGTGCGATGTATGCGGTACAATTACTGTTGCACAGAAAACCATTCCTGCTGCTCATACCGGTATTGTAACCGTTCCCGCAATTCCTGCAACTTGTCTTCAAGCCGGTAAGACACTCGGTGTCAAGTGCGAAGATTGCGATACTTGGATTTATGAACAGGAAGAAATTCCGAAGGAAGACCACGTTGTTGTAACAGATGCGGCTGTTCCTGCAACATGTACCGAAGACGGCTTGACAAAAGGCTCACATTGCTCAACTTGCGGCACGGTAATCGTTGCACAGCAGGTTGTTCCCGCAAAGGGACACAGAGCAAAAGCCGATTGCACAGTGACTAAAAGAAATCAAGTTGCAAGCACTTGTACGGTTCAAGGTTCTTACGATAAGATTTACACCTGCCCCGATTGCTTTGAGGTAATTGATGCTTATAAAGAGCATGTAATTCTTCCGCTTGACCCCAATGCTCACACCAACAATGACGGCGACTTGTACTGTGATGATTGCGGTGCATTCCTTTCAACGGGTTGTGCAACTTGCGACTATTACATCCAGAATCCCGATGCTGATTATTCCGAAGATCCGAATGTTATCATTCTTCCCGCAGTAGCAAAAACTTGCACAACAGCCGGAAAGACGGAAGGTGCACAATGTGCTCTCTGCAACAAGATTATCAAGGCTCAGAAAACAGTTGCCGCAGGTCATACCATAGTCAGTTTCGATGCAGTACCTGCAACATGCACAAGCACAGGTCTTACAGCAGGTAAATACTGCTCTGCTTGCGACACATGGCTTATTGCTCAGAATGAAACACCGAAGAAGGCTCATAAGGTTGTCAACGATAAGGCAGTTCCTGCTACTTGTACAACAGACGGCAAGACAGCAGGCACACATTGTTCCGTATGCGGCGAAGTTCTTATCGCTCAGGAAGTAATCCCTGCTACCGGTCACGGTGAAATTGTTGAACAAGAAATCAATTACGTACCAAGCACCTGCATAGAATACGGCAGTTATGACAGAATTTATGTCTGTACGGTATGTAATGAAATTGTAGCAACTGAACATATTGTTCTTGATACGCTCAGTGATCAGCATGGTTTAGATGCTGACGGCGACCATTATTGCGATGTTTGCGGTGAATTTATTCCCACCGGATGCGATGTCTGCGATAAATATTATCAATCAGAATCGCGTTCATTCCTCGACAGGATAATTCACTTCTTCCACGCAATCAAACACTTCTTTGAGTCCCTTCGTCAGAGATAACTCAGCTTAAAAGACTCGGCTTCGTGCCGAGTTTTTTATTTTTGCAAGAACTTGATATAATAAATTATTTTTAGAAAATTTTGACTTGACAAACTAAGTATAATGTATTATAATAATAAAGCTGATTGCAAATGCACATTTAGCTCAGTTGGTAGAGCACTCGCTTGACGTGCGAGTGGTCAGCGGTTCAAGTCCGTTAATGTGCACCAAAAAGAAAGGGTTACCCAAAGGGTAGCCCTTTGTCTATCTTTGTCAAGATAGGACTTGAACCGCCCTACGCATCTATTTTTGACAGGGACGAAAATAGGCGTTACAAATCAGAGCGGACAAAGTCCGCAGCGAATGCGACAGCATTCAAGTCCGTTAAAGTGCAACAAAAACAAACAGAGTTGCGGAAAATCGCAACCCTGTTTGAATGGTCCGCTCGAAGGGATTCGAACCCCCGTTCCCCGGAATCGGAATCCGGTGCAGTATCCTGACTGTGCTACGAGCGGAAAAGACGGCAATCAACTTGTTTTTTGACTGCCGTGTAGATTAAACATTAAATCTGAAGAGGACGACATCTCCGTCCTGCATGACATATTCCTTGCCTTCGCTTGAAACAAGTCCTTTTTCCTTACAGGCGGTCATAGAACCCAAATTCACGAGATTTTCGTAAGAAACCACTTCCGCACGAATAAAGCCACGCTCAAAATCGGTATGAATTTTTCCCGCAGCCTGAGGTGCTTTCGTGCCTTTTTTTATCGTCCACGCACGACATTCATCTTCACCGACGGTTAAAAACGACATAAGCCCGAGCAGGTCATAACTCTTTTGAATGAGAACATCAAGCCCGCCCTGTTCAATATTGGCATCGCTTAAAAAAATTTCACGTTCTTCGGGATCCAAGTCGGCAAGTTGAGCCTCCAGTTCGGCACATATCGGCAGCACCTGACTTCCTTCTTCCTTGGCGATTTCACAGACGGCATTATATCTCAGATTTGAGGAAATATTGTTCTTGAAATCGTCTTCGGACATGTTGCAGGCGTAAATAACGGGCTTGTTTGTAAGCAAAGCAACGGTTGAAAGTGATTCGGTTTCTTCTTCGTTCATTTCAATAACCCTCGCACACTTCCCGTCATTGAGTTCGGCTGAAACACGCTTGAAAAAGTCGATATTTTTGCCCAAAGCCTTGTCGCCTTTCATCGCCTTTGTGTCGCGGTCAATACGACGTTCAAGAATTTCAACGTCGGACATGATAAGTTCAAGGTTGATTGTGTCAATGTCTCTTGCGGGATCGACACTGCCTTCGACGTGAATAATATCATCACTATCAAAGCAACGCACTACATGAATAATCGCATCGACTTCACGGATGTTTGCAAGGAATTTATTGCCCAAACCCTCACCTTTTGACGCACCCTTAACTAAACCCGCAATATCGACAAATTCAATAGTCGCGGGGGTAGTCTTTTTCGGCTTATACATTTCGGACAGTTTAAGTAAACGTTTGTCGGGAACGGGAACAATACCGATATTAGGTTCAATCGTACAAAACGCATAGTTTGCGGATTGTGCACCGGCATTTGTCAGTGCATTGAAAAGTGTACTTTTACCGACATTCGGTAAGCCCACAATGCCTAATTTCATTCTATTCGCCCTTCATTCCGAGTAACTTTATTTTTCCGTCATAAAAATCCTGAGAAATCTTGATGGAGTCTGTAATTGCGGCAACAATATCGTCTTCGGTAGCACCAAGTTCAATACTGTATTTCGGGTCAATGAAGAGGTTGATATTCATAATATCTGCAAGACCGTCAACATCAATACCGCTTTCAATACCTTTTTCGGCATATTCTTTCTTGACACCGCCCAAGCCCATACGCATCATCCAAGCGGGAATTGAGATAATTTTTCTGTTTTCTCCCATACCGCGAGCAGCATAGACAATCTTCAGAAATTCTTTCCATGTCAGATTGTACATACCAATTGGAATTGCATTTGCACCCTTGCTCTTTTCAGCAGCACCGACAATAACTTCGCCGACCTGACGAACCGTAAGCATTGCGGTACCGCCGCCCGGATACATTGTGAAGGGAAGTTTGTCCATTCTCTTAAGTTGTTCGATAAGGATAACCCAGACGGGTTTTCTTCCGGGCTGTATACCGAAAATGTAGGGAAGTTCGAGAATTGCAACGTCAAAGTTTTCATCGACAAAGGAGAAAGCAACTTCTTCCTGATCAACACGTGAACGGATGTAGGGATGCTTTTCGGTTGCTTTAAGTTCGGGCCAGTTTTTGTTAAGATATGAGAAATAAGAGCCTAAAATAACGGCGTTTTTCATACCTAATTCTTTGCAAAGAGGAAGAATTCTCTTTAAGGGAGCAATATTATATTTGTAATAAGCATCATAAACGGGAGCAGGGAACTCAACACGTTCGTCAATTCCGGCTGCAAAAATGAAACAATCGCAACCTGCCATGCACTCCTTCATTTCTTCGTCGGTCTTCTCGTAGAAATTGCAAAATTCAATTTCCATTTCGGGAGGAATCGGAGCACCTTCGGGAAGATCGCCCAAAGCGACACTTTTAACGGAGTGTCCGCGTTCGATGAAAATTCTTGCAGCCTCACAGCCAAGCAAGCCTGTGCCGCCAATCATAAATACTTTCATAAAAATCACCTCTTCATGTCATTCTATTAATTATATCACAATAATTATTTTTCGTCAACAATAACTTTAATCAACTGATTGTCTAAAATCGAACAAAAAATTAATACTTGCTTTTTTTTGTGTTTTGTATTATAATAGCGACCGTGTATATATTTTAATGATATCATATATAAAATGAGGATATACTAATGAGCGAAAAAATCTCTGTTATTACCGGTGCCACCGGTCATATCGGCTATGCCTTACTTTTGAAACTTGTCGAAAGAGGCGAAAAAGTCCGTATATTGATAAGAAGAGCGACAAAACAGTTTGACGGCATCGACTGCGAAAAGGTATTCGGCGATGTTACCGAACCCGAAAGTCTTGAAAAGGCGTTTGAGGGTGCGGACGTTGTTTATCACCTTGCAGGGCTTATTGATATTAACATCGGTCAGGAAGAAAAGATTTGGGAAGTGAATTTCGGCGGAACAAAAAATGTTGTCGAGGCTTGCAAAAAATGCAATGTCCGCCGTCTTGTTTATGCTTCTTCCGTTGACGCTTACAAGCCTCTCCCCGATAATCAGGAAATGGTTGAACTTGATAGGTTTAATCCCGATGAACTTGACGGAACTTATGCACAGACAAAGGCTACCGCTACAAATTATGTCTTAGATGAAGTAAAAGCAGGGAATATTGACGCGGTTGTGGTTTATCCCGGTGCCTGTATCGGTCCTTATGACTTTAAGGTTTCCAATATCGGCGAAATGGTAAGAATGATTATAAATAAGGGTTTTCCCGTTTCCTTGGGTTTCGGTAAGTACAATTTTGTTGACGTTCGCGATGTTGCCGACGGTATGATTGCCGCCGCCGAAAAAGCACCTTCGGGAGAGGGTTATATTCTTTGCGGTGAAAAGATTTCCGTTGATGATTTTATTCACACTCTTTGCCGTGTTTGCGGTAAGAAAGAGCCGAAAATTACACTCGGAAAAGGTCTTGTCAATTTTGCCGCACCGATTATGGAAGTCTATTACAAAGTAAGTAAATCAACTCCGCTTCTTACACGTTATTCTGTTCGCAAACTCGTTTCCAACTGCAATTTTTCTATCGAAAAGGCAAGAAAAGAATTGGGCTATAACCCGATGTCGGTCGAACAGTCCCTAAAAGATATGGTTTCCTGGATAAAAAATAACACTTAATTTTCAGTCGAGAGATAACCTCTCGATTTTTAGTACCATAATTGAATAATTAAAAAAGGGTAAGCCGCGAGCCTACCCTTTATTTGGTAGAGATAGAATCAACAAGAATGCCCCTCATTATTATTGATTTCACTATAAAAACTTCTTAAATGTTGTTAAGCTGTATATTATTGATACTTAAGGTTTTTTTATTATTGCACCAAAAATCAAGAATATCGTTCACAAGAAAAACTAATTTATTTTTGTTATAATTATCGTTACACAAGGATTTTTTATAAGTGCGAGTATAGTCATCTTTTCCTATTAACGCACCTTGATATTGGTCGCTCTTTTCGTTATACATAGTCCATCTTACCTTTGGTTCCCTATCTGTATTAAAATATAAATCTAAGAAACATTCAATTGACACAGCTTTGCCATTTATATTCTCATAGGCATCTCCATTTGGTCCAGTTGTAAGAAATTCATTGAATTCTGGCATGTCGGGCAGATGATAGAATTTGAGGTTTGGAACAGATTTTAATTTTTCTTTACATTTTTTATAAGAGAATAGTCCCGCTTCGTCATTATCAAATATAATAATAGCTTTATTTTGGACTTTTATCTTGGTTAAACCAGATGTAAAATTGTAAAGATTTCCTGTTCCAGTAAAAGGGTAGTTTTCTTTCATATCAATAAAGTAGAAGAAGTCTGCTATAGCAGGGAAAAGAGTGAATATTGAGGTCTGTAAAATATAGTTGTCCGTTTTTCCTTCGGTTATAATCAATATCTTATCTTTATCTTCTAGTTGAGGTGCTAAATCTTCTTTTTTTGACCAGCCGTTTTCTATATTATCAAAAATATACCACTGCAAAGGCATATTTTTAGCTGTTGGATTTTCACATAATATTCTAATAAGCAATCTTGGTGGTAGGCTTTCATAAAATACACCATTACACACATTACTGTATTTTCTAAATAATCTCTTTATTTCTTTATCTTCAAAAATACACTGGGATGCAAAAGCTCCGGAAAACCAATAGTCGCATTCGTTTAATGTGTTAACCATAGATAAGTTTATATTTGAAAAGATGTCATAATATTCATCAAAGGTAAGTATTTTTTCTGCATGCTCGCCCATTACATTATAGTATTCGTTATACTTGTTATCATATGTGTCTTTGATTCTTTGTAAGGTGTATCCGAGCAAATCTAATCTTGGTTTTACTAGAGATAGATTTCGCGAGTAACCTTTTTTAATCTTAGTAACATTTTCGTTATAGTAATACTTAATGTCTTTCCAATCTTCAGGTTGGAATAAATCACGGAAATTTTCAAATTTGTCGTACTTACTCCAATTAATTTCGAGGTTGTTAATGCCTAGTGTGAGCATATTTTTCATAAAACATCTCTCCTATTAATTATGTTAATATTATATCATCTTTTTCTATATAAATCAATGCTGGTTAATAAAATAAAAATTGCCAATTATCTGAAACACTATGTTGGCAATTTTAGTTCTTATTGGAGTGAAACTTTAATAACAAAGCGATCACTAGAAAAAGTAAGTGTTCGCCAAATTTAAAATTGGTGGAGATGGCGGGAGTCGAACCCGCGTCCGAAAAATCATTCACACGACCTTCTACGAGCGTAGTCAATTGTTCGCTCTCCCCTTGACACCACAATTAACAAAGGTGTTTTCGGGCAGCCCTGTTATTCATGACAGGTTACAAGGCGGTGTACCTGTTCACGTGCACTACTAAATGACGCTCAGACCGAAGCCGTAGTCCTCTTCGGCAGAACGGGCTACATTAAGCAGCCTTTAAAGAATAATTGTTGTCGTTTATTTTAGACAATTGCGACTTTTAAGAGTGTTCGCTACTCTGCTCGCTTATCCTGCTTCAAAAATCCCGTCGAAATCCTTTCATCCCCATAAAAATGGAGATTATTCTCCGGATTTATCCCGCATACTTCTTTCGATATTGCGTTGTGCGTCACGTTCGGCAGCGACTTCTCGTTTGTCGTAAAGTTTTTTGCCTTTACACACGCCTATCTGCACTTTCGCACGTCCTTTTTTGAAGTATACGCTCAATGGTATTATAGCATAACCCTGCTGTTTTGTCAAGCCGAAGAGTTTGTTGATTTCCTTTTTGTGCATCAACAGTCGGCGAACTCTCATCGGTTCACGGTTGAATATATTTCCCTGTTCGTAGGGGGAAATATGCATACCGTTTACCAGAATTTCTCCGTTGATTATGTTACACCAAGAGTCTTTTAAGTTCAATCTGCCTTGACGGACGGATTTGACTTCCGTGCCGACAAGTTCTATACCGCATTCGTATGTTTCGAGTACAAAATAATCGTGATAAGCCTTGCGATTTGTCGCAACCGGCTTGCCGTCGGGGTTCATTGTTGACACGGAAATCCTCCTTTACTTATTATAGTATGAATAATCAGGTTAATACCTTACATTTCTTCGGGTGCTGTGATTTTAAGTAATGCAAACACATTCGCAAGAACCTGTTTTGTGCATTTGCAAAGATAAAGTCTTGCCGTTTTGAGATCTACATCCTCACAGTCGCAACGGCAGGCGTTGTAGAACTTATGGAATAATGTGGCAAGGTCATAGACATAGCGGGTAATTTTTGAGGGATCAAGTTGTTTTGCCGCATTGATAACCTCGTCGGTAAGTCCCGCGATATGACGTATAAGTTCTTTTTCGGCATCATGAGTAAGATTGTTAAGTTGCACGGCTGTCGCGTTTATTGAGCCCGCTCCTGATTTTTCGAGAATGCTGCAAATTCGTGCGTGGGCATATTGGCAGTAATAAACGGGATTTTGTGAGGATTTTTCAACCGCCAAATCAATGTTAAAGTCGCAGTGGGTATTGGCTTCACGGCGGTTAAACTCAAACCTTGCGGCATCTGTCGAAACTTCGTCAAGAAGAGTTACAAGAGTTATTGCTTTGCCGGAACGTTTGGAGGCTTTGATGACTTCACCCTGCATATTGATAAGACGAACCATCTGCATCAAAACAACCTGTAGCCTGTCTGAATCAACACCGAGAGCGTTAAGAGCAGCCTTCAGTCTCGGAATATAACCGTGGTGGTCAGCACCCAAAACGTCTATGGCAATATCAAAATTACGGACTGCAAGTTTGTTGTAGTGATAGGCAATGTCGGGGACGATATATGTCGGAATACCGTTTGAACGAACCAATACGAAATCTTTATCGCAACCGAAATCGGTAGCCTTGAACCATAAAGCACCTTCGGATTCATAGGTATGTCCGCTGTTTTTAAGCAGTTCAATCGTGCGGTCAACTTCGCCGTTATTGTGCAAAGTGCTTTCTTTGAACCATGTGTTATATTCAATTCGATAAGCCATCAAATCACGGCGTAAACCTTCGATATTTAGGGGCAATGCAAAGTCAACGAGAGCATTTTTTCTTTCGTTTCCGTCCGCATTGATATACTTATTACCGTATTTTTTTGCGAAATTTTCGGCATGCGCCGTAATATCCGCACCCTGATAGGCATCTTCGGGCATTTCAACCTCTTCGCCGAAATGCTGACGGTAACGAATGTCAAGAGAAAGAGCGAATTTTTCAATCTGGTTGCCGGCATCGTTTACATAAAACTCACGCTCGGCGTAATATCCCGCCCAAGTGAGAACCTCGGCAAGCGTGTCGCCCAAAGCACCGCCTCTGGCATTGCCCACATGCATGGGACCTGTCGGGTTTGCTGATACAAATTCAACAAGGACTTTTTTGCCTTTTCCGAAATCGGAATGTCCGTAGGTTTCTCTTTTTTTGCCGACATCAAGGAGAATATCGGAATAATAATTCTCGCCCAAGGTAAAGTTAATGAAACCCGCACCGGCAATGGTTGCGGTCTTGAAATATGTATTTTCAAGTTTCAGGTTTTTTACGATAATATCCGCAATTTTCAGCGGAGCCATGCGGAAAATTCTTGCTCCCGCCATAGCGATATTTGTAGAATAATCTCCGTGGGAACGGTCGGCGGGAATTTCTATCTGAATTTCGGGCATATCGTTTTCGGGAAGTTGTCCCGAATTCATTGCTTCTTTTACTGCCGATTCGATACAGGTTTTAAGTTGTAATTCGGCATTTTTTACTATATTACTCATATCATATCCTGTTGTGTTAATTTTTAAGCGAGTGGATGGGTGCCGGGATTCTTCCTCCGCGATTTATGAAAACTTCGCTTGATTCTTTGTGTACCGGCATTACGGGGGCAGTGCCCAAAAGTCCGCCGAAATCAATCATATCACCGCATTTTGCATTCTTTGCGGGAATAATTCTGACTGCGGTTGTTTTGTTGTTTATCATTCCGATAGCCGCTTCGTCCGCAATAATAGCCGAAATTGTTGATGCAGGAGTGTCGCCGGGAACGGCAATCATATCAAGTCCGACAGAACATACGCAGGTCATTGCTTCGAGTTTGTCAAGAGTAAGTGTACCCTTGTTTGCAGCGGCAATCATACCTTCGTCTTCGGAAACCGGAATAAAAGCACCTGACAAACCGCCGACATGACTTGATGCGAATGAGCCGCCTTTTTTGACAGCATCGTTTAATATTGCAAGTGCTGCGGTAGTTCCGTGTGTGCCGCAGGTTTCAAGTCCCATAGCTTCCAAAATACGGGCAACCGAATCGCCTTTTGCCGGGGTGGGAGCCAATGACAGGTCAACGATACCCAAGGGCATATCAAGCCGTTTTGCCGCCTCCATTGCGACCATTTGACCGACACGTGTAATCTTGAATGCAGTTTTTTTAATGGTTTCGGCAAGTTCGTCAAAGGGGAGTTCGGGATGATTTTTTATTGCGGAATATACGACACCCGGACCGCTTACACCGACATTTATCTGACTTTCGTGCTGACCTACACCGTGAAATGCACCCGCCATAAAGGGATTATCTTCAACCGCATTTGCAAAAACAACAAGTTTCGCACAACCCATATCGGATAAATCAGCCGTTTTCTTAATGACTTCTCCCATCATTTTTACGGCATCCATATCAATCCCCGAACGAGTTGAGCCGACATTTACGCTTGAACAGACAAGATTGGTGGCAGCAAGTGCTTCGGGTATGGAAGAAATAAGTTTGCAGTCGGATATTGTCAGACCGCCGTGAACGAGGGCTGAAAAACCGCCGATAAAATTAACGCCGCAAGCATCGGCGGCTTTGTCGAGAGCAACGGCAAGAGGAACAAAACTGCCTGTATCGCAAACCGCACCGACCAATGAAATCGGAGTAACCGAAATTCGCTTGTTGACAATCGGAATACCAAACTCAGTTTCGATGTCCTGACCGGTTTTTACAAGATTCTGTGCTTTTTTGCAGATTTTGTCATAGATTTTATCTGCGACTTTATCTATATTTTCACCCGCACAATCAAGCAGATTTATACCCATCGTGATGGTACGAACATCAAGATGCTGGCGGTCAATCATTTCTATTGTGCTGATAATATCGGAATGGTTAAGCATATTATTTCCCTTTGATATTTCTTAAATTCGATGCATGGCACTAAAGAGGTCTTCTCGCTGAATGCGGATATTAAGCCCCATTGCCTCACCTTTTTTGTTGAGCGAACAGGAAAGTTCATCAAAACTTACCGTACAGTCAGACGTGTCAACAAGCATTGTCATCGTGAAAAAATCCTGCATAACGGTCTGAGAAATATCGAGAATATTGTTATCATAACTTGCCAAAAGTAAGCACACTTCGGCAATAATTCCTTTTCTGTCTTTACCTAAAACGGTTACTATAGCTTTCAAAACAATCTCCTATTCTCCGATTTCAAAAAAGAAATCATGCGTATCTTCGTTTTCTTTGTCCGCATCCGATACATAAATGCAATGCACGGTGCCGTTTAATTTTTCATCTAAAATTGCCTCAATTTTTTTGCCGAAAAAATCAATATATACATCCCCGTAAGGCGTGTTTATTTTCGATTTTGCAATTATCCCTTGTTTAACATACAGCGACATCGGGTTTTTGCCGAATCTGAGAAGTAAAATCTTACTATCCCGATATTTCAATTCGTAGTCGTAAAAATCTTCATCTGATTTTGTATTAAAATTTATCGAAAAATTTTCGGGAGTGCCGCTTATATGACCGATAAAACTTGAGGAATATTCTTCACCGTCGCCGTGTTTTACGGTGAGAGTCATTTTCTTTTGCATGTCAAATTCGGCGGGCAAGGGCAAATTCAATGAGTTTTGTGATTAAGTCAGAATATGAAATTCCGCTTATTCCGAAAAGAGAGGGATACATGCTTATACTTGTAAATCCGGGTATGGTATTTAGTTCGTTAAAATATATCTCATTCTTTTCGGTTAAGAAAAAGTCGATGCGGGAAAGACCGGAACATCCCATTATTTTATATATTTCAATGGCGGCAATCTGAATCCGAGCCTCCACCTTTTTGTCGATATTTGCCGGAATTTCGATTTTGCTTTCGTTTATATATTTTGAATCATAATCGTAAAACTCACCGCAGGCAATGACTGAACCGACACGGGAGGCGATGGGTGCTTCGTTTCCCAGAACCGCACATTCAACTTCAAGTCCGACAATTGCTTCTTCAAAAACGACTTTTCTGTCGTGAGTGAAAGCAAGGTTTGCGGCATTTATAAGACCTTCACGATTTTTTGCTTTTGAAACTCCGACGGATGAGCCGGCGTTTGCAGGCTTGACGAATATCGGGAAACCGAGTTTTGCAATTGTCATGTCGATAAACTCATCGTCAAAATCAATATCAAGACAAGAAGTCCATTTCGCTTGCTTTATTCCCGCATAATCAGCCATAACATTTGTTATTTGCTTGTCCATTGACATGGCGGAGGAAAGCATATCACAGCCGACAAACGGAATACCGCAGAGGGTTAAAAAGCCTTGAATTGTTCCGTCTTCACCGTTTTTTCCGTGAAGAACGGGGAAGACACAGTCAACATGAATTCGTTTGATTTCTTCGCCGAACAGGAGCAAATCCTGAGAGCCGTAAGTCATATCGAACTGACATTTTTCGCAGTCATGACCGATCCATTTATCGTTTTGAATATCTTTTATATCACCGCTGTATCTGAACCACTCGCCTTGTTTGGTGATTCCTATCATGATGACATTGAATTTTTCTTTATTTATGTTTTTAATTATCGAAGTGGCAGAAACGAGTGATACATCGTGTTCACTTGATTTTCCGCCGAAAACAACAGCAATATTCATAAAACATCTCTTTTCACGATTACTGACTGTTTATTATATCATAATTTTTCAAAAATTGCAATTGATTTATTTTTCAAACTATGATATAATATACAGAACAAATTTGTATAAGGTGATAATATGTATATTGCGTCGGCTTCAAAAAAAGGCAGACCTGATGATTTTGAAAAGAGACTGAAAAAAGAGCAGAAAGTATATGAAATGCTCGATAATCTCGGGATAGAATACGATTATGTAGACCATGACGAAGCGATGACAATTGAGGCTTGTAAGGACATTGAAAAGGTTTTAGGTGTCGGAATTTGCAAGAATCTCTTTCTCTGCAATCGTCAGAAAACCGATTTTTATCTTCTTCTGATTGACGGGAACAAACGTTTCAAAACCTCCGTTGTGTCAAAAATTATCGGCACATCCCGTCTTTCTTTCGGCGATGCTAACAATATGCTTGAACTTTTTGATATTACCCCCGGCAGTCTGTCCGTGTTCGGTCTGATGAATGATACGCAAAATCGTGTTAAACTGCTTATTGACAAGAGCGTGCTGGACAGCGATTATTTCGGCTGTCACCCGTGCATAAACACAAGCACTCTGAAGATAAAAACTGCGGATATTATTGAAAAATGTATTCCCTTTATGGCTCACGAGCCGATGATAATTGAAATACCCGAAGAGGCGGAAAATGACAGTCAATAAACCCGAATTGCTTGCTCCCGCCGGCGACCTTGAATGCTTAAATACTTCGATAAATTTCGGTGCTGATGCGATATATTGCGGCGGCGATTTTATGCAGATGCGTGCCGAAAAGGTCGGTTTTACTCGTGAAGATTTGAAAAAGGCGACAGAAATTACACATAAGGCGGGGAAAAAACTTTATGTGACGGTCAACTGTTTTGCGAAAAATTCTGAGATTGAACCGCTTAAAGAATATGCAAAATTCTTGTATGAAATCGGTGCAGACGCAGCGATTGTTTCGGACATCGGGGTATTGAACGTTATCAAAAAAACAACTCCCGATCTGCCTGTTCATATCAGCACTCAGGCAAATTGCACGAACTATCAAAGTGCGAATGTTTATTATAATTTGGGTGCTTCACGTATTGTTCTTGCTCGTGAACTGAGCATTGAAGACATTGCCGTTCTTCGAGCAAATACTCCGAAAGAACTCGAACTTGAGGCTTTCGTTCACGGTGCGATGTGCATGTCATATTCGGGTAGATGTCTGATAAGTTCATTCCTCAATAACCGAAGCGGCAACAGAGGAGAATGTACCCAGCCTTGCCGCTGGTCATATTATTTGGTTGAACAAAAGCGACCGGATGAATATTTTGAAATTATCGAAGAAAATCAGGCAACCGCGGTTTTAAGTTCCAAAGACTTAAACTCGATTACTTTTCTTGATAAACTCACGGATGCGGGAATTACGTCATTTAAAATTGAGGGCAGAATGAAGACTCCGTTTTATGTCGCAACTGCGGTAAATGCCTATCGCAGAGCCATTGACGGCGGAGATATTGCCGAATTAAATGACGAACTTAATTGTATCAGTCACAGACCGTATTCAAGCGGATTTTACTTCGGCGAGCTTATAAACAACACCTTCAATGACGGGCTTTATCATTCAGATGCAAAATTTATCGGTGTAGTGAAATCCTGCGAAAACGGTATTGCAAAAATTGAGATGCGTAACGCATTTTTTGTCGGCGATATACTTGAAATCGTCTCCCCCCATTCGCTGAAAAAGAGCATAAAGGTTGAAAAGATATTTAATTCTGAAGGTGAAGAAACCGACAGAGCAACTCTTGTTCAGGAAATTGTGTCCGTTCCCGTAACCGAAGATTTATACGCAGGCGACTTTTTAAGACGCAGAGAAACCTGCAACTGAATTTTAGAAATATAGGTGAAAGTCAATTACATTTTCGCCACAGTAAAACTCTGAAAACAGGTGATATTTATGAATAAACCGAAGGCTGTAAAGGGCTTGCCCGCAGTGTTATTCTATTTGGTACAGTTGACTTGGGGCTTGCCGGTCAATATAATCGGATTTCTTGTATTTCTGGTATGCAAGTTAAGAAAATGTCCTACCGAAAAATACTATAACTCATTTATAACTTATGTTAAAAAGAAGAATTTCGGCGGCTTATCAATGGGATTGTTTATCTTTATCCGTGACGAGAAAGAGAAGAAAGTTTGGCTTCACGATACGAAAATTCATGAATACGGACACACAATTCAGGCACTTGTTCTTGGGGTGTTTTATTGGATTGTTGTCGGTATTCCGTCGGCGATATGGTGCAACTTATTTGCAGGTTACAGAAAGAAAAACAATGTGTCTTACTACAAACTCTATTGCGAGTCATGGGCAAATAACTGGGGACAAAAGTGGAGTGGCGAAAAACAAATCGAGACAAGACGCTGACTTAACGATATTTTGAGTATAGATGTAGTTAAATTATGAATAGTGTGTATTATTTTTGCGGAGATGATGAGTTTTTAATCTCCTTTGAGTATAAAAAATTGCTGTCCCGCTTAAAAACAGAGGACATTGATATTCGTATTTTCGATATGACGGATATTGATTTTGCGGATTTGAATAATGCCGTGATTTCGTTCCCGTTTATGTCTGATTATAACACCGTCGTACTTAAGGATTTCAAACTCGACAAGGCGGTGAAAGATGAAAAAAATCGCTTGATTTCAATAATTTCCGATATTCCCGATACTACAGTATTTATTATTATCGACACCTCAAAAATAAAATCCGACGAGCATTTTAAGTATGCCGATTTTATAGATGCGATAAAACAAAACGGCGAAATTATCGAATGTAATGCAAAAAGCGACAAACAAATTGCGGGTATTTTGATTGGCGGTGCAAAAAAAAGAGGCAAACTTTTATCCGAAAAAAATGCCGCTTTAATTATCGAATTGGTCGGCAACGACTTACTTACTCTCCAGAATGAGATTGATAAACTCTGTGCTTATTGCGAAAAAGAGATTAAAGAGGACGATATACGTTTAGTTGTTGTCAAAACCGTTACTGCCGATGTCTTTGAACTCGGCTCAAATATCGTCAAAAAAAAGACCGATTCGGTCTATAAAGGGCTTAACAATCTGCTCTATCTTCGCACCGACGAAAAACTTATATTAGGCACGCTTATTGCATTTTTTGCCGATATTTATCGTCTTTGTCTTGTTGATAACCCGAGCGAACTTGATAACAAGTTTAATTATAAAAACGCCCGCCGACAACTTTATTACAAAAACGAGTTTGTCGGAGTATATTCTAAAAAACAATTCCAAAGTATTTTTGAATATCTGCAAAAAGCCGACAGAGAGTTAAAACGCTCCCCCGTACCCGCTTCGGTTACGCTGACAACTCTTGTCGCAAATCTTCTCAATGTCCGCTGACTGAAATTCAAATTATAAGTCTTCATCAAAAAGAGCATTGCAACCGCAATGCCCTTTTTTGTTGTTTATTATTTAATTTTGACCGTGCCGTCGTCAAGGATTTCGACTGTATCTCCGGTTTTGACGGTCTCTAAGAACTCGTCTCCCAAATTATCGATTGCGATAACATTACTGTCTTCCCAGATTTTTGCCAGAACGATACCCGACGCGGCGAGCGAGTCGATTGCTTTTGAAAAGAGGAAACAGGCGGGATTTAAGCCCATTGAGCATATAGTCTGAATGACAAGACCGCCGGTGGTTGAGCCGATTGTTATGGGTAAACAAAGGGCTTTTCCTGTGATTTCTTTCTGATAAATATCGGGGTTGCTTTGGTCGGCTGCAATAACGGTTTTTGCGTTATTCAATGCACTTTTCTGGAATGTGGCAAGTGTATTTACGCCCTGTCTCGATACAACGGCTTCGCCTGTCCAAGTTCCGCCGGTGATGGCACGTCCCTTAAATTCTTTCATATATTTTCTCCTTTGAGCTGACTTTTTATTCGGTTATTGCCTTCAAAATATCTTCATTTTTGAGATATTTGGCAGCGGAATATGTGCGAAGTTTGTTTGAATTTGTTATTATGTTGTGCAGTTTGGTAAGAGGATTATTTGTGTACATAAGAGGACAAATCGAGGAGACTGTGGCACCTGTGGATATAAGTTTCTGATACTCGGTTGTCTTCTTGAATTTTGCCGCAACATCGGGACTTGTTGTGAAAACAACGGGCATATTGACTTTCTTCTTGCCGTTCTTTTTAAGAGCATCGCAGAGTTGGTTTGTCCAGTTGATAAGCTGTGTATAAGAAAGATGAGGACAGCCGATAAACGCACGATTTGCCTTTGCTTCCGGTTTTTTCCAAATACAGGGATATGACTTGTAAACTCTTTCAAGTTCGGCGTCGTCAATGATGTATTCTTTGGCATTTTCGGCTAAAAGTGATTCGCCGAGTTCGACTGCTTCGGGAGTAAGTCCGTCAATATGATAAAGACCGACTGCACCGTTACTTGCTGTGGCTGCACCGAAATCTTTAAGATATGATTTGGTTTCATCATTAAGTTCGTTGCCGATGAATTTGTCAAGACCGTAGACATAGGGGACATCTTCCATAACCTTCATCCCGATTGCAGAACCTAAGATTTGTGCTTCGGGCATCTTTGTTGTTTTTACGATAACTTTCCAAGTGGCTTTTCTGCCTTCATCGGTGAGAAGACCGAATTCCGGAACAGCTCCGATGATTGAACCGAAAAGATCAAGCATACCGGAGTTTCTGTTGCATCTTGCTCCCAATACGGAGTTTGCATAAACAACGGCACTTGATTCTGCCCAAGAGAGAATATCGCCCTTCTTCGGTATATTACCTACTTCGTCCATATAACATGTGCATGTAAATGCATTGGAGTCAATAAGACCGACTTTCGTAAGTTGTTGTTCATAGCGTTCCTGTTCACCGTACATTTTCGTATTGAAAATCAACTTTTCAAGAAAATTACACTTTACGTTTGCGTAGTCGGTGGGACGCGGGTCAACGGTAAAGCCCTCTTCAACATAAAGTCCTTCGTCTATTAACTTGTCCATTGTTTTGAACAATGGTTTTAGCAGGGGGATACCGAAAGAGGTTACAAGATGTCCTTTGCCGTGTGTTACGGGAACTAAACGCTTTGCTCCGAAAAGGTCGCCGAACATCACAAGCGTTTCCATAACTTGTGCCTTTACGGCACCTTGTTTTCCTTCAAGAATCTCAATCTGTTCGGGATTAAGTTTCATTTTATAATCGTACATATATGCTCTCCTTTGAGATAAAATAGCGATTTTGAAGTCAGAATTTGAAATGAATCCTATAATAGTTGTTTGAAAAATCTTCCATTTTCATCAAGTGTAATATACCAAATTCAGTATAGCATAAATTTACTAAAAAATCAATATAATATGCTAAAATATTTTTTGTAAAAAGTCTTGAAAATTTCTCTTACATATGTTATAATAAAACGAATATATTTATAATCCGGAGAGTATAATGCAGAGAGCAAAAATAAACGAGTTATTTAACAGCAAAGAAAGCTATGCTGATAAGCTTATAACC
>LSQX01185927.1_pt1 | contig 55708 bp, 44 predicted proteins | sample 654561 | NCBI WGS metagenome assembly LSQX01 (sample SAMN04489861, study PRJNA283612) | anaerobic digester metagenome | isolation source: 4 biogas reactors fed with cattle manure at either 37C or 55C with and... | place: Denmark: Kongens Lyngby | collected 2014 | reverse complement strand
TATAAGAGACAGGTGTAAGAGTAACGGAGGATACGACCGAGGTTTTAAAAATTAAAGCTGCTATATAAAAAAAACTCTCGAAATAAATCGAGAGTTTTAAACAAACCTAACTTAGTAAACTTTAAGGTGTTAACTGTAAATTTCTATCCCCACAAAAATTAATACAGTAAATTCCTTATCCACTAATTCTACGCTACAAATTTACGGCGTAAATTCTTTTTGGCATATACGTACTAACACGTATTTTTAATATTTTATGAAAAAATATATTTTTTTTAGAAAAGATTAATATGAACACCATTAGAAAAATAGCAGTCTTAACCAGTGGCGGCGACTCACCGGGAATGAATGCTGCCATTCGTGCAGTTGTCAGGGCCGCAGTTTATCACGGTATCGAATGTGTCGGCATCTATCGCGGGTATCAAGGAATGATAGAAGGCGATTTTAAAGCGTTGGATGCACGTTCGGTTAAAAACATCATTAACAAAGGAGGCACATTTTTAAAGTCGGCACGTTCGGATGAATTTCTTACCAAAGAAGGCAGAAAAAAAGCGTATGATCATCTTGTCCGTGAGCAAATCGACGGGTTGATTATCATCGGTGGGGATGGTTCTTTTAGAGGAGCCGTTCAGTTTTCAAGAGAATTTGATGTGCCTGTCGTTGGAATTCCCAGTACGATTGACAATGACATTATCGGAACGGATTTTACCATCGGCTATGATACGGCATTAAATACCGTTGTTGAAGCCATTGATAAAATCCGAGATACGGCGAGTTCGCACAACCGGCTTTTTTTAGTCGAGGTGATGGGAAGAGATGCCGGGAATATTGCTTTACACGCCGGAATTGGGGCGGGAGCAGGCGATATTCTGATTCCCGAACACCATTTGAGTTATGAGCAATTGTTGGAATCGTTGGCACAAAGCAAGAAATCGGGAAAAAGCTCCAATATCATTGTAGTTGCCGAAGGCGATCGCACGGGGAAGAATATTTTTGAATTAGCAGACTTTATTAAAAAAAACGATTCGGGATATGAAGTTCGGGTAACGGTGTTGGGGCACATTCAGCGTGGGGGCGCGCCGAGCTGTTACGACCGGGTGTTGGCAAGCAGATTGGGCGTTGGAGCGGTAGAAGCTATGTTAGAAGGTGTAGAAAGAGTGATGGTAGGGGTGAAGTACGGAAAAATTGTAACGATTCCCTTTGCGGAATTGTTAAAAAAAGAAATACAAAAAGACACCGAATTAATCCGGATTGCAGATATTATTTCTATATAACGCGGTTTTTAATTGAGAGTTGAAAGTTGAGAGTTGAGAATTGAAAATTGAGAATGGGACTGTAAAATAGGGACTGTAAAATATTTTGTGTTTTCAACTTCTAAGATAGTCGAAAAATGATTTTGAAATTCATAGGCAAAAAATTTACTTTTAAAATTTTTATCATATGAATCCAGAATTAGAAAAACAATTAGAAGCATTAATCATTCACCATTAATCATTAACCATTCACCATTAATCATTAACCATTCACCATTAAAAAAGTTTTACAGTTAATTTACAATTTTATCGAACGGTGATTATTAATTTTGAAACTTTGCGAATAAATTAAAGAGAATGATAAAAATTGGAATTAACGGTTTTGGACGTATCGGAAGGTTGGTTTTTCGAATCGCCACAGAACGAGAAGATATTGAAATTGTTGGAATTAATGATTTATTGGACGTAGAACAATTGGCGTATTTACTGAAATACGATTCGGTTCACGGCGCATTTCATGCATCCATTGACACGTACGGAGATTTTTTAGTAGTCAATGGAAAAAAGATTCGCACTACAGCGGAAAAGAATCCGGAGCAATTGCGGTGGGACGAAGTGGGCGCTACGCATATTATCGATGCCACGGGCAGATTTAAAGAGGTAGAAACTGCGGCAGCCCATCTCCGGGCAGGTGCACAAAAAGTATTGATATCGGCACCTTCCAAAACAGCCCCGATGGTTGTTTACGGCATCAATCACAAAACATTAAAACCGACAGACACCATAGTTTCCGCTGCTTCGTGCACGACAAATGCCCTAGCGCCCATGGCAAAAATAATCAACGATGCCTTGGGAATAGAAGAAGCGTTGATGACCACCGTGCATGCGGCAACTGCTTCCCAAGCCGTTGTAGATCAAGCTTCCAAAAAGAATTACCGATTGGGCAGAACGGCTTTGAGCAATATCATCCCGACTACTACCGGAGCTGCCATGGCAGTTACAAAAGTGATTCCTGAACTCAAAGGAAAACTCACCGGAATGGCTTTTCGTGTTCCTGTGGCCAATGTTTCTGTAGTAGATTTGACGGTTCGCACTACAAAATCGGCTTCTTATGATACGGTAAAAAAGCTGTTTAAAGATGCTTCAGAAGGTGCGTACAAAGGAATTGTCCGCTATACGGAAGATGCAGTGGTTTCACAAGATTTTATTTCCGATTCGCATATCTGTATTTTCGATGCCGCCGCAGGAATCGCTTTAAATGAAAATTTCTTTAAGCTTATCGGGTGGTATGACAACGAATATGCTTACGCTGCCAAAATGCTTGATTTGACAGTATTTATTTCAGAACTCAATTAAATTATGATTCTTATTGCTGACGGCGGTTCAACCAAATGCGACTGGGCGCTTCTGGACAGGTCCGGACAATTGGTTTTTAAAACCACCACAAAAGGAGTAAACCCAAACATCACAACACCCGAAGAAATTCGCGAGCGAATTGAAAGCAATGAAAGTCTTCATAATATATTTAACAGCGTAGGCGAACTTTACTTTTTCGGTTCGGGTTGCGGGGCGCCTCAATCAAGAAATGTTTTGGAAAAAGTTTTAGAAAGCCTGTTTCCTTATACGCATCTTGAAGTAAAAGAAGATACGGTGGGCGCTGTTCGTGCCGTAAGGTCCGATGCCGGGATTGTCTGTATTCTGGGGACGGGCAGTAACAGTTGCTATTTTGACGGTGAAGAAATCCATCATCCCATTCCGTCGCTCGGTTATGTGTTGATGGATGAAGCAGGAGCCAATTATTTTGGAAAACAATTGCTTAACGATTATTTTTACAAGCGCATGCCCGAGCATATTGCGAAGGAATTTTCGGATAATTACAACCTGATTCCCGATGAAATTTTAATAAATTTATATAAAAAACCGTTTCCGGGAATTTACCTCGCCGGATTTTCAAAGTTTATTTTTTCTGAATCAAGAACTGTCGAAAGCGAACCTTATTTTTCTGAATTGATACGCAAAGGAATTGTGTACTTTATAGAAAATCGCATTCTCACTTTTCAAAATGCGCATCAGGTTCCGATACATTTTGTCGGTTCTGTGGCTTATTTTTCAGAACCGATTATCAAAAATTGTTTTAAAGAATTCGGACTTCAATTGGGGAATATTGTCCGATATCCTATTGACGGTCTGATTGAATATTATCAAAATTAAAAAGCTTATACAAAAATGCCATTACCAACAATAAATCCTACACAAACACAAGCTTGGAAAAAACTTCAAAAACATTTTGATCAATTGGAGTCAACAGCGCATCCTTTTAAGAATGCCGACAAACGGTCACAAGATTTTGCTGTTACTTGGAACGAATTCTATTTTGATTTTTCAAAAAACAGAATCACCCGGGAAACGCTCCAATTGTTGACGGAGCTGGCTGAAGAGGTTAAGTTAAAGGAAGCGATAGAAGCGCAGTTTTCGGGCAAAAAAATCAATCGAACCGAAAGACGAGCCGTATTGCATACCGCTTTGCGTGATTTTGATTCCATGCGAGAAGAAGTACGCAGTACTTTAGAAAAGATGAAGACCTTTTCTCAAAATATCATCACGGGTGTACATAAAGGGCATACGGGAAAATCAATTACTGATGTGGTCAATATCGGAATTGGCGGAAGTCATTTGGGACCTGAAATGATTACCGAAGCACTGAAGTTTTATAAAACACATTTGAACATTCATTTTATAGCCAATATTGACGGTGATAAAGTAGCGGAATTGCTTCGCGAGTTAAATCCGGAAACCACTTTGTTTATCATCGTTTCCAAAAGTTTTACAACTCAGGAAACCCTTGCCAACGCTGAAGTGGTTAAAGAGTGGTTTTTAAAAGCTGCTGTACCGGAAAATATTGCAACGCATTTTGTCGCAGTTTCGTCAAATATTGAGAAGGCCGTGGCATTCGGAATAGCCTCGGCAAATATTTTTCCGATGGAAGATTGGGTCGGCGGTCGTTTCTCGTTGTGGAGTGCGGTGGGACTTTCTATTTGTTGTGCTGTCGGATATACACACTTCGAATCGCTTTTAAAAGGCGCTTTTGAAGCAGACAAACATTTTCGGAATACCGCCTTTGATAAAAACATTCCTGTGCTGATGGCGTTGCTCTCCGTATGGTATAACAATTTTTACAAAAGAGAAACCGAAGTCATTGTTTCTTATTCACAATATCTTGAAAAACTGATAGATTATCTGCAACAAGCAGTGATGGAAAGCAATGGAAAAAGCATTGACAGAAATGGCGAAAAAGTAACGTATGAAACCGGAACCATAGTATGGGGAAATGTGGGAAGCAATGCACAGCACGCATTTTTTCAACTGCTGCATCAAGGTACCAAGTGGGCACCGGCAGATTTTATCGGTTTTGCCAATCCGTTATATGATGAGAACCTGCACAATCACGCTATTTTGATGGCAAATTTTATAGCGCAAACGGAAGCGCTTTGGGAGGGTACCAAAAACCGATTTGTCGAAGATAACCACCGTGTTTTTGAAGGAAATCGCCCTTCAAATACGTTTTTGATTAAAAAACTAACCCCAAAAAATTTAGGAAGTCTGATTGCTTTTTACGAACATAAAATTTTTGTTCAGGGAATTGTCTGGAACATTTTTTCGTACGATCAATGGGGCGTGGAATTGGGGAAATCAATTGCCAAAACCACCTTGCAGGCGATAGAAATCGAAGCCATCAATCCCAATCAAAGTCCATATTCTAACCATTTATTGTCAGAATATTTTAAAATGAAGAATTAGTTTCTAGAAAATCGCATGCAGTTTTAATGAAATGGTGCCGAGGATTCTTCGTTGAAGGAATTGCTTAAACTCAGGTAAATTAAAATTTTATATCCGTATAAAAAAGCCTTGTTTCAACAGGGTTTTTTTGATTAAAATCTTTTCGTTTAAAAATTCATATTTGATAAAATGGTTGGATTTATGGATGGATGTTGCGAATACCTCAAGGAATTAAACTTTTTTAGTATCTTTCAGTTTCATAATTTCATTTTTTAAATCTTGCCTATGTTGACGAAAGTATACGGCAGCGCTGTTTTTGGCGTTGAAGCGACCACCATTACCGTAGAAGTAAATGTTGCGGCCGGAATCGGATATCATTTGGTCGGTCTCCCGGACAATGCCATTCGCGAGAGTAATTATCGAATTGCTGCGGCGTTGCAAAACAACGGTTACAAAATTCCCGGAAAGAAATTAATTTTAAACATGTCGCCTGCCGATCTTCGAAAAGAAGGCTCTGCTTATGATTTGACGTTGGCCATGGGAATTCTTGTGGCAACCGGACAAATTGTGGAGCTAAATCCGATGCGCGATTACATCATTATGGGCGAATTGTCTTTGGACGGCACTTTACAACCCATTCGCGGCGCATTACCCATTGCTTTAAAAGCAAAAGAAGAAGGATTCAAAGGCTTTATCTTACCCAATCAAAATGCCAAAGAAGCAGCCATCGTCGATGGTTTGGAAGTTTACGGCGTAGATTCCATTGCCGAAGTCATCGATTTTTTTTCCAAAGGAATCCCGTTGGAACCAACGGTGATTGATATGCAATCTGAATTTTACAATCAGCTGGAACATCCGGAATATGATTTTGCCGATGTAAAAGGTCAGGAATCCATCAAACGCTGTATGGAAATTGCTGCGGCAGGAGGGCATAATATTATTTTAATCGGTCCGCCGGGATCGGGGAAAACCATGCTTGCCAAAAGACTGCCTTCTATTTTGCCGCCCATGACGTTACAAGAAAGTTTGGAAACAACAAAAATTCACAGCGTCGCCGGTCGGACATTGGAAAAAGTGGGCATTATGACTTCGCGCCCTTTTCGCAGTCCGCATCATACCATTTCGGATGTGGCATTGGTAGGCGGCGGTCAGTATCCGCAACCCGGAGAAATATCCTTGGCACACAACGGCGTTCTTTTTCTCGATGNNCCGTCCAGTTTTATGCTGGTGGCAAGCATGAATCCCAGTCCGGGAGGGTATTTTAACGACCCCGATGCACCGGTAGTTTCTTCACCCGCGGAAATGCAACGGTATTTGAGTAAAATTTCCGGTCCGTTGTTGGACAGAATCGACATTCATATAGAAGTAACGCCGGTTCCTTTCGACAAACTCAGTGATGATCGAAGAGGCGAATCGAGTGTAATCATTCGCGAACGCGTAAATAAAGCCCGTGCGATACAGTCAGAACGCTTTGCAGCCTATGACACCATTCATTACAATGCGCAAATGGGCGTGAAACAAATTCGCAAATATTGTAAGTTGAGCGAAACCTCTTTGCAACTTTTGAAAACGGCCATGGAACGGATGAACCTTTCTGCCCGTGCATATGACCGTATCCTTAAAGTAGCACGGACTATCGCAGATTTGGAGGGGGTGCCGCAAATCAACGAAAGCCATATTTCGGAAGCAATTCAATACCGAAGTTTGGACAGAGACGGATGGTTTGGTTAAGTTAAGTTTATGAATTATAAACTCAAATAAATCGTATCTTTCACTTTTTTTTTAACACCTCTTTTTTATGACAAAATTATTTTTAAAACAACCGTATTTTCTAATTGGAATTTTCTTGTTGCTTATGTCTTGTAAAACTCCTCAAACTCACAAAACAGAAACACCGTTAACTATGGAAACTTCACCGACTTTTAGCATTGATTACGAAAAATATACCTTAGATAACGGTTTGGAAATTGTCTTGCATCAGGATAAATCAGATCCCATTGTAGCATTGGCCATTCAATATGGCGTAGGTTCCAGCAGAGAACGAATCGGGAAAACAGGTTTTGCACATTTGTTTGAACACATGCTTTTTCAGGAATCTGAAAACGTCGGACAAGATCAGTTTTTTAAAATGATTCAAAATGCCGGAGGAACATTAAATGGCGGAACATGGAAAGACGGAACCGTATATTATGAAGTTGTTCCTAAAAATGCAATGGAGCTTATTATGTGGTTGGAAAGTGATCGCATGGGTTATTTTATCAATACCGTAACCGAATCGGCTTTTTACAACCAGCAAGAAGTTGTTCAGAACGAAAAAAGACAACGTGTGGACAACAATCCATACGGACATACCAATTATGTAATCGATAAAAATCTCTATCCAAAAGGGCATCCATACAGCTGGCAAGTTATCGGTGAATTGGAAGATTTACAAAATGCCACGATTCAAGATGTTCATGAATTTTATGACAAGTTTTACGGTCCAAATAACGCTACTTTGGTCTTGGCAGGAGATTTTGAAATTGAGGAAGCCAAAGAAATGATTGAAAAATATTTTGGTGAAATTAAAAGACGTCAACATGTTGAAAAACTGGAACCCATGCGGGTGACTTTAGATAAGACCAAACGTCTTTTTCACGAAGATAATTTTGCCAAAGCCCCACAACTTACAATGACATGGCCCACGGTAGAACATTATACTCCCGATGCGTATGCGTTGTCCGTGCTTGCAGAAATTTTATCGCGCGGCAAAAAAGCACCGTTATACAGCGTGTTGGTTAAAGATAAAGGGCTGACTTCCCGTACGCTGGCGTATAACAACGCACGTGAAATTGCAGGAGAATTTAAGATTGTAATCACAGCAAATGAAGGGGTCGATTTGGATAGTGTGGAAGCCGGAATTTACGAAGCGTTTTCACTTTTTGAATCTCAAGGAGTGCGTGCCAAAGATTTGGAACGCATAAAAGCCGGTTTGGAAACGGATTTCTACAATGGGATTAGCAGTGTGTTGAGTAAAAGTTTTCAATTGGCTCGGTACAATGAATTTACAGGCAATCCGGGATTCATCACGGAGGACATCAACAATATTAAAAAGGTAACTGCCGAAGATGTGATGCGGGTCTATCACCAATACATTAAAAACAAACCTTTTGTATTGACGAGTTTTGTGCCTAAAGGACACGTGGAATTAATTGCTGAAAACTCAGAAAGGGCAGAAGTTGTTGAAGAGGAAATCACGGAAAATGTCGTTAAAGAAATTGAAGAAGCGGAGGTTGAAATAGTCAAAACCCCTTCCAAAATAGATCGTTCCAATCCGCCTGTTTTGTCCGAGGCGCCCAAATTAAACATTCCCGAAGTGTGGAAAGAACAATTGTCCAACGGTATGACGGTGGCGGGCATCAAACAAGATAAATTGCCATTGGTTACTTTTAGTTTGATGATTCACGGAGGTTCAATTCTGGATGATATTGAAAAAATAGGCGTCGCGAATTTATTAGCAGCACTGCTAATGGAAGGTACGGCAACTAAAACGCCCGAAGAATTGGAAGAAGAAATAGCCATGCTCGGTGCCACCATTCGGGTGATGGCGAGTTCTGAATACATCATAATTTACGGAAATACATTGTCCAGAAATTTTAAACCCACCATGGATTTGGTGAAAGAAATGTTGTTGGAGCCTCGATGGGATAAAGATGAATTTGAACGGTTAAAAACCAAAACGCTTAATGATTTACGCCGTGCAGATGCCAATCCGAATATAATTGCAAACAGTGTTTTCAATAAACTTATCTATGGAGACAAGGATATTCGTGGACACAGAAATTCAGGGACAATTGAATCTGTTTCAAAAATCGAATTGCAAGATTTGAAAGACTTTTATCAGAAGAATTTTTCTCCTACAATAAGCACTTTTCAAATAGTGGGGCAAATTGAAAAATCAGAAGTGATGAACGAATTAAAAACATTGGAATCACAGTGGCAACCGCAGAATGTACGTTTGCCGGAATACCGAGCGCCTAAAGCGCGAAATGAAGCAGTCTTGTATTTTGTGGATATCCCCAATGCAAAGCAATCGGTAATTAACATCGGGTATGCATCTTTGGTCAGAACCGATGCCGATTACTATCCGGCACAAGTTATGAACTACAAATTGGGAGGTTCTTTTTCAGGAAATGTGAACCTGATTTTGCGTGAAGAAAAAGGATATACGTACGGTGCGCGTACTGCGTTTAACGGCAGCAAATACTATGGTCAATTTATTGCTTCGTCAAGTGTGCGTACCAATACTACCGGTGAATCTGTGGCAATTTTCAAAGATGAAATTTCAAATTATAAAGATAAAATTACTGAAGATGATTTGACATTCACCAAAAATGCGTTGATTAAATCCAATGCCGGGCGTTTTGAAACCCAAAATTCACTCCTCGGCATGCTTCAGCAAATTAATTATTACAACCTTCCTGCAGATTATATCGCACATGAAGAGGAAATTGTCGATAAAATGACTTTAGAACAGCTTAAAGTTTTAATCGATAAATACTTAGATCCTTCAAAGATGATTTACTTGGTGGTTGGAGATGCCGAAACACAGTTTGAACAATTTAAAACAATGGATTTTGACCACGTTATTCTCTTAGACAAAACAGGAGAAGAAGTTCAATAACAATTCAAATGGAAGCATATGAAAAAAGGTTTTGCAATTTTGCAAAACCTTTTTTGTTTTAAAGTGATTTAATTTAAAATCGAATTCAACAATTCGCGCAGTCTCGGGTCGGAGGGGCGATAAGTATCTGCTGAAACAATTTTTCCTTCCGTATCCAGCAGTATAAACCTCGGGATTCCCATGATGCCGTATTTTTTAACAAATTCTGAATTCCAGTTATTGTCTGCCATCAGTTGAATACCGCCCATGCCTCTGTCGGTTACCATGGTTCTCCATTTTTCATAGTCTTTGGGTTCGTCGATAGAAATGCTGACGATGTGAATATTTTTGTCGGCATACTCTTTTTCAACTTCTTGTAACGACGGAATTTCGCGCAAGCAGGGACCGCACCATGTTGCCCAAACATCAATGTAAACATATTTTCCTCTTAAGTCCTCCAAGGTGGTCGTGCCGCCTTTGTGATTTTCATAAGAAAAAGAAGGCGAAGGGTTGCCGGGAAGTGTTTCGCGTAACAGTTGATGCCGTTCATGAATTGCATCTAAATACTCGCGATTTTGTACGGAGTTCCTAAATATGGAGGCAATTTCGTCTAAATTTTCGTCTGCTTTTAATGCGTATTTAACATGTTCATACATCAACTCATCTTTGGCATAACCGTTTGGGAGTTCCTTTTCAAGGGTCTGCATATAAATTAAAGAAGAGCTTCCTTCTTTACCGACTGCTTTTTGATTGGCAACGCGTGTCCAATGTACCAACATCAACTCTCTATAGGTCTTGTTATTACGGAATTCTGTGGTGTCTTTAAAATCAATGTCATTTAAGGTGTTGTAAAAATTGTCATTCGCCACGAATTCCCGATTGCCTGAAAAATACCGATGGGCTTCTTGATATTGTTCAATAAGTATCGCACGGTGGTAAGCATCTTCTTTTTTAAACAACTTTAATTGATCGTCAGTAAGGGTGGTCGTGGCGTACAAACTGTCCAACGACTTTTTATCGGCATCTAACTGTGCCATAAATTCTTCGGTATTGGCACCGTATAATGCTGCAAAATCGATGTTATTTTGAAACAGGCTGTTTTTCTTAAACAGAAACGTATTGATTTGCCCCAAGTCTCCGGTAAAATCGATGGTGCTTTCAATTTGAGAAGCATCAAAAGAAATGTTGAGGTTTTTTCCTTGTTCCAGATAGAGGGTCAGCATTCCGGGACCAAAATACATATCGTAAAAACCATTATGCGGAATATCAAGCGTGTCGCTAAATGTATTCTCTGTAATGGGAATTTCTCTTTCATAATTTGTCCCCTGAAGCATGAGCGTTTCAGAAAGTGGTTGAATAATGGTACCTTCAAATACCGTTGAAGTGGATTTCTCTTCGGAACACGAAAAGAAAAAAACAGGAATTAGCAATAGGGCGAGTCGTTTCATAAAGTTTAAAGTTGTTTTTATTTAAGATGATAAAGTTATTAGACAAAAATAAGAAGAGTAATCGACAATTATACTTAATGATAAATTAATGGTTGATGATTAATGGTTAATGATTAATGTAAGTTTAGTTTACATAATCTGTTCTCGATACGTTTTTCAAATTTGCTACGCTGCATTTGAAAAACACTCGAACTGACATTTAAGGTGTTGAAAATAAACAGGTAAATGCTATTTAGGGAAATTCAAAATTTTCAACTTTCAACTAAAAAACCGCTTCACGCTTCACGCTTCACGCCTAAAAAACTTTCAATTTTCAATTCTCAATTTTCAATTCTCAACTTTCAACTCTCAACTTTCAACTTTCAATTATAGAAACGCCTCCCCACTAAAACTTGTTTTTATTTATTTGTATCGGACAGTGATGATATTTAATCTTATTTTTGTTCAAAATTTTGTGATGATGAAACATTATATAAGTTCTGAGATTTTAGATTTAAATAGCATTCAGACGATTTTGGAAGAAAAGAAAAAACTGGAGCTTTCGGAAGAGGCTCGTGCCAATATTACCAAATCATTTGAATATCTTCATAAAAAAATAAGCACGGAAAAGGATAGTATATACGGTATCAATACCGGTTTTGGATCTTTATACAATCAAAAAATATCCAGCGATAAATTAGCTCAGCTTCAGGAAAACCTCGTAATGTCTCATGCATGTGGCGTAGGAAAGGTCGTTCCTAAAAACATCGTACGCTTGATGTTGCTTTTAAAAATTCAATCGTTGAGTTACGGAAACAGCGGTGTACAATTGGAAACAGTAGAGCGTTTGATGGAGTTTTTTAATCACGATATTTTGCCTGTTGTTTATTCTCAAGGAAGCCTAGGAGCTTCGGGCGATTTGGCGCCTTTGGCACATTTGTCGCTGCCCCTGATCGGAAAAGGCGAGGTGTTTTATCAAGGAAAACGCCAATCGGCAGCAAAAGTTTTAGCATCTCTGGGTTGGAAACCCATACAACTTGCAGCCAAAGAAGGCCTCGCCTTGTTAAACGGAACGCAATTTATGACAGCTTATGGGGTGCATTGTCTCATTCGCGCGTATAAAATTTCTTATTATGCCGATTTAATCGGTGCTGTTTCCTTAGATGCCTTTAACGGAAACATGAATGCTTTCGATCCCTTGGTTCACATTGTCAGACCCCATCGCGGACAAGTAAAAACTGCGGAACGAATTTTGGAAATTTTAAAAGACAGTGAAATCGGAAAACAAGAAGAAAAGGCCGTTCAAGATCCATATTCTTTTCGTTGCATTCCACAAGTACACGGCGCTACAAAAGATACCTTGCATTTTGTCCACAAGACTTTAAAGACCGAGATGAATTCGGTGACCGACAATCCGAATATTTTCATGAATGAAGATCGCATTATTTCCGGAGGAAATTTTCACGGGCAACCGTTGGCTTTGGCATTGGATTTTCTTTCGATTGCCATTGCTGAATTGGGAAATATTTCAGAACGAAGAGCGTATCAGCTCATATCGGGAACACGCGGGTTGCCTGAGTTTTTGGTCAACAATCCGGGATTGAACAGCGGATTGATGATTCCGCAATATACTGCTGCAAGTTTGGTCAGTCAAAACAAACAATATGCTACCCCCGCATCGGTAGATTCCATAGTTTCATCAAACGGTCAGGAAGACCACGTCAGTATGGGCGCTAACAGTGCGACCAAATGCTATAAAGTAATTGAAAATGTAGAAACCATTTTGGCTATTGAATTGATGAATGCTTCACAGGCGTTATACTTTAGAGAACCTTTAAAATCTTCGCCATTTGTAGAGAGTTTTTTAAAGACTTACCGCTCGGTGGTGCCGTATATTGAAGAGGACAGGGTCTTGGCTGAGGATATTCAGGCGAGTTTGAATTACTTGCGAACAATGAGTGTTGATTCCACTATTTTGTTTGAATAATACGCAGATTGCCTTTAAAATATAAAACCCTTAAAGTTCCTCGGAACTTTAAGGGTTTTTCTTTAAGTAAAAGGTGAAAACTACGATTTTGTAGCTTTGGATTGTTTATTTACAATGATTTCCAACTCTTTTTTGTCTTCGTTTAATTCCATCAGGATTGTATCGCCTTCTTCTAATTTACCGTTGATAATTTCTTCTGCCAACGAATCCTCCACATATTTTTGAATCGCTCTGTTAAGCGGGCGTGCGCCATATTGCTGGTCAAAACCTTTATCGGCGATAAAATCTTTTGCTTTTTCAGACAGCGTAAGTGTGTAACCGATGTCTGATATGCGTTTGTAAAGTTTATCGAGTTCAATGTCTATAATCTTGTTAATGTGTTCTTTATCCAAAGCATTAAAGACAATCACATCGTCAATACGGTTTAAAAATTCGGGAGCAAAAGTCTTTTTCAGAGCATTTTCGATTACACTTTTTCTGTGGCTGTCTTCCTGACTTTTTCTCGCACTGGTTTGGAAACCGATTCCTTGACCAAAATCCTGAAGCTGACGGGCTCCGATATTGGAGGTCATAATGATGATGGTATTTCTAAAATCGATTTTTCTTCCCAAACTGTCCGTTAAATAACCGTCGTCCAACACTTGCAAGAGCATGTTAAACACATCGGGATGTGCTTTTTCAATTTCGTCCAACAATACGACGGCATATGGTTTTCTTCTGATTTTTTCAGTCAATTGCCCTCCTTCTTCATACCCTACATATCCCGGAGGTGCTCCGACGAGTCTGGAAATAGCAAACTTTTCCATATACTCACTCATATCGATTCGCACCAATGCACTTTCCGAATCAAACAATTGTTTTGCAAGAATTTTTGCAAGTTGCGTTTTACCCACACCGGTTTGTCCCAGAAAAATAAAGGAGCCAATCGGTTTATTCGGGTCTTTGAGTCCGGCTCGGTTGCGTTGAATAGCTTTTACGACTTTGTTAACAGCTTCATCCTGACCGATTACCTTGTCTTTTATTTGCTCCGGTAAAGCGGCCAGTTTGGAACTTTCCGCTTGTGCAATTCGATTGACCGGTACTCCTGTCATCATAGAGATAACTTCGGCAACATCCTCTTCGGTAACAGTAACTTTATGAAGTTTTCGTTCGGCTTCCCAAGCAGCTTGTTCGTCTGCCAATTCTTTTTCTAATTTCTTTTCGTCATCGCGAAGCCTTGCTGCTTCTTCATATTTTTGTTTTTTGACAACAGAATTTTTCTGTTCTCTTACTTCTTCCAATTGCGCTTCGATTTGTAAAATTTTCTCAGGAACATGAATGTTCGTTATATGGACACGTGATCCTGCTTCATCCAACGCATCGATGGCTTTGTCCGGAAGAAACCGTTCGGTCATATACCGATTGGTCAATGTTACACACGCACGAATGGCTTCGTCGGTGTATATCACATTGTGATGCGATTCATATTTGTCTTTAATATTATTTAGAATCTCGATAGTTTCTTCTTCGTTTGTAGGCTCGATGAGCACTTTTTGGAAACGGCGTTCCAATGCGCCGTCTTTTTCAATGTATTGACGGTATTCGTCCAAAGTTGTCGCACCGATACATTGAATGTCTCCACGCGCCAAAGCCGGTTTAAACATATTGGATGCATCCAAAGATCCGGTTGCACCGCCGGCACCTACGATGGTGTGAATTTCATCGATAAACAAAATAATGTCATCGTTCTTTTCAAGTTCATTCATAACCGCTTTCATGCGTTCTTCAAACTGTCCGCGGTATTTGGTTCCTGCCACCAAACTGGCCAAATCAAGAGTCACTACGCGTTTGTCGTAAAGAATTCTTGAAACTTTTCGCTGTATGATTCGCAGCGCGAGGCCTTCGGCAATGGCAGATTTTCCAACACCAGGCTCACCGATTAACAACGGGTTGTTTTTCTTTCTTCGACTGAGAATTTGAGACACACGTTGAATTTCGTTTTCTCTGCCAACCACAGGATCAAGTTTGCCTTCTTCTGCCATAGCTGTCAAATCTCTACCGAAATTATCCAGTACGGGAGTTTTAGACTTTTTATTTCCTTTGGGAGCAGCTCCCGAAAAAGCACCTTCTCTACCGGTTTCGTCCGAAGATTCTTCTTCGCGCGGGAAGTCCGATGTGGGCGCTTCAAGATAATTGTCCTCGTTGGTTATCATCAGTCTGAATTCTTCTTTAACCCCGTCGTAATCAATTTTCATTTTATTGAGCAATTTGGTTGTGGGATCGTTTTCGTTTCGTAAGATACACAACAGTAAATGAGCAGTATTAATGGAAGAGCTCTGAAACAGTTTGGCTTCCAGAAAAGTTGTTTTCAATGCGCGTTCCGCTTGACGCGTCAAGTGTAAATTCTTTTTATCATTTCCTGCAATGGCTGCTTGAGAATTGGCAGGACTCAAAATTTCGACTTTACGTCTCAAGTGATTTAAATCTATTGACAGTGCATTTAAAATGGTTATCGCTTTTCCGTTACCGTCTCGGAGTAACCCCAACATCAAATGTTCGGTTCCGATAAAATCATGACCCAACCGCAAAGCTTCCTCTTTACTGAATGCAATTACATTTTTTACTCTTGGAGAAAAATTGTCATCCATAATTTATTCCTTTCTTTATTTCTTTTTCATTAAAATACTAAGTTACAATAAAATTAGTCAAAAACCATTCCTAATTTTTCTTTCGACTAAAACTGACAATCAAAAATAAAATATCTTTGTCGGAAAAAATATTTATTAACGATTTTTATCAAATCGCATATTTTATTGTTGATAAATCTAAAAATTAGCGCTTTGTTTTGACCGCATGAACCTATAAAAATGCGTATCTTAGCGCGTTGGTTCAAATATGATAAAAAATCACTAATTTATGGCTGAAGGAGAAAGATTAATTCCTATTAATATTGAAGATGAAATGAAATCCGCCTACATCGATTATTCGATGTCGGTCATTGTGTCACGTGCGTTGCCTGATGTTCGGGATGGATTAAAACCTGTTCACAGAAGGGTATTGTTCGGGATGCACGAATTGGGAGTAAGGTCTAACAGCGCTTATAAAAAATCTGCGAGAATCGTCGGAGAAGTTTTAGGAAAATACCATCCGCACGGCGATAGTTCAGTTTACGATACCATGGTACGTATGGCACAAGAATGGAGTTTGCGTTATATGCTGGTAGACGGTCAGGGAAATTACGGATCTGTCGATGGAGATGCACCCGCTGCCATGCGTTATACCGAAGCAAGAATGGCCAAAATAACCCTCGAGATGCTGAGGGATATAAACAAGGACACGGTGGACTTTATACCCAACTTTGACGAATCCTTGAAGGAACCAGCGGTTCTGCCATCCAGATTTCCTAATATACTGGTTAACGGAGCGTCGGGTATAGCGGTTGGTATGGCTACCAGCATACCTCCCCACAACCTGGGAGAGGTAATAGATGGTGTGATAAGGCTTATAGATAACCCTGATATTGGTATAAAGGACCTTACAAAGGTAATTAAGGGGCCGGATTTCCCTACTGGAGCAACCATAATGGGTAAGAACGCAATAAGGGAAGCCTATGCCACCGGAAGGGGAAGGGTGACGGTACGGGCCAAGGCTACCATAGAGGCCTCATCGGGCAACCGGCACAGGATAATAGTCACCGAGATTCCCTACCAGGTCAACAAATCCAGAGTCATCGAAAGGATAGCCCAACTGGTTAGGGATAAAAAGATAGAAGGTATTTCGGATATCCGGGATGAAACCGACAGAAAGGGCATGCGTATAGTAATTGAACTTAAAAGGGACGTAAACCCCCAGGTGGTGCTTAACCTGCTTTATAAGCATACCCAGTTGCAGGATACCTTCAGTATAATAATGATAGCCCTTGTGGATGGACAGCCCAGGGTTCTTAATCTAAAGGAAATACTGGAATACTACCTGGCCCACCAGAAGGATGTGGTGCGCAAAAGGACCATATACGACCTAAACAAGGCGGAGGAAAGGGCCCATATACTGGAGGGCCTTCGAATTGCCTTGGACAATATAGACAGGGTTATTGCAATAATAAGGGGTTCCAAAACCGACCAGATAGCCAGGGACGGCCTTATGAAAGAGTTTGGCCTTTCGGAAAAACAGGCCCAGGCCATACTGGATATGAGGCTTCGAAGGCTCACTGGGCTGGAACGGGATAAGATAGACGAGGAATATAATGAACTTCTTGAAAAAATCAGATATTATAAGGAAGTGCTGGAGAAGGAAGAGCTTTTGGAATCTATAATAAAGGAAGAAATGCTACAAATAAAGGCAAAGTTTGGCGATCTAAGGAGAACTAGTATAGCACCGGATGCCAAGGAATTCGATATAGAGGACCTTATTGAGGAACAGGAGGTGGCAGTAACCCTTACCCATTTCGGTTATATAAAAAGGGTGCCCGCCGAAACTTATCGCAGCCAGAGGCGGGGCGGAAGGGGAGTAACTGCGCTAACCACCAAAACCGAGGACTTTGTGGCGGAAATATTTACTACCTCCACGCACAGTTTCATTTTGTTTTTCACCAATCGGGGGAGGGTGTACCGGCTAAAGGCCTACGAGATTCCTGAGGCGGGAAGGCATGCAAGAGGTACCGCCATAGTAAATCTACTACAGCTTTCGGGCAATGAAACCATCACCGCTGTTATTCCCATAAGGGAAGTTGAAGAGGAAAAATTTATGCTATTTGCAACCAGGCGAGGCATGGTAAAGAAAACACCCTTAAACGAATACGCTTCCAACAGGAAACACGGGCTTCAGGCCATAGACTTGCTGGACGGGGACGAGCTGATAGGTGTAAAGCTTACCACAGGCAGCGATCATGTATTATTGGCTACTAAAAAGGGTTATTCAATAAGGTTTAGCGAGAAAGACGTAAGAAGCATGGGCAGATATACCCGGGGAGTTAGGGGTATAGCCCTTGGCGGCGATGACCAGGTGGTGGGGATGGAATTGGTAAGGGAGGGCGCAGACCTTCTAATCGTTACCGTAAAGGGTTTTGGAAAGAGAACAGAGCTGGAGGAATACGGGCTGCAAAAAAGAGGCGGCAAAGGGCTAAAGACCTATAGGATAACCCGTAAGACAGGAGACATTGTAGGCATAAAAGTGGTGGACGAGCACAACGATATAATGCTTATCACCAAAAAGGGTGTAGTAATAAGGCTTAATGTTAACGAAATCTCAAGGATGGGAAGAATTACCCAGGGTGTAACCCTTATGAAGTTTGATAAGGACCAGACGGTGGTATCCATCGCCAGAATTGAAAAGGACTAAGTTAAAGGCCCCTTTTACAGGGGCCTTAGTTTTAACTATTCTTAATATACAACGCACTAATAGTATTGCATTCCTTTATCTGTAATTCTGAAGAAGCGAAGCCCGAAGAACCCGGCTCTGTCATTGTGAACGTAGTGAAGAATCCGACGCCGTCGCTTAAGAGGGCGAAGCCCGAAGAATCTGACTACCGTTACGCTGGAGATGATACACTAGAAGATGTAAAGTTTTAAATGTGCTATGTGTTGAAAACCTGTAAAATGGTCGTGATGCGGCAAAACCCTGTGGATTTTTGGTATAATGGTGTGTGAAAATGAAACAGGGGGGTATGAATAATATGTGCAGTCTGAATTCTTATAATAAAAACGGTGGAGGAGAATATAATATGAAGCTTAAGGGTGAAATAGACATTTACACCGCAGCGGAGTTTAAGAAACAACTGAATACCGCCATAGATGAAGGACGGGGGGATTTACACTTAGACTGTAGCGAGTTGCAGTATATGGACAGCACCGGCCTGGGGGTTCTAATAGGCGCACTTAAAAGAATGAAGGAGCAGGATAGAAATATTTACCTGGCAAACCTTAAACCCAACGTGCGCAAACTGTTCAGCATTACAGGTCTTGATAAAATATTCATTCTGGAGGTATGATTTGATGTCACTGGTTGATAGTGTACAAAACGAGGCAGTAAGAAACGATTGCGAGGACCAGGTGGTTTTAGTATTGCCAAACAAGCCGGAATATGTGAGCGTGGCAAGGTTGGCAGCATCTGGCATAGCCAGCAGGATGGGGTTTGATGTGGAGACGGTGGAGGACATTAAACTTGCCCTGGCCGAGGCCTGTACCAATGCGATAAAACATGGGTGCTGCGAAGAGTACAATGAATACACAATAGAATTCGGTATCGGCCAAAAATGCCTGACCATCAGCATAGCGGACAGGGGTTGCGGGATAGACAAAAAGAAAATATGCCAGCCTGATTTACAAAATCCCAGGGAAGGGGGTTTAGGCATATTTATTATAAATACCCTTATGGACCAGGTGGATTTTGAAACTGCGCCTGACGCCGGGTTTACCATTACTATGAAAAAATACCTGGGGGTATAGCTATGAATATGGATGATAAGAGGGGGACGGCCGCAGACCACCAGCCCCGGACAGAGGACCGGGAATACGAAATGTTCGCCCATTACAGGGGGAACAGGACCCGGGAAAACAGAAACAAGATTTTTCAAGAATACGTGTACCTAGCAGAGATACTTGCAAAAAAATACTTGAACAGGGGCGTTGATTACCAGGACCTTTTCCAGATAGCCTCCATAGGACTTATTAACGCTATCGAAAGGTTTGATATAGACAGGGGATTTAAGTTTACCAGTTTTGCCACTCCCACAATAATAGGTGAGATAAAGAAATACTTCAGGGATAAGGAATGGATGATAAGGGTGCCAAGGCGTATTCAAAAGCTGTCCAGCAAGATTAACGATGCAAAGGAAGCCTTGACACAGCAGTTGGGGCGAAGCCCAGGCATCCCGGAGCTGGCGGAGTACCTTTTGGTGAGCGAGGAGGAGCTGCTGGAGGCAATGGAAGCAGGGGGAGTATATTCTCCACAGTCCCTTGATGAGCCCTACAGCGATGACAGGGATAAAGGGATTTCGCTGGGCGATATTATTGGTACCGTGGATACCAACATGGAATGGGTGGAAAATCGGGACTTTATAAAAAGAACCATCAGCAAACTGGATGCCAACGAATTCAAGGTGTTAAAGGACAGGTATTTCAAAGGCAGGACCCAGTCCCAGATAGCCAAGGACCTAAAAGTTTCACAGATGACAATTTCCCGATTGGAAAAGAGGATAATTGAAAAATTCAGGCAGGAACTTATGACCATTTAAAATCATAAAGCGCCAATATGAATAAAAAACTGACGTCTTTAACCGGTATAGCGGCAAAAGATGGGCGGTTTTTTCTTTTTGCATCTCATTTTAATTTAGCAGGTATTTTTAAAAAAAGAAGGATTCTTTTTGATTATGTAGAATAGTAATCAATACTCGCAAAAACCATTGATTATGATATGATTAAAAGGACTGTTAACAAAATAAAGAACGTGTCCATAACTTGTGCTTATCGATACGGACCGGATGAATGGGCATCGGAAATGCCTGTTTTCTGTTTGTGGTAAAAATCGGCGGAATATTAAAGCCGACGGCTTTAATATAAATGGAATTGCAGATATTGCAATTCTATATATAACTGGGGGAGAGGGGTGAGTTAGTAAAAATATCTGTTAATTGGAATAAAGCTTTAAAAAGATTAAAGGAGGGGTTTTTTAATGACGAAGAAATATTTAGCTTTTTTGCTTATAGCAATAATGGTATTAGGCATGGTTGCATGTACACCTAGTCAGCCGGCCGAAACGGGCGGTGAGGAACCGGCGGATGAGCCTGCCGATAAATGGAAGATTGGTATAATGACCAATACCGTTGTCCAGAACGAGGAAGAGTACAGGGCGGCTCAGAACGTACTTGCCAAGTACGGGGAAGAGCACGTAATACACATGACCTTCCCGGATAAGTTCATGGACGAGCAGGAAACCACGATAGCTAACCTGGTAAGTATGGCTTCGGATCCGGACCTTAAAGCTCTGGTTATCTGCCAGGCTGTTCCGGGAACATCACCGGGTATTGACAGCATAAAGGAAATAAGGGACGACCTTCTTATTATAGCAGGTCAGCCCCAGGAAGACCCGCCTATAATATCCAGCAGGGCTGACTTAGTACTCCAGCTGGATGAGATGGGAATGGGTTATTCAATACCCGCCCAGGCAAAGAAACAGGGTGCGGAGGTTTTCGTACACTATTCCTTCCCAAGGCATATGTCCTATCCTCTTCTCTCAGGCAGAAGGGATTTAATGAAAGAGGAATGCGCAAGGCTTGGTCTTGAATTTGTGGATGCCACAGCTCCTGACCCCACAGGGGATGCAGGCGTATCGGGAACTCAGCAGTTCATCCTTGAGGACGTTCCGAGGATGGTTGACAAGTATGGCAAGAATACTGCGTTCTTTAGCACAAACTGTGCAATGCAGGTGCCGCTTATAAGCGCTGTGGTGGACACCGGTGCGATATACCCGCAGCCCTGCTGCCCGTCGCCCTACCACGGTTTCCCGTCAGCCCTGGGTATAGAAATACCTGAGGACAAACAGGGTGATATTGGTTATGTTGTGGACGAGATTACCAGAATCATGGCCGAAAAGGATATGACCGGAAGGACCTCAACCTGGCCGGTGCCTGTTTCCATGATGTTTATCGAAGGTTCCGCCGAGTATGCCATAGATTGGATCAATGGCGAGTTCCAAGAAAAAATTGACATTGAAAGATTACAGCAAAAGTTCCTCGAATACTCCGGGGTTGAATCTACGTTAACCGTTCTGGAAGAAGGCGGCGTTACCTATGACAACTACTACTGCATCCTGATGGACTTCCTGGATTTCTAAAAGGTTAATAAAAGGGACCTTTGCCGCGCCGAGGGTAATAAACCTTTCGGTGCGGCTGTGCCCTTTTGGGAGGACATTCAAACAGGAAGGTAAGGTTGCCAATAAGGCGGCCTTACCTTTTGATTGAATTTATAAGGTGGTGACCCGAATGGAAACAGAATACGTTCTACAAATGAAAAATATAGAAAAGGAGTATTACGGAAACAAAGTTCTAAAGGGAGTAGACCTTTCGGTCAAACCGGGAGAAATTCATGCTCTCATCGGAGAAAATGGTGCCGGCAAATCCACGCTTATGAATGTACTTTTTGGAATGCCGGTTATACATTCCACCGGAGGGTTTTCTGGGGAAGTCTATATTAACGGAGAGAAAACGGATATAAAATCACCTTTGCAGGCTATGGAGACAGGTATCGGGATGGTACACCAGGAGTTTATGCTTATACCGGAGTTTACCATTACCGAGAACATAAAGCTTAACAGGGAGATAACTAAGGAAAATTTCTTAAGCAGGGCGTTTAAAAACAAGGGACTTAAGACCCTGGACACAAGAGCGATGAATAATGACGCCAGAAAAGCCCTGGACAGGTTAGGACTTGGTATTGATGAATGGGCGACGGTGGCGGGGCTTCCTGTAGGGCATATGCAGTTTGTGGAGATTGCCAGGGAAATAGATAAAACCGGATTAAAGCTCTTGGTGTTTGATGAGCCTACTGCGGTGCTTGCCGAGAGCGAAGCCGACAACCTTATAGAAGGCATGAAAAGACTTGCGGCTTCGGGAATAGCCATACTCTTTATAACCCACAGGCTTAACGAGGTATTGCAGGCGGCGGACAACATCACTGTCCTCAGGGACGGCGAACTGGTTGCCACAAGGAAAAAGGGAGATACAGAAGTGGCAGAGCTTGCCGAGCTTATGGTAGGAAGAAAGATCGATATAAACGGCAAGAAGGGACAGGAAGAACACGATACCGAAAAGGAAGTAGTCCTAAAGATTAAGAACTTGCACGTTGATATGCCCGGCGAGAAGGTAAAGGGAGTCAACTTGGAGATATACAAGGGAGAAATATTTGGAATTGGAGGACTTGCCGGCCAGGGCAAGGTGGGTATCGCAAACGGAATTATGGGGCTTTATTCAAGCACCGGAGAGATACTATTAAAGGGAGAAAAGCTTCAGCTTAACAATACCATGGGTGCCTTAAACAAAGGCCTTGCATTTGTCTCGGAGGACAGGAGAGGTGTGGGGCTGCTGCTGGATTCCTCAATAGAACTAAATATTGCAGTCACCACCATGCATGTTAAGAATAAGTATCTTAAAAAAGTGGGCTTTCTTGACCAGTTAGACGGCAGGGCAATAAGGGAACATGCAAACAAAATGATAAAGGACCTGGATATAAGATGTACAGGACCTTGGCAGCTTACAAGGCAGCTTTCGGGAGGAAACCAGCAGAAGGTATGTGTTGCCAGAGCCCTGACCCTTGACCCTGAGGTGCTGTTCGTTTCCGAACCTACGCGGGGTATAGACATAGGAGCGAAAAAACTGGTGCTTGACCTGCTGGTAAAACTAAACCAGGAACTGGGAATGACCATAGTTATGACCTCCAGCGAGCTGGTTGAGCTGCGGTCCATATGTGACAGGATAGCAATTATATCCGGTGGCCAGGTTGAAGGCATTCTTAAACCCGGTGCCAGCGACAGAGACTTCGGACTTATGATGGCCGGTGAATATAGAAAGATGCACAATAAGGAGGCCATGTGATATGAAAAAATTTATAGAAAAGATTGGCCTTCCAAGGCTTATAATCACGCTTATGTTCATAGGCATTTGTATAGCTGCAGTGGTTTTAAAGCTTCCCTTCGGCATGCTGACCTCAGACGTAATACGAAGGTTCGGTATGTTTGGAGTGCTGGCACTGGCCATGGTGCCGTCAATACAGTGCGGTACCGGACCTAACTTTGCCCTCCCCATAGGCATTATATGCGGGCTGCTGGGCAGCCTTATAGCTATAGAACTAGGGCTTACTTCCAAGGCGCTGGGCTATGGATTTATATCTTCGGTCCTGATATCCCTGCCCCTTGCGGTGCTTACCGGCTGGGCCTACGGACTTTTGCTCAACAAGATTAAGGGCTCCGAGATGCTGGTGGCCACCTATACCGGTTTCTCCATCGTTTCCTTTATGCAGATAGGTTGGGTTACACTGCCCTTTAAGCATCCGGAGATGATTTGGCCCATTGGTAAGGGGCTTAGGGTTACCGTATCGCTGGATTCAACATTCGGGGAGATTTTAAACAATTTCTTGGGATTTGAAATAGGCTCAGTCTATATTCCGACCGGGCTTTTGCTGTTCTTCTTTGGTTGCTGCGCAGCGGTGTGGCTGTTTTCCAGAAGCAAAATGGGAACCGAGATGTATACCGCGGGGGCTAATCCCAAGTTTGCCGCCGCATCGGGAATTAATGTGGACAAAAACAGGGTTATAGGAACAATCCTGTCGACGGTTATAGGTGCTGTGGGTATAATTGTATATTCCCTCAGTTTCGGTTATCTTCAGCTTTACCTTGCACCTCTTTATATGGCTTTCCCGGCCGTTGCGGCGGTTCTTATAGGCGGTGCATCCACAAGAAAGGTAAAAATATCCCATGTGCTTATTGGGACATTTCTGTTCCAGGGTATGCTTACCATTGCGGTGCCTGTGGCCAATCAGATGTTCCCCGAAGGCAATCTTTCAGAAGTATTGAGGCAGATTGTACAGAACGGCATAATACTTTATGCACTCACTAAGGTTGGGGGTGAAGCATAATGGCCCAGATCAGTAACGAAAAAACCGTAAAAACAAACAGGCCAAGCACTACAACCAGCATTAAGAGGCTTTTGTTTGACTACAGCGTGCCCGTTCTGTTTATAATAATATGTCTTATTGGGGTTTATTTTTCGGAATTGCCTGCGGTATTCATAGTGAATACATTGCTCACCAGGATAACAAGGAATTCATTCATGGTTCTCGCTTTGGTGCTGCCGGTAATAGCTGGGCTGGGACTTAACTTCGGCCTGGTCATAGGGGCAATGGCAGGACAGTTTGGGATACTGATAGTAACCCACTTAAAAATCGGTGGGTTCCCGGGTTTCCTACTGTGCCTTCTGCTGTCCACTCCCTTTGCTATACTTTTCGGACTTATGACAGCCAGGCTGCTTAACAGGACCAAGGGCCAGGAAATGATATCAAGCATGATCGCGGGTTTCTTTGCAAACGGAGCCTATCAGTTTGTTCTGCTGTTCCTTGTGGGAACGCTGATACCCATTAAGAACCCCGACCTTGTACTGACCCGGGGTATAGGCATAAAGAATACCATAGACCTGACAACCGAGTACGGGCTGAAATATTCCATTGACGCCGTTTTTGAATATCCGTTGTTTTACATCCTGGCGGGAGTTGGCGCAATAGCCGGCCTGGTTGCGATTATCGACTATACTATAAAGAGCAAAAAAGCTCCGGAACGGATTGATAAATTTAAATTTGCCACCCGGCTGGTGGTATCCGGTGCAATCCTCGGGGTAAGCCTCTGGGTGATAATGTCCGGGTCCATGCTTAATTCGGTTAAACTCCCCGTTGCCACCAGCATTATGATAGCACTGCTCTGGGCGTTCAACGTCCTTATAATGAAGACCAAGCTGGGACAGGATTTCAGGACAGTGGGGCACAACATGGACATAGCAAAGATTTCGGGCGTGAACGTCGACAAGACAAGAACCATCGCGATGATAATATCCACGGTACTTGCTGCCTGGGGCCAGGTAATATTCCTGCAGAATATCGGGACGCTGTCCACCTACGGCAGCCACGTTCAGATTGCTACCTTTGCCATTGCCTCAATCCTTTTGGGCGGTGCATCGGTTACCAAGGCAACCAGCGGCCAGGCAATCCTGGGTGTCATTTTGTTCCATACGCTGTTTATAGTATCTCCCAAGGCCGGTAACAACCTGTTCGGAGACGCGCAGATAGGCGAGTTCTTCAGGGCCTTCGTATCCTATGGTGTTATAGGCGTAGCCTTAGGATTGCACGCATGGAACAAAAGAGTCCAAGCCCTTAGAAGGCAGCTTGATGTATAGCATTCAAAACGCGGCAGGGAAGACCTACAGCCTGTCGCGTTTTTTTATTTTTTGCAATAATATCCGTTATTACGCTCCGGCGCGTTTTAATGTGGTATAATTCAATTATGATTATGGGGAAACATACACTTTTGTGAGGTGGCATGATGATACTTGTCAAAAGGAATATACCTCCCCTGGTGTTCCTTGTCGTTTCTGTCATGGCATTTTGTTTTATACACGACAACGCCGCTACAGAGGTCATTACTCCTACGCTCCTGCCCGAAACCTATACCAGGGACGCCCATATGGACCAGCCGCCAGCGGATTTCCAAAGCATGAGGGTTCCGGTGAAGGCAAAGGGTATCTACCTTACCGGGTATACTGCCGGAAGCAACAGGTTTTATGATCTGTTGGACCTTTTAAACAGGACCGAATTAAACGCTATGGTTATTGACGTGAAAAATGATGACGGGCTTGTAACCTATAAAACCCGTAACGAAATGGCGAACTTTGTCGGGGCCAACAGGATTGTTCAAATTAAGGATATAGAAAAAAGGATGGCGGACCTCCAAAGAGACAAAGTTTACGCCATAGCCAGGATTGTTGCCTTCAAGGACAACCGGGCGGCCAGCAGTCGGCCCGACCTTGCAATCAAAACCACTTCGGGAACGGTATGGAGAGATAATAAGGGCAATGCCTGGCTTAATCCGTACAACCGCGAGGGCTGGGAATACCTGCTTGAAATTGCAATGGAGGCTGCAGAACACGGGTTTGACGAGATACAGTTTGACTATGTGAGGTTTCCCACCGACGGCAACAGGAGGATTATTCATTACGGGGAGGCTAAAGAAAAGGAAAGCATGTCCGAGGCCATAGCTGCATTCATGAAATATGCCACCGAAAAGCTTAATAAAAAAGGTGTTTTTGTTTCCGCCGATATATTTGGCCAGGTTACCACCAATAAGGACGATATGGGACTGGGCCAGCAGCTTGAGGACCTGACGGCAAGCACCAACGTGCTATGTCCCATGGTGTATCCATCCCATTATTATCCCGGAGTTTACGGGGTTAGCTATCCCGACTTCCAGCCCTACAGAATAGTATATACCAGCATGAGTACTGCGGTTAAAAGGATGGAAGAGGTGGAGACAAGCGGCGACAAGGCCTTACTGCGGCCCTGGCTGCAGGACTTTACCGCCACTTATCTAAAGGACGGCTACCAGGTCTATGGTCCAAAGCAGGTAAGGGAGCAAATACAGGCTACCTATGATGCCGGTGTGGAGGAATGGCTTTTGTGGAACGCCGGTAACTATTATACTGAAGGAGCACTGCTTGAGGAATAAAGGGCGTAAAGCCCTTTTGCTTTATACACGTTATATTTAGGCTTCACGAAGGTGAATTGCCAGGCATCCATCATCTACGCTGCGCAAACCCGCAGTAATGCTCGTATGAGCTCGATGGCTCCGGGAATTTTCAAAAACTCGCCTAACGGCTCAAACACTTGAAAATTCTTATCCTCCGCCCTCTGCGCTCCTTTTATTTGTGCGGGATAAAGCTCCGCTTCAGATGACTTGATGCCTGGTTACGAAACGTTTGGGGTGATATGAGGTTTCATGATGTCCATAAAACGGTTTGAATAAGTTGAGGTTTTCTTCAGACTGAGGGGCGTAAAGCCCTTTTTTAATATTATCGCACGCCGGGGGGCAGAATAGTATCAAACGGCAATGCGGGAGGGATACAAAGAGGGGATGGGTGGACTGAGTATAATGAAAAGGATTATTTCTGTAATAGGCAGAGGTTCCGGGAAAAAGGATACGGAATTCGCCAACGAAGACGGGCCGGTTCTACACGGGGATACCGAGGATCCGTCCGGGCCAACCGCCCGTTCGGATACGGTGCAGCCCACCGGGGACGTGTACAGCAAACAGGAGAAGATACAGGAAGGAAAATAGGGATGTACTCCCTATTTTTAATTAGAGAAAAAGAGGGTATAACTAGAGGTATAAATGCCAATTGACACCAAAAAAAAGTGGTGATACAATATATTGTATAACCAATCATGGGAATAACACTATATATAGTACGGGGGTGTACATGTGCAGCTTTCGGATAATGCCATTAGGGTTTTGGAAAGGAGATACCTTACAAAGAATGAAGAGGGAGAGGTAATAGAGGCTCCGGAGCAGATGTTCCGACGGGTAGCCCGTACGGTAGCATCGGCGGAGGCCTGTTACAATACCGGCACCAACCCTGAGGAGCTGGAAGAAACCTTTTACCAGCTGCTTAGTAGCCTTGAGTTTATCCCGAACTCGCCTACCCTTATGAATGCCGGCAAGGACCTGGGGCAGCTTTCCGCATGCTTTGTGCTACCGGTGGAAGATTCCATGGAGGGAATATTCGACGCGATAAAACAGGCGGCAATAATACACAAGAGCGGTGGGGGGACGGGCTTTAGCTTTTCACGGCTCCGTCCCGCCGGTGCTACGGTAAATTCCACTGGCGGCGTGGCTTCTGGACCGGTTAGCTTTATGAAGGTTTTTAACGCCGCCACCGAGGCGGTAAAGCAGGGGGGCGTACGAAGGGGTGCCAACATGGGTATTCTGCGGGTGGACCACCCGGATATCCTGGAATTCATTAAATGCAAGAGCGATAATAAGGATATTACCAACTTCAATATTTCCGTTGCAGTTACCGAGGAATTTATGAGGGCGGTGGAAAGGGGCGGGGAGTATGCCCTTATAAATCCCCGGGATAAAAGCATTATCCGGTACATAGATGCAAGGGAAGTCTTTGACCTTATAGTGGAAATGGCGTGGAAGAATGGTGAGCCCGGTATCATATTCATAGACAGGATTAACGAATACAATATTCTTAAAAAAATTGGGGATATAGAGAGTACAAACCCGTGCGGGGAGCAAGTTCTGTTACCCTATGAATCCTGCAATTTAGGCTCCATAAACCTGGCCAGGCTGGTCAAAAAAGAAGGAGACAAGACGGTTATTGACTACCAAAGGCTTGGCAAAATAGTGGATGACGCCGTTTGGTTCCTTGACAACGTGATTGATGTAAATAAGTATCCGCTGGAGTCAATCGAAAAAGCCACTAAAGGTTCCAGAAAGATAGGCCTTGGTGTGATGGGCTTTGCGGATATGCTTATAAGGCTAGGGATACCCTATGATACGGACGAGGCGGTTGCGGCTGCCGAGGAGGTTATGGGCTTTATAAACCGGCGCTCCAAGGAAAAGTCGGCAGAGCTTGCCGCGGTAAAAGGGAGGTTCCCCTTTTATCAAGACAGTACCTACGCGGCGCAAGGCATTGAACTTAGAAATGCCACCACCACCACCATAGCCCCCACCGGTACCATAAGCATAATCGCCAACGTCTCCAGCGGCATAGAACCCTTGTTTGCTCTATCCTTTGTACGCAACGTGATGGATAATGACCGCCTGCCGGAGGTGCATCCCATATTTGAGGAAATAGCCAAAAGAAAAGGGTTTTATAGCCGGGAACTGATGGAAGAGATTGCCCGCAAAGGAACGCTGCGGGATATAGGGGGTGTGCCGGAGGATGTAAAAAGGCTATTTGCGACGGCCCATGACATAGGCCCCGAGTGGCACGTAAGGATGCAGGCTGCTTTCCAGAGGCATACCGACAATGCGGTGTCCAAAACGGTTAATTTCCCCAGCCATGCCACAAGGGAGGACGTGCGGAAGGTATACCTCCTTGCGCACAAACTGGGCTGTAAGGGAGTAACCATATACAGGGACAAAAGCAGGGAAGAGCAGGTACTTAGCATTGGAAACCATGACGGCGCTCGGGGGGGTGCGAAGGGCGAAAAGGCGGCAGGGGCCGCGGGGAGAGAGACCATAACCCCCAGAACAAGGCCGGAGATTACCAAGGGGCTTACCGAGAAGGTGAAGATTGGCTGTGGCAACCTTTATATAACGGTAAACTATGATGATAGTGGTATATGCGAGGTATTCACCAACCTGGGCCGTGCCGGGGGATGCCCCAGCCAAAGCGAAGCCACCAGCCGGCTTGTATCCATAGCCCTCCGGTCGGGGATAAGCGTTGAAGCGATAATAGAGCAACTTAAAGGGATACGCTGCCATTCAACCATCAGGCAAAAGGCCAACGGAAACGAGGTGAAGGTGCTTTCCTGCCCCGATGCCATAGGAAAAGCCATTGAAAGGGCCATGAAAATGAACCGCGGAGCCGGTGCCATTGTTAAGGAGGACCTGACGGCCGAGGGTGCTCCGGCCAGGGACGGTTTAAAGGCTATATGCCCCGAGTGCAACGGTGCGCTGGAGCACGAGAGTGGCTGCGTTGTGTGCCGTAGCTGCGGGTTTTCAAGGTGCGGCTGATGTGGTAGCAAATCTGCAGTGGAATTTTCATAAAAGGGGTTTACCAACGTTGAATATTATGCTATACTGTACTAGCAAAACAAAATATGGAAACAAAGGGGAGTAACTCGCCATTTATTTGGTTTTGCCGTCCGTCATCACGGCACCCACGGTGTCCGGGCGGTAATCTTTAAAGAGAGTAAGACCTTTATCCACTGCCTTGGATAGAGGTCTTGTATTTTTTGGTCCCCAAAGGATATAACTATAATGTCAATCTGAAAGGAGAAAGCCGAATGGTAAACGGGGAATGGTACACCTTGGAAAGGGAGTCTGTGGAGAAGAAGCTTTCTACTTCTATGACTAAAGGGCTTAGCCGGCAAGAAGCGGTCCATAGGCTGAAGCAGTACGGCTACAACGAGATTGCCCAAAAGGACAGGAAGACCATATTCCAGATGTACGTTGACCAGTTCAAGGACTTTATGATAATAATACTAATAGTTGCCGCAGTAATCTCGGGCCTTTTGAGGGAATTTACCGATGCGGTGGTTATACTGCTAATAGTGATATTAAACGCTGTTATGGGGGTGGTCCAGGAGAATAAGGCGGAGGAATCCCTGGCGGCGTTAAAGCGAATGGCGGCACCCAACGCCAAGGTGCTAAGGGGCGGACGCCACGACATAGTACCTGCCAGGCAGCTGGTGCCAGGGGATGTCATAATACTTGAAACGGGGGACCTGGTGCCTGCCGATATAAGGATAACCACAGCTTCAAACCTGAAGATTCAGGAAGCCGCCCTAACCGGAGAATCCGTTCCGGTGGAAAAAGACACAAAGCCCCTAGCGCAAAAGAACATCCCTTTGGGTGACCGTGTCAACATGGGCTATTCGGGGAGCATTGTGACCTATGGCCGGGGCAGCGGTATCGTTGTGGGGACCGGCATGGAAACAGAAGTAGGCAAGATTGCCGAAATGATACAGTCTGCCGAAGAGGTGGAGACTCCGCTCAAAAAAAGGCTCCAGGCTCTGGGAAAAATCTTGGGCCTCTCTGCCCTTACCATTTGCGCGGTAATTTTTGTAGTAGGAGTATTATACGGAAAAGGGATATTCGAGATGTTCCTCACGTCGGTAAGCCTGGCAGTGGCCGCCATACCCGAAGGGCTACCGGCTATTGCCACCATAGTGCTTGCCATAGGCGTACAGCGTATGGTAAAACGAAACGCCATAGTAAGAAGGCTGCCCTCGGTGGAGACCCTGGGTAGTGCAACGGTAATTTGCTCGGACAAGACCGGAACGCTCACCCAAAACAGGATGACGGTGGAGAAGATGTATTACCACAGCGGTATTTGCAGCGTTGCCGAGGCCATTAATGGTGAGAACAAAAGCGACCTTTTCCGGTTGCTTGTTATGACGGGGGTACTGTGCAACGATTCCAAGCTTAAGGAAAGCGAAGAGGGAATAATAGCCTTGGGCGACCCAACCGAGACAGCACTGATAGACCTTGGCCTCAAGGCAGATATAAACAAGGACACGCTGGAGGCGGAGCAGCCAAGGGTGGACGAGGTGCCCTTCGATTCCAAGCGTAAGCTTATGACCACGGTACACGCGCTTGAAAATCGTTACCGTGTTTATACAAAGGGAGCGGTTGAAGAACTGCTTAGGATATCCGACAGCATTTTGCAGGACGGGCGGGCCGTAAAGCTGGAGGAACATCACAGGGCCGCCATACTGGAAACAAACGAGAGGATGGCACGGGATGCCATGAGGGTGCTCGGGATGGCCTATAAGGATATTGACACCCTTTCGCAGGAAAGCGGGGAGGAAGCCTACGAAAGTGGTCTTATATTCATAGGAATGATGGGAATGATAGACCCTCCGCGACCGGAGGCCTGCGAAGCGGTAAAACTTTGCAAAAGGGCGGGCATAAAGCCGGTAATGATAACCGGAGACCATAGCGTCACTGCCGTGGCGATAGCCCGGGACTTGGGGATACTCACCGGGGATGAGGAGGCGGTTACCGGGGCCCAGCTGGAGGATATGAGCGACGGAGAGCTGGAAGAAAGGGTGCGGCGCATTTCGGTATATGCCAGGGTCTCCCCTGAGCATAAGGTAAGGATAGTTAAGGCCTGGCAGAAACAGGGCCAGATAGTGGCCATGACCGGGGACGGGGTGAATGACGCCCCGGCTCTCAAGATTGCCGATATCGGTGCGGCTATGGGCATTGTGGGTACCGACGTGGCAAAGGAAGCCTCGGATATGGTCCTGACCGATGACAACTTTGCTACGGTGGTGGCGGCGGTTGAGGAAGGAAGGACTATATTTGCCAATATTCTAAAGGCTATACAGTTTCTGCTTTCCTGCAATGTGGGAGAGATTTTGACGCTGTTTGTTGCCACAATGCTAAACTGGCACCAACCGCTTTTGCCCATTCATATACTATGGGTTAACCTAGTGACCGACAGCCTGCCGGCTCTTGCCCTCGGGGTGGACCCGGCGGAGAAGAACATAATGGACAGAAAACCCAGGGACCCGGAACGTAACATCTTCGATAAGGGCATGGTAATAAGGATAGTATACCAGGGGATAATGGTGGGGACCCTAACGCTCACAGCCTTCGTATTTGGCAGCCAAAGGAGCCTGGAGGCCGGAAGGACCATGGCCTTCACCGTGCTGGCGTTAAGCCAGTTGGTTCACTCTTTCAATATGCGCTCAAATAGGCAGTCGGTATTTAAGACAGGATTTACGTCAAACAAATACCTTCTAGGGGCGGTGTTAATATCGGCAATGCTGGTATTTATTGTTCTCGAGGTGCCCTTCCTTGCATCGGTGTTTAGGCTTACAACGCTTAGTATGAAAGAGTGGATAACGGTAGGGCTGCTGGCCCTGGCTCCTATTGTAGTGGTGGAAACAGCGAAGTTTTTGAAACTGAACACCACCGCAAATGAGTATGAGGCTTAACGGGTTTTCTTACCCAGCACTGTAGAGGGGTGATATCAATTGTCATTTATACGTTGTTTCCCACCGGTTGTGGATGAAGAATCTCGGGTAATTATACTGGGGTCCATGCCTGGCCGGGAATCCCTACGAAAAAAAGAATACTACGGCCACCCCAGGAACCAGTTTTGGAACGTTTTGTACGCTTTGTACGACAGGGAGCCGGACTGGGACTACGGTAAAAAGCTCGCGTTCCTTAAGGAAAAGCATATCGCTCTCTGGGACGTAATAGAAACGTGCCAGAGGGAGGGAAGTATGGACGCCAATATTACAGGCGAAAAGGCAAACGATTTTGACTGGCTGTTTTGCAACTATCCCGGCATCCGGCATGCATTCTTCAACGGAACCAAAGCCTATGAGACCTTCAGAAAAAGGGTAGGTTTCAGGTATGATGGAATTACCTATACAAAATTGGGCTCCACAAGCCCTGCCAACGTGGTGCAGTTTGAACGGCGGCTGGAGGAATGGAGCATTGTAAAGAGATGCGCGATGAACTTATAATCTCCTCCTAAAGGAAGCTATATATAACGCGATAAAGACTTTACATCTTTTAGCGTGTCATCCTGAGCGCAGCGAAGGATCTTATGCCTGGTTGTAAAAAGATTCTTCGGGCTCCGCCCTCAGAATGACAGGGTAGGATTCTTCGGGCTTCGCCAACTTAAATGACAAGTAAAGCAATGTAATATTATTAATACTTTGTATATAGCAAGCCAAAGCACAGTATTGCCCGTTGATAGTGGGTATAGTATTTATTATACTGCTCCAGGCATGGGAGACCGGGTTAGAACAGGTTGTTTCTTCCGGCTTCCCTCAACTCATTGACGGGTACCTCCAGGGTATTGCCCGTCTCCAAAAGCCTTATGCCGGCGGTTTGCTTTGTCTCGTCAATGCTGTCAATCCAGACCGGTGTGTTGTTGTACAGCACTTTAATGGTGTCCGGGGATTTTAATATTTCGGATGCTCTTTGGGTAAGCACTGCGGCACCTCCTTTGTTTTTACTGATTTGAATAATAATATTATTTAATAAAAGAGCCGTATTATACAATATATATCAAAGGTTATAAGTAAATCTAATCAAAACGAAGGAATTGACAAATATTAATAGAAATGATAAGGATAAAGCGTAAATAAACCATTTGGAGGGAGGAAGGGGTATGCCCTGGTGTCCCGAATGTAAAACCGAGTACAGGGAGGGCTTTAGCGTTTGTGCCGACTGCGGCTGCGCCCTTACCTGGCATAGGCCCCGCGAAGATACCCCGGAAGGGCCCGGGGAAAATGGGGCCTGGGAACATCTGGTGTTTTTATACAACGAGATGGAGGCGGATATAGTGACAGGCCTGCTTGAAACCGAGGGGATTCCTGTTATAAAGACCTATAAAGGGATGGGGGTGCTGCACAAGGTATACACCGGAAAGGCTACCGGGGTGGACCTGTTTGTTCCTGCGGAAAGATTAGCTCAGGCAAAGGAACTGCTGGCGGCACAAACCAGAGACTAAGGCAAAAAACTACTTCCCGGCCAGATTATTTATACTTGCCAGGAAGAATAAAGGCGCGATTAAGACATTACAAGGCACAAAATGCAAGTCGAAAACTGAACCAACTATTGCCACAAGCCAATCTCCAAGGATTGTAAATGAGTTGTATATAGAACGTTATGTTAACAGAGTTGTACAGTGGCAAAGACCACTGATGAAACAACTATAATAATTGTACAAGGAGTGATTTTATGGTTTCTAAATCTATGTATGCCCTGGGTGCACAGCCCTCCGGAATTCGTGAATTATTCGAATTTGGACGGCAGCGTGCAAAAGAAGTTGGAGCTGAAAACGTATTTGATTTTAGCCTGGGTAACCCCAGCATTCCGGCTCCCGGTATGGTAGCAGAGGCCATTTCAAAAACTTTGACAGAGGTATCCCCTGTTGCGGTTCATGGTTATACCAGTGCTGCGGGCAGCGATGCCTGCCGTGACGCTATTGCAGAAAACCTGAACTCAAGATATAGTACGGGATACACAAGAAATAACGTTTTCATAACTTGCGGTGCAGCACCAGCTTTGGTTGCTACTTTTCGGGCATTGGCCGATGACGACGGTGGCAGCGAATTCATTGTCATTGCACCTTTCTTTCCTGAATACAGAGTATTCATAGGAAATGCGGGCGGGAAACCCGTTATAGTTCCGCCTGATACTGATCGTTTCCAGATTGATTTTAATGCTCTTGAAACCGCAATTAACGAGCGCACTGCGGCAGTTTTAATAAACTCGCCGAATAACCCTTCCGGCGTTGTCTACACCGAAGGAACCATTAAAATGCTAGCTAAACTTTTGGAGGAAAAATCCAGGGAATTTGGCCATCCAATCTTCCTGGTTTCAGATGAGCCTTATAGAGAGTTGGTCTATGGTGACGTGCAGGTTCCTTTTGTCCCTAACTATTACGATAATACCATCGTTTGCTATTCATTCAGCAAGTCCCTTTCGTTACCGGGTGAGCGTATCGGTTACGTGCTGGTGCCGGACAGTGTTGAGGATGCCCGTACCGTATTTCTTGCCGTCGCCGGCTCTGCCCGATCGATGGGCCATGTGTGCGCGCCCTCTCTCATGCAGCATGTAATCACAGCCTGCATCAATCTGGTACCTGACGTAGCGGTTTACCAGCGCAACGCCAACCTGCTCTATGATGCACTGACCTCCTATGGTTATAACTGCGCTAAGCCGGATGGGGCCTTCTACCTCTTCTTTGAAGCACCCTGTGGCATAAGCGCCCCGGAGTTTTCTGACTTTGCAAAGGAACGCTATAATGTCCTGGTGGTACCCGGTGACAGTTTCGGCTGTCCGAATTGGCTTCGCCTTTCCTATTGCGTGGAAACAGAGAGGATAAAAAACGCACTGCCGCGACTGAAACAAATAATTGATCATTTGAAGGAGAAATAGGCAATTATTTAGCATTTTCGGAAAGAACTCATGTATGTTAAGGTTTGCTGCCTGGTTTCCCGCCTACTCATAACGAGGATGGCGGGTGCACACCCAGGCTATTATATGTTCCCATCTGAAAGAACGCTTATCGGTAAAGTAGCTCCGAAAACTGGGAAAATCGTACCAATGCATATTATCTGATTCTTGAGGAAACAGCGCGCTAAGCCGTCTCTCCCATTGGCAGAAATTACATATTCATACTATATAAGTTGCAATAAGTATTTTACAGCTTACATACAACACATTAATAATATTACATTACTTTACTTGTCATTTAAGAGGGCGAACTTGCTTGAATAGATCCTTCGCTATCGCTCAGGATGACAAAACAGGGTGCTCTGGATGACACGCTAGAAGATGTAAATTTTTAAATGCGTTATATATAGCAGTGAAGACATTTCGTCTCAAAGAAGCAGTGAGCTTTTACAATCAATCGATGAAGAAGGCAGTAGAGCCCTATGTTAAATATGACTTAAGCGCGTCAGCTGTAATCCATAAATAAATAATACTATGTAACGCTTCTAATTTTTGTAGGAATGAGTAATGGGAATTTTTCAAAACATGAATATAAATAGCAGATTAAGGAAAAATACTAATGGCGCACAGCTTTGATAAAAATGTGATAAAAATAAAGGATTTTCTAGGCTTTAAATAGAATATTAATATGTTAAACTATTGCACAAACAAGGGGGAGAATTAATGAAAGAGTATCAATCCGATAAAATAAGGAACGTAGCCCTCCTAGGCCATGGTGGGAGCGGAAAGACAACCCTGGCCGAAGCCATGCTGTATAACGGCAAGGCCATTGAAAGAACCGGAAGGGTGGAGGAAGGTACCACCGCTTCCGACTTTGATCCCGAAGAAATAAAAAGGCAGATTTCCATAGGCGTCTCTGTATTGCCGGTAGAATGGAAGGATATTAAGATTAATATAATGGATACTCCGGGATACTTTGACTTTGTGGGGGAAGTTTTTTCCAGCCTTAAAGTTGCCGAAGGGGCGGTACTTTTGGTGGACGCATCCTCGGGTATTGAGGTGGGTACCGAAAAGGGTTGGGAATACACCAGCCAAAGGAACTTGCCCAGGATAGTGTTTGTCAATAAGATGAACCGGGAGAATGCGGACTTTTTCAAGGTGGTTGAAGACTTACGGGAAATGTTTGGCGTGAGCATCGCACCCTTCCAGATTCCAATGGGCGCTGGGGAAACCTTCGAGGGGCTGATAAACGTTGTAGATATGAAGGCAAGGCAGTACTCCGGTAAACAGTACAAGGACATTGATATTCCCGATGAGTATAAGGCTAGGATAGAGCCTATAAGAGAAATGGTAATGGAGGCGGTGGCGGAGACCGACGATGAACTTATGATGAAGTTCTTTGACGGAGAAGCCTTTACCGAAGAGGAGATAAAAGGGGGCCTGCGAAAAGGTGTTTTAAGCGGGAAAATAGTACCGGTGCTGTGCGGCTCCGGGGATTTGAATATCGGGGTGGAGACCCTCATGGACACCATTGCCAGTTACCTTCCCTCGCCAAAGGACGGTGCGGAGGTGGATATTCTGGGTAAAGACGGGGCTACCGCCAACAAGAAGCTCACCGTCGACGGTCCGTTCTCGGCACAGGTATTTAAAACCATAGCCGACCCCTTTGTCGGTAAGATTTCCATATTCAAGGTGATAAGCGGCAGCTTTACTGCCGATACACCGCTCTTTAACGCCAGCAAGGGCGAAAAGGAAAAATTTGGTAATATTTTCCTTGTTAGGGGCAAAAAGCAGATAAACATAGATAGAGTTTATGCCGGTGATATAGTAGCCGTTGCCAAGCTGCAGCATACAGTAACGGGGGATACCCTCACCGAGGAAAAGGCCGATTTCCAGTATTCGCCCATCCAATTCCCCGAACCAAGCATATCAATGGCGATAGAACCCAAGGCAAAGGGAGACGAGGAGAAAATAAGCGGCGGACTGAACAGGCTTCTTGAGGAAGACCCCACCTTCCTGGTGGAAAAGAACTCCGAAACCGGTGACCTGTTGGTATCGGGCCAGGGAGAGGTGCACATAGAGGTAATAACCAAAAAACTTTCCAGCAAGTTTGGCGTGGAAGTGGAACTCAAGGACCCAAGGCTTCCCTATAGAGAAACAATAAAAGGGACCTCCAAGGCGGAAGGAAAGCACAAAAAACAGTCGGGGGGCCGAGGACAGTACGGGCATGTATGGATTGAATTCGAGCCCCTGCACAACCTTGATACCGACCTTGAGTTTGTTGACAAGATAGTGGGCGGGGTTGTGCCCAGGCAGTTTATCCCCGCCGTTGAAAAGGGCCTTAGGGAAGCCATTAAGGAAGGGGTTCTGGCTGGATACCCGGTGGTAGGAATAAGGGCAACACTCTATGACGGTTCCTTTCATACTGTGGACTCCGATGAGATGTCCTTCAAGATAGCGGCCAGTCTTTCCTATAAAAAGGGTATGAGGGAATCAAACCCGGTACTCCTTGAGCCGATAATGAGACTTGAAGTAGTTGTACCGGAGGAATACATGGGCGATGTAATAGGTGATATTAACAAAAAACGAGGCAGAATACTGGGTATGGAACCTAAAGAAGGCAAACAGCTTGTCATAGCCGAGGCTCCCCTGGCCGAGATGTTCAAATACGCCACCGATTTAAGGTCCATGACGCAGGCAAGGGGCAGTTTCACAATGAAGTTTGAAAGGTATGAAGAAGCCCCGCCGATGGTTGCCGAGAAGGTAATAGCCGAGGCTCAAAAGGAAGAATAGCATTAGCTTCAAGAACCGGAGAAATCCGGTTCTTTTGATTCTCCGGAATAAACTAGGCCTGTACAATAAACAATATTAACAGGGAAACGGCAAACAACCGGAGGTGATACGAATGGAAAACAAGGAGGACCGAAGGGGTAACAGAGTGGAGATGCCGGACAGGGATTCCGAGGAGCAGGACGGCCTTATAGACAAAACCGCCTACGGCGAATTTGTGTCAACCCTACATGGATGGGCCAGTTTTGAGGAACAGATAAAAAGTGCCAAGCGGATATATGAGATTACGGGCAAAAAACGGGGATAGCCCCGTTTTTTATTTAATACAGTTTAAACGGTAAGACTTATGGGAAAAAATAAGAAAAACACTATTGAAAAGTTTTTGCATTTCTACTATAATATTAATAGTCAAAGAAAGTCAAACAACGGACCGAGGTGATGCTTTTGGCGCGTTTAAGCGATGTTATAGAGCAGTTTATAAAAGAGCTTATGAGGGATGCTAATACGGATATGCTGGAGATTCAGCGGAACGAACTGGCGGACCATTTTAACTGTGCCCCGTCGCAGATAAACTACGTCCTTTCAACCCGATTCACGATAGACAAGGGCTACTATATAGTAAGCAGAAGGGGCGGGGGCGGTTTTATAAGAATTAAGAAACTGGACACCGATACAAGGTCGTATATAGGATATCTGATATTTGAATATATAGGCGACAGCATATCCCAGCTTGATGCCTCAAGGGTTTTGGCCAATATTGAGGAAAAGGGGATTGTTACCCCGAGGGAAAGGGCAATAATGGAGGCCGCCATAAACGGTAAAAGCCTTAACGTGTTTTCGCCGTCCAAGGACGTTGTGAGGGCAAAACTGTTTAAATCCATGCTTTCGGTACTGATAACCGGTTAGGAGGGGAGATTATGTTTTGTGACAGGTGCGGGAAAAACCCCGCTGTGGTTCACAGGATTACTACTATTAACGGCAAGAAAAAGGAACTCCATCTTTGTAAGGAGTGTGCGATGCAGGAAAAGGGTATGATTATAGATAATCCCTTTTCAATAAACGCTTTGCTTTCGTCCCTGCTAGACATGGGAGGGGAAACACCCATCAAGATAGAAAAATTGGACACGGTAAAGTGCAGCCAGTGCGGTATGGGTTTTACCGAGTTTAAAAAGACCGGGAAGTTGGGCTGTGACGAATGCTATGCCTCTTTCAGGGATAGGCTACTACCGCTTCTAAAAAGGGTTCAGGGTAATACTCGGCATTCCGGTAAGATACCAAAGCGAATAGGGGGTTCCCTAAGAATCAAAAAGGAAATAGAAAACCTTCAGGAGGAACTGGAAAGGGCAGTTAAGGCGGAGGAATACGAAAGGGCTGTAGAGCTTCGGGACAGGATTAAAAGCCTGAAAGAGGGCAGTAAATAGGGGGTGGGATAATGACGGACTGGATAAACGGTGACGGACCGGATAACGATATAGTTTTGAGTTCCCGGATACGGCTGGCAAGAAATATAAAGGGCATGCCCTTCACCGACCAGTTGGACGGGCAGGGGGCGGCAAGGGTAATTGACATGATAAAGGAGGCCATCCAGCACAACCCGGTTCTTGCGAGGGATTTTAACCTTACCGTTCTTAAGGATATTTCCCCGCTGGATGCAAGGGTGCTTGTGGAAGACCACCTTATAAGCCCCGCCCTTGTGGAAAGGCGTAAAAGCTCTGCCGTCTTTATAAGAAAGGACTGCCGGGTGAGTATAATGGTAAACGAGGAGGACCATATAAGGATGCAGGTGTTGCTTCCCGGGCTGCAGCTGGAGGAGGGCTGGGACCTGGCGAGTAAAATTGACGATGTTTTGGAAGAGAGCATTAATTATGCCTTCAACGAGAACATGGGATATCTTACCGCCTGTCCTACCAATACCGGTACCGGTATGAGGGCTTCGGTCATGGTGCATCTTCCTGCGCTGGTGCTTACCAATCAATTCAACAGGGTTTCCCAGGCCCTAAACCAGCTGGGCCTGGCGGTAAGAGGTATTTACGGTGAGGGGACCGAAGTGGTGGGAAACATGGTACAGATTTCCAATCAGCTGACCCTTGGAAAGTCGGAGGAGCACATAATAGAAAGCCTCAAAGGTATGACTAAAGAGATAATAAATAAGGAAAAGCAGACGAGGGATGCCCTGGTTTCCGGAAACAGAACGGTGCTGGAGGATAAGGTTTGCAGGTCCTATGGACTGCTTACCAAAGCAAGAATAATTTCGTCAAGGGAGCTTATGGAACTACTGTCGGACGTAAGGCTTGGTATGGACCTTGGTTTGCTGACAGGCATTAACCGCAGGGACATTAATGAAATAATGCTGGAGTCGCAGCCGGCTTCTCTTCAGAAGAAGGCGGGCAAACAGCTTTCCGATACCGAAAGAGACGTATTTCGGTCAGAGTTAATAAGAAAAAAGCTTGGATAGGAGGAGTTTTTATGTATATAAACGAAAGATTTACCGAAAGGGCACAGCGGGTAATAATAATTGCCCAGCAGGAGGCGGCGAGCCTCGGCCATAACTATGTAGGCACCGAACACCTGCTTTTGGGCCTTGTTAAGGAAGGCAAGGGCATAGCGGCACAGGTGCTAAAGAGTATGGGAGTGGATGCTTCCAAGGTTATAGAAAAGATAGAGGAACTGATAGGCAGGGGTGAAGGCAGCGCTAAAGGACAGCTTATAGATATAACCCCCAGGTCCAAAAGGGTATTAGAACTCAGTTACCTGGAGGCCCGGCGCATGAATCATAATTATGTGGGCACCGAGCATATACTGCTAGGGCTTATCAGGGAAGGTGAAGGGGTAGCGGCCAAGGTACTAAGGGACCTGAACGTTGACCTGGGTAAAGCGCGGGAGGAAATTCTGAAAACCTTAAGCGGAGGTGCGGTGGGCCAGGGCGATTCTGCACAGGGCAAATCCGAGACACCTACGCTGGACCAGTATGGAAGGGACCTAACCCAGATGGTGAAAGAAGGGAAGCTTGACCCGGTTATAGGGAGAGCAAAGGAGATAGAAAGGGTTATCCAGATACTAAGCCGGCGTACCAAAAACAACCCGGTGCTGATAGGAGAGCCGGGAGTAGGAAAAACGGCGATAGCGGAGGGCTTGGCCCAAAAAATAGTTGAGGGACAGGTACCGGAGATGCTGAAGGATAAAAGGGTGGTTACGCTGGACCTTGCATCCATGGTTGCAGGAGCCAAATACCGGGGCGAGTTTGAGGACAGGCTGAAGAAGGTAATGTCGGAGCTTATCACTGCCGCCAACGTTATACTCTTTATAGACGAAATGCACACAATAATAGGTGCCGGGGCTGCGGAGGGTGCTATAGACGCTTCTAATATTCTAAAACCTGCCCTGTCGCGGGGAGAAATACAGGCCATAGGAGCAACAACAATTGACGAGTACAGGAAACACGTTGAAAAGGACCCTGCCCTCGAACGGAGGTTCCAGCCGATAATGGTGGGCGAACCGACGGTGGAGGAAACGGTGTTGATACTGCAGGGGCTGAGGGATAAATACGAATCCCATCACAGGGTCAAGATAACCGACAAGGCGATAACCGCTGCCGCAACGTTATCCGACAGATACATCGCTGATAGGTTTCTTCCTGACAAGGCCATAGACCTGATTGACGAAGCGGCTTCTAAAATGAGAATCAAAACAATAACGGCACCGCCGGAATTGAATGAGCTGGAGGAGAAGATAGAGGCCCTGAAAAAGGAAAAAGAGGAGGCCATAAGCCACCAGGAATTTGAAAAGGCTGCCGGTTTGAGGGACGAGGAACGCAAGCTGAAAGAACAGCTTAACGATATAAAGAGCAGCTGGGAGCAGGATACCCGCCAGACCACCGCTTTGGTGGATGAAGAAAGAATAGCGGAGATAGTTGCGGATTGGACCGGGATACCCGTTACTAGGCTTGCGGAGGAGGAAACCGAGCGCCTGACCAGGCTTGAGGACGTATTGCACAAACGGGTGATAGGGCAGGACGAGGCGGTCAGGGCGGTGGCCAAGGCGGTAAGGAGAGCCCGGGTAGGGCTTAAGGACCCCAAGAGGCCCGTCGGGTCCTTCATATTCCTGGGACCTACAGGGGTGGGTAAAACCGAGTTGTCCAGGGCCCTGGCGGAAGCCCTGTTCGGAGACGAGAACGCAACGGTAAGGATAGACATGTCCGAATATATGGAGAAGCACTCGGTATCAAGGCTGGTAGGCTCGCCACCGGGATACGTGGGATATGAAGAGGGAGGCCAGCTGACCGAAAAGGTCCGCCGCAAACCCTATTCGGTAATACTGATGGATGAGATAGAAAAGGCCCATCCCGATGTGTTCAATATACTGCTGCAAATCCTGGAGGACGGAAGGCTGACCGATTCAAAGGGCCGTACCGTGGATTTCAAAAACACCGTGATTATTATGACCTCAAACGTAGGGGCTCATACAATTAGGAAACAAAAAAGCCTGGGGTTTGCTGGAGTAAGCGAGGATAACAAAAAGGACGAATACGAAAAGATGAAAGAACGGATAATGGATGAACTCAAAAAAACCTTCCGGCCCGAGTTCCTTAACAGGGTGGACGAAGTGATAGTATTCCACCAATTGGATGAGGACCACCTGCTGAGAATTGTGGACCTTATGCTGAAAAACCTGTCCGAAAGGGTTAAGGACCTGAATATTGACCTTGAGGTAACCGGGGAGGCAAAACGGCTGATAGCCAAGGAAGGATTCGACCCTATGTACGGAGCAAGGCCTTTGAGAAGGGCTATACAGAACATAATAGAGGACAGATTGTCAGAGGAACTTCTGGGAGCCGGTATAAAGGAAGGGGACTCCGTAATAGTTGACGCTAGGGATGGCAAGATTACTATAGAGCGTAAATAATGGGACAGTGGCAATAAAAACCTAAAGAGTAAAGGGGATAGGACATGGCCAGAACAAAGAGCGTATTCGTCTGCCAGCACTGCGGTTATGAAAGCCCCAGATGGATGGGCCGATGCCCGGGGTGCGACGAATGGAACACCATGATGGAGGAACTGATAAGCAAAAAGTCTCCCCATGGCGAAACGGGCGACCGGGCCGGTGCCAAACCGGTCCCGATGGACAGGGTGGACCTGTCAAAGGAAGCAAGGGACGGTACCGGGATGGCGGAGCTTGATCGGGTCCTCGGGGGCGGCATAGTCAGGGGCTCGATGGTGCTGGTGGGTGGCGACCCCGGCATAGGTAAATCCACTCTCCTCCTTCAGCTGGCGGGCAGTATATCCCGAGAGCAGAGGGTGCTGTACGTGTCAGGAGAGGAATCGGTAAAACAGGTTAAGCTGAGGGCGGAACGGCTGGGTATAAACAGCGGGAATATTCTTCTACTGGGGGAGACGGACATTGATATCATACTGGACCAGGTAAAAAGGCTGACCCCCGATATCATAGTAGTGGATTCCATCCAGACAATGTATACTCCGGAAATTTCCTCTGCCCCGGGCAGCGTCAGCCAGGTAAGGGAGGTAACCGGAAGGTTGCTCAGAGTGGCAAAGACCATGTCCATCCCCATATTTATAATAGGCCACGTGACCAAACAGGGTGCCATTGCAGGGCCAAGGGTTTTGGAGCATATGGTGGATACTGTGTTGTACTTTGAGGGGGAAAGATATCACAGCTACAGGGTGATACGATCTGTGAAAAACCGATTTGGTTCCACCAACGAAATAGGTGTATTTGAAATGAAGGACAAGGGCCTGGTGGAAGTCCCCAACCCCTCGGAGTTTATGTTGGAGGGCCGACCGGTGGGCGTCCCGGGTACAGTGGTGGTATGCAGCATTGAGGGAACCCGGCCGATGTTAATGGAACTGCAGGCGTTGGTAAGCATCTCTAACCTGGGGATGCCAAGAAGAATGGCAACGGGCATAGATTATAACAGGCTGTCCATGCTTATGGCCATTATGGAAAAAAGGCTGGGGATGCAGGTGCAGGGGCAGGACGCCTTTGTAAACGTAGTGGGTGGCCTTAAGGTAGACGAGCCGGCGGCGGACCTGGGTATAGTAATCGCAGTTGCATCCAGTTTTCGGAACGTGCCCATTGACAAGGATACGGTGGTAATTGGTGAGGTTGGACTTACCGGTGAGGTGCGGGCGGTAAACTCCATAGACCGGAGGGTTGCGGAGGCGGCAAAACTTGGGTTTGGGCACTGCATAGTTCCCAGGGATAATATGCGGCACATTGAAGGCACCGCCGCACGGGTAACCGGGGTAGGGAACCTTGCGGAGGCCTTGGACGCAGCCCTTGAGTGGGATGTGGGAAGTGTGTAGTGGGCAGTGGGATGTGGGAAGCGGGAGCTTTAGTAATTCTAGGGAGCAATACTTAAAATCCCACATCTAACATCTCACCCCTCGCATCACAATTAAAGCATGTTGTATATTCCGAGGGTTTTTATCTTATTGTATTCTTTTTGCATTACATTGTAAAAGTCCATATCCAAAAGACTGCATATAGCAGCCATGTAAAACATGCTTGCACCCAGCTCGGTTTCAATTACATCCCTGCAGCTTTCGCACAGTCCCCCCCTTATATGGGAATCCATGTAATCGGTTAGTTCTTTTAAAGATGCGTCGCTGGGCGTGACCTGTTTCTTTGCGTCTATACTGAGACAACCGCAGTTGGTTACAGCCTTGGCTATTGCGCGGTTTACCCTTGCATTTGACTCCTGGGACTTGGTGATTACATCAAGTATGCTTTTGTGTCGTATTAGCAGTTGGGGAACAGAGTTTTGAAACTCATCGAATATCGAATCCTTCATTTCATCACTCCTTCGCGGTATTCAGGCTAATTATATTATAATGATAAAAATGGCAGTTTGCAATGTATTTTACAGTACAAAAAATAAAGCCGCGGTTTTTCCACAACATTTTTCCGCACATATTATTGACATGGGGGAGACTTATGTGTTAAAATATTTGTTTCATTGACAATAGGCCCAAGGTATAGTAAAATTAATATGAGTATTGGCTTGTTAATGGAGGTATATACAATGTTTAATATAGGAGATAAAGTAGTATATCCAATGCACGGTGCAGGAATCATCGAGTCAATAGAAGAAAAGGAGATACTGGGAAACAAGCAAAAGTACTATATAATGAGGATGCCCATAGGCAATATGAAGGTTATGATACCCTTGGAAAGCGTCGATGATATAGGACTGCGGGAGGTCATCAACAAGGAGCAGGTGGATATGGTAGTAGAAGTCCTCAGCCAGCATAAAACCAGCATGCCCAATAATTGGAACCGAAGGTACCGTGTTAACATGGATAAGATTAGAAGCGGCGATATACTGGAGGTCGCCGATGTGGTTCGAAACCTCATGTTAAGGGATAAGGAAAAGGGACTGTCCACCGGCGAGAGAAAGATGCTGAACAATGCCAAGCAGATTTTGGTAAGCGAACTGGTACTGGTTAACAATATGGATGAGGATGAAATAGAAAGCATGATAGAGGGGATTATAAATTAAGCGTCTTCAAAAGACGCTAATTTTATTAATGCCCCTTTGTGAAAACTGCCAATCAAAGACAAGTATGTTCTAATATTTTTTTGTTTTATGTTGCAGACGTACCATAACAGGTTATAAAATAAGTATAAGTGGCAATACTCAAAGAAGGAGGTGATTTAAAGTAAATGGTAAAAAAGTTAATTAGGGGACTGTTGACTACGGCGGGGATAGTAATTGGCTATCAATTGGCTGATGCCTTGAAGGACGTATTGGCGGTTGTCAGAATACCCGGAATACTGCCGGAAGGAGTTACTGCTGTTATCTATTACGTGATAGGTGCGCTGTTGTTTGGTTTCTTATTCTATCTGATTTCTCCTTGGATTATTAAAATGGGTTGGAAGGCTACAGGAATCATTGAAAATACTCTGCAAACAATTCCTACAAGCGATATATTGTTAGGCTCGGTGGGACTTATACTTGGTCTTGTAATCGCAAACCTCTTTATAAGGCCCCTTGCCATTATACCTATTCCCTGGTTGGGGATAATCGTTATGGTGTTGGTCAATATTACGCTGGGTTATCTGGGAATAAGGATTGCCACGAGGAAAACCGATGACCTGGGGGCCGTAGTCCATTCTCTCAGAAAGCTGGGAATAAAAGAAAGACCCCATAGGGCAGAGGGTTCAGTTAAGCCCAAGATTCTGGACACAAGCGTAATAATTGACGGGAGGATTGCCGACATATGCAAAACGGGCTTTGTCGAAGGACCTCTTATTATACCTGGGTTTGTGCTGGAGGAACTGAGACACATAGCCGATTCTTCCGATACCTTGAAACGTAACAGGGGCAGAAGAGGACTTGATATACTTAACAAAATACAGAAGGAACTCGATATCCCTGTTCAGATAGATGAAAAGTCCTTTGACGATATAGCGGAAGTGGACAGCAAACTCCTCAAGCTTGCGCAGGTATTAAAGGGAAAGGTTGTTACCAATGATTTCAATCTCAACAAGGTGGCTGAGTTTCAGGGAGTGCCCGTTCTCAACATAAACGAGCTGGCAAATGCGGTTAAGCCTGTGGTACTTCCTGGAGAAGAGATGGTAGTTCAGGTTATAAAGGACGGTAAGGAATCCGGCCAGGGCGTGGCCTATCTGGACGATGGAACGATGATTGTCGTAGACGGAGGCAAGAAACACATTGGAGAATCTATAGGAGTAATGGTAACCAGTGTGCTTCAGACCGCCGCTGGCAGGATGATATTCGCAAAACCAAAGAATGCGCTTGATAATAAAGCCGTATAAACCATATTGTTCGGAATTAGCTCCGCTTTATGCGGAGTTTTTTTATAGGGGAAAAGGATTGGTCTTCGCCGTGACGAATTGTTTTTGTCAGGGGTGATTATATTATGTATAGAAATTTCATTGTGACCGCAGTGGTAGTGGCAGCGGGCAGGGGCAGCAGGATGAACAGTCCGGTCAACAAACAATACCTTATGCTAAAGGGCAAACCAATTCTTGCCCATACCCTGTCGGCCCTCCAACGGTGTGATATTGTGGATCGAATCCTTGTGGTAGCCGCCCAGGACGATATCCCCCGATGCAGGCGTAGTGTTGTTGAGGAGTTTTCGCTGACGAAGGTAACGGATGTACTGACCGGAGGAGCTACCCGGCAACAGTCGGTCGAGGCGGGCCTTAAGGCGGTGGTGGAGGGTATCGTGGTTATCCACGACGGGGCACGGCCTTTTGTTGACTGTAGCCTTGTTGAACGGGGCGTTGAGAGGCTTGTCGGGCAAAACCTTGACGGTATTGCCTGCGCCGTTCCGGTAAAGGATACCGTAAAACTTGTGGATGACGAGGAAAGGGTTAAAATGACTCTGGACCGGGAAAGGCTTAGGGCGGTCCAGACCCCGCAGTGTTTTATAGCGGAGGCGGTTAAGGAAGCACATTTAAGGGCCTCCGGCGAGGTGGTGGGGGCCACCGATGATTTGGCGCTCCTTGAGCATTACGGATACAGGGTTGGATTATACCCGGGCAGGTACGACAACATAAAAATAACTACTCCCGAGGACCTGCTTCTAGCGGAGGTTCTTATGGAAGGGAGGAACAAGGCTTGAACAGGATAGGTATAGGATACGATGCACACCGGTTGGTGGAGGGGAAGCCTCTCATAATAGGCGGTGTGGAAATCCCGTTCCAAAAGGGGCTGGAGGGGCACTCGGACGCCGATGTACTGGTCCATGCGGTAATGGATGCACTGCTTGGGGCAGCGGCCATGGGGGATATAGGGAAATATTTCCCGGATACAGACCCCGCCTATTCGGGGGTGGACAGCCTGGGACTGCTAAAGGAAGTGGGCGGCAAACTGAGAGGTGCGGGGTATACCGTTAGCAATATTGACGGTATAATAATAGCACAGCGGCCCAGGATGGCAGAGCATATACCCGGCATGCGGCAAAATATCGCCCGGCAGCTGGGCATAGAGCGGTCCAGGGTAAGCATAAAGGCCACCACCACCGAAGGCATGGGTTTTGCCGGACAGGGAGAGGGCATCGCTGCCCAGGCGGTTGTGCTTTTATACTGTGCCCAGGCAGTAAGACCGCGGGGGATGGGCCCAGAGGCCGAAATTGGTTGAAGAAGCGGAAAGCCAAGTGTTATAATATACTTTAGCTACCGACTGTGGCCCAAAAGAACATCAATGGGGAACAGATTCCTTAGAAGTGGGCAGCGTGATGAGGGATTTGTGAGTTTCAGCAATACTACGAAGCAGTACTAAATCTCACCTCCAATCTCTCACCTATCACATCACAAATCAAGGAGGTAAATACAAATGGCAAGGGCAAGATTTGCACCAAGTCCCACCGGACCCATACATATAGGAAACATGAGAACAGCCCTTTTTAATCATCTGTTTGTAGAAAGCGGCAGTAATAATACCATGATACTAAGGATTGAGGATACCGACCTACAGAGGTCCTCTGCAGAGTATGAAAGGCTTATCTACGAGGAACTAAACTGGCTGGGGATTGAATGGGATGAGGGGCCGGATAAGGGAGGAGACTACAAACCCTATCGCCAGAGCGAAAGGCTTGATATTTACAATAAGTACTACAACAGGCTGATAGAAGAGGGAAAGGCCTACTATTGCTTCTGTACCCCCGGTGAACTGGAACGGGACAAAAATCAGACAGCGTGTGAAGCAAGCTCACCCAGGTATTCGGGCAGGTGTCGCCGGCTGACCGGTGCGCAGGCGGAGGAATACCTAAGAGAGGGAAAGCCTGCCACCATTAGGTTCAAAATAGACCCGGGCAGGACAGTTGTGTTTGAGGACGTGATAAAGGGCCGGATAGAAATCAATTCGGACACCCTTGGAGGGGATATGGTAATCAGAAAGTCCGACGGGATGCCCACCTACAATTTTTCCGCTACTATAGACGACCATCTTATGGGGATAACCCATGTTATAAGGGGGGAGGACCATCTATCCAATACCCCTAAACAAATACTTCTGTACGATGCTTTTGGATGGGTCCCCCCTGCCTTTGCCCATGCGCCCTTGATACTGGGCCCGGACAGAACCAAGCTGAGCAAGAGACACGGCAATACCTATATTGGGCAGTACAGACAAGAGGGGTACCTTCCCGAAGCCATGCTCAACTATCTGGCGCTTCTAAGTTGGGCACCGGAGGGGGAAAGGGAGCTTCTAAGCAAAGAGGAGATTATTAAACAGTTTAGGCTGGAGAGGGTTACCAGGGCCAATCCCGTTTTCGACATCGACAAGCTTAACTGGATTAACGCCCATTACATAAAGGAAGCCGAAACCGCAAGGATTACGGAGCTGGCGATGCCATATCTAATAAAGGAAGGCCTTATAAGTCCACAGGAAGCTGAGGAAAAGCGGGAATGGCTGGAGCTTATGACGGCTATTGTACAGGACAGCCTGGTGAAGGTTTCGGACATCACCGACAGGGTAAGAATATTCTTTAACGATCGGTTTGAACCCGAAAGTCAAGAGGCGCTACAGACGCTTAAGGCACAAGGTACTGCTGAAATGCTGAAAAGGTTGAAGTCTGCCATAGAAGGGGCAAGGCAGGTGGACCAGGAGTTCTGCTCGGGGATATTCAAGGCTTTGCAAAAGGAGACCGGGATTAAGGGTAAACACCTTTATATGCCCATAAGGGTGGCGGTCACCGGACAGTGCCATGGACCCGAACTTGTAAAGATTTTTTCGCTGCTGGGAAAGGAGAGGCTTATAGACCGCATAGACCATGTGCTCAATAATTACGTTTAGTAGGAAGGAGTAAGGGCTTTGAAACTGTACAATACACTCACAAGGAAAAAGGAGGAATTTATACCCCTGAGGGAGGGCAGGGTGGGCATGTACGTCTGCGGCCCCACCGTTTACGATTTCTTTCATATAGGCAACGCCCGCCCCTTTATAGTTTTTGACGTGCTGAGAAGGTTTCTGGAGTATAAGGGTTACCAGGTAACCTACGTGCAGAATTTCACTGACGTGGACGATAAGATAATTAACAGGGCGGCCGAGGAAAACACTTCTATGGAGGAGGTCTCCGAAAGGTTCATTAAGGAGTATTTCGCCGATGCCGACAGGCTGGGCATAAAAAGGGCCACAGTTCATCCGAAGGCCACAGAACATATCGACGAAATAATTGGTATTATTGAAAAGCTGGAGGAAAAGGGCCTGGCGTACAGGGCGGAGGACGGGGTGTATTTTGACACTTCCAAATTCCCGGGATACGGAAAACTGTCCAGGCAGAGCCTTGAGGACCTTAACGCCGGTGCAAGGGTGGAGATTGATGAGAACAAGAAAAACCCATCGGACTTTGCACTATGGAAAAAACAAAAACCCGGGGAGCCGGCCTGGGATAGCCCCTGGGGCAAGGGACGACCGGGATGGCATATAGAATGCTCCGCCATGTCCACCAAATACCTAGGCCAAACGATAGACATCCATGCGGGGGGACAGGACCTTATATTCCCCCACCATGAAAACGAAATAGCGCAGTCGGAGGGAGCCAACGGCAAAGCCTTTGCCAGGTACTGGCTCCACAACGGTTTTATTACAATAGACGACGAAAAAATGTCAAAGTCCCTGGGAAACTTCTTTACTATTCGGGATATCAGCCGGGACTATGACCTGGAAATAATCCGATTTTTTATGCTGTCCGCCCACTACAGAAATCCGGTAAATTTCAGCCGTCAAATGCTTGAGCAGGCAAAGAACGGGCTTACCAGGCTCTACAACGCCAAGCGGGACCTGGAATACGCTGCTCATAATGCCAAAGCCGGGGACATGACCATGGAGGAGCAGGCAAAGAAGGCAGAACTGGAGGTCTACAGAAAAAGGTTCGAAGAAGCCATGGAGGACGACCTAAACACCGCCGATGCCCTGGCGGTTGTGTTTGAACTGGTACGAGACCTTAATACAGGCATAAAACAGGGCGTCTCCGCCGCCTTTGCACAATGGGCCCTCGGCTTTCTTATGGAGCTTGCGGGCGTTCTGGGCCTTCTGTCCAGGCAGGAGGAAAAATTGGATGAGGACATCCAGAAGCTTGTTGAGGACAGAGAAAGGGCGAGAGCGCAAAAGAACTGGGCCCTTGCGGATAAAATAAGGGATGACCTTAAGGAGAGGGGTATAATTATAGAGGATACCTCCCAGGGCGTTAAATGGAAAAGAGTAATCCGGTAAGGGGCAGGTGAAGATATGGAGAATTCCCTGAAGGGACTTATGGGCATGAATGGACCGGAGCCGGGGACCCTTTCTCCGCTGGTTTTGGCTTATGTGGGCGATGCATGTTTCGAGCTGTATATAAGAAGCAGGATTGTGGCGGAAAACGCCAAGCTGTCGCCACAGAAACTGCACCGCCTAACGGTGGGCTATGTAAGCGCCTCCTCCCAGAGCGATATTATTCATGGTATCTGGGATATACTTGAGGAGGCCGAAAAGGCGGTAGTCAAAAAGGGAAGGAATGCAAAATCCGGTACCACACCAAAAAACGCCGATGTAGTTCAATACAGGTACGCCACCGGCTTTGAAACCTTGGTGGGGTACCTGTTTCTGAAGGGTGATACCAATAGGCTTTCGTATATACTGGACAAGTCCTATGATTTTTTTGTTTCGGACAAATAATTTCCGGGGGGTTGAATACACATGGTAAAACCAAAGGTAAAACTAATTGGGCATACGCCGGAACCGGACAGGTTGGTTTCAGCTGCCGCAAAGCTTTGCTATTCAAGGACAGGGGCGGAGGATATACTGGAGGGCCTGTCGGGGGACAGGGTTGATAAGTTTCTGAACCTGCTGATGGAAATGGGTCATCAATCCCCCATAGAACACGCGTCTTTCACCTTCGCGGTGGAAGGGGTAAGCAGGGTGCTCACCCACCAGCTGGTAAGGCACAGGATAGCCAGCTATTCGCAACAGTCCCAGAGGTATGTCCGGCTTGAGGAGTTTGAGTACATTATTCCTCCTCATATAGAGGAAGACCCCCGGGCAAGGGAGCTGTTCCAAAGGGCTATGCAGGAGGACCAAAGGCATTACGATGAGTTAGTGGATATTCTGTATATAAAGCACTATGAAAGGCTTAAGAAGGAAGAGGACGACAAAAGGGCCCGCCAGGCCGCCGAAAAAATGGCCATTGAGGACGCGAGGTATGTATTCCCCAACGCCTGCGAAACCAAAATTATATTTACAATGAATGCAAGGGCCCTGTATAACTTTTTTCGCCTCCGCTGCTGCAGTAGAGCCCAGTGGGAAATCAGAGGGCTGGCCGAGGAAATGTTGAGACAGGTGCGGAAAGTGGCGCCTATACTGTTCAAAAACGCAGGCCCCGCCTGTCTAACCGGCCCCTGTCCCGAGGGAAGGATGTCCTGCGGCGAGGCTCAAACCGTGCGGGAAAGGTTTACTCGTCTATAGAGATTTGTATAAGCCGGCAAAGGCTTGACTGCCGGCTAAGGGCAGGGCCGTGATGGGAGGTTTTTAGCATGGATGGAGATGGTATTGCACGGGGCTGTGATACGGTGGAGGGTAGGAACCCCGTTTCTGAACTTCTAAGGACACAAAGAAAAGTTGAAAGGATTTTGGCAGCGAAGGGGCTGGACCCGACCGGCCGCAGGATAGTAGACAGGGCTCGGGGAATGGGGATATGCGTGGAGCATGTTGACCGACGGAGGCTGGACAAATTATCCCGCACCGGAGCTCACCAGGGGATTATTGCCCTGGTTGAACAGTTCCGGTATGCGGAGGGGCATGAGGTCATTATAGAAGGAGCCCGGGCGGTGGGTCAGGACCCCCTTGTGGTGGTGCTGGACAGGGTCAGCGATCCTCATAACCTGGGTGCCGTGATAAGGACCGCACACTGCTGTGGTGCTCACGGCGTAATAATCCCCAAAAGGAACGCTGCAGGGGTTACCCCGGCGGCCGTCAAGGCGGCGGCAGGGGCCGCCGGGTATATGCCCGTGGCCCAGGTGACCAATACGGCCCGTGCCCTGGAACAGATGAAAGATATGGGCCTTTGGATAGCCGGGGCGGATGTGGACGGGGAAATAATGTACAAAGCCGATCTTAAGGGCCCTATTGCGCTGGTGGCGGGAAGCGAGGGCAAAGGCCTGAGCCGCCTTGTACGGGAGAAGTGTGATTTCCTTGTAAGCGTGCCCATGAAGGGCGTCCTTTCATCGCTGAACGTGTCGGTGGCAACGGGGGTATTGCTGTACGAGGTGCTCAGGCAGAGGGAGTATCAATAAAAACGGCCATACGGAGGCTTTCCATGCGGGAGTATTTAATTGTAGACGGATACAATATAATTAATGACTGGCCCCTTCTTAAGAAAATGTGTGGCGAGAGCATCCAAGCGGCCCGGGACAAGCTTGTTGAGATAATGGCCGGATTCAGGGCATACAAGGGAATGGAAGTAATAATAGTATTCGACGGTCACCTGGTGAAGGATAACCCCGGTAGTTCCGTAAACATGAACGGGGTACGGGTAATATATACCAGGGAGCAGCAAACCGCCGACAGCTTTATTGAAAAAACGGTAGCACAGCTGGCAAAAGAAGCCCTGGTGAGGGTGGCGACCTCCGACTGGGCCGAGCAGCAGATGATACTGGCCCTGGGAGGGATACGGGTCTCCGCCGGTGAACTTAAGGGCCTTGTGGAGGACTGCCAAAGGGACATGAAACGAAAGTTTGTCGAAAAAAACAAGGACAGCATTAATACTGTGAACGGTAACCTGTCCCCAGAAGTGGCCCGTAAACTCCAAAAATGGCGAAAAGCCCCCTAGGTCCGGCTTGACTAATAAAAAATACATAATTATAATAGTTGTATGGCTAGTGGCGGTTAGTCTTCGGACAAATACCTTTGCTGGAGTGGAGGCGATGCCGGTGGAAGCGAAAGCCCATGATGAGATTGTTTATAAACATTATGAAATGATGCTTGACGAAGAGGTGGTACAACAGGCAAAGGAAGGGAACTGTAAAGCTGCGGAATACCTTATTAATAAATACAAAAACTTTGTTCGGGCCAAGGCCCGGTCGTACTTTCTGATAGGAGCAGACAGGGAAGATATAGTCCAGGAGGGAATGATAGGCCTTTACAAGGCGATAAGGGACTTCCGACAGGACAAGCTTTCTTCCTTTAGAGCCTTTGCGGAGCTTTGTATTACCCGTCAGATAATTACCGCGATTAAAACGGCCACAAGGCAAAAGCATATCCCTTTGAATTCTTATGTATCCTTGAACAAGCCGCTATACGATGAAGAATCCGACAGAACTCTTTTGGATATACTATCCGGGAGCCGCGTGACCGACCCCGAGGAGCTTATAATTAGCAGGGAAGAGTTTGTAAATATTGAGAGCAAGATAGGCGAGATACTAAGCGATTTGGAATGGGAAGTACTCATGTCCTACCTTCAGGGCAAGTCATATCAGGAGATAGCCTGCGACCTGGACCGACACGTGAAGTCTATAGACAACGCCCTGCAAAGGGTGAAAAGAAAACTGGAAAGATATTTAAATACCAGAGAATAGGCCATAATATAACAGAATTATATTTCTTGACATCTAAGGGTATCATATAGTAAAATGATTTACTGGCGGGTCTGACAGACTAAAAAAATTATAGCAACATTTGCCCACGTAGCTCAGCAGGTAG